>Ga0308166_1001419_pt1 | contig 25472 bp, 26 predicted proteins | sample PhyCR2_2_FD_202137 | JGI IMG/M metagenome (GOLD analysis project Ga0308166, IMG submission 202137) | Phyllosphere microbial communities from UC Gill Tract Community Farm, Albany, California, United States - DLSLCC.R2 | ecosystem: Host-associated > Plants > Phyllosphere > Unclassified | place... | reverse complement strand
TCAAACAGCTCAGACAGCTCAGACAGCTCAGACAGAAGGGAAGACCACCGCATGACCGCCGTCATCGAGGTGCAGAACCTCACCAAGCACTACAAGGAGAAGAACGCACTCGACAACGTGTCGCTCACTCTCGACGGAGGAGCGATCTATGGCCTCCTCGGCCGCAACGGCGCAGGCAAGACGACGCTCATGTCGATCCTGACCGCGCAGAACTTCGAGTCGTCCGGTACGGTGCGCGTCTTCGGCGAGCACCCCTACGAGAACGCGCGAGTCCTGAACCGGATCTGCTTCGTCCGCGAGAGCCAGAAGTATCCGGATGACGCCTACCCGCGTCACGCGTTCAAGGCCGCGAGCCTGTTCTTCCACAACTGGAACCAAGAGCTCGCCGACGAACTCATCGACCAGTTCCAGCTGCCGATGAAGCAGACCATCAAGAAGCTGTCCCGCGGCCAGCTCTCGGCCGTCGGCGTGATCATCGGTCTCGCATCCCGCGCCGAGCTCACCTTCTTCGACGAGCCGTACCTCGGCCTCGACGCGGTCGCCAGGCAGATCTTCTACGACCGCCTGCTCGAGGACTACGCCGAGCATCCGCGCACGATCGTGCTCTCGTCGCACCTGATCGACGAGGTCTCGAACCTCATCGAGAAGGTCATCGTCATCGATAACGGACAGATCCTGCTCAACGAAGACACGGATGCCGTGCGCGACCGCGCCGTCACCGTGGTCGGCGATGCGAGCACGGTCGACGCGTGGGCCTCGGGCCGCGAGGTGCTGCACCGCGACGCACTCGGCCGCGTGGCATCCGTCACGGTGCTCGGGGCGCTGTCGCCCGCTGAGCGCGCCGAGGTCACGGCATCCGGTCTCGACCTCGCACCCGTCTCACTGCAGCAGCTGATCGTCCGACTCACCCAGAAGGCAGAGGCGGAATCCCCCACCAGAGGTTCCGCCGCGAAGGAGGAGGTGCGCTGATGCGCCGCACACTCAACGTCATCCGCCTGCAGCTGATCAACCGGCAGACGTTCATCTGGGTGCCGCTGATCGTCCTCGGCTCCGCGGTGGTCCTCTCGGTGCTCATCTACGCGATGATCCCCACCGACGAGCCGAAGTACGGCGGCGGCGGCCAGGCCCCGCTCTGGTACTTCTTCGCGATCGGCATCTCGGCGATGACTCTCACCTTCCCGTTCTCCCAGGCGATGAGCATCACGCGGCGCGACTTCTTCTTCGGTACGCTCCTCACGGCGATCCTCGGCAGCGCATTCATGGGTGTGCTGTTCCTGATCGGCGGCGCCATCGAGACGCTGACCAACGGATACGGCGTCAACGGCTACGTGTTCTACCTGCCGTGGCTGTGGGAGGCGGGTCCACTCGGTGCGTTCATCGTCTACTTCACGCTCGCGCTCTTCCTGTTCGTCGTCGGCTTCACCGGCGCGACGATCTACAAGAGCTGGGGGCCCACGGTGCTCACCATCGTCGGCGTCGGGCTCGCGCTGATCCTCGTGGGTCTCGCGTTCCTCGCCACCAGGCTCGAGCTGTGGGGTCAGGTGTGGACCGGCATCCTCGATGCGGGTGCGCTGGGACTCGCCCTCTGGGGCCTCGTCGCCACCGCGGTGCTCGTCGGGGTCTCGTTCCTGGCGTTCCGCCGAGCCATTCCCTGACCCTCCGAGCCTTCTCGATCCACGACGCCGGTCGCTCCTCGCAGGGCGGTCGGCGTCGTCGCGTCGGCACCCGCTACTCGCCGCGAGCGCAGGGCGCAACCCGGTGCGAGCACGCCGGCGCGACGAGTAGCGTCACCCCTCGGGGAGGTTGACGAAGGGATGCAGTGACGAACATCAGGACACGAGTGCGCGCGCGCCGCCCCGGCATGGTGCGCTCGCTGCGCGAGGCGGTCGACCCTGCGCGGCTGCTGCTGGTGGCCAAGACGGCCCTTGCTGTCGGACTCGCCTGGCTGATCGCCCCTCACATGCCGGGAGTCACCGACGAGTACCCCTACTACGCACCGCTCGGCGCCCTGGTCAGCATGTATCCGACGCTGATGGGGTCGGTGCGATCGGGGCTGCAGACCCTGCTCGGACTCGCCACCGGCATCGGCCTGGCGGCAGTGGTCGTGCTGACCGTCGGACCGACGTGGTGGACGATCCCGGCGGTCGTCGGCATCGGCGTGCTGGTCTCGGGAACGGGCTGGTTCGGCGTCGGTCGCGAGTATGTGCCGATGGCCGCGCTCTTCGTGCTGATCATCGGCGGTCAGAACGCCGACGACTACTCGATCGGATATCTGGTGCAGACAGGCGTCGGTGTCGTGGTCGGACTGCTCGTGAACCTGGTCATCGCGCCGGCCCCGCTCACCCTCGCCGCCGCGGCGAAGGTCGACGCCTTCCGCAGGCAGCTGAGCGAGCATCTGCACGACATCGGGTCGGCTGTCTCGGAATCCTGGCCGCCGGAGCACCAGCAGTGGGCCGACGACGCGGCGTCGCTCGCCGACACGACGTCAGAGCTGCGCGCCGCTCTGGCCGATGCGGACGACAGCCGACGAGGCAACCCGCGAGCCCTGGGGCGACGCGGCGAGACGCAGCACATCCACGCCGAGCTCGCCGCTCTCGACAGGATCGCGCACCTGATCCGCGACATCTCCGACGAGATCGCCGACACCATCTGGGATCGGCCTGGCGCCCTCGCGCTCGACCCGGCCCTGCCCGAGCCGCTGTCGGCCGCGTGCCACGCCGTCGCGGAGGTCATCGGCCAGGAGGAGCCATTGACGGCCGCAGACCACCGCGCCAGAGGCGAGGCGGCGCGCGCGATCCGTCACCTGCTCGAGACGGTCGACATCCGCACCATCGATATGCGACGCACGATGGGGCCGGGCGTGCTCACGGCGATGCACCTGAGACGCATCCTGATCCTCAGCGGCCACCGCGAGCCCGACGAGCCCGACGAGCCCGACGACTGAGGAGTGAGTCAGATGGTGTCGTCGGCCGCGACGATGTCGATCTGCCACGAACGCCCGGCGGGGTCGGTCTTGTCATGGGCCTCGACGGCCTCGGTGATGACCTCCTGCACGCGTTCCATGACGGCATCGAACTCAGCCTCGGTGAGCCTGACCATGCGCTGCACGAAGGCGGCATGCACCTCGGCCGTACGACCGGAGACGTACTCGGGCGTCCAGGCGATCACTCGCGACACGGTGTCGTGATGGTCTTCGGCGAGCGAGCGGACCATGGCGATACCGAGAGCCTCATCCGGCACCGGATGCTCGGGTCCTCCGACATTGATCGATCCCGTGCGTGACTTCCACACGCGGTCTCGTCGATCCCTGGCGTGCTCAGGCGCCTCCTCGATGAGACCGGCGTCGGCCAATGTGCGCAGGTGGAAGCTCGCGCTGTTCGGGGCGATGCCGAGGTCGACGGCGACATCGGCGGCTCGGAGGTGCTCGCGTCGCGCGAAGAGACGGATCATCTGGCGACGCAGCGGGTGCGCGTAGGCCTTGAGCATCGCCGACGTCATCCAGACCTGGTCGGTCTCCTTCTTCGCCTCCGCCATACCGAGAGTGTATCCGCACAACACCTTGCGCAATAAGTATTGCGCAACTGTTCTTGCGCAATTATGGTGGGTACCATGACGACCGTGACCGAGCCCCACCGTCTGTGGCGCAACACCCGATACCTGACCTGGCTCGTGAGCGACACGAGCAAAGGACTGGCGGCCGCCCTGTTCGCCTTCGCGATCCCCCTGCTCGCCCTGATCGTCACGAACGACCCCGCACAGGCCGGCATCATCGGCGGCGCGGGCATGGTCGCCAGGCTCCTGCTCACACTCGCCGGTGGCATCCTCGCCGACCGCCATCGGCGCATCCTCCTCATGGTGATCGGCTCGCTCATCGGCATCCTGCTGGCGGGCGCCTTCACTCTGCTGGCTCTCGGCGGTGCACTGACCTTCGCCACGCTCCTGATCGCCGACGTGCTGCTGGCCGCGCGCAGCGGCCTGTTCGACGTCGCGGGCGAGAGCGCGATCAAGGAGATCGTGCCCGACGACGCGATGGGGCGCGCGCAGGCCGCGAACCAGGGTCGGGATGCCGCGCTCCAGCTCGCCGGTGGCCCCCTCGGCGGCCTGCTGCTGGGCGTGGGCGGCTGGCTCGTCGGAGCCGTCATGACGCTCTGCCACGCGATCGCGGCGGTGACGGCATGGATGCTGCAGCGCGAGGTGCGCCGCGCCGGGATCATCGACACGGGGGCGCAGGATGCCGTCGCTGCGGGCGCCCGAGCGGAGAACGGAGAGCATCCGGCCAGCGACGGGCATGTCGCGGCAGGGCTCGCCGTCGACCCGGCCGACGGTCTGGGATATGCCGCGGACACCGCGGCGGATGCTGCTGCACCGCCCAAGACCACCGCGTGGGCCGAGTTGCGAGAGGGCTTCGTGTGGCTGCTCTCCCGACCCGATCTCGGCGGCGTGCTGCTCGTCATCACCGTCATCAACCTGGGCTTCAACGCGGCGATCACGACGACGATCTACGCACTGCAGCAGGACGGCTACTCCGAACTGCTGATCGGTTCGCTCAGCGCTGCCGTGGGTGCCGTCATGCTCGTGGGCGCGGTCGTCGCGCCGACGCTCGTGCCGCGCATCCGCGCCGGCGTGATCGCGATCAGCGGACTCTCGGTCGTCGCCCTCGGCACGATCGTGCTGTCGATGGTCACCGAACCGTGGGCGATCGTGGTGGTTCTGGGAGCCTCGGTGCTGCTGCTGCCGGCCCTCAACGCGGGGATGATGGGCTACTTCATGGTCGCGACGCCGACACAGCTGCTCGGCAGGGCGAACAGCGCGGCCGGTGTTCTGGGCATGGGCGCCCTGCCGCTCGCTCCGCTGATCGCCGGCTTCGGACTCACCTGGATCGGCCGCGAATGGACGATCCTCGTCTGCGCGGCGCTCTGCGTCATCGCGGTCGCGCTCGCCCTGGGCAACCGCGCATTGCGCGCGCTGCCGATCGAGTCGCGCTGGGCCGAGCACGCGAAGCAGTACGAGAACGCCTGAGCCGCACTCCCGTCGATGTCCCGGTCTCCGCACGAGGCTGGCCGCAGACGTCGGATGCTCCGAGGCCGTCAGAGCATCGCCGTGAGCACGCCCCCGTCCGCGCGGAGCGCCGCGCCGTTCGTCGCAGATGACAGCGGACTCGACAGGTAGGCGACCAGGTGCGCGATCTCTGCAGGGTCGATGAACCGCTCCAGCAGGGTCGTGTGGTTCCGGCCGATGATCGCATCCTTCATCGCGTCTGCGGGGAGGGACTGGGCCTCGGCCACCGCTGCGACCGATGCGGCCACTCCATCACGCTCTGGTGCGGCGGCTGGTCTTCGACACCCTCACCGTCGCGCAGGCCCGTCAGCTCGGCACGGTCAGTCAGAGGATCTCCACCGCGATCGGACCGGACGAGGCGTGGAGACCGCCCGCGCGCGAACACTCCTGACGCACGCCGGTATCCGAAGTCCGTGCCGGTGCGTAGGATCGGCGACACCGAACACCCCTACCTGAGGAGACGACGATGTCAGCCCTGGAGATCAGCGAGAAGCCTCTTCCCTATGTCCGCCTCGCGACCCTGACCGAGAAGGTCGACACGCAGCCCGAGGTGGCCGCCGTCGTCGGACCGCTGTTCGACCGTGTGGCCGACGTGCTTCTCGCTTCGGGGGTGACTCCCGGACTGCCGATCGCCGAGTACGACATGGACAAGCACGGGGTGCGCATCACAGTGGGCTTCACCTACGACGGCCCCGCGATCGAGGGCGTCGTGCTCGTCGAGCTTCCCGCCGTCGAGTCGGCCTTCACCGCCACCCACCACGGGTCCATGGCGACGATCGACGAGAGCTGGGGCGCGGTGAACGCCGCGATCACGGAGCGGGGCGCAACCGCTGTCGGACCCTGCCGCGAGGTCTACCTGCAGTCCGAATCCGAAGACCAGGCCGACTGGATCACCGAGTTGCAGCAGCCGGTGTCCGCGAGCTGATCGTCAGAGTGCGCCCGTGAGTGCAGCGACGCCGACGAGCACCGAGACCAGAGCGAGCACCAGGGCGATCGCGATCAGCACGGCGTGCACCTTGAGGAAGGTCGTGGCCTTGCCGTCGGCATCCCGGGCCCGCGGGTCGGTCGCGACACGCTTGTAGAAGCGGGGCCACACCAGCACGTTGAAGGCGGCGTTGAGGAAGAGGACGACTGCGAGGGCGATCACCCCTCCACGGTATCGCCCGCGGCATCCCGAGCACGCCCCTGGGCATCCGGCATCCGGGTCTTCCGATCACCTTCAGGCCCAGACACAGGTGCAGGTCCAGATTACAGATGCAGGCCCAGAACACGGTCTCCGGTCCTGCATCCGTGAGTCCGCCCTGCATTCGGCACGCTGCCCACCCCCGCACCCCGGAACTCGAGCCGATATTCCAGAAAACAGACCGAGTCCATGTATCACCGAGCCCTTGCCGTGCTCCTTGATGGTGTGATCACAATGGGACTCATGATCGACGGCGCACCCGACGGCGCCGCCCTCGATCCTGCACCGGACGACGGCGCGGCACGCTGGAGGCGAGCCGCCGACTTCTTCGACGCATGGCGGGACGGCGACAGCCGCGCGATGGACGACCTCGTGCGGCTGATGACGCCTGTGCTCTGGCATGTGGTGCGCGCCTACGGTCTCGAGCGGACGCTCGCCGAAGATGTGATCCAGACGACCTGGTTGCAGCTCGTGCGCGGACATCGTTCGATCGCCGACCCGAAGGCCGTCTCGGCCTGGCTGACGACCACCGCTCGCCGCGAGGCCTGGCGTGCGGGCAAAGCCCACAACCGACTCGACACGACAGAGGCGGATGCTCTCGACGCGCTGCTCCCCGCGCAGGCCTCCGCCGAAGACCATGCCGCCACCGGTGACGAGAACCGTCGGCTCTGGTCTGCCGTGCAGCGTCTCGCCGAGAGGTGTCAGCGCCTGCTGCGCGTGATCGCGTTCGAGGAACGCCCGGACTATGCGCGACTGGCCGCCGATCTCGGAATGGCCGTGGGCAGCATCGGTCCGACCAGGCAGCGCTGCCTGGCCAAGCTGCGCGATCTGCTCGATGCCCCGACACCACGGCCGGGAGGCGCCTCATGAGCGAGAACGACGGCAACAACGGCGGCGACAACCACGAGGATGCCGAACTCTTCGCGCACCTGCGGTCTCTGTGGCGCAACGTCGACCCGATGCCCGCGGCCCTGATCGATCGCATGATCGCCGCGGTCGCGACCGAGGGGCTGTCGGCGGAGTATGCGCTGCTGACCCTCGTCGAACAGCCGCTCGGCGCGGTGCGCGGAGACACGGATGCGCTGACGCTGCAGTTCAGCGACGGCACGACGAGCATCCTCCTGCACGTCACGGGTGCCGCCAGCGGTGCCCACCGCATCGACGGCTGGGTCGACACGGCCGCCGGGCTGATCGAGCTCGCCCAGGGCGAGCGCACCCGCACCACGACCGCGAGCGACACCGGTCGCTTCGTGTTCGACGAAGTGCCCGACGGGCTGACGCTCGTGCGCCTCACCACGACGGTGGGCGACGAGCAGCGCACCCTGTCGACTCCGCAGTTCGAGTTGTGATCCACCGCGGGGCGACCCGCTCACACCCGCGGGCCTGCCCGCACACACCGCAGGGCCAGTCCCGCACCTCGCCGGATTCCCCGCACAGGACGCGGGAATGCCCGCGAGGAGAGGAACGACGATGGAGCAGCCCAAGGGGTGGAGCTGGCAGGACCGAGCGGAGGGGTCGATCCGCCGAGGGACGGCGCTGGATCCGTCGGTCGAGCCGGTCGACGGAGTCCGTGCGTTCCCGACCGCGTATCTGCAGGAGCGCCTGCTGATCACGCAGGATCAGGACAACGATCACGAAGCATACGACGAGGAGATCCGCGAGCTCCGGGAGGCCGCCGGATCATTCGGCTGGAACCTCGACATCGAATCGCCCGCCGCGGTGCGCGCCGCCGACCCGCTGGTCCCCGGCGTGCCCGGCTTCCTCCGGGCCCACCTGACGACGCCCGACGAACCCGCGCGCGGCGAGTCCCCCGTGCCACCCGATGCCTGGCGAGTGCTGCAGCGCGCCCGACGCAGTTCGGGAACGCCGATGCCGCGGACCAGCCTCGAGCACGTGCTGTCGATCGACCCCGTGGGGCTCAATCCGTTCAGTCGCACCAACCCCTTCAGCCGCACCAACCCGTTCAGCCGCACCAACCCGGTGCGTGGCGCGGGCGGCGGAGCAGGAGGCAGCGACGACTACCTCGAACCCGGACGCGGCGCACGACAGCCGGTCGCCTGGCTCGGCCCCGCACCTCAGCGCAGCCCCGCCCCGAAGCGCGGCCGTCGCCCGGTCGTGGCGGTGCTCGACACCGGATGCGGCGTGCACGACTGGCTGCCCGACGACATCGTCACCCGGCACATCGAGCTCGACGGCGTGCCGGTCGGGCTCACGGACGACGCGGATCCCGAACGCTACCCCGATCTCTACGGACAGCTCGACGGCGAGATCGACGCGGTCGCGGGGCACGGCACCTTCATCGCGGGCATCATCCGTCAGACGGCTCCGGAGGCCGACATCCTGTCGATCCGCATGGCCGGCGCTCTCGGCGTGATCGACGAGAGCACGTTCCTGACGACGGTCGCGCAGGTCGTCGAGCTGCTGCGTCGCCACCGTGAGGACCCGAAGACCGGGCATCCGATCGACGTGCTCAACCTGTCGCTCGGGTACTACCACGAGACCCCGGTCGACGGTCAGTTCAGCACGACCCTCAACGCCCTGCTCACCACGGCACGGGAGCTCGGATGCGTGGTCGTGTGCTCGGCAGGCAACGACGCGATCGATCGGCCGTCATTCCCGGCATCGCTGTGGCCATGGCCCGGTGCCGACAACGGCATCCCTCGCGACAAGGACGCCCCGCATGTCTCGGTCGGCGCCCTCAACCCCTCGGCCCGCTCTGTCGCACTGTTCTCGAACGTCGGCCCCTGGGTGCAGGTGTACGCGCCGGGAGCTGCGGTGGTCAGCACCTCACCGGCGTTCGTCGGCGGCGAGCAGGCGACCACGAGGGCGGACGTCGAGGGACTGCGCCGCGAGACGATCGACCCCGACGACTACCGAGGCGGCTTCGCGATCTGGAGCGGCACGTCGTTCGCCGCTCCGTACGTCGCGGGCCGCATCGCGGCGCAGCTGGGCATGGTGCCTCCGCAGGGCGTGAAGGCGGATACTGCGGCCCAGGCCGTCGCCGCCGTGCTCAAGACGCTGCCGACTCCGGTCGAGCGAGGGTAGGTGAAGGGGTGCCTCATTGAGGCACCCCTGAGAGCGACCCCCACGAGCACCCTGCAACTCCCGTTCGGGCATCGTCCGCGCCGGCGATCTGGAGTACTACTCGCGTAATGATTCGGCGCCTATCTCGTCTCTCAAGGAGAACGGGCGCAAATGTACGTCAGTAGGGTCACTGGTTGGTTGATGGTCCGGGGGGATCACGGAGTATGCGAATTCATCTTGATTTCGAAGGCATCGGTGCGGTGTCATCGTCGCTTCAGGACCTCAAGTCCGGCTCGAATGATGCCACCGGCCTGAATCTCTCGGCGTTGCGGAGCGATCTCGTCGCGTCGGCCGGCAGAGCGTTCGCTGAGGGATCGGCAGACGCGCTGATCATCTTCGATCTCACCAGCTCAGGATTGGCCAGTGGCGCCGATGCCACAGTGAAGGACTTCCTCGCTGCTGAACAGGCTCATGTCGATTCCCTCACGATGTCGATCGGAGCGCTGGACCAGTGACCGGCAACTGGACGGATCTTGACCCAGGCGTCGGCGACGTTGCGGCGTGCACGACCGCCAAGCAGTGGACCGATGCGCAGCTGAGGGATCTGACGAACGCTCAGACGACCGTGTCGACGATCCTCCGGGATCTCGATGATTCGTGGACGGGAGACAGCGCGACAGCCTTCCGCTCCCGCCTCGAAGTGTTCAGAACACGCCTTGAGGACTCCGCCCAGGCGATGGATGCCGCGGGGAAAGCGATCCTCGCATACGGCGACGCTGTGGCCGAGATCGCCCGCCAGGCCGAGCCCCTGAAATCGGATCTCGCGGCCGCCCAGGCAGCCCTCAACGGAATCTTCGATGACGTGACCTTCGACCGTTACACGAACGACGGAGCCGGCGCCCGCTTCACCGCAGAGCAGCAAGCTCGCACGGATGCCAACGCGGCTGCCACCGAGCTGCAGGCCCTCGATGATGAGCGGCGTGAGACTGACAAGATACTCGCCACGGCGCTCGCGACCACGGCTTCCGTTGCCTGGGATGCGCTCGACGGCACGATCGACCCCATCACCGGCACGAAGCGGGACGCGACGAACGAGCAAGTCATGGACCTGTTCGAGCACTTCCGCACCGGCGACGAGCGAGGCGAGGTCCTCACTGACGACGACATCTTCGTCCGAAAACTGCAGAACAGCGAGCACATCGAAGCCGTGCGGGAAAGAGTCCTCGCCGCGTTACACAGCGGTGCTCTCACCCCGCAAGATCCGGAGTTCTTCGATCGATCAATCAGCGACAACCCGGGAGTGCTATTCAACGACCTGGTGATCAACATCCCATCGCTGCTTGTCACGGGAACCATCCCAAATGACATCTTCAGCGGGCAGAACATGCCCGAGACATTCCTCGGCTCCTACGGGCTTGAAGTACGCGCCGCAGAACCCCACGAGGACGGAAGTGTCGATGTGACGTACGTGATCAACAACGACACGTCAATCGACTCCGCCACCCGCATCCCTGGAACCGGCGGTGCGCATATCCCCGGGAGTGTACGAGGCAATGTCTGACGCGAATGCTAGAAATGCGGAGTGGGCAACACATCACCAAACCATCGTCTGGACCGAGACGGTGCACCCATGAAGCGCCAACCCGTCCTACGCCGCGCCGCGGCAGCGACATGTCTCGCTCTCGTGGCGCTTGCCGGATTGACCAGCTGCACGACAACTCGGCAGCTCACGTCACCCACCGGGGAATGGGTCGCCGTCGATAACGACACCGGAACCCTCACTATCCGTGAGGACGGCACGTTCAGCATCAACGATGCGTCGTACAACCCGATCCAGGCGCGAGACGCGTCCGGCGACTTCAATGCCTCCGGAACATGGGTTGTGGTTCGCGATGGCGCCGAAGTGAAACTCAACTTCAAAGAGGCCGCGCAGGGTGATTTCGCTGTCCAGCCCGGCGGAATCTCTGTCCCGTTCGATTCGGGGTCGATCCGTTTCCACGACCCCGACGAAATCCTGGACATTGAGTTCACGCTCATCGACACGACCGTCGGCTGAATCGCCGCGCGGCTTGACGCATCACAGAACAGGGCCTGGTCTATTTACTCCGGAGGGAAGAACCTCGGATACCGCCGCAGACCTTCCCTGAGACCGCACCGACCGGCATTCTGGTTGGATGCCCCTGTCTGCGCGCGAGCTGCACCGGCGCGGCGTCGATGCGGCCAACTCCCGACGGTTCGCTCAGGCGCGGCGCGCTCTGGCCGCGGCATCCGCCCGCACCGACGACGACGACCTGCGCGCACGCATCGACGGAACGCTGGCGTATGTGCTCGCGCAGACGGGCGAGCCCGCCGAGGCCGAGCGGCTGTCGCGCGAGGCGCTGTCGCGACCGGGGCTCAGCACCGAGACCATCGCCCTCGCGAACGGACAGCTGGGCACCCTGCTCATGCACGGCGGGCGCCTCGACGAGGCGGACGAGTTCCTCACGCAGGCGATCGACGGTCTCGACGACGGGTCGATCGAGGGTGCGAACCTGCTGATGAGCCGAGCGATCGTCGGCATGCAACGGCATCGTCTCGACGACTGCACCGCCGATCTTCAGCGCGCTGTCGCCGCCTACGAGGCGCACGACCAGCAGGAGCCGCTCGCCGAGGCGCGCCATAACCTCGGCTACGCCGCACTGCTGGGCGGCGACCTCGTCACCGCACTGGCGCTGATGACGAGTTCGCGGCCGATCCTCGCGGCCACCAGCGACCTCGCCGCAGCGATCAGCGACCTCGACCGCGCCGAAGTGCTGCGCGATGCGGGCCTCACGACCGAGGCCGAGGAACTGCTCGGCGCCGTCGCCGTGCAGTTCGGTGCGCAGCGCATGCGGCAGGCTCGCGGCGAGGCGGAGTTCCATCTCGCCCGATCCCTTCTGCGGCATGACGCGTCCGCCGCCGAGCGCGCCGCGGCGACGGCATCCCGCCGATTCACCGCTCTGGGAAGCGAAGGCTGGGCCGCTCGCGCCGAAGCCGTCCGCCTCGAAGCCCGGCTGCGCGCCCGCCCGACGACCCGGCCCGTGGCCGAGCACTTCACGCGCACCACCGCAGCACTCGCCCGTGGCGGCTTCCGCACCGAGGCCACAGCCCTCTCGTTGACGGCACGGCTGGCCGACGGAGGACGGATGCCGCGACTCACCGCCGACGCCCCGACTCCGCTGCGACTGCGGGCCCATGAGGTGCGCGCCGCGAGAGCATCCGCCGCGGGCAGGGATGCCGACGCCCGCCGCTTCGCTGCGGAGGGTCTCGACCTGCTCACCGCATGGCAGCAGTCGTTCGGCGCTCTCGACCTGCAGGCGTCGCTGGCGATGCACGGCACCGAGCTGATGTTCACCGGCCTCGCCGCTGCGGCGCGGTCACGCGACCCCGAGGTGCTGTTCGAGTGGTCGGAGCGCGCCAGGCACCTGAGCCAGCAGGTCGCACCCGTGCGTCCCCCGCACGACGCAGCCCTGTCGTCCGACCTGGCCGAGCTGCGGATGCTCCGCGCCGACCTCGCCGGGTCAGACTGGACGACCGACGCTCGGGTGCGCGAGCTGCGCGACCGGGTGCGCGACCGACAGTGGTCCTCGACCGGCGTCGGGGGGAACCACGAGCGTCTGGGGCTCCGCGAGACCCGTGCGCGACTCGACGAAGACACCGCGATCCTCGCCTACGTGTTCACCCGCGACGAGCTGCTGTGCGTCGTGGTGACGGCATCCGGTTCATCGATCGTCCAGCTGTCGCTGCCGCGCATCGAGGCAGCACTCGACGGCCTGCGCGCCGATCTCGACGTCGCGGCCCTCACTCATGCCGGCCCCATGGCGTCGGTGGTGCAGCGATCGCTCGACGAGAGGCTGCGCCTGCTCGACGACACGTTGCTCGCGCCAGCACGCACGGCGGCGGGTGGCGCGTCTCGACTTGCGCTCACCGTGCCCGGCATCCTCGGGGGCATCCCCTGGGCGATGCTCCCCGGCATGGCCCGCACGCCGTTCACCCTCGCGACCTCCGTCTCACGCTGGCTGGGCGACTCCGATCGGCACCTGACCGATCGGCGCCTGACCTCCGCACCGAGGAGGCCGGCCGGGTTCGCGACCGGCCCCCGCGTCGCGCGCGCAGAGGAGGAGGTGCGCCGAGCGGCGGCTGCCTGGAGCGGCGCGACGATCCTGACCGGCGTCGAGGCCCGAGTCTCCACCGTCACCGATCTCGCGGCGCACGTCGATGTCCTCCACATCGCCGCTCACGGACGCCATGCAGTCGACAACCCGCTCTTCTCGGGGTTCGAGCTCGTCGACGGCACCCTGTTCGGCTACGACGTCGACCTGATCCCGCGGGCTCCCGACACGGTCGTGCTGTCGGCCTGTGAGCTCGGGCGGTCGTCGGTGCGCTGGGGCGAGGAGGCGCTGGGGATGACCCGGGTCTGGCTGCACGCGGGCACCCGGTGCGTGATCGCGGCCCCGGTGGTCGTGCCCGACGACGTCGCCTGCGAGCTTCTCGGAGCCGTGCACACCGAGCTCGCGAACGGTGTCGCGCCCGCCGTCGCGCTGGCCGCGGCATCCGCGTCCACCGGCGTGCGAGCGCCGTTCCAGTGCCATGGAAGCGGCCTCTGAAAAGTTTTCTCCAGTCGATGTATCAGAACCTCGGCGTCTCGCTCCTTATCTGCAGAAGGTGCCAGCGGAGGGCTTCGGAAACGAAGCGCGAGGGAGGCGCAGTCGAATTGGGGAAACCCTCGTGCACTGGGGAGTGTGAGGGAACGACAGGACACCATCTGCTCCGGGGGTGCCGCGAGAAGGGTCGCGGCACCCCCGCAAGGAGTTCAGCAGGAGAAGAGGCCGCGGGATCAGGCGGTCAGCACCTCGTAGCCGGCCGCGCGCAGGCCGGCGAGGGATGCGGCGTCCGCGCCGTCGTCGGTGAGGAGAACGGGGAACAGCTCCGCACCGCCGACGGCCGCGAACGCGACGGTGCCGAGCTTGCTGCTGTCGGTGACGACCACCGCTCGACGCGCACGCTCGGCCATCATGCGGTTCACGGCGGCCTCACGTTCATCCTGCGTGGTGGCCCCGGCCTCGGCATCCATTCCGTTGACGCCGATGAAGGCGATGTCGAGACGCACGCCGCGCAGCAGCTGCTCGACGAACGGGCCGACGAGTTCGTAGCTGCGCGAGTGGATCACCCCGCCGGTCACGACGACCTTGATGTCAGGACGCGTCGCCAGCTGCGCCGCGATGTTCACGGCGTTGGTCACGACGGTGAGTCCGGGGCCCGCCGCGAGGTCGTCCCTCGCGGCGAGCGCGGCAGCGATCGCGGTGGTCGTGGTTCCGCCCGAGAGCCCGACGACCATGCCGGGGGCGACGAGGGCGGCGGCCGCCTGCGCGATGCTCTCCTTCTGCTGCGAGCGCTGGTGGCTCTTGTAGCGGATGGGCAGTTCGTAGGCGACGGAATGGGCGACCGCGCCGCCGTGCGTGCGGGTGAGCAGGCGCTGCTCCGCCAAGGAATCGAGGTCGCGACGGGTGGTGGCGGCCGAGGCTCCGAATCGCTCGACGAGCTCGTCGACGTTGACCTCGCCGTCGGCGGCCAGCAGGTCGAGGATCGCGTTCAGGCGGGCGGCGCGCTTCATGTCACCATCCTGCCCGGTTCGCGCAGTTCACCCCGCCACCTCGGCGGTCTCGAGGGCGAACAGTCGCAGCATCCGTGCGGCCTCTCCCGTGAGTGCGTCACGGGCCGGGGTCAGGTACTTGCGCGAGTCGACGAGCTTCTCGTCGGCGTCGAGCGTCGAGCGGATCGCCCGGGTGAAGAAGCCGTTGAGGTGTGTCGAGACGTTGATCTTGGTCATGCCCGCGCGCACCGCGTCGGCGATGACCGCGTCGGCGACGCCCGATGAGCCGTGCAGCACGAGGGGCACGGGCAGCGCCGCGCGCAGGCGGGCGATGAGCTCGAGGTCGAGGGATGCGGTGCGGTCGGTCATCGCGTGCGACGAACCGACCGCCACGGCGAGCGCGTCGACGCCGGTCGCTGCGACGAACGCGCGCGCCTCGTCGGGGTCGGTGCGCACTCCCGGCGCGTGGGCTCCGTCCTTGCCGCCGACCTCTCCCAGCTCGCCCTCGATGTAGACACCCGCGGCATGCGCGCGCTCGGCGACGGCCGCGGTGATCGCGACGTTCTCGTCGTAGGGCAGGGCCCCGCCGTCGAACATCACCGAGCCGAATCCGAGGGCGATGGCCTCGTCGACGAGCTCGGGTCGCTCGGCGTGATCGAGGTGCACCGCGACGGGAGTCGCCGCCCGACGGGCGATCGCGAGGGTCGCCAGGGCGATCGGCTCGAGACCGCCGTGATAGTCGGCGCAGTTCTGCGAGATCTGCAGGATCACCGGCAACCCCGACTCGGCGGATGCGCGCACCAGCCCCTCGGCGGTCTCGAGGTGGATCACGTTGAACGCGCCGATGCCGGTGCCGCGCGTCGCGGCATCCGTCACCAGCTCACGGGCGGAGACCAGGGTCACAGACGTTCCTCTCGAACGGTGGGGATGAAGGGGGCGACGACGAGACGCGCTTCGAGCGCCTCCCAGTCGTCGGAGATCTCGCCGGCGAGCGGCATGAGCACGGCGGCGGCCGACCAGGCGGTCGCTCGGCGAAGGATCTTCTCGGGCTCGCGGATGCCGTCGGCGTAGAGCACCGCACAGGCGGCCACTCCAGCATCGCCCGCCCCGGTCGGATTGCCGGCGAGCGGGGCGTCGAGGCGGGCGTGCAGCACGTCGGATGCCGTGACGGCGAGCATGCCGTCGGCTCCGAGAGACAGCAGCACGAGATCGACGCCGCGCTCGATGAGCGACCGGGCGCCCTCGACGGGGTCGGCGAGACCGGTCGCCTCGACGAGCTCGGCGGCATTGGGCTTGACGACGGATGCTCCGGCATCCGCCGCGTGCAGCAGGGCCGGGCCCGAGGTATCGACGATCACGGGCACGCCCGCATCCCGTGCCGTGCCGATGAGGAGGGGCAGCAGCGTCTCCGGCGCCCCGGGCGGAAGGCTGCCCGAGATCACCAGCACCTGCGCGCCGGGAAGAGCGTCGACGACCTCGCCGAGCAGAGCCGCCCACTCGGGGTCGGTCGGGTTCACCCCGCGCTCGTTCACGATCGTGGTGTCGCCGAGCTCCCGGTCGACGATCGCGATGCTCTGTCGCGTGGCGCCGACCACGGGAACGAGCCGGTGCGGCACGCCGCTCGCCCCGAGTTCGGCGGCGAGCTCAAGGCCGCTGCGTCCGCCGGCCGTCGAGACGGCGAGCACCGACGCACCCTGGGCGTGGGCGACCCTCGCGACGTTGAGGCCCTTGCCTCCGGCCCGGCTGGCACCGGCATCCGCTCTGTGCGTCTCGCCGAGAGTGAGTCGATCGACGTGCCAGGTGAGGTCGAGCGCGGGGTTGGGGGTGACGGTGAGGATCATGCGAGCTCCCGCGCGCGCAGCGCAGCCCCGAGGATTCCGGCATTGCCCGACAGCTCGGCGGGGACGAGTTCGGGGATGCGGTGGAAGCTGAGCCGTTCCGCCAGGCGGGCGCGGAGTTCGTCGAAGAGCGCGCCGCCCGCGCGGGAGAGCCCCCCGCCGATCACGATGGCCTCTGGTGCGACGACCGCAGTGAGCTGGGCGAGCGAGAGAGTGAGGGCGTCGAGTGCCGAGTTCCAGATCTCGGAGGCGATGCGGTCGCCGGCCGCGGCTCGCGCGATCACGTCCTTCGCGCCGTCGGGGTCGATGCCCGTCGCCTCGCGATACCGGCGTGCGATCGCCCCCGCGGACGCGACGACTTCGAGGCACCCTCGGGCGCCGCACGCGCACTCGGGTCCGTCGGCGATCGGCGAGTGGCCGATCTCGCCCGCATAACCACCGGCCGTATAGGGCTCTCCGCCCACGAGCAGGGCACCCGCGATGCCGGTGCCGATCACGAGCACCACCGAGTTCGAGTAGGCACGGGCGCCGCCGAGGCGATGCTCTGCCCAGCTCGCCGCGCGCACGTCGTGGTCGAACGCCACGGGGAGTCCGAGTTTCACCGAGGCGAGATCGCGCAGCGGGGAGTCGTGCCAGCCGAGATTGCTGGCGAACACGCCGAGTCCGGCATCCGCGTCGACGATCCCGGGCACCACCAGCCCGACCGCCTGCGGCACGACGCCGGGGTGATCGGCCTGCAGTTCGGCGGCGAGCACGCCGAGGCGCTCGATGAGCACCCCGGTGCGGTCGCCGTCGGCCACCGGAGTCGGCGAGCGCCGCAGTCCCAGGGCCGTGCCGCCGGCGTCGAACAGCGCCGATTTGATGTCGGTGCCCCCGACGTCGAACGCGAGCACAGGTGCGCCGGCACCGATCGTGATGCTCTCCGCATCCTCAGGCCTGGTCATCGACTGCTCCGCGAGTGGGTCGGGTCATGCATCCAGGATGACGGATCGCGTGAGGTTGCGCGGCTGGTCGGGGTCGAGTCCGCGGGCCACGGCACGGTCGAGTGCCACGCGGTGCACACGCACGAGGTCGGCCAGGGGATCGATCGGATGCTGCACGAAGCGCGCGCCCGTGGCCTCGACCTGCGCGGCCAGCCCCTCGGGCGCCTCGCCGAGCTGCCAGGTCACGCGGCTGGGTGCGGCGATCGCGATCGGGCCATGGCGGTACTCCATCGACGAGTACGACTCGGTCCACGACTGCGACGATTCGCGCATCTTCAGTGCGGCCTCGTGCGCGAGGCCCACGGTCCAGCCGCGGCCGAGGAACGAGTACTGCTCGGCGTCGCGGAGCTCGTCGTCGTAGTCGGCGGCGAGCACGGCAGCGGCATCCTCGATCGCGCCGGTGAGGTCTTCTCCGAGCGAGGCGCGGAACAGCGCGAGCGCGGTGGTCGCGAAGCGGGTCTGCACGACCGACTTCTCATCGGCGAAGGGCAGCAGCACAGCGTCGTCGACGAGTGAGACGAGCGGCGAGGTCGCGTCGCCGATCACGCCGATCGTGGGAACGCGGCCCTTGATGCGGTCGACCAGTTCGAGCACCTCTGTCGTCGTGCCGGAACGCGTCAGCGCGACGACGGCGTCGTAGCCGCGGTCGACGAAGGCCTCGGATGCCGCGAACGCGTCGGTCTCGCCCTGACCCGAGGTCTCACGCAGGAACGCATACGACTGGGCCATGAACCAGGACGTGCCGCAGCCGACGACGGCGATGCGGGCTCCGGATGCGGGCAGCAGTGCCTGTGCATCGTGGAGATCGGCGGCGCGAGCCCAGGTCTCGGGCTGCGAGGTGAGCTCTTCGCGCATGTGTGCGCCGGGCAGAAGTTCGGTCATGTCAGGCCCTCCGGACCAGATGTTGCAAGTTTGTGATTGTTTCGATGCTTATTCGATCATAGTATTTCGACACAAGGAAATCTCGCAAGGTTCCTCTTGATTTGTTTATTCTCCTGACAAATAATCGAACAAGTTCCACCGGCCCTCCGGCGACCCAGTCCATGGAGGGTTCTCCGAGCCGACCCGGCTTGACCGATCGCCCAGCAGCCAAGGGAAGGCGATCACACGCACCGTCGCGTGAGTTGTGCTTGCGACTGTGCACCACCTACACAGTGAGGAATGCGATACACATGAAGAAGTCACTGCGATTCGGCGCCGTCGCCCTGGCGGCGACCGCCACTCTCACGCTCGCTTCGTGCGGGTTCGGCGGCTCGACCGGAGGCGGCGGAGACGCTGAGGGCGAGACCACTCTCAACCTCCTCGTCCCCAGCTACTCCGACGCCACCAAGGGCCTGTGGGAAGACGTGATCGACGGATTCGAGAAGGAGAATCCCGACATCAAGGTCGACCTCGAGGTGCAGTCCTGGGACAACCTCGAGAAGGTCGTCTCCACCAAGATCCAGGCCGGCGAGGCCCCTGACATCTACAACGGCGGCCCGTTCGCCGGGTTCGTCGGCGACGAACTGCTCTACCCGGTCGAAGACGTCGTCTCGGAAGACACCTACTCCGACTTCCAGGATGCGTTCCTCGCGAACGCCGAGGTCGACGGCACCGCCTATGCCCTGCCGCTGATCGCGTCGGCGCGTGCGCTGTTCGTCAACAACGCACTGCTCGAGCAGGCCGGCGTCGAGGCGCCGAAGACCTGGGACGAGCTGCTGGATGCCGCGACCAAGGTGTCGGCGCTCGGCGGCGGCGTGGCCGGCTACGGCATGCCGCTCGGTTCCGAAGAGGCGCAGGCCGAGGCGGCCGTGTGGCTCTGGGGCGGCGGCGGCTCGTTCGGCGATGCCTCCGAGATCACGATCGACACCCCCGAGAACCTCGAAGGTGCCGAGCAGATCAAGAAGATGATCGACGCAGGCGCCACGCAGGCCGACCCCGGCTCGACGCAGCGCTCGCCCCTGATGGACATCTTCATCCAGGGCAAGATCGGCATGCAGGTGGGCCTGCCCCCGACAGTGGGTCAGATCGAGGAGGGCAACCCCGAGCTCGACTACTCCATCGTCCCGATCCCGACGAAGGACGGCTCGCCGTTCACGCTCGGCGTCATGGACCAGCTGATGGCGTTCCAGAACGACGGCGACAAGCAGGAGGCGATCACCAAGTTCTTCGACTACTACTACTCGGCAGACGTGTACGTGCCGTGGGTGCAGGCCGAGGGCTTCCTTCCCGTCACCAAGTCCGGTGCCGAGCAGCTCGCCGGCGAGGAGGCCCTCAAGCCGTTCCTCGACGTGCTGCCCGATGCGCAGTTCTACCCGTCGACGAACGCGAAGTGGTCGGCCACCGACGGCGCCTTCAAGTCGCTGTTCGGCCAGCTGCAGACGAAGTCCGCGCAGGATGTCCTGACCGAGATCCAGGCACAGGTCGACGCGGGCTGAGCCCCGCCGACCCTGCCCACACCGAGCGACCGAGAGGTTCGGATATTCCATGAGCCAGACGAAAGAATCCTCGAACCTCGCGGGGGCGGCCACCGGCCGCCCCCGCACCCCGGGCCGCCGATCGGGCGCTGCCCGCGGCAAGCCCGGCGGAAAGGACCTGCTCCAGGCGCTGCCCTGGATCGCCCCCGCCCTGCTCCTCATCATCGGCGTGGTGCTGTTCCCCGCCGGGGTGATGTTCTTCAACTCCACCCGTGACATCTCGCTGTCGGGCCTCGACAAGGGCTCGGTCGGCTTCGACAACTTCGTGACCGTGTTCACGTTCGCCGAGTTCTGGCCGATCATCTTCCGCACGATCATCTGGGTCGTCGCGGTGGTGACCTTCACCGTGCTGATCTCGCTCGGACTCGCGCAGATCCTCAACAAGGCCTTCCCGGGTCGGCAGATCGTGCGCATGGCCGTGATCGTGCCGTGGGCCGCATCCGTCGTGATGACCACGATGGTGTTCTACTACAGCCTCGAGCCGTACTTCGGGGTCTTCAACAAGTTCCTCTACGACATCGGGCTCTCCGACGACGCGGTCGGCTACGGCTGGACCAAGAACCCGGCCACCGCCTTCGCCTGGTCGATCGTGATCGCGATCTTCGTCTCGCTGCCCTTCACGACCTACACGATCCTCGCCGGATTGCAGACGGTTCCGGCAGACACCCTCGAGGCCGCGAAGATGGACGGCGCCGGCCCCACCCGCACCTATTGGACCGTCGTCGTGCCACAGCTGCGCAGCGCCCTCGCGGTCGCGATCCTCATCAACATCATCAACGTCTTCAACTCGCTGCCGATCCTCAAGGTGATGACCGGGTCGATCCCCGGCTATGGGGCCGACACGATCATGACGATGATCTTCAAGTACATCGAGCTGCAGAAGAAGGTCGACGTCGCGAGCGCGCTGTCGGTCGTGGCGTTCCTCATCGTGATCGTGATCGTCGCGATCTACGTCAAGGCCGTCAAGCCCATGAAGGAGGTCTGATCATGACCCTGACCGAGACCGCCCTCGTCACCACCGCAGGCTCCGAGCCCGCTCCCCGCATCCCGGGGCGCAAGCGCCGGTACACGGAAGACCAGGTGACGCTGCCCCGCGTCATCCTGCGCATGGCCGCCGGCATCCTCGTGCTCGCGATCTTCGTGCTGCCGTACCTGATCATGTTCTTCGGATCCGTGAAGACGAAGTCGCAGATCCGCTCGGTCGATCCGACGTACCTGCCGATCGAGTGGCACTGGGAGAACTACATCTCGATGTGGTCGACCCCCGAGACACCGCTGCCGTACAACCTGATCTCGACGATCATCATCGCCGTGTTCGCGACTCTGCTCGTGCTGCTCGTCTCGCTGCCCGCGGCGTACTACACCGCACGGTTCAAGTTCCCGGGACGCATGGTGTTCCTGTTCCTCGTGATCGTGACGCAGATGCTGCAGCCCGCCGTGCTCACCTCCGGTCTGTTCCGCCAGTTCACGACCCTGGGACTCGGCGACACGTGGGCCGCGATGATCTTCATCAACGCCGCCTTCAACCTGTCGTTCGCAGTGTGGATCATGCACTCGTTCTTCGCCGGCATCCCGAAGGAGATCGACGAAGCAGCGCAGATCGACGGGGCAGGACGATTCACCGTGCTGTTCAAGATCAACCTGCCGCTCGTCTGGCCGGGCATCGTCACGGCGATCGTGTTCACGTTCGTCGCCTGCTGGAACGAGTTCGCCGCATCGCTCGTGATCCTGTCGACCGACAAGAACCAACCGCTCTCGGTCGCGCTGACCAAGTTCGTGGGTCAGTACGAGACCAGCTGGCAGTACGTGTTCGGCGTCTCGATCGTCGCGATCCTGCCCGTCGTCATCCTGTTCATGCTCATCGAGAAGCGGCTCGTCGGCGGCCTCACCGCAGGCAGCGTCAAGTAGAACCGTCGGAACGGATGCGGGGTGCCACCCGGGTGGCGCTCCGCATCGTCGTCTCACGAGAAGTCCGGCGGGAGCAGTCGCGGTGGCTCCGGTCGCACTTCGTGCCGCCCGGTCCCACCGGATCAAGACTCCGGTCGCACGTCGTGCCGCGCTGTCCCACCGGGTCAAGACTCCGGTCGCACTTCGTGCCGCCCTGTCCCACCGAATCAACACTCCGGTCGCACTTCGCGCCGCCCCCACCGTGCACACGCGACACAAAGTGCGACGGGAACCTCCACGCGCGACGCGAAGTGCGACGGGAATCAGAGCTCGATCAGGATGCCGGAGCGGATGCCGGAGCGGATGCCGGAGCGGATGCCGGAGCGGATGCCGGAACGGATGCCGCGCGCAGCTGCGCCGGGCTCCATCGCACGCCCAACGCGCTCGACAGCGCCACCTGAGCGACGCCGGTGGAGATCGAGGCGTCCGCGTCGGCGTAGCGCACGGGCACGTTCGCCGTTCCCGTGGCGGTGTAGTCGATCTCTGCCTGCACGAGCCGGAGGAACGGGTCGCCGAGTGCACGAGCTGGGCCGCCGATCACGACCTCGGCGGCGTCGAGCACCGCCGCGATGAGCTTGATCGTGCGAGCCAGCGACCGCGCCCCGTCGGCCAGCCGATCGGCGTCGGCCGCCGTCGCGAGGCCTTCGATCGCCTGATCGTCCAGAGCGTCGTCGAAGTCGTCACCCAGCATCGCGGTCATCGACGCCACGGATTCCAGGCACCCCTGCCGCCCGCACCGGCACGTCCGCGCGTCGCCGCCGAACTGCACCTGCACGTGGCCGATCTCTCCCGCACGGTCGCGGGGTCCGGGGGCGAGCTCGCCGTCGAGCGTCACCGCCGCACCGATTCCGGTGCCGATGTGGAGGAACAGCCGATACCCCGCCGACTCGTCCTCCCTGGCGGACTCGGCGATCGCCTCGGCATCCACGTCGTTGACGAGCAGCACCGCAACCCCGAGCAGCGCCTCGAAGCGATCGGCGAGAGCGATGTCGGTCCAGCCGAGCTGCACGCTCTCGAAGACGCGGCGCCCGTCGGTCGTGCCGGGCAGCTGCACGCCCGCGATGAGCAGGCGGTCGCGGTGTGCGGCCGCGATCTCGGCGAGTGCGTCATCGAGCATCCGATCCCGCGACTCTGCCGAATACGCGACCCTGCGCGTCTCGACCTCTGCCCCGTCGAGACCGACCAGCGCGATGCGCGCGTCGGTCGGCCGGATCACGAGCACCAGGATGAGGTGATGAGCTGCATCGATGCTGAGGGTCGTGGCCCGCTTTCCGCCGGTGCTGGCAGCCTGTGCACCGTCGACTATCAGCTGGAGTTCGATGAGCTCGGCGACCAGAGACGAGGCCGTGGCTGCGGTGAGACCGGTGGCCCGAGCGATTCCTGCCCTCGTCTGGGTGCCGGGGCTGCGGAACACCAGCTGCAGCGCCCGACGCAGGTTGGCGCGGCGGACCGACGCCTGCGTGTCGAGTGCATCGTCGCCGTTCAGCATGGAGCCGGTCCCGTTGTCGGAATTGATTGACAGACCAGGGAGTTCTGCGTACCCTCGGTCATAGTTTATTCAATAAACTTAGTTCGGTCCCCGGGCGGGTGAGTGCTGCACACACCGTCACTCGCCCGGAAGGCCGGATCATCGCCCTTCGGCGGCTTCCGTGTGATGGCGGATCACCTCGGCCACCACGAAGTTGAACCACTTCTCGGCGAACTCGGGGTCGAGATGCGCGTCTTCGGCCAGGGCCTTGAGGCGCGCGACCTGCTGCTCTTCACGCCCAGGATCGGATGCCGGCATCTCGTGCTCGGCTTTGAGCTGCCCGACCTGCTGAGTCGCGCGAAAGCGCTCGGCGAGCATGAAGATGAGTGCGGCATCGATGTTGTCGATGCTTGAGCGCAGTCGGAGGAGCTCTGCCCGGGGGTCTTCGGCGGCGGTCATGCCCCTACTCTACGGAAACACGCGGCAGAACGACCCCTCACGGATAGGGATGAGTCCTGGGTCGCACCCCGGTCGAACGCTATCGTGAGCACATGAGCCGAGAAGAGCAGGAACCGTCGTCGAGCGCGTCCGCCGCCGCATCCGACCCGTCCCCGCAGCCCCAGCATCCGACCTCGACTCCCGATGCACTGGCCGAAGCACCGGCAGCTTCCGGCTCCGCCGCGCCGCAGGGCGCCACCGCATCCGAGCCGCACTCCGTCGCGACGACCGCGCGCGTCGATCAGAGCCGACCTCAGGGGGTCCGCACCGGTGTCGTCGAGCCGATGACGCCGAGCCGTTCGTTCTGGACGCGCATCGACCGCCCCTTCGTCTTCGGGTTCCTCGTGACGCTCGGCGGCCTCGCCGCCATCGTGCTCGGCCTGGCCGTGGCGAACCTGTCGACCGTGCTCATCTACATCGCCCTCGCCCTGTTCGCCGCCCTCGGGCTCGACCCCACCGTGCGCTTCCTCGAGCGGCGCGGCCTGTCTCGAGCCGTCTCCGTCGTCGTCGCGATCCTCGGGCTCATCGTCGTCGCGGGCCTCGTGATCTGGATGGTGCTGCCGGTCGTGATCGAGCAGATCGCGAGCTTCATCCGTTCGGTTCCCGGCATGATCCAGGAGTTCATGCGCAGCGACATCTACGCGACCCTCGAAGACCAGTTCGGCGACCAGTTCGAATCCCTGGTCACCGATGTGCAGGGCTTCCTCACCGACCCCGGCAACATCGCCGCGATCGGCGGAGGCGCGCTGCAGGTCGGCGCCTCGATCGCCAGTGCCATCTCGGGCATCATCGTGGTGCTCGTGCTCACGCTCTACTTCGTCGCGACGCTGCCCTCGATCAAGACGGGCATGCTGCGTCTCGCCCCCGCTCGCGATCGCGCTCGCGCAAGCGACATCACCGACCAGATCACCGACTCGGTCGGCGCCTACGTCATGGGAATGGTCGTGCTCGCGTTCTGCAACGCCGTGCTCACATTCCTGCTGTACCTCTTCCTCGGCCTGCCGTTCCCGCCGCTGATGGCGACCGTCGCGTTCTGCATCACCCTGATCCCGCTGGTCGGATCGGTGATCTTCTGGATCATCGGCAGCGGCCTCGCGCTCTTCAGCGACCCCCTCGCGGCACTCGTGTTCGCGCTCATCTACGTCGTCTACATGCAGATCGAGGCGTACGTCATCACACCGCGTGTGATGAACAAGGCCGTGGCCGTTCCGGGAGCTCTCGTCGTGATCGGCGCCCTCGCCGGTGGCACACTGCTCGGCCTGCTCGGCGCGCTCGTGGCGGTGCCGGTCGCTGCATCCATCCTCATCATCATCAAGCAGGTCCTGATCCCCCGGCAGGACGCCAGGGTCTAGCTGACGCCGGGCGAGACCTCGCCTGACCGTGTGCGCAGAAGTGCCCGGCCCCCT
>Ga0308166_1001417_pt1 | contig 25503 bp, 26 predicted proteins | sample PhyCR2_2_FD_202137 | JGI IMG/M metagenome (GOLD analysis project Ga0308166, IMG submission 202137) | Phyllosphere microbial communities from UC Gill Tract Community Farm, Albany, California, United States - DLSLCC.R2 | ecosystem: Host-associated > Plants > Phyllosphere > Unclassified | place... | reverse complement strand
TATCCGTTGCGCCGTCTGCGTAATGGTGGCCCGGGCGGGGCAGCCTTCGGGCTGGCCGGTATCCATTGAGGCCGGTATTCCTACCCCCGTTCGGGCTACCACCCATGAGTGTAGGAACTCCGGTGGTGGCGTTAACCGCTACTCAATGGAGACTGCCATCATGGCTACGGTCCTTAATTCCCCATACCCTCAGTTTGTTTTCGTCTTTGCCGCCGTTCGCCGCTGCGAGCGCCAGCAGCATATTCACATGCTCCGCACCGTTGCCGCCGATGAGCGCGCCGCACGCCTATCGCTGGCCCGTGACTACGTGCTGTCCTTTGCCGCCCGTCTCCCGGTCCGGGAGGTGCACGCATGACTCACGCCACCATTTCTCACGCCGACCTGGTACGCCTTGAACACCTGCGCAACGCCGGGCGCTTCGTCAGCGACATGACCGCCTTTCAGGAGTGCCACGAACTGCCGCAGCCCGCTCAGCGTGCGCAGCTGGCTTCGCTAGTCTTTCTCATCACTGAGCAACTGGATGACGTGGTGACGCGCTGCCAGAACAACTGGATGAACGCGGAAGCTGAATCATGAAAGAACGCACCCTTTCGCCTGAACTGCGCGCCGCGCTTTCACGCCGCGCTGTCGCCTGCGCATGGCTAAGCATTTGTCACGAGCAGCTGCGCTATACCGGCCTCACGCTGGCGCACCTTGAACACGTTATTGAAACCGAGCTTGAGGGTTTTTACCTGCGCCAGCACGGACGCCAGCGCGGTCAGGAAATTGCCTGCGCGCTGCTGGATGATCTGCTGTCCACCGGGCCGCTGAAGTCGGCTCCGCGCCTGAGTTTTCTCGGTCAGGTAATGATGGATGAACTCTGCGGGCGCATGACAGGCGCGCCGGTGCTGCACTGAGGGAGAAAAGAACGATGAAAATGACCGTATCCGAAGCGGCCACCGCTGCGCGTGGCCACTGGCCCCGCATTCTGCCCGCGCTGGGCGTGAAGGTAATCAAAAACCGCCACATGCCATGCCCGGTGTGTCAGGGAACGGACCGCTTTCGCTTCGACGATAAAGACGGGCGCGGGACGTGGATTTGTAATCAGTGCGGAGCCGGTGACGGCATGGACCTGGTGAAAAAGGCGCTCAGCATTACGCTCAGCGAAGCCGCCGCACGCGTTAACGACCTGACCGGCAACCTGCCGCCGGTAGCTGCTGACATCATTACGTCAGCCGCTCCCGAAACGGACGAGGCATCCCGCGCTGCAGCTGCTGCACTGGCGCAGCAGCTGGTCAGCACGGCAAAGGAAACGGCGGGCAATCCCTACCTGTCCCGCAAAGGCCTGCCAGAGCAGGCGTGCCTTACGCTTTCGAAGGCGCATAAGGTGGCGTTAACGTCCTACCGCACCGGCGATGTGGTTGTGCCCCTGCACGACATGAGCGGCCAGCTGGTTAACGTGCAGCTCATTAATGCCAGCGGGGAGAAGCGCACACTTAAAGGCGGCCAGGTGAAAGGCGCCTGCCACGTTCTCAGCAGCGCTAAGCCGGCAAAGTGCATCTGGCTTGCCGAGGGCTACGCGACCGGCCTGACGGTGCATAACCTGACCGGTGATGAGGTGTGGATTGCGCTTTCATCGGGCAACCTCCTTTCTCTGGCTGGCCTTGCCCGGGAAAAGCACGCCACGCTGCAGCTGATGATTGCCGCCGACCGCGACCTTAACGGCAACGGTCAGGATAAGGCGAAGAAGGCCGCAGATATCAGTAACGCTGTCGTCGCGCTGCCGCCCGTGTTCGGCGACTGGAACGACGCCTTTGTGCAGCACGGCGACGTCCCGACGAAGCAGGCGCTTGCTGAGGCTGCCGCGCCCGCCACCGCCAGCCCATTTGACGTGATGAGCGAAGCGGAGTTTTCGGCCATGAGCGCCAGCGAAAAGGCGGAGCGCGTTGCTGAGCATTACCGCAATGCGCTGGCGGTGGATGCCAGCGGTGAAATCCTGTCACGCTACAAGGCGGGCGCGTGGAAGGTCATTTCAGGGAAGCAGTTTGAGCGCGACGTGGCGAAACTGTTCCAGCGGCTGCGCGCGCCGTTCTCGGCGGGCAAGATTTCAGGCGTGGTGGATACGCTGAAGCTGATGCTACCGCAGCAGGCCGACCCGGCGCGCCGCCTGATAGGCTTTCGCAACGGCGTACTGGACACGCGCACCGGCAGCTTCAGCCCGCACTGCAAACGCTTCTGGCTGCGCACGGTCAGCGAGGTGGACTTTACCCCGCCGGTTAAGGGCGAGACGCTGGCAGCCCACGCGCCGCACTTCTGGCAGTGGCTGGACCGCGCCGCCGGACGCGACGCGGCAAAGCGCGATATTATTCTCGCCGCGCTGTTTATGGTGCTGGCGAACCGCTACGACTGGCAGCTGTTTCTGGAGGTCACGGGTCCCGGCGGCAGCGGCAAAAGCATCATGGCCGAAATCGCCACCATGCTGGCCGGAACGGACAACACCACCTCTGCGACCATCGAGACGCTGGAGTCATCGCGCGAGCGCGCGGCGGTAATAGGCTACTCGCTGATAATTCTGCCCGACCAGGAGAAGTGGAGCGGCGACGGTGCGGGCATTAAGGCGATCACCGGCGGCGACGCGGTATCCGTGGACCCTAAATACCGCGATGCCTACTCAACGCACATTCCGGCGGTGATTCTGGCGGTAAACAACAATCCGATGCGCTTCACCGACCGAAGCGGCGGCGTCTCGCGCCGCCGGGTCATCCTGCACTTTCCGGAAATCATCCCGGCAAACGAGCGCGACCCGCAGCTGAAGGAAAAAATCAGCGGCGAGCTGGCCGTTATCGTGCGCCAGCTGATGCAGCAGTTCAGCCAGCCGCAGGACGCAAGGGCGTTGCTTCAGTCGCAGCAGAACTCTGATGAGGCGATGCGCATCAAGCGCGACGCGGATCCGATGGTGGACTTCTGCGGCTACCTGTTCACCACGCCGGAGCCTACTTCGCTTTATATGGGGAATGCCAGCATCAGGCCATTACAGCCGAGGCGCTATCTCTATCACGCCTATCTGGCTTACATGGAGGCGAACGGTTACAGGAATCCACTCAGCATGAAGATGTTCAGTCTGTCGCTGGAGAACATTATGCGCGAGTACGGGCACCATTATCTGAAGCGGCGCACGAAGCTGGGGATGCAGACCAACCTCGATCTGACTGAGGAAAGCAGCAGCGACTGGCTGCCAAAGTGCGATGTCGCCTGAGCGGTATTATTAACAAAAACCGGCGAAAGCCGGTTATTTACATGGATAAATAGGCCACCATTAACATTACTCTTATTTGCGTTGTGTGTTAGTTCTACTTCTCCGTCAGTCTCTCCTGAGATTCAGGATATCGTTCACCAACAACTTCAAACTTGTTCAGCATTTGCCTGATGTCCTCAAGTTCACTTGGTAAGAATTCTACTACTATGCTCGCGAGATTCTCATCCAATCGTTCGACTTTTTTCGTACCTGGAATTGGCACAATGCCATCGTACTGGGCAAGCAGCCAACCTAAAGCAATTTGGGCAGGAGTCGCGTTCTTCCTGGAAGCCAGGAGTTTGACGTAATCAACCACCTGCAAGTTTTGGCTGAGATTTTCTGGAGAGAAACGTGCAATTTGGCTGCGGAAATCATCTGAATCAAACGTGGATTTTTGGCTAAAACGGCCTGTAAGCATGGCTTTACCCAACGGGCTATAAGGTACGAATCCAATACCTAATTGCTTGAGTGTAGGTAAAACAGTTTCTTCCGGTGCTCGATACCACATCGAATATTCACTTTGCACGGCTGTTAAGGGCTGTACGTAGTGTGCCCTGCGTATGGTATCTGCTGAGGCTTCAGAAAGTCCCCAATGTAATACTTTTCCTTCCGTAATCAGGTCGCCTATCGTTCCTGACACGTCTTCAATGGGTACAGAAGGATCAACACGATGTTGGTAGTAAAGATCAATGCGATCCGTTCCAAGACGTTGTAGAGAGCCTTCAATCGCCAAGCGTATTGACTCTGGCCGACTAGAAAGGCCGACTGCACGGCCATTAGGGCCACCCGAATCATTGCCTTTGGCTAAATCAAATCCAAATTTTGATGCAATCACTACTTCATCACGAATAGGCGCTAACGCTTTTCCTAATAAAACTTCATTCGTATAAGGACCGTAAACTTCAGCGGTGTCAAAGAGCGTCACTCCTTTTTCATAAGCGGCACGGATAACCTTAATGGCTTCTTCGTCTGAGATGTAAGGGGGATAACTTTGAGTGAATCCCATACAACCTAGGCCAAGAGCTGAAACTTTTAAGCTGGAGTTTCCTAGAAAACGTGATTTCATCGTTAATCCTCCATAGTGGTTGAAAAATGGAAAGCAATATCACTTAATAAGTTATTAAATAAATGAGCCCGAAATTAGTCCGGGCTCATTTGGATTGAAATTACATTTCCTGACTGGTAGGTCTGAAAAGTATTTCATTGATATCTACATTCGCTGGTTGAGTTATGGCAAATTCAACTGCGCTTGCAAATGATGATGGTGGGATTGCATGTTCATCGTAGAACTGTTGAATATCACCAGCTACACCTTTATCAGTAATGTGGTGAGTCAACTCGGTATCAACAGCGCCCGGCGAAATAATTGTCGTCCGAAGATTATAAGGTTTTACTTCTGAGCGAAGACCTTCACTGATGACTCTTACTGCATGCTTAGTTGCGCAGTAAATGGCCCCAGCGGGTGTTACCTTGTGGCCTGCAATCGATGAGACGTTAATAATGTGACCGAATTTTTGCTCTTTCATTATTGGCAGCGCGGCGGCAATGCCGTAAAGAGTGCCTTTGATGTTGATATCTATCATGTTATCCCATTCATCAACTTTCAGGCTTTCCAGCATTGATTGCTGCATTAACCCGGCATTGTTAATGAGAACATCAACACGACCAAAAGCCTCAACCGCAGCCTTCAGTAACTTCTCAACCTGATTTTTATCGGTGACATCAGTAGCAAGTGCAATTGCTTTACCGCCTGCGCTTTCAATTTCCTGGACGAGCTTCTCAAGCCGCTCAACTCGACGAGCGCCAAGCACGACAGTTGCTCCTTTAGCGCTCAAACTACGCGCGGTACATTCACCTAACCCGCTGCTAGCGCCTGTTATTACAATAACTTTTCCATCGATATTATTGCTCATTCGGTATCTCCATATTGTTCGTCAGAGACCTTTTCCAGCCATTCAACTACGCTGCCATCCTGAGCTTCCTGAATTGCAATATGGGTCATCGCTGTAGTAGCGCTTGCGCCATGCCAGTGTTTCTCATGGGCTGGAATGCATACGACATCACCTGCACGAATCTCGCGAGCCGGCTCTCCCCAGGTTTGGACATAACCGAATCCCGAAGTCACTATGAGACGTTGGCCAAGTGGATGGGTATGCCATGCTGTGCGTGCGCCAGGTTCAAATGTTACGTGGCCAGCGCTGGCACGAGCATTCTCGTCTGCAGCAAACATGGGATCGATTCGGACTGTGCCAGTGAACCAGTCTTCAGGTCCAACCATTGATGCTTGCGAGCCAACTTTGTTGATAATAGTCATCTCATTTCCTTAAATTTTTTTGCGGTGTTCATTTGAAGATTTGAACTAACAGGTTTCTTTCCTGACGTCTTCTTCTTATAAAGCAGAGTTAATCTGCGTATCGGATTTCCAGTATGCATGATGAAAAGCGATGAATTAACCCTCAGGCGCTGAATGCTTTAATGAATGAATTTCATTAATTGGGTGTGGAAAAAAATCAGTTTTAAGCTTGTTTTGATTTTTCTATTCCCTACAGCCTTAGCGTTAAAACACTTCAATCTGTAAAGAAGTTTTAAATTTATGAATTATTGTAATAACTCTATTCATCATTCAATCAAGGTTTTTTGCTATTAGAAAATTTAGAATCAGATCTCTAAGTCATTACGGATGATGATTATATTCACCGCACGGGATTGTTCGGATAAGAGTGAACTATTCAAATTCTAAAATTAGATTTATATTTGAACTAAGAGGGGTAACCATGCCTGAATTTAAAAATACACTACTCTGCTTATCACTGTTAATGGCCTATTCTACCAATACCTTTTCCGCCACACCTAAAACTGTTGCTGAGGGAATCAATGTTGTTGGCTCGCAGAAGATTACATTCAAAAACGGTACAATCAGTATGGCCGGAAATTTGTATCTTCCACCGGATTATGACGCTACCAAAAAGTATCCAGCTTTAGTGGTTGCACATCCATGGGGAGGGGTTAAAGAACAAACTTCCGGATTATATGCGCAGCAGTTGGCACGAAAAGGATTTATTACGCTGGCTTATGATGCTTCACACTATGGTGAAAGTGGCGGTGTTCCGCGCGATCTTGAAGACCCTTCTGACCGAGTGCAAGATATTCGTAGTGCAATAGGGTATTTAGCCAGTCTGCCGCAAGTTGATGCTAATCGTATTGGTGCTATTGGCGTTTGTGCTGGCGGTGGATATACCCTTAACGAAGCTCAGACGGATTTACGCGTAAAAGCTGTTGCCGGAGTGGTAGCTTATGATATCGGCGAAGCGACGCGTACGGGTATTGAAGGCATGCCTGTTACCGCTGAAGATCAGCACAAGTTGCTGGCAAGCGTGGATGAGCAACTGAATAAAGAAGCTGCCGGTGCGCCGGTGCTAGTGAAGCCGTTATTACCCCCTTTAAGTAGCATCAATGCGAGCTCTCCCAGCTTTGTGCGAGAAGCAACAAACTATTATTTGACGCCGCGCGGTGCGCATCCAAATGCCCACAACCGATACGTCGTTACCAGCCCAGGGTTGCATCTGGCCTATTATCCATTGGCACATATGGATCTGATTTCTCCGCGTCCCGTTCTGCTTATTTCTGGCTCACGTGCTGAAACGCTCAAATTCAGCGAAGCTGCATATGCTCAGGCAAAGCAACCAAAAGAGATGGTGGTTATTCCGGGCGCATCGCATTTTGATCTCTATGATAAGCCGCAATATGTCACCCCAGCAGTAAACAAACTGGCGGAATTCTTCGGTAAGAATTTATAGCCGTATTGAGGGAACCTTTTAAACGAGAAAAAGGCTTCCCTCAATCAAATCACTGTTTTTTTCTGCCTAGCAATGCAATCGGAACGGCCATTATCACAACAATGGCGCTCCAGAGGAAAACCACATTCATGTGACCGGAGGACACCGCGAGTCCTAACAGCGGACTTGAAAGACCGATAGCAAGGTCAGGAAATGCTGAGTACGTTGCCATTGCAACACCTTTGTTTGCTCCCCCCAAGCGTCGCACCGCTTCAGACCCAAAGGCGGGATAGACCATTGCCCAGCCAGCACCGGTTAATGCAGCACCTGCAGCAGCAAGCCAGGGAGAAGGTGCAGCCCAGAGTAAAATCTGCCCGAGCGCTGTCACCAGAGAAAAAATCACACCTACGCGGATAGCCCCCGACTGGTCAATTAACTGCCCCAGGAAGAGGCGTGCAGCGATTAACGCGGCTGCAAATGCACTGACCGGTAACCAGCCCATTCCCCAGCCTTTTTCGGCATACATCAGGACAGAAAATGATAATAAAGCGGCATAACCCACACCATTGAAAGCCGCACCCAATCCGGGCAGCCACACTGATGAAAGAGCCTGGGAGAGGGTTCCTCTCTTTTCTGCGGGGTCAACGCGTTCTGGCAAGATGCGGACAACGAGCATGGCAATGATAGGTAGCAGCGCTGTTGTTAAAGCAATGGCGGCAAAACCAGAATGGTCAAAGATGGCAGTACCTAGCGGTGCGCCAAGGGCAAAAGCAGCAAACATTGCGGTGCCTACCCATGCGATTACTCTACCGGTTTGTTTGCCGCCCGCCAGAGCCAACCCCAGCGTCATGCCGCCAGTGATGATAAAGCTTTCTGCACCACCCACTATCGCTCTGCCAATCAACACTAAAGTGATAGCTGTAATGGGTTGAGTGGCAAATGGAAGTGAAATTAAATAAAAAACGCCTCCCGCTATTGCCAGCAACAATCCCAGATAAATGGCTCTTTTGCCACCACATCGATCGGCATAACGTCCGGCTGCGAAGCGAGTCGCTAAAGAAGCGGCAAACTGCGCGCCAGTGACTAAACCCACAGCAAAAGTACCGAATCCCAATTGGTGGTGCACGTAACGGGGAAGCACAGGCAGTGCGATACCAATAATCAAAAATCCGGCCAAAACGACCAACATTAATGTCAGTAGCATCCGCATAAAATTCATAGATTCACTGGACTCAACCGACTCACTTTGCATAACCAAACTCTCAAGAAAATTAATTGTTTAGCCCGCCAGATGGCGGGCAGGATAATCCATCGCGCTTATTGAGGAAGCGCGAAAGCAATGATGTAGTCGCCCCTAATTGGCGTGGTACGATTTCCCCCGGCACTGATCACCACATACTGCCGTCCATTTTTTGCTGTATAGGTCATCGGGGTTGTTTCTCCACCGACAGGTAAACGCCCCTTCCATAATTCACGACCGGTTTTAATATCCATAGCGCGAAGGTAGTAATCCTGCGTTCCCGCCATAAATACCAATCCGGACGCGGTCGTAACAGGTCCGCCTAAAGTTGGTAAACCCACTGGCATAGGTAAATGCATGGCGATACCCATTGGTCCGGTATCTTCGACCGTTCCCATAGGTACAGACCAAACCACTTTTCTGGTGGCAAGATCGATGGCGGTTAATGTTCCATAGGGGGGGGCCTGGCAGGGTATTCCTAAAGGAGAGAGGAAGCGCGACTGCTCAACACCCCAAGGCGTTCCGTACTGCGGCGCTCCACCGTCATGTGTTCCATCCCCTTGGGCATTAGCATCATATTGCTGCCTACGAACCAAACGGTTCAAAACACCCATGCGCGAGTCGTTTACTAATAGGTATCCTATATTTTCAGCAATAGATGATGATCCCCAATTCATTCCGCCCGCCCAACCTGGGAAAAAGATCGAAGTCTGCTCAGATGGTGGCGTAAATTCCCCTTCATAACGCGCCCGGCGAAACTCAATACGACAAATAAGTTGATCGAGCGGTGTCATTCCCCACATGCGAGACTCTTTCAGTGGTTCTGTTCCGATTGATGGCATTCCTACTGAATAGGGCTGCGTCGGAGAAGTACGGTCATCGCTGACACCTCCCTGAGGAACAGCACGTTCTTCCACTTTCGCAATCGGCTCGCCAGTTCGCCTGTCCAGCATAAAGATTCCACCGCGCTTAGTGGTTTGAATCAGCGCTGGGATGGTACCGCCTTTGCCATCAGGTACATCATAAAGAGCGGGTTGCGAAGGTACATCGTAGTCCCAGCGGTCATGGTGGACAGTCTGGAAATGCCAGCGTTCGCGTCCGGTGGCTATATCCAAAGCCACTACAGAAGAAGAATATTTATCTGCTTCAGGAGAACGATGGCCTCCCCAGAAATCTGGAGTTGCATTGCCAGTTGGCAGATAAATCAAACCAAGCTTGTCATCGTATGCCGGTGTGGACCACACGTTCGGCGTTCCCGGTGTGTAGCCTTCCCCCTTTGGTGGAAGTGCGGTGATGGCTGGATTACCCAGATCCCACGCCCACACCAACTTGCCGGAATGGACATCGAATGCGCGAATGACACCTGATGGTTCACCCGTTTCATGGTTGTCTTGTACCAATCCTCCAACCACAATCAGATTACGCACGACGGTAGGGGCTGCAGTCGGGAAGTAGAATCCCGGCTTAAAGGTCCCCATTCCAGCATGAAGATCAACGATGCCATGCTCACCAAAGTCCTCACAAGGTTGGCCCGTTTGCGCATCCAGCGCCACTAACCGTGCATCGACTGTCGTGGATATAACGCGACGACGGCACAAAGTCGCTGGTTCAATTGTCGCAGAAACTACTGCTGGATCATTTGAAGCATCATAGAAAGCGACCCCACGACACCGGGGGAAAAAATTGCCGCTGGCATGCGGGTCGAAACGCCAGATTTGTTTACCGTTCTCGGGATTAAGCGCAAAAATCTGGCTCGAATGAGTGCAGCCATAGAGCATGTTATTTGCGAATAATGGCGTGACGACATGGGCTTGAGGACCTCTAGGTATTTCACCTGTACGGTAAGTCCAGGCCTTACTTAAATGAGCTACGTTCTCTGGGGTGATTTGATCAGCATTGGCAAAGCGCGTACCTGCAGGTGTTCGTCCATAATGAAGCCATTCTGCCCCCGGCTCAGCACCCGATGTTTTTCCCGCTACAGGAGCCGGAGGACTGTTTTCGCTCACGAGTGGTTGAGGTATAAAAGCTTTCCATCCCGTGGCAATTAAAGCGAGGATAATAATTCCTGCTGCGCTATAGGCAGATCTTTTCGGCGCATCCCCCTTCCTGAAATTCAGTAGCGGGGTAATCAAAAGAAGAAATACAGCAAATACACTCAGGGCAAAAAGACGTGAAACAAGTGGCCAGAATGTGAAACCCACTTCCCATATTGACCAAATAAAACTAGCAACCAGTGCTATGAGGTAGAGATAAACCCCAAATGGATGGCGGAGTCCAATTAATATACCCGCGATGGTAATAATGAATCCTGTTGGCGCAAAGTACCAGGAGCCACCTAAGGTGATCAGATAAATACCGCCAGACAGCATAAATACACCCACCACAGCAATGAGTGTGGCAAGTATTATTATTAATAATTTCGATGCCCCAGGTTTATTTAACGTAACCATTTTTAATATCCTTTTATTAACGTTACAAGCAGGTGTTAGATCGAACCATTCGCCTCCAACATGCGAAGACTCTTATCAAAAGAGAAAAGGGGGCTCATCCCATAATTGAAACGAACCCCGAGGGTATTTAACGGACGGTATAGCCACCATCAACAGGTAGTGCATGACCAATGACAAAAGTAGAGGCTGGACTGCATAACCAAAGTACGGCATCGGCAATTTCTTCAGCGCGGCCCAGACGCTTGATGGGTACATCTTTCATGAGTTCAGCCATCGCTTCAGGCTGGCTTTCCAACATGCCAGACACCATTGGCGTCTCGATAATGCCTGGGCAGATAGCATTAACCCGGATGTTTTGCGGAGCATATTCCAGACCTGCGCTTTTGGTTAAGCCCACCACACCGTGCTTTGAAGCATGGTAAATACCACGCTCGGCAATACCAACCAAACCGCCAAGCGAAGAGTTGTTAACGATCGCGCCACTTCCTTGTTTCTTCATCTGAATTAATTCGTATTTCATGCAGTTCCAGATACCACGCAAATTGATATCCATGACGAAATCATAATCCTCAGGATCGGCAATTGCTGTTTCAGCAACTGGACTTTGTACGCCCGCATTATTGAATGCAGCATCAATACGCCCAAACGTGGCGACAGCTTGATCAACCATAGCTTTAACCTCGTCAATATTTGCGACATTGCAGCGAATGCCTATCGCACTGTACCCTGCTGCATTCATTTCAGCGGCTGCATTTGCAACCGCTTCTTCATTGACATCCACCATAACGACAGATGCGCCGGATGCAGCAAAAGCCTTCGATGCTGCAAGGCCCATTCCAGAGGCGGCACCGGTAACTAACGCAACCTGATTTTTGAATGAAAAACTCATATGATAATTCCTCTTTATGACGCACAGGAGAACATCAGCGCAAATTAATCAACATGCGCTTGTGCAAGATGTAAATGGATAAAATTTTGCGGGTATTAAGTTATAAATCAGAGCTTGGCAGTGAAAATCAAAGTGGATCGTAGCCAGGTTTTTTATAGAGATTATTTGGCTTTTCTATAATCTCAGGATTGTAAACATCCTTAACCCAACTCTCCTTTGAAATATCCTCTATTGATAAAGAGATGAAATCCTCACTGATTCCCAGCGTTTTGCTCAAGGTATCAGTTAATGCCGCTGCGATTATTTTTTTGTTTTCTTCTGACTGACCAACAATCTTGACAATTATATGGGGCATAAATAACTCCCTGGTTAATTGTAATGCTTTAAATAGCCCGACGATCAGGCTTCCGAATAGCATCAATATTAACATTACATGCCGATAGTGATTACCAACCCTGAATGGGATGGAATCATGAAGAATTCTCATTACTGCGAATTATCTTCGCGTTGCAGTCATGTTTTTTTGAGCGTTAGCTTCAGTAATCTGTCTGCAGACGGGCCTTCCGAACGGGGTGAACGATTGGTAGTAATCACATAGATCGCGTTAGGGGTTGCATAAACATCACGTAGGCGTTCTCCTGAGCTAAAAACTTGCCTAAGTTTCTTCTGCTTGTCATCAAACACATACAAGCCTTTTGCGCCCAGAGCCGCGACTAAAAGGTTTTCGCCCGCAAAGGTTGTACCTGAAGGTGCCCATGTTTGCGAGCCTGAATTGAGCCAGGCAGCTACCATGCCAGCACGTTTTTCATCCCCCTGGATGACCGGCCAGCCGTAATTTGAGCTGGGTTTAATGATGTTAACTTCATCATGTGCGATCTGGCCATGCTCTGTGGCAAACAGCTCTCCACGTTTATTCCACGCTAATCCCTGAGGATTACGATGCCCCCAGCTGTAAACAAGTGAACCGGCAATGGGGTTATCCCGCGGTACCTTGCCATCAAGTGTCATACGTAACACTTTCCCCGCCAGACTTTGTATATCTTGTGGGTGGTCTTCGTTCTCAGTCCAGCCCGTTGTGGCATAGAGATAACCATCTGGCCCAATGGCAATGCGACCGCCGTTATAGAGGCGATGGCCTGGAATACCCGAAAGAATGACTTTCGTTTCCTGCCACTGCTTTCCGTCAAAATGTGCCTGAATGATTTTGTTGGTTAGCCCCGAGCTACTGCGGTAGGTGTGGTATAGCCACGCATTACCGCTTTGAGAAAAATCTTTCGCCAGCGCCATTCCCATCAGCCCACCGCCACCCTCATTAACAATCGGATCTGACGTTGTAATGGCATAGCGCTGAAGCTGACCTTGATGCATTATGACGATGTTCCCGGCCGCTTCAGTAATGACGAGCTGATCCCCTGCGGCTTCCATATCCCAGGGATAATTAAGTTCATCGTTAACAACTTCAACGTTCCAGTCTTGCTGACGGACTGTTTGGAGACGTTCATCAATTCGATCTCCCGCTGCGGCCTCTGCTATTGAAGCCAGTGAAGCCAGTGAAGCCATTGCAGACAATGTTAAAGCAGCAAGCATTCCTCTCATCTATTTTCCCCTATTCAAGAAAACGTCGTGCCGTCACTTGAGCGCGGGCTTTATGAGAATGGTCGCTTCCCGCGTGCGATGACTTATCATTGAACTAAGATATTGACTATATTTATATTTTTTTCGGTAAGCATCATCAATCTTATCGATAATATCACCGCGAACAGTTTCGAAGATGACATCTCGGGTGTCACCCGCAGCTACAATTTGTCCCGCTTTTTGCTCCAACGCAGATTGATACCACCGCGAATTTACGCCGTTATAAGCACGGACATACAAAGCGCCTTCAACCTCCACGCACCAGATCCATGTTGGCGTGCCCATAGTTTTACCATCAGCGCGCAAGGGGGAAATATGAAGGTCATCCGCATCAACAATATCGTTAAGTTCTTTGCTGGACCACGGCATAAAAACTCCTCTTCAATGTGATAAATATTAAAACCCCTCCGCTACAGCGGAGGGTAAATACCGACTAAAAACATCAATAAAGGCTTAATTAACATAGCGTGGTTAGCGTTTTTTGATTAGGTGAACATCATGAATAGAGTTATGAGGAATCATCATTAATCGAAAATTAAGTGAGCTGCAGATTCATAGACATTTTTAGAAATATATAGTTAAATCAGCCTCAATCTTTAAGGAGCAAATGAAATGGCACGAGATAACCTCAATGATTTAGTGGCATTTGTCACCGTCGCGCGAGAGCAGAGTTTTACCCGAGCTGCGGCACAGTTGGGCGTATCTCAGTCTGCACTCAGCCATACTATGCGTTCACTTGAAACTAAAATGGGTGTTCGATTGCTGACACGGACCACGCGCAGCGTTTCACCCACTGAAATTGGTGAACAATTACTGGCTAGCCTTGCGCCTAAGTTTGATGATATTTACAGCGAATTGGCTGCCTTACATGACAAAAAAGAACACCCGGCAGGAACGATACGTATTTCAGCTACCGACTTCGCCATTGAAACAATCCTCTGGCCAAAGCTGTCACCCTTAATGCGTACCTATCCTGATATCAATATTGAGTTCGTTAACGATTATGGCCTTACTGACATCGTCGAGAAACGCTACGATGCCGGTGTACGTCTGGGGGGCCAACTGGCAAGCGGCATGATTTCGGCAAGAATTGGTCCTGACATGCGTTTTTTAGTCGTTGGTTCACCGGACTATTTCTCAGGAAAAACGTTGCCAACCTCTCCTCAGGATCTACTGAAACATCAATGTATTAATTTGCGATTACCTGTACATGGTGGCTTCTACGTATGGGAATTTGAGAAAGATGGCCGTGAGGTGACAGCACGTGTTGAAGGACAGATTGTCTTTCATAGCATATTCCAGATAGTAAAAGCAGCTGTAGCGGGTTTTGGCTTAGGCCATGTACCCGAGGAACTGGCTGCACCTTATTTAAAATCTGGAGAGTTGATGAGTGTTATGGAGGAGTGGACGCCCTATTGGGAAGGGTTGCACATTTACTATCCTAATCGACGCGGCTCTTCTAAAGCTTTCTCACTGGTTATAGATGCGCTTCGCTATCGAGATTGATTGGCAGGCTTTCAAGAATGAGAAAGCCTGCAGCAATGAGTCTAACTTCTGCGTGATTCAAAAACTTTTTTTACTACAGGCAGTGCAGAGAATACTTTTGGCCAACCGGCGTAGAACGCCAGTTGTGTCAACATTTCCGATGCCTGGCTCTGTGTCAGACCATTATTCATAGCTCGATTGAGATGGTAGCCAATTTGCTCAACCTGGCCACTGGCAATCAAAGCACTGACGGTGACCATACTGCGATCTCTGGGAGCCAGATCGGGACGTCGCCACAAATCACCAAATACCGCTTTCTCGGTAAATTCAACGGTTCCAGAAGAAACGCTATTAAAGCTATTAGCAACCTGGGTCGATCTCGCTTGTTCAACTTTTTGATCAACCGGCTGTAACGTAACATCGGCTTGCGGCAATTGTGCTCGCGTTATACCGCGCTGGGCGAATACGCTGCGCGTGATTTGCGCGGCGGATGTGGCACTTGGCCAGCCACTATAAAAGGCTAGATGAGCAATAATCTCTGAAATTTCACCTGGTTTAACCCCGTTGTTTAACGCGAGGTTGATATGGTAAGGCAGTTCTACCTGGTCATTGCGCGCGATGAGTGCTGCAATAGTGACAATACTGCGATCGCGGGGACTAAGCTGCGGCCGTTTCCATAAATCATTATCCACATACTTCTGTGTGTAATTCTCTAAGGCGGGTGATGACTGTCCCAAATCGGTTAGTGAAGGAGATAACGGAATAGATGGTTTTTTTGCTGTTGACTGAACACATCCACTCAGCATGATGGCTAATGAAAACACAGTTATAGCGCGAGTTCGCATAGATCAATCCTTATGATTCATTGTTATATTGCTGATCTGATACCTTTTCCATCCATTCAACATTTTTGCCCTCCGGCGTGCCTTCCTGAATCGCCAGATGTGACATGCCGGTAGATGCTGTCGCGCCATGCCAGTGCTTCACGCCCGGTGGGCAATGGATGATATCTCCGGCATGTACTATTTTCCTCTCTCCTCCCCATTCCTGCGTCCAGCCCGATCCTGATGTGATCACCAAGGTCTGTCCTAAGGGATGAGTGTGCCAGGCGCTGCGGGCACCGGGCTCAAAATTGACATGTCCAACGGTGGTTCTAACGGGAGATTTTGGCTGAGTAAAAAGAGGCTCAACACGCACTGTACCGGTAAAATTCGACTCTGCACCGGTGACCCATGGGCGGCTGCCATTTTTACTGATAATGACGTTCTCTTTCGCTGGCTTGGCAGAAATCGCATGAGAAATATCACTATTATCCGCTAATGTTGAGAAGCTGGCAGCGAGTGTTAAAAAAAATGACGCAGAGGTTATTCGGGACATAATTATCTCCTGATAATAAAATTTATAAATTAAAAGCATTTCAAAGTTTGAAGAATCATCATTCAATTGATTAAAAAGGTAAGTCTGAGGGAATAACTACATTACATATCCAATGCATCAACTTGAGCTATTTGTTTTTAGTGAAACTATTTTGATAGTGGCATTTCTTGAGCCGCCAGTTATCATATGATTCAGATAGGCACTACCTTGATACTTTTGCTTATAGGCGTTGTCGATCTGAGTATTAATATCACCTTGCACCGGTTCAAATCTGACTTCTTTAGTCATGCCTGCAGCAACAATTTTTCCTGCTTTTTCTCGTAAGGCGGCCTGATACCAACTTGAACGCTGCCCATTGTATGCCCGAACATACAGGTTGCCATCTACCTCAACACACCAAATCCATGTTGGCGTGCCATATGTTTTTCCATCTTCGCGAAAGGGTGCGATGTGAAGATCATCAGCTTTTATTATTTGGCTAAGCTCATTAGGGGACCATTGCACTGAAGATAAGTTAGCGTCTCGTTCACTCAGTGTTTGAACTGAATCAGGAGACGTAGTAACGGAAGTTGCGGCATAGCATAAGGATGAAATTGCTAAAGAACCCACAATTAATATAGGTAATTTGAATGTATTCTTTATGATTTTCATATTATCTCCGTCGCTATCCCTTCATTTCACTTTGAGTGTGAATAATGTGAGCATGAATCTGCCTGAAATGATTTTAATCACGAAGTGATAAGTTAAGAATATAGCAACTTAAAGAGTGACACTATGGTGAAAAACTAAATACTACCATGAGGAATTTTCATTAATCTTAAAATGGGTTTCTTTACATTTAATGACATAAAAAGACAACGAGTGCAATTATAACATTGCTAACATTTTACGTTTGCCAATTTTTTAATGATAAATTTATGAGCTTTTCTCATGTCAGTATGCAATAAAGCATCATTGAAAATTCAATAGGCGATGCGTAATTTGAATAACAACTGTTGGGCGTGATGGGTTTATCCCGTTAAGGATAGGCCATTTCCCCGGGAAAAATATGAAAATACTATACGAAAATAGAAGAAGTAATTTTTCGCCTATCAACCCATTTTTAAAAATGATGAACATTAGCCATGTAAATAAAATGGAGGTAAAGCTTTTGCTTTGGGCTTGGTTTTATATTTTTTCACTTTTCCTTTCCTATTATATACTACGGCCAATAAGAGATGAGCTAGGTGTAGCTGGCGGAGTTAGAAACCTGCCATGGCTGTTCACAGGTACACTACTAGCTATGTTGTTGGTGAACCCTATATTTTCATATTTAGTTAAGCGTTGTAGTCGCGAACATTTTATAAAACTGACTTACCGTTTTTTCTCATTCAACTTGTTAGTTTTTCTTGTGGCTTTACAATTCTCATCAAATGCTCAAAATGTCTGGATCGGACGGGTGTTTTTTATCTGGGTATCCGTATTTAATCTTTTCGTGGTCTCGGTGTTTTGGTCTTTTATTGTCGATATCTTCAATTCCGAGCAGGGAAAAAGGCTCTTCGGTTTTCTCGCTGCAGGCGCAACAATGGGCGGAATAGCGGGTTCATTACTGACTTCCACCCTTGTTGCAGGAATAGGACAAAATGGCCTGTTGTTTATCGCGATGATTTTGATTGAATGTTCGATTTTCGCTTCACAACGTCTGGCAAATGTACATCATGGTGAGCGGAAAAAAACGGGCACTGTATCTGATGATGAGAAACCGATAGGTGGCGGGATATTCACCGGTATGACGCATACCTTTCGCTCACCTTATCTGTTCTCCATCGCTTTATTTATCTTCTTTTATTCGACAACATCAACCATCCTCTATTTTCATCAGGCCAGTATTGCTGAGTCTGTTTTTAACGACCGTAACAGCCGAACTGCATTTTTTGCCAACATCGATTTCTGGGTGAATGTAATCACTCTGCTCTTTCAACTTTTACTAACAGGCAGAGTACTGGGCTGGTTAGGTGTTGCTTTTACGTTATGCGCTTTACCATTGATTACTACGTTAGGATTTGCAGTATTAATTGGCTATCCCACCATCGCCATATTTGTTGCAGTTCAGGTCGTAAGACGGGTCAGCAATTTTTCATTGGCCAGACCGGCGCGGGAGATACTATTTACCTCTGTGACACGGGAAGACCGTTACAAAACTAAAAACTTCATTGATACCTTTGTCTATCGTGCGGGCGATCAATTAGCAAGCTGGACCTACGCGGGGTTCATTGCTGCTGGCTTGAGTTTGAGCGGTATTGCTGTGGTTGCGGTACCGGTAAGTTGGCTGTGGTTAATCCTGAGTATTTGGTTGGGTCGTAAGCATGAAAAATGGGCAGATATAACTATCAAGAGCAACACTGAATGATCTTCCTTAATTTGAAGGAGAATCATGATGACTGCGAATTTCTCTAGCGTCAGTGGGCACCATTTTCATCATATGCAGCAGCAGAAAACAAATCCGGATGCGTTAAACCCGGCAATAAAGACGCGGTTTCTTGCACGCTGCGAAGAGTTAACCGGTGTAAAACTTCCAAGCTGAATATTTTAGCTGGCTGGCATTCGCAATGCCTCAAGAACCAGTTGAAAAGCGGGTAAGGCGTGTCGGCGGCTAGGATAATAAAGATGATAACCAGGAACATAGGGGCACCACTCTTCAAGCACGGTAGTGAGCTGACCGGATTTAATGTAAGGCTGAAGAATATCTTCTGGGGCAAATGCTAATCCATATCCCTCGACCGCAGCGGTTAGCATCTGTGAAGAAGTATTGAAAATCATTTGGCCGGAGACCTGAACGTTCAGACTCTTACCCTCATGCTCGAACTCCCATGCGTACAAACCACCATGAGTAGCAAGCCTAAGATTGGCACAATTGTGTGATATCAACTCATGGGGCGTTTTCGGGATAGGATGGCGGTTGAAATAATCAGGAGAGCCAACAACTAGCATTCTGTAATCAGGCGAAATTCGCATGGCAATCATATCATTGGCAATTTGGCTTCCGTTTCTGACTCCCGCATCAAAGCGCTCGGTCACAATATTGATCAGTCCATACTCAATATTTATCTCAATATTAACATCGGGGTATTCCCGCAAAAGCGGTGCCAGTTTGGGCCACAAAATTGTGGTGGCCGCATGGTCATGTGCGCTAATGCGGATGGTACCTGAAGGTTTTTCGCGCAGCTCAGTCAACGCCGCAAGTTCAGCCTTAATGCCTGAATAATAGGGTGCAAGATTAGAAAGTAGCCTTTCCCCAGCTTCGGTAGGAGCTGCCCCACGCGTCGTTCGAGTAAGCAGACGCATGCCCAAATTTTCTTCTAAAGCGTTAATAGTGTGGCTTACAGCAGATTGAGAAATACCTAATTCTGCCGCCGCTTTAGTAAAACTTTTTTCGCGTGCGACAACGATGAATACCGACAATCCATTGTAATTAATCGTAGTCATTATGAATTTTCCTCATGCTAGTAATCAAAGTATGCCACTTCTGAGATAGCTGCGCATTCTCTAAACTCAGCTCTGATTTTCAATTCTTTCTGCATCGTTTCTCGTTGTTGAAATCACCAGAGATGTTATTTATGAGCCAAACCTCAGTCATTGAAGAAACTCGGGAAGCCTCAGTCAAAGCGCAATGGAGCGCGATATTTTCACTTTCATTTAGCGTGATATGTCTTGTCACGGCGGAATTACTGCCTATTAGCCTTCTGACACCAATCGCTTCCGCCCTGAACATTACAGAAGGTCTGGCAGGTCAGGCCGTCACAGCAACTTCAGTTGTAGGAACCATCGCCAGCCTTTTCATTGCGGCCGCTACGCGTCGACTCGATCGTCGCCATGTGCTGATGATGTTTAGCCTGTTTTTTATTGCCTCAAATGTGCTGGTCAGTCTTTCAACTCGCTACAGCATGCTGATTGCGGGGCGAGTGCTACTAGGCATTTCTCTCGGAGGCTTTTGGTCGATGGCTGCTGCTATTGCAATGCGGTTGGTTCCAGCAACCAAAATCCCGCGCGCGCTTTCCATTATTTTTGGCGGTGTTTCGATTGCCATGGCTATTGCAGCACCATTAGGAACCTGGTTAGGTGGTTTGATTGGCTGGCGAGGTGTATTCGGTGTAACGGCGATGCTGGGACTGATCGGCATCCTATGGCAGTGGCGTGTGTTGCCCGAGATGAAACCTAACAGTCAGTCAACTTTGGCGACGCTGTTCGGCTTGTTGAAAAGACCGCAATTTGGGGCGGGTATTCTCGGGATGGCGCTGGTCTTTGGTGGGCACTTTGCCTTCTTCACCTACTTACGTCCTTATCTTGAGCATGCCATAGGCTTCGGCGTCAATGGCATATCAACACTGCTGTTTTGCTTTGGCGTAGCGAATATTCTCGGAACCTCATTAGCGGGACATATGTTGCGATACAGCCTTCGTTTAACGCTCGCACTGGTTCCCCTGGTCATGGCCCTGCTGGCAATAGCGCTGATCTATGTCGAGCAGTCTACGATCGGCGTTTCAGTATTAGTGGTGCTATGGGGATTCTTGTTCGGCGCAGTACCCGTTGCCTGGTCGACATGGGTGACGCGTACCGTTTCCGATGAGGCCGAAAGTGGCGGCGGATTGCAGGTCGCCGCGATTCAATTTGCTATCACTTTAGGTGCAGCGCTTGGCGGCGTACTCATCGATCACGCAGGTCCATACGGTGCAGTCATCGGCAGTTCAGTCACTTTGATAATTGCAGCGTTAGCGATAATGAGCCGGATTCGCCCACAACAGATCCATTAATTCTTCTTTAGGAGTCGTTATGCAGAACAACATTACGGGAAAAGTCATTGTCATTACCGGTGCCAGCAGTGGCCTCGGTGAAGCAACAGCTCGCCTTCTTGCAAGCCAGGGGGCAAAAATCGTATTGGCCGCTCGTCGTGCCGATCGTATTAATGCCCTGGCAAAAGAACTGATTGAATCAGGAGCGCATGCTATTGCCGTGACAACGGATGTCGCTAAGCGCCACGACGTGACAAATCTTGTCGATATCACGGTTAAAACGTTTGGGCATATCGATGTGATGATCAATAACGCCGGTGTTATGCCACTTTCGCTGGTTGAAAAGCTTCAAGTTGAAGAGTGGGAGCAAATGGTTGATATCAACCTTAAGGGCGTTTTATATGGCGTAGCCGCCGCACTCCCGTATATGCAATCACGTAAAAGTGGCCAGTTTATCAACGTTGCATCCACTGCTGGGCATCGCGTAATGCCCACTTCTTCCGTTTATTCGGCAACCAAATATGCAGTGCGCGCCTTTTCGGAAGGCCTGCGTCAGGAAGTCACACCGCATAACATCCGAGTTACCATTATCTCGCCTGGCGCATCTGCGACAGAATTAGTGACGCACGTTAGCGATAAAGAGATAGCGAACAACCTGAAAGCCAGCGCCGATTTCGCGTTGCCAGCCAGCGCGTTCGCCAGGATGGTGTCATTCGCTATTAGCCAGCCTGAAGAGGTGGACATTAACGAGATATTGTTCCGACCGACCCGACAAGAGAAATAAGCGCATCCGTCTTATATCATTTGATTGAGGTATTAAAATGAAATCCAGAAAACTGAGAGAACTCAACGTTTCGGCAATCGGTCTTGGCTGTATGGGATTTAGTCATGGCTATGGCCCTGCACCTGAACGTGAAGAATCGATACGACTGATACGCCGCGCCTTTGAAATGGGCTGCAATTTCTTTGACACTGCTGAAGTTTATGGCGCAGGAGATAATGAAATGATTGTCGGTGAAGCACTTAAACCGCTTCGCCAGCAAGCCATCCTGGCAACCAAACTGCATATTTCTGATAACTGTGATAAGTCGCTTAAGTCCATTATCACCACACACCTTGATGCTTCATTGCAGCGGTTACAAACCGACTATATCGATCTCTATTACCAGCACCGGGTGAATAAAGATATTCCGGTGGAGGAAGTTGCAGAATGTATGGGGACGCTTATTAAGGCCGGTAAGATTCGTGGCTGGGGCCAATCGCAGGCCACTGAGCAAGAGTTACGTCGCGCGCATGCCGTAACGCCATTAACCGCGATTCAAAGTGAATATTCCCTCATGGAAAGAATGTTCGAAAAGGATGTTATTCCAGCTTGCGCTGAGCTGAACATCGGCTTCGTTCCTTTCTCTCCATTGGCCAGCGGATTCCTGAGCGGTAAATACAATGCACAAAGCCATTTCACTGGCGATGATGTGCGCAAAGGCATTACCCGGTATCACAAGGAAAATATTGAGGCCAATCAGCCGTTACTTGATTTGCTAAACCAATTCGCCAGGCATAAACAGGCCACTGCAGCCCAGGTTTCGCTGGCGTGGATGCTGCATAAGAATGATTTTATTGTGCCTATACCAGGGATGCGTAGCGAAGCACGGTTTAAGGAAAACTTTGGTACTTTAGAGGTTGAACTGACCACGCCTGAGTTTCAGCAAATCGAGGCTGCACTATCACAGATTGAAATTTACGGTAATCGCACTGACGAAGATATTGCCAGGTTGTATCGTTAAGTGTTCTCAAACACTCTGGCAAATTACATAGCCAGCGTTTTCATGAACATCTATTAAACATAACCAAATATTAACTTACAAATCAACGTTATAAGCGATTTAAAATTAAGGCATCGGCTGTTTAATAATTAACTATTGCGTATAGTTGTCTATATAGGTGATTTTTTTAGTATTAACTACTTGGTGCACATTAAAGTTCAATCTACATACGGTTGTTTTCCACTAAGTCATTGTTTTTAGTGGTGAATTAACGCAGGTGAACAGTGTGAAGTATTTTTAACAAAACTTTTTTGGTAAATGGGATAGACCTTAAGTGGCATCGTTTTGATATGGGGATAGTCATCAGGTAGATAAAAAGTGATTGAAAAAATCTGGGGGCACATAAGGGGGCACTTAAAGGTTTTTATAAATTTATTTTGTTATAATTCAGTTTGTTGCATGGGATTTTGAGTCCGGCCTTCGCACCATTAGAATGTAAATAGACCTCAACTGAGGTCTTTTTTATGTCTAAAATTCAGTCCCCGCAAGGCTTTGCCCCGCTATTCAGTCAACCGACGTCAATCTGAGTTACCCCACATCAACATGCTTGTGAGTATAGAACCGAGTATATTTGCTGGTTCGTTAATGCTTATATACTCACGGCAGCACATGGAAGGAATACCATCATGGCCCTGACTGATACCAAGGTGCGTTCGGCAAAACCTGAAGCAAAGGAATACTCGCTAGTAGACGGCGATGGCATGTTTTTGTTGATACACCCTAACGGCTCCAAATACTGGCGCTTTCGTTTCCGCTTTGGCGGTAAACAACACCTGATGGCTTTTGGTGTTTACCCCGAAACGTCACTGGCTGATGCTCGTCAAAAGAGGGAAGAGGCCAGGAAGCTGGTCGCTGCTGGTATCGATCCTCGTGAGCATAAACGTGCTGTGAAAGAAGAGCAGGCGAAAGAGATTATTACTTTCGAGAAGGTTGCCAGAGAGTGGCTTGTGACCAACCAAAAATGGTCGGAAGATCATGCTCATCGCGTAAAAAAGAGCCTGGAGGATAATATCTTCCCGGCAATTGGTGCTCGCAATATTGCTGAACTGGGCACCCGCGATCTATTGATTCCCATCAAAGCCGTAGAGATGTCTGGACGTCTTGAGGTGGCCTCCCGTCTTCTGATCCTACCCGCGAATAGTGGACACGAGACTAAGTGAGTAAACTCTCAACCAGAGGTGACTCACATGACAAAAACAGTATCAACCAGCAAAAAGCCCCGTAAACAGCATTCCCCTGAATTTCGCAGTGAAGCCCTGAACTCGCTGAATGCATCGGTGTTGCTGCCGCTGCCCGTGAACTCAGCCTGTATGAATCGCAACTTTATAACTGGCGCAGTAAACAGCAGCAACAGCTCTCATCCTCTGAGCGTGAAAATGAACTCGCTGCTGAAAATGCTCGTCTCAAACGCCAGCTGGCGGAACGGGACGAGGAGCTGGCCATTCTCCAAAAGGCCGCGACATACTTCGCGAAGCGCCTGAAATGAAGTATGTCTTTATTGAAAAACATCAGGCTGAGTTCAGCATCAAAGCCATGTGTCGCGTCCTCCGTGTGGCCCGCAGCGGCTGGTATGCGTGGGATCAGCGGCGTGCGAGGCTAAACTCACGCCAGCAGTTCCGTCTGAGTTGTGACAGTGCCGTGCACGAGGCTTTTCACCGGGCAAAACAGCGCTAAGGCGCACCGCGCCTGACCGATGAACTGCATGCTCAGGGTTACCGCTTCAGCGTGAAAACCGTGGCAGCCAGCCTGCGTCGTCAGGGGCTTCGGGCGAAAGCTTCACGGAAGTTCAGCCCGGTCAGTTACCGCGAGCATGACCTGCCGGTGTCGGAGAACCTGCTGAAGCAGGATTTTTACGCCAGCGGTCCAAACCAGAAATGGTCGGGTGACATCACCTACTTACGTACTGATGAAGGCTGGCTATATCTGGCTGTCGTCATCGATCTGTGGTCACGTGCTGTTATCGGCTGGTCAATGTCATCGCGGATGACGGAACAGCTGGCCTGCGATGCGCTACAGATGGCGTTGTGGCGACGTAAGCGCCCGGAAAATGTCATCGTTCACACCGGTCGTGGTGGGCAGTACTGCTCAGCGGATTATCAGGCGCTACTGAAGCGGCATAACCTGCGCGGTAGCATGAGCGCAAAGGGTTGTTGTTACGATAATGCCTGTGCAGAAAGCTTCTTCCACTCACTGAAAGTCGAATGTATCCACGGTGAACGCTTTATCAGCCGGGAAATGATGCGGACGACGGTGTTTAATTATATCGAGTGTGATTACAATCGGTGGCGTCGCCACAGTGCCTGTGGCGGACTCAGCCCGGAACAATTTGAAAATCTGAATCTCGCTTAGGACCGTGTCTACATTACGTGGGTAGGATCATTAGTTCTATAGTGTGCAATACAAGAATAATACTAATAACCGAAAGTAATGGAGCTGTAATACCACTCATGTAAGATCCAAAGTTACCCCAATCATCTGAAAGATGTGAAAATCCATTGTGAAATACAAGAAGATAAGGGGCTAATGGTATTATAGCTATAATACAGAGCACAAGGATTTTTAACTTGATGTTTTCCATTGTTTAACTCTTTCAATGGTGTGAATAATTATTTATTTGGAGGCTTGCCTCCAAATAAAATTAAGATAAATGAAAACTTGATAATGCTGACTGTATGTCTGGAAAATTATGATACTTTTCTTTTAATTCTCTCACTTTTTTAACAACACCTTTAAATTTCATCTGTAATGCTTTATCGGGAACTATTACATCTAAATCTCTTAATAT
>Ga0308166_1001413_pt1 | contig 25577 bp, 18 predicted proteins | sample PhyCR2_2_FD_202137 | JGI IMG/M metagenome (GOLD analysis project Ga0308166, IMG submission 202137) | Phyllosphere microbial communities from UC Gill Tract Community Farm, Albany, California, United States - DLSLCC.R2 | ecosystem: Host-associated > Plants > Phyllosphere > Unclassified | place... | reverse complement strand
GCTGCGAGGTATCGCTCAACTTATCGAACTGTTCGGTGGCGCGCTTGCTGATCTTGCGCACTTGTTCCAAGGAGTCGCCGCTAAGTGTGACCGTTTCCATAAGTTGTTGCAGAGTTTGCGTGGCCTCGGTGAGCGTAGCGTGCGCGGAATTGACCGAATCGCATGATTTCTTCAGCGAAGTCGCTGATGCTCCGAGGCCTTGCGAACCACTCAGTTCCTTAACCTGCAATGCGAACTCGTTCAGCCGCCCCGACAAGTTGGTCGACGCCGTTATGTCCTGCTGGGTAAGCTTGACCTTCTCTTGCGTCTTTATAACCAGCTCGGCGATGCCGGTATTTAACGCTCGCACCGCGTGGACGCTTTCCTTAACGCTATCAATATACTGCTGACGCTCGGCTGCGAACGCCGTACTGTTCATCACGACACGGAACTCATGGACTCCTTGCCGCGCAGATTCAAGCGCTTCACCCATCTGCTCGGAGAACTGTGTCGCTACATCGAGCATCTTCTCATTCGCAGCCAGGCGTGTGAGTTCGGCCGCCTCGACCGTACGTTCGACGATCTGCTGCGAAAACTCTCTCAGCCGTTGCGATGCCTGTTCCACGTTTTCGACTAAGGTGATGGATTTGTGCACATATTTATCCATCTCTTCTTCTAGCGTGGTTTCGCTCGTTCCGCTCACCCGGCTCTGCAAGTGTAGGCGTGCCGCGACCGCATACCCGGTCGCAACCAGTCCGGCGCTGAACTGCATCACAATCGTATCAATACTGGCGGTGGCGCCATGGAGTCCGACCATCAGCGCACTGATGCACAATGCGGCAACGGTAATGAGGAATCCGAAGTAGTAGACACTGTCGATCGCTGCCTGCGGCAGGCCTGATTCAGCTTTCGGCATAAGCACCTTTAGATGGTACCGGATCAGCGGTGCAATGCCAGGGAGCATCACAAGCCATGACGTCCAGGTCGGCCAGCCAGAAAAGGCGAGAACAATCGCACCCAGCACTAAGAGGCCAACTGACAACAACATCAGACGCAGCATCTGTTTGAAATCGTCTTTATTCATAACGTTCTTTATTTAGGTAGGTTGGGCAGCGCCCGGTAGATAGTCACGAGACAGGTGAGTTCCTTCTCCTTCGAAATCACCGAAATACCAGTTCCAGAACTGTTCGCGGCAGCTCGCGACCGCACGCGTCACGCGAACGTCGGGAACCACGTCAAGTTCAATCGAGGTATTACGGAAGGCGGGCCGCTGCACGCCTCCTGCCCGTGCCTCCCGGTAGGTTCGAATGGTCTCGTCGACGTCTTGGCATGCAAGCAAGCTGAATCCGGGCGATTGTTCGATCATCGTGGAAAACACCGCGAGCTTGTTTGCCGGGGCGCGAAGGAACTGACTCGATGAAATGTCGGACACCATTTGGGTAAGGGTGACATGCTGGGCGTTTCGCGGCTTCTCAGAGGTGAAAATCGCCCCAAGAAGGCGTGTTTTGATCTGTGGATCGTTTCGCCGTAACGGCAAAAGCCACGCCAACGGCGATCGTGCGGTGCAAATAGATAACAAGGGACGCCCAGCTTCGTCTGGAACGGGCCAAGTAACGAAGACGTTCGCCCTGCGCACGCCAGCATGTGCCTCTCCGGCAAGGCGCTCGAGACGGGCTCGTATCTCTAGTCGGGCAGACTCGCTTAGCTTGCCAGGCAAGTCGACCAGTACGGTCAGTTCAGAATCGATCTGATCGCCGCATGGCACCACGGTAAGGCCATACTTTAAAGACGGCATCGTGCGCTGCACGGCGCCCCCTCCAACCACGAGTACCAGCAGCAAAAGCATTAATGCCAGCAAGCGGCGCGATCTTTTGCCAGCCTCGGGCGGCCGCAACGAATCCTGGTTAGAGTCTTGCAAGGCGAATGTCGCCGTGCCTCGCTCTAATGGGAAATTCAACGCTTCGCCTTGTCCTGCGGGCAACTGCGATGGCAAAGCGGTCGTTTCCGCGGGCGGTGGCGCCGACGCATGTCTCTTAACAGCATTTCCGTCAGGTGGTTGCGGGGTGGGCCGTACTTGGACGGACTTGCGTGCGACCTGTTGTGCAGTCCCACAATAGGGACAAAACCGGACGGTGCCGGCCAAATGCCGTGCGCAATCAACTCTTATACAAAGGCTGGCCATTCACGAGCTTCCAGTAACAAGATGCGACTAGCCAGATCTACAGCCGTAAGCCGCGTTAGCAGCTTTTTAGGTTAAGGAGGAACGCGAGCTTGATCGCGCGCGAAATCATTGAAATTGGTGCAGAAAGAGTACCAGGTCCGCGGCACTTACCATCCAGATGCAGGTCCCCGCTAACCCGATTGACGCCTTCAAAACGCTCCACCTGATATTTTTATGAAACCCTATTTTGATCGATAATAACAAAAAGGACAATGACCGGAAGCGCTTCTGTTGTATCAAAACCGTAGTCGAATCATTAGGGTTAGATGCAGTCCACCGCACGGAGATTTCAGATGAAGATTTTCTAAAATATCACCAATTTCCACTTTTATTATTCATTGTTTGTGATCGTATTTAACATTGTGCGCACTGCGTCAGCTCATCTCTTTGCATGTCATGCAGTATGTATGGAGGAAATTTGAATAGTGCATAATTTTTGTTAGCTGTCAATTATATTTAACGGGTCGACGAAGCCTAAAATCTTCATATGATTATGTTTCCTGATGGCGAAAACCGTTATCATAAATAGACCGATGCTAACATGACCGACGGCTCCGCTGGCCGCCAGTGTACCGAATCAGATTAACTCGAATAAGTTTTGGAGCTGTACAGAAGTGACGGATCAATCAATGAGCGCGAACTGGGCGCTGGAATCGGGCACATGGTCTATGGTCCGCAGTGGAGCTGAAATGCGGCTAACTGCAACTAATATGGGACTTCCGGTCTCTCCGCTATTGAAGCCGGAAGATCTTGTTCAGGCGATGCACATGCGTACGGTGTCGGATGGTTCCGGCCCTAGTTACCCACCCGAGTTTGGCTTTTCTCCGCTGGACGGCGCGTCTCTGCAAGCAGTTCGTGCAAGAGGAGCGGTATGGATTCCACCCGGTGGCGCTCAGTCGCTAGATGCTCCGTTGGCGCACCTGGCTGTGGGGCTGCAGCAAAGCACACAATCTATCGACAACACATCGTTGCAAGGTGGTGAAGCGGATCGTGAGCCGGAGCTGGAAATGACATCGCCGCCCCCCGGGGCTTATGAATTTTTCTCCGCTCCGTTTGGCACATGCGCTAATGTGCTGATTGCCATTGATGCCAGCAAAGGGGCAGTATTTGCATGGCTGCCGGCTTCGCGTATTTGGCAGCCATTAGCTGGCGAGGATGCGCTGCTGTCCGAATGTAATTTGGCCCACCGTGTGTGGCGCGCCGAATTGATGGTGCAATTTAACAGTTGTCTTTTTTTGCCGACGGAGAATGGTTTAGCGCTACTTCAGCCGGATTTTGCATCTCTGAAATACCGAGTTGCTTATATCGGCGAAGGTGCGGCCCAGGCTGCGCCCGTCGCTTTCGAAAAGAGGGTGTGGGCGCCGGTAGCCGACCGCAACGGCAAAATCAAGATTGTCAATGTCGATACAGACGGTGTAGCGGGTCCGCCCTTGTTGCTCGACGGCATTCACGATATCGGCGAGGTTAGCCGGCCTGTCGCGTATGGACGGATAGCTGTGTGGCCTTGCAAAAAAGGGCAGGTTTGTTTACAAACGGGGGCTGACGGTACTGTTACCGCCAGCTTTATTCCCTGGCAGCAAGACATCACTCCTTACTTCGAGTTCGGCACGCCTTACCTGTCACGCGCTGGCGTGCTATGGCAACTGTGCTTTTCTACAACCGAAGACACTTATGTATATGTACGCCTGGGGACGTCCCGATGGGAGCGAGTGGCGGCATTAACGCCCCGTCTTTGCTCGGGCACAGTCAACTACCGCTTTAGCACCATGTATCCCGGCGTTGACCCGTGGTTAGAACCTGAACACGGAGACGACGGCGCTGCCAACGCGGTGGTGTTTCCCTTGCTTGAGTTGAACGGTAGCGGCGTCCTTGCATTGAAAATGCCCAGTACGTCGAGCCTGACTGCGCTCCTCAATTCGCACGAAAAGATGCGGTCCGAACTGATTTTCGAAGACCGTAGCAGCGAGTTCGTTATTCAAACGATCGCCCTGCAGCAGCCTTGGGACATGCGTCTATTCTTTTATCAGGATTCCCTGTGGGCCTACCATCCGAGTATGCAGCGGATCATCGGTTGGAATGTGGCAGCATGAGCGCGCTCCGCCGAATCTTCCCGACATTTGTCGTCGCTTTTTTCCTGGCTGTTACATGGGTTGCTCCTGCGTCTGCCGTCCAGCAAGCATTTCTGGTTCAGAATTCTGGCTGGATGGAGCCTTTCTATACCGATCCAAATTCGCAGTTCAAACCCCTCATCGCAGCTGTTGTAGGTGCTGCGGCCGGCCCTGGCGACAAGCTGTCGTTGCTCGCGTTCAGCCAGACTAGCGGCACGAATGTTTCGCCGCGTGCTCTGGGCGACATCGGTACGGCAGGCGTCGTAATACCGTCGCTGGCAGCCCTTGGGCTAGCACACAAGAACGGCGTCACATCGGCACTGGCCGATACGGATTTTCAGGAAGCGATCGGCAGCGTTATCCGTACGACATTCCAGACCAAGCCGGGCATTATCTGGATTTTCACGAATAATAAAAACAGCCCAGGCAACGACCCCGCTACGGCAGCGCGCAACTTGGATTTCTACCGCATGCTGCATTTGGAGCCGTCTATTACGCGTACCCTTGTGTTTCCGCTCAAGATGCCCGTTCAGGGCAAGCAGTACGCAGCGCGGGGCTTGATGGTCTATGCGCTCGCGTACGGCAATGAAGCAGACAACGAGTTGAAGAAAATCCTGGCCAATGGAAAGCTGTCTTCCGTCCTCACGCGACAGCCGGCGCGCTTAAAGCCCGTAGATCAGGATGGCGTGCGTATCGTGCCTCAATCCGTTCTAAATACGCCGGACGTCAAGGCCAGCATTGGCAGTGACCAGCGCACATTAGTACTCGACGTCGACGCATCGAAGCTGGTGCCCACCGTACGCTTGAAAGCATCACTGGAAAACCTGTTTTACCCTTACCTGATCAGCCATGCAAACGTACAGGGGACACTGCGCGTTGCTCAGCACACCATGCCCTTGAGCGTTGCGCCGGCGCAAGTCGAAAGCCTGGCTCCAGGGCAGCGCAAGTCGATTGAAGTCAAATTCAACCTGCCTCTAGAAGAAGTGCCGTCACCTTGGTCGCACCAGTCGATAGCCGCTATGGGCAAACAAGTAATTATCCCTATGACTGTTGAAGTGGGCTTATCTGACCAGCAGCTCGTACTGCCCGATAGCTTCAAAGCGGAGATGGCGGAACTGTTCCCCGGCGATCCGATCTCTGACGTCTTCGTGCCGCCAGCCAGCGTGCACGTCTCGATGACCCGAGTACCACTGCTCGTGCGCGTCCAATATCCGATGCTGCCCGTGTTGGTGGCTATTGGTACTGCGTTGGCCCTCGTGGCAGCGTTAGTAGGTCTGTCCCTATTCTCGGCACGCAGCACTCGATATGCCGTGAATGTTGATGGGGTGCGCCGTCAGATCGTGCTCAAACCCTTCCGTAGTCTGGTTATTCAGGACAGTGAAGGCAGGCCGGTGGGGACGATCCGCCGCGGTTTTGGACGGCCGCAACTGTCAAACGTGCTACCGGGACATACCCTGACCCTTGTCTGAGGCCATCCTTTTTTCTCCGTTTCTATCCTGCCAGGAACCATCATGCAAGACAAAAAAGACAATGCTGGCTTCGCCTTGCCAGCACCTTCCGAAGCTAATCAAGCCTCGTCGGCCGTGACCGAATCGCCTGCCACGACGACCGCCAGCGAAGCCGTGTCGGCCCTGCCTGCTGAAGCCGTCAATACGGGCTCGCGCGATCTGATGATCGGCGGAGCTTTTCTGCTAGTGCTGACCATGGGCTTCTTTTTCGCGAAAAACGCGTACGCCAACACACTCGTCGGTAAACGTGTTCAACCCGCCAAAGCGAATGCCGCCGGATGGTGGATGTTCGTTTTCCTAACGAGTCTGGCCACAGGCGTGGTGCTGACCGTTGTCAATTCAGCCAAATACCTTGCGCCGATGTTTATCGTTCCGCTTGGCGTTGTGGCGCTCGTTGCGCTCATCCTGACGATCGTCTCCGGCCGTAAGTAATCTCCACGTACCACAGCCAGTTCATAAGGAATCCAAGCATCATGGCAGACAATCTCAATCAGACTATCGGCGCCGGTAATGAGCGTAAGGCGGAGCAGAGCATCGATTTACGCCCCACGCTTTTCATCGGTATCGGTGGCACTGGGATGGAAGTGCTGATGCGGGTGCGCCGTCGTATCCTGAACACGCTTTGGGGTGGCTCTGGAGCGCGCACGCGTGTAGAGAACCTCACGGAATTTCCGGTCGCGCAATTTATCCAATTTGACTTGGATACCGGCGCTATCGTCGACAGCGGCCGGGCCCAGTCGGAAGACTTGCAGTTCGACCAAGTCAAGTTCACCGACGATGAAAAAATCGTCGAAGGCTTCGACATGGACAAGTACAGCCGCGACGACGACGCGCTAGAAAAGTACCCGCACATCAAAGAATGGCTGTCACTGACGCCAAAGAAAATCCGTGAACTGGGCATCGATCCATCCAAAGGCGCCGGCCAGATCCGCGCCGTGTCGCGTCTGTATCTGTTCGACAAATATGCGAAGATCCGCGACAAAATTCGTCTTAAATTGAAGAATTTGAAAGCTGGCCTGTCGCACGAGAGCCAGCTAAGTGCGCTCGGCCTGCGGATGGAAACGAGCAAGTTTCGCATCGTGATCGTCGGCTCGGTCGCTGGCGGCACGGGCTCGGGTGCCTTCCTCGACATGGGCCTGCTTGCGCGCTGGCTGGCCAAGTCAGAAGTCGGCCACGCTGACGTCGAACTAATGCTGTTCTTGCCGACTGGTTATGCAGGCGCGAATAAGGATCGCACCGAAGCGAACGGTTACGCCGCGCTCATGGAGTTGGAGTCGGCCATGCTTGGCAACAAAGGCTATGTAGGGCGCTGGGATGCCTATGATCAGCCGGAGCTGCCACGCGAGCCATACCATGAGGTCTATCTGATCGATTCGGGTAACCTAGCGCAGCAGCATACCAAAGACGTCAAGGATGTTTACCACATGGTGGCCGATGCCCTTTTCGAAGATTTCGCATCGGGCGACTTCGCGCGCAAAAAGCGCTCGGTTGCCGTCAATCAGGCGCAGCACAAGAACTTCCTGCACGATGCGCTCGTGCCGAAGAATCGCTTTGCCGACATGCGCCTGTCTTATTCAAAACGTTTCTCATCGTTCGGCCAGGCCGTGCTCGACACGCGCCAAGAAGCGCGTCGCGACGAGCGCGCACACCGCTGGGCCGGCGCCATGCTGATGGCGTTCTTTGGCGTTGGCGGCAGCGATATCGGCACCAACCGCGCTACCGACAAGCAGCGCGATGAATTTATGTCCGCACAAATGGCATTGGGCAAAACGCCATTCAGTGATTTCCCCGAGTTTTCCGATAAGGCGATCGAGCTGAAACGTTCGAGCGGCCAATTCGACGACTACGCCATCGTCGACAATCTACTACAGGACAAGAACGGCCTGCTGTTAGCTGGCGTGGAACAACGTGTCAATGTGCGCATTGACGCCATCAAAAGTGGGTTCGACCGTAAAGAATGGCCGGCGCAGGTACGCGAAGCCGTCAAGCAGCTCGAGCGAGACGCCGTTCGCGACCAGGATTCGACCGCTGACACGACGGAAGACCGCGTCTCCAAACGCCGCCGTGAAGTGCTTGAACAAATCAAGGGCAATATCCGCACCCAACTGTATGCTTACCTGGACAACAAGGAATTCGGCGGCCTTGAATATGTGCTGTCGTTGGTTGAACAGATCAAGGACAACCTCGAATCGCCCGGCACCGGTATCCTCAACGCGCTGAACACGAATGCCGAGCGCTACCGCGAAATCAAGGAAGCCGTCCGGACGCGCGAATACGAGCGCTTGTTGGCCAACCTCGAGCAGACCCGTGGAGGCCTGTTCGGTAGCGGCGAGAAGCAGGCTGTCACGGTCATGGATCATCTGCGCACGGAAATTGCCAATGCGCTGAAATTCCACCTTCGCGCCAAAGCTGCCGATGAAGCCGTTACGCTGATGACGGAACTGTCGAACTGGCTAGGCAAGCGCATGGGCGTCGATGCACAGGGCCGTGCCCACTGGAATGGCTTGGTCGGCGAATTCCAGGCGGGCCGCGAAGCCGTGCTGGCTATGCTGGCCCAGCTACAGCATTCCAACGCTGTATTGCAGCAGGATTTGCGCAAAGACCATGTGACCCTCATCGCCATTCAGGCCAACGAGCCTGAGGTAGCCTTACCAGGTGCGGCGCAGCTACGTGAATGGGCGGACGAAGCCTTCAAGGACCTCGGAGGCTCCAAAGTCCTGTTTCCGATGCTGGGCGAACCGAGCCAGCGCGCCGACATCCTCGTCAAAATCAAGCGCATGGCCGAGCGCCAACTCGCTCTGGCCAGCGCCACCGATGGCGATATGCCGCCAACCGATCCGCTGTTCGACGCGCTGGAACAGATGAATCCGGCCGAGCGAATGGATAAGTTCCGCAAACTGCTGGCGTGCTCCATGCCATGGATCGATGCAAACCTGTCCGGCGATTTCACCGTCAAGGCCGACCAATTCAAATGCTTCATCGGGGTCGCCGGTGCGGACAAGTTCAAGGCCAAGTTCGGCGAAGAACTCAACGCTTGCATTCCGACACACGCCAGCATTACGGCTGCGCAATTGGACATCGTCGAAACTGGCGTGCCTGGCCGCGCGGTCTGTTACTGCGAGCTTTCCGGCATTCCGATGACGATCCTGCGGGGTATGGCCGGCTGGCGCACTAGCTACCGGAAGGAAGCGGAAAAGAACCCGACCCACACGCATATCGATGCAACACAGTTCAGCCATCCGATGGCGCCGTCGACCGAAGAAATAGGTCGACTGGCCGAAGACTTCAAGCAATACCTGCTCGCTGTCATGCTTGGTGTGCTGACCCGCTCGACGCAGCGCACTGTACCACGTGGCCAGTATCAATTCGCTGTCGCCAGAGGTGACGTACGCCGCATCGGCAACGAACGCGCGATACGCCAAAACGGCTTGCCAGCAACATACCGCGAAGCCATCATCAGCCGCGTGAACGACCGCTTGGCTGAATGCGACGCCGAGCAGACGGCAGCGCTTGCCGCGCTGGCGCATTTCTATGAGAGTGCCGTCTATACACCGAAGCTTGTTGAGGACGCCACCGGCGCGCAGGAAAGCCGTAAGGGTTTTGCCAGCGCGATTTCCAACGAAGTCATGAACGAGCTACGGGAGAAAGCGCGCCGCAAGGGCATGGGCGAACGTGAACTGGACCAGATCGACGAGCGCTTGCTGAACCGCTTGCGGGACTGGGCAGCCGTCGTGCCTGATTCGGATGAAGATGCTTATGAATATGAAGTGCGTGAGCCGGGCGACGACGGCCAGCCGCGCCTGAAATATGCCCTGCGTCCGGAGATGCTTGAAGCGGGGCGCATGGCTGCGCTGCTTGCAGGTACCTCCGCCGGCGGCGGTGCCGGTCATGCTGCCGCTTTTATGCCGAGCGCTGCAATCATGCCAGGCTTGGCTCCGGTAATGCCGCCGATGCCAGGACTGACGCCGCCACCGCTGAGCGGGATGCCGCCGCCCGTCGTCGAGCACCAGTATTATTTGGGAGTGGCGGGCCAGCAGTACGGTCCGTTCGGCGCCATGCAGGTGGTGCAGATGGCCCAGTCCGGCCAAGTTGCCGTCGCCGGTACCAAGGTCTGGCGCGCTGGCTTGGCTGCTTGGGGCGAGTTAGGACAGCTGCCAGAGCTGGCGCTAATGCTTCAAGCGCCTGCCGCGCCGATGATGCCACCACCCCTGGTTTAAGGAATCTGTTGTGAAATCGTGTACGACATGTGCGTCACCGCTCTACAGTGACGTGAAATACTGCCCGTTCTGCGGGAACGGTACGACGGCAGACGCCGGGACAAACAAAACAGCGCCAGCACCCGTCACCGTTACTACAACCGTGGATTCATCGGTGGATGTGCCCGTCGGAGAGCCTGTCGTACCGGCACCGCGTGCCAAGCGCACGTTAGAGCCGGTAGCAGCGCCGGCGCAAGCGAACCCAGTACCTCCCATGGCGGCTGAAGTGCCTATGTCCGAGGCATCTCCGGTCCCGACGTCCAAGGTCGTTCGAGAGCGCGGTACACCGACGTCATTCCCAGTCGACATGGCGCCTGTCCCGCCCAAGAAAGGTGGGACAGGGAAGTGGGTCGTTGTCTCTGTCATCCTAGGAGGTCTGCTTTTTTACTTTAAAGGTAAGCCAGATCAGAACGAATTGTCCTGCAACGCGGCTTTTGACGCAGGTAATAAAGCATTGCTGGCCAAGGACATGGTAGGCGCGCGCAGCCAAGCACTAATAGCTAATGGCGTGTGCGCCGGGGCCTCACGGAGCAAATTACAGTCGCTGCAGAAGGCAATCGAATCGGCCGAGTCGGTTGCTACCGGTTGCGTGCATAGCTTCGGCGTGATCGATGGCTACCTCGATGACCACAAGCTTACGAGCGCACGCAACGCGCTGAACCAGCTCTCGAGCACGTGCTCGGCTGATTCGAATGCCGAAGAAGACCGCAAGAAACTCAGTGCGGCATTCGCGGCAACCCAGGCTGCCCAGTTTACGCTGCGTGAAGCACTCGACGCAAAAAACCTTGCAGGCGCGAAAACGGCGTATGGACAACTGGCTGGCCTCAACCGCGAAAATGAGGACCTTGCCTCGCTCAAAAACGAGCTCGATCAGTTGACGGCAGATGCCGCTGCGGCAGCCGAAGCGCCTCCTGTCGGTGCGGCACCAGCACCCGAGCCAGCGCCAGCCCAGGCGGTTTCACCAGCCCCAATTCGAGTGATGGAAGCGCCTCGCGCGACTTTGCCAACGCCTAGTCGCAAGCTCGAAACGGATAACGGGGCTAATGTCAAGGTAGAGATGGCGGCAAGCTTCCTGCGCGATGCGGAAACGGCACTGTCCCAGAAAAAATTCGATGCTGCGAAAACCTACATCGACAGCGCACGTCGGATGGATCCGAACAATCCCCGCCTCGACAGCATGCTTCAGCAAATTCGCGACCGCGAACATCAGGTATTACAACAAGAATCCACCCTTAGATAAGTTTACCAACTCGGGATAACCATGCAGAACAATTCAAAAAAACTGATTGCCTTAGCCCTTGTCGCGAGCTCGGTCGGCGGTTGCGCGGTGCCTCCGCAGCAAGGCGGCACGTACCGTGATGCGTCGAATATTTCACCACAAGCCGTCGACCAAGATCCGTGCAGTGTTGGCCAGTCGGCTGCTGCCGGCGCGGTAATTGGTGCGCTTATCGGTGGCATCGCTAAGGGCCGCAACGGCGCGCTGAAAGGCGCGCTTGCTGGCGGCGCCGTCGGCGCCGTTGGCTGCTTGGCCATCAATGCAAACTCGCGCCAGACGCGCACGGCAGCACAAGTCGATCAAGCCTACATCCAAGCGCACAACCGCTTGCCGGCCGACCCCCAGGTTGTTGCTTATATGCCGTCGATCGCTGGCACTGCCCAGCGCGGCCAGCCGGTACAGGTTAACTCGACTGTCGAACTAGTCAACGGGTCGCGGACCAAGGTGACCGAAGTACGCGAAGAATTGCAGGTATTCGATCAGTCCGGCCAGCAATTCTTGGGTGGGCAGAAGCCGCTGGTTAACATGAGCGGTGGTCGTTTCGAAAATTCTTTCGTAATGACCTTGCCAGAGTCGGCATCGCAGGGTAGGTACACAATGAAAACCACGTTATACGTCAACGGCAAGGTAGCGGCTGTGCGTAATTTGCAAACGCAACTTGTTATGAATGAGCGCGGTATGATAATGGTTGCTAGCCTTTAAATCCCACGATTTCTAAAGAAAAAAGCGCCATGGGCGCTTTTTTTGTGGGCCCTACATTTACGAAAGCCATGCACGCGAGCTAGCTTTAGGTAGGTGTGTGAATAGCGTAGCACCGGCGGGAACGGCACCCTAACCGGTATGTTTGGTTGTAACCTTGCTGGCCTCGGTAACCTTGGGCCGAGAAGCATGGTTCGGATGGCATCGACCTTTGGTCTATTACTGGTCTGGAAGCGGACGGTTCATATGCCTGCCTGTTCGAGTCGCGCCCCCCGCGGTTAATCCTTTGCGCGAGAGTGTGTTTTATCGTCCAGTTCGACGGCTGCGACGACCTCGCGGCGTCGGTGCAGACGACGTAATCGACACGCTGCTGGGTGATCCTCAATCGGTCGCCATGAGCTGTTCTCCTGGCGCTACTGGCCGGGCTGAGCAGAGCCAACATCGCGACCTGCGGAAAAATATAATAATCGGGAAGTGCCACGACGAGCCGGCCGAAGAACTCTTCCTCGTTATCGGTCATAAACTTGTCGGGTATGGATGCGGTTTTCGTTTGCGGAAGCTCTAACCACAGGTTTGACCTGCGCTGCACGTTCAGTTCGTTGTCGTGCGACGTAACGGGATGGCCGGCATCTCGGTTGCCCGGGCCACAAATTTCGTCATGACGAAATCCGGCGCGTGCGTTGGCGGACTATTGCTGTGTGAGTGACGTAGCACCGGCAGACACGGCGTCCTGACCGGTAAGTTCGCTCGTAGTTTTGCCGGCCTCGGTCACCGTGGGGCCGAGAATCATGGTCCGGATGGCCTCGACCTTCGGCTTGTTACGCGCTTGGAAGCGGACCGTTCGTATGCCCGCCTGTTCGAGTCGCGCGTCCCGCAGTTCATCCTTTGCGCGTGAGTGTGTTTTGTCGTCCAGTTCGACGACTGCGACGACCTCGCAGCGTCGGGTGCAGACGACGTAATCGACGCGCTGCTGGGCGATGCTCATCCTGTCGCTATGGGCTTCTTTCTTGTCGCTGCTAGCCGCATCCAGCAGGGCGGACAGTGCGACTTGCGGGAAAATGTAGTGATCGGGAAGCGCGACGACGAGCCGGCCGAAAAACTCTTCCTCGTTATCGCTCATGAGTTTGCGCTGGCGGTATGTCCCTGTCCGGCTGGTTTTTTTCGCACGCTTCGACTGTGTAGTCACGACGGCGACCAGCAGCACGTTCAGTACGAGGAAGATCAGGATAATTTTCATGTTGGCGAACTCATTCGATAGTCGGTTGATGCATTGATGCGACGCTTGCGGCTGCAGCCCGGTTGAGACCGGCGGTATTGGCGGGCTCCCACGGGCGCAGTCCCTGATCCTTGCTCAATCTGATGCGATGGACTTTCATCGCGTCGATGACGTCGGACGGCTCTGGTGTGGCCACGAGAATCGGCAGCGTCTGCGACGCTTCGAGGAAGAACTGGCGCCGCAGACCATCGCCCTGACTCAGGAAGGCGTCGTTCCACCAGTTGCTGATGGTGTCGCTCGCGCGTTCCAGCGCGGCCTGTGTGACGAGCCGGTTCGACTTCTGGATGTTGATCTGCCGTGACGCCGGCATCAGGTTCCACGCGTCGCCGCAGGGCCAGGCCGCGAACGGGAAACAGTGGTCGACGTCGTATTCGTCGCGCAGGCGCGCACCGGACCAGACGCAATACACAGGCTTGCCGGCCGCACGCATGCGATCGACCGCCGCGCGTGCAAAGCTGGTGTCGCGCGCAGGGTCGACCTACGCGAGCAGCGAGTGTGCAAGCGTGCGGACGTCGGGTCGCCCATCGGTGCAGTAGGATTCGATCAGTCTGACCCATTCCGATACCAGCACAGGTTCGATCCACACATTGTAATGCGTGAGCGCCTGCCAGATCTCGAGCGGGATGCGGAAGTCGCCCAAGCTCCATAGGAAGGCCTCGTCGATCTGCAGCGGGGACGGCGTCGGCATCATGCGGCGCCGCGTGACGTCGAAGATCGGCTTGTCGCTCGCGGGCCAGCGCAGGTAGTTCGCGGGCATGTTGCGGATCACCTGCGAAATCTCGGAAAGACTCTGGTGCAGGTGCTTCGCTGTCTGGTCCCCGAATACGGAGCCGATCCGGAGTTCGACCGCGGTGACGGACCGCAGCGACGTAAAGCTGTTGGTGACGAAGCCAGGGCCGGTCCGCTGCGGCATCTGGGGAAGGAGGTGTTCGATCAGGGGCTTGTACATGCGGAGCCAGAACAGCGATACGAGACCCAGCGGCACGACCACGGATTCTGCGTCGTACTTGGCCAGTCCCGCCGCGGTGTCGGCAATACGCGCCAGTACACGCAGCAGCGCGATCTTGTATGTCGACGACTTTTCGTCCACGAGGATCAGGTGCCGCAGCAGGGGGAAAGCACCAAGGCCGTCGTCGGGAAGCCCCAGCACGACGTTCGTCCACGATACCTCGCTCCGTCCCAGCTTGTCCTGGCTGTCGCTGGTGTGGACGATGCGCAGTCCGAATTGCTGGGCAAGACCTGCCAGTTCCGGCAGTGAGACCTCGTACATCGCGCGTTCGGTGTCAGGCGCACCGAGCCGGAGACTGATGGCGATACGTCCTTTCGGTGCCAGTAGCGTCGCGAGCTTGCGCAACACGCGCTGGCGCGCCGTCGGAGGAATGTGCATCCAGACGGCGGACAGCAGGATGAGGTCGAAGCTCAAGCCGATGCGACGGACCTTTGCGAGATCAGGCAGGCTGTCGGAAAGCCATTGGATTCGGCTCGACGTGTGTTTCGCGCGCGCGTGGGTGAGCATGGCCTCTGACGGCTCGACGGCCACGACGTCGTATCCTTTCGCTGCGAGCCACGCCGCGTCCCGGCCGGAACCTGCGCCGATATCGAGGACCGTGCCTCCCGGCGCAGGCAATATGGCGATCAGGTCCGCGTGGACGTCCTCAGATGACAGTGACTCGTACTGAGTAACCAGCCGAGTTGCGTGCTGTTCGTAATAAGGGACGGCGGACATCGGCTGTTGTCCTTGCTGTTGAGCCAAGTGCTATTGTAATGTGAAATGTTCAATATCCATATTTTTTGTTTCAATTGGGCAACTTTTTGAGGGCTCAGAAGGACTATTACGGATGAGTGGGTAGTGCTCCCGTTTGAAAATTTAATACAGTAATATCAAATACTTACGTATGACACGCGTAATTTGCGCGTAGCGGAGTGAGGCTGGATAAACTCGTTGTGTAGTAGCAGCTTGTGAGCCAAGTCTACACATCAAGCAACAAATGTGCTATATACTAGAAGACTTGCCTGCAGTTACAACTTTCCTTGTGGAAATTTCAATGAGAGCCCCAGATAGTTTTAGTTCAGCCATTGTAGCGGTGGGGTCGTTCAACCCGGCGATCATAACACCTGATTGGTTGGAAAAAAATCAACTTATTGGCTCAGATGACGCAGCTTCTGCTCGAGCATCTCAAGGGTTGATAATTTCCCAGCAAGTTACAGTATATGAAACTGATTGGTTCGCTATTCAAGTTTTAGATAACCAATTTACCTTACAAAGTAAAGGCGCGCTATCTCCAACGTTCCGTGATTTAGCGAGCGGGATATTTTCGTTAGTTCCACATACTCCGATAACCGCCCTCGGACTGAATTTCTCTGGAGATTACAAAGTTCCTACTGTGGATGCATATCACAAAGTGGGTGACATGCTTGCTCCTAAAGAAATTTGGTCGAAAATTTATCCTCCGGATAAGTACTCGCTTGGCATGATGACGGTGACGATTCGAGTTCAGGAAGGAAAAAGAGAAGAAAACTTCCCCGTACTGAAAAGTCCTCATTATAAAAATATTACGGTGCAGCCATCTAATCGTGTCCGTAGTGCCATCTTCCTCCAACTAAATGATCATAGGCAAATTTCGGAAATCCAATCTGAAATGACTTCAGCTGAGCTTGTTGCGCAAATTATCGCTGAAGAGTGGGAGGAATGTTGGGAGCATGCTCAGCATGAATTTGGAAGTATTGTAGACTTCGCTTTAGCATAAGACTATGCCAAGAGATATTAATCAGAATTTTGATCGCCAATTTTCGAAAACTGGTGTCTATCTTCAGAGGGATACACTAGAGCGCTCAGGGCGGTACGTTTCCTCATTGCAGAATTCCTTGAAGCAGCCTGAAGGTTCCGGGGCTATTTCAGATGATGTCAACGCTACTATTGCGCCTTCTGTTGGTAGATTAGCTCCCTCTATAGAGGCTCTTGGGGCATCTATCAAACAACACGTAATAAGGGACGCTGACGTGCAAACTGTTCCCCTACAAGTTTGGGAGGGGAGAGTTGTATCAGTTGATCTTGATAACCAGACGATGGAGGTATTCCTGTCGTCCACATTGGGCGGGTATGAGGCTCATACTGGGGATATAGATCTGCAATGGGTTTCCGAACAGGATAAAGATCTAGTGGTTCCGGGGGCGGTTTTTTATTTGACCCTTTTCAAGCGGTCGAAGAGAGGCACTGTCGAGAATTCTCAAGAGTTGCGCTTCCGACGTCAACCTAACTGGACCAAACATCAGTTAGCGCTTATCTCTAAGGGGGCGGATGCTTTGCTCGCAAAAATGGGAACTCCGCGCTCTCTATGATCGACTATGGAGTAGGCCCGCAGCATGATGAGGCAGAACTCATAATCTTTGGTCCAGGCTTTGGTGAAGCTATTGCTGTTCATCTAGGTGAAGGAAACTGGCTGCTTGTAGATTCATGTTTGGATGAAGAGCGAAAAGAACCGGCTTCTTCGCGGTATCTTGATAGCATCGGTGTTTTACCTGATTCTGTGAAAACTATCGTCGCATCCCATTGGCATGATGATCACGTTAGAGGTATTTCTAAACTAGCTGAAAAATACAGTGCGGCGGAGTTTTATCTTCCAGCGGTTTTTAATGATAAAGAAGGTGCTGAATTTCTAGAGGCATATAGTGGAACAGCTGCTCCGCAAACTCGAGGTTCTCACGAGCTTTTTAAAGCGGTCCGTTCTAGAGCAGTAGTTATGCCAGCTCAAGCTAGAACAATCGTTTTTCAAGAAAACCTTAACGGACTGCCGGCAAGGGTTGTTGCTATGTCCCCAAGCCCGGCTGCATTCGGCAGATCTTTGGCGCATATGTTGAGTTATATTCCGAGGTCTACAAGTGTGCCAATAAACCACGCGCCAGAGCTCAAGCCTAATTTGGAAGCGATTGTATTGCATGTCGATCTTGGACATGAGTCTTTGCTGCTAGGTTCGGATCTAGAAGATGCACAAGGTCTAGGATGGACTGCAATGCTGGCTGATAGAATTTGCTCTGCGCTGCCTCAATCTTCAGTTTTCAAGGTTGCACATCATGGTTCGGAAACAGGTCACCATGACGGCATTTGGAATAAATTGTTGCAATCAGAGGTTATTTCTGTTCTAACGCCTTTTAATCATGGCAAACATCGTTTGCCTAATCCTGGTGATCGTGTTCGACTCTTGAACCGTTCATCTCAAGCCTATATTAGTTCTGACGCGACTAGGAAGCCTGCTATGCCAGGCGCACAAGAAAAACGTTTGGGCGACGTTCTCAAGAACATGAGTCGTGTTAACTCAGGCTTCGGTGCAGTGAGATTGCGAAAGAGACGATCAGAGTCAAGCTGGAGGGTGGAACTCTTTGGCGCAGCGCAACCCATTGTCGCTCAGGCTGCATAAAGAGTTTGTTCATCCTTCCCTATTGGCAAGGCTATATGCGGCTTTGCCAATATCACTGGTGCTTGTCTTGCTACTTCATCATCCACGCCAACACATCCTTGGCACGATAGCGCGGATGTCCTTTCCCACCACTAAGTAGTCAGGAAAAATTTAGTGTGAATTCTGTCCCAAAAAAGTTTCATCAAGGATAGGATTTCGTCGAGCAGTGCGGCGTCGGTCATGGCGACGAAACGACGCCAGAAATACTTGACGTGCTTCCAGACGATCTCAATGCGGTTGAGTTTCGGGCTGTAGGTGGGAAGTAGTAAAGGTGCAGCCCTGTCGTGCCCAACGTCGCTGATTTTTTTTCTCCATTGCATCGCCTTGTGAATTGCCGCGTTGTCGAGCAACACAATGGGTGGCACCGAATGCGGCTGGTCGTCGATCTAATCGAAAATGGCTATGACGTCGTCGCGCCTGGTCGGTCGCTTTTGCGTAGTCCAAATCAGTTGGCCATCATGGCGCAATGCGCTAGGCACGTTTACTCGTTGCCGGTGTGCTAGCGGCTCGACGCAGCGGGTTTCACTAATCCGGCTCCAATCGTATTGCAAGGAGGGATTCGGCCTGAAACCTGACTCGTCGAAGTATAGCTATCCAAAGCTAAATAACCTTCTGCAGGTTCACGCCGGCCGGCAGGTCGACCTGCTGGCGTGCCGTCGAATTCGCATCCATACCGCCCAGTCCATGTCCAGGTTGTTGACGGCCCTATAAAATCTTCGCTCGTGGTTTTATGCGATAACGACACGCAGGATGTCTGACCATTCGCACGCTGCATGTCGCGGCCAAACCATGTGCTCAAATGTTTGACATCCATCGCCGACATATCGCCGAGCTTCTTACAAGCCGCGATTGCGGAGATTGTAGACACATATTCCCGCTTCAGATCATGTCGCGGATGTGCACATGGTCCGCGCACAGAGTCTGGCCCGCTGCCGAGCCGGAGCGCGGTGTGCCGTCTGCGTAGACAACCGATGAGTAAACGCAACGGTCGTCCCATCAATGTTGCTAGGGAGTGACAATTGGTGAGTTTCCTTGCGCATGCGGTCTCTAGCATTTGCTCTATCGATAACTGATCAAGGGCAATCATGCGTTGCGGATATCTGATCATCGGCCTCGTCGCCGCCACCTTGTCATCGGGATGCGCCAGTTTCAAGAAGTCGGTAGAAAACCGCGTGGCCATCAGTGAGGAATGCAGGGAAACCCTCTCGACGCCACCAGCCAACCTCGACAAGAGCCAACACATCGCCAGCGTCGCCATTGGCTACGTCGGCCACTGCGACTTGACGCACGGCGAATCGTTTTTGGCGATGTGTTCGCTTGCACAAATCCGGACGAAGTTTGGCATCACACCAGTGCCTGACCCAGCCACGATACACCCTCTGTTCCAGGAGGCAGGCGGCAAAATCAAGGATCTGAAACGACGATGGCCCAAGCCGAAAACGCAAGACACCGATCTGGAGAAAGCGACCGTGGCGTTCTACAACGCCGTTGACGCCAGCATGGCCATCGACGCTCCCGACCGGCGAACAATCTGGGGTGGCGTCGACAAGGTCAAGGCCGCGCTTAGCGACCTGAACAACAAACTGCACGACGCCAAGGCGCCGGCGGATATACGGGAGGCATCGCAGGCCGCCAGCAAAGCCTTGGATGACCTGGCGAAGTCGTTGGTTCCGATCCTTGGTGACGAGAGCATACGCTCAAACCTCGATGCGTTCGATCAGGCAGTATCCAATCTAAGCGATGAGATGAAATCTCTCGCGGCAGGCGTCAGCAAGGTCGATGGCGACTATCAGGCACTCCTGAAAAACGTCAAGCTAGGGGATTTTGCGCACCGAACCGCCGCAATGGAGGCCATCAATTACAAGGCTCGCTTTCTGAAAGACGCAGTTCAAAATGTTCGCCGCGCGCATCAAGCGCTGCGGCAAGCCGCGATGAACCTCAGCATGCAACTATCCCAACAGGCCGCCATCGAACTGGCCGCGTGGGATTCCAACCTGCAAATCCAGCTGGCGCAACTCGAACAGCTGCTGTCGGGGGACTTCAGCCTTGTCTTCAACGCTGGCGTCCGCGATGAAGTGCTGACGCACGTAGCGCGGCGCAGTCTGGAGTTGCTGCACGGCGCGTTGAAACCGGCGGACGCCGTAATCAACCGGCTCGACGACAAAGCATATGGCGCCCTCAGCGTCAGCTACCTCGCATTCGGCCCCAGTCTGCAGGACGCTGTCGACAAAGCCTACGCCCAGGTGACTCAGGTCTATACAGCCCGTCTCCTGAAGGGCACGGGGAACACTTCAATTGATCCGTTTCTTGGAGAATTGAAGCGCGCCGCCTGCGACAATCTGACACAAGGCACACAATTTTCGATGCTGAGCGAATTGGTCGATACCATGCTGATATTGAAGGTGCCACCAGGACCTGACAATGTCAAATCGACGCCATCCGAATCGTATGTACAAGACGCGGCCCATAACGCAGCCATCGTTCCTAAACCGTCCGGCCCGGCTCAGTCATTGTCGCTGGCAAAGGCGCGGTTCATCCTGCAAAGCGCGGCCGACGTGGCCGCGGCACCGCCCCCGCGCTCACCTGGACCGGACGTCACACCGCTGTCCGTGTACGCCGCCAACCAATGGATGGCAAGGCAGCAGTTATTGACGAAAAAGATCACGGACGCCGTGACAGCGCCGCGCACGGACGGTAGCCCGAAACCGACGCCGTTTCAGACCATTGAAACCGTCGACGAGGGCCTTGTCAAGCAAATAGCAGACGCTGCAACGGCCAAGGCCATCGACGATGCCACGCGCCTGAACCCGGCGATGCTCGACCAAAAGCCCGCCGAGATCAGCCCGCAGATCCAGAACAGTGTCAACGTCGTCACCGCGGCGACAGCAGTGAGCCAGGCGGCCGCCGTCCTGAAGCTCAACCTCAGCATCAGCAACGTCAACACGTTCTCGCCAACGAATACCAACACGGTTGCGCCGGTCATCAACGTGTCGCCGGCGGCCGGCACGCCCAGCGCTGCGGCGTCGCCCTGCACAGCGATCGACTTCGAATCCATCGGGGTTAGCTGCTTCGATCATGGCGGCGATATGGTGCTCGCCTTCTCCAGCCGGCACTTCCGCAGCGATTCGTGCATGCCGGACGACCTCGCGCCGGCGCTGAGTGCGGTCGGCAACATGCTCAAGGGCTATCGCGCCCGGTCCGGCATCGGTTATCACGCGGCGGTGGACGGCTATGCGTCGCTTCCCACGGCCCGGCTGGCGCACTGCCCCCGCACGGCAATCGACCCGACGCGTGCCTGCAGCTACGTCAATGCATTGCGCCAGCCGGTGTCGATCATGGGTTGCGAGGGTAAGCATACGAATCGCAACCTGGACCTGTCTGCAAGACGTGCCCGGGCGGCGGCCAGTGCGCTCGAAGATGCGGCGGGAGGCGCCGTCATCGTCGACAGGCTGCAGGCCTTTGGCACGGAAACGGCCGGCAAACGCGAGACGGGCGCCCCCGCGGCTATCGACCAGGCGGTCATGATACGCCTGACGCCGGTCGTCAAACTCTGATCGTTCCTCGCCTAAGTAGTCCTCTCAAATTTTGAGTAAACTCAGACGAGGATTGCTGCAGGAGTCGCGACCATGAAACGCTTGATGTTGTCCGATGCTGAGCGGCGGACGTTGGGGATGCGGGGATTTTCCATCCTCATCCACGAGCTCGGATGCGTGCGCAGGGCATCTTGCGGTTGAGTCAGGGACTGACGCTGCAAGAGACCGCTGACGAGTTCTCGGTGCATTTCAACCGCGTGGAGCAATGGCGCCAGCGTTGGAACAAGCTTTGGTTGGCAGGGCTGTACGACGGGCGCCATACTGGGCGACCGCGGAAGTGGACGCCACAGCAACAGCAAGCGTTGGGCGAGTTGGCGCACTCGGAGAGCGGCAACATTGGTGCGCTGCTGCGTCACCTGAAGCAGCGCCATGATCACGTATCGATCAGCGACGGGACTGCTGCGCGCTATCTCAAGGACATGAAATTCAGCTACAAGCGCTACCGCTACAGTTTAAAAAAAACGGAACCAGGAGGCTTTCGAGTGCGCCAGCAAGATCATCGAGGCTCTGCGCCGGCTCGACCATGAGCAACGGTGCGAATTGCTGTATTTCGACGAGTCAGGCTTCAGCCCGAATCCCTCGTTGCAATACGGTTGGAGCCGAATTGGTGAAACCCGGTCCGTAGCGCCGCTGGCGCACCGGCAACGGATCAACGCATAGGGTTGTTTGCGGTGTGAGAAGGTGCTAAATCCGGATCATCGACGACCTCGACTAAACCTCTGTGTCTTTAACTTAATCGGGTTAGCTTGATTCAGTGAGCCAACGTTTCGAGTGTTTATGGTCGTGGATTTTCTTATATGATGGTTTGTAAGCTGAGATGTTTCCCCATCGTTGAGTGGGCTTCCTTGTCCAGAATCGAGATTGGTAAGCTCCATTCGTTGCTGGTCGAGAGTCGCATCCATAAAAATAACCTGCAGCTTCTCAGTACCCGCGGCGATGACGATCTGCTTCTTGAAAGCCTTGGAGCCATTCACCGTAATCCTGTTGCCAAACCGTTCGACTGCCATTCGCAAGATTGCCTGCACGGCAACTTGATCGGCGCCAGTCGAGACGCGAAGCGCATTCCCTTCATCTCTGATCGCGCTTTCCCCGAGTCGGAAGATGATGGTCCCTTGCCGGGTTACGTTGTCCCAGCGATGCGTGGAGAATAGAGGATGACTGTTCGCAGTCCCGCTCATACCACCGCGAACGACGTCGCGTGTCGGTTTGCGCCGGCGGAGCAGGGCGAGAGCGTCCCGCTCGCCCGACCTCGCCTGCTGCCGCAGCCAGTCAATCCAGTGGAGTTGGCGGTACGCCTGACCGACGACCTTGCATTCCTGTGCTGACTTGCGCTTGATTTCCGCGATCTCGTTACGCAGCGCATTGGCTAATACCTCATACATGACCTTCTTAGCCGCACGAGGCAGGACGACGCGCTTCAACGCAGCGCGCTTGAGCCGCACACTACGCATCACAGCCTTTATGCGCCGCTCTTTGCGTTGATGTATTCGTTCGTGTTCCCATATCCTAATGGAGGCCAGCCGTGTCTGCTCGCTTTGATAGCGAGCGTGGAGCGTTGACGCATCCTGAGCCAAGTAAAGAGCCTTCCGTTTGTAGCAGCACTTGACCTGCGAACCAGCTTCCTGTTCGGGAGCCATCTGGAACGGACCAAGGCGCTCCTCCAGCTTGGGCTTCGAAAATTCACGACCTACGGAGCTGGCCTTAACAGTAGTCCCGTCCTGCGCAGTGATCACCAAGCCGTTGGCACACCGGTGCAGGCGCAGTCCGTTGGCGGCCATTACGGCGTGCAGATCATCCCATGATTGCGCTTGCTGCATCCGCTCCTTGCACCCGCGCTGGATCCATCCGAGCAGGCTCTCGACACCCCCGTGATGCTCCATGTTCTTCGCACGATTCTCTGCACCGACCTTGCGCGAAGCGTGATTGTCCTTGCGCAGAGCGAGTTCGACTTCGAGCGTCTCGCAGACGCGTGCGAGGGTCCTGTAGGCGAGGTAGGGCTCATGGATCGTGTAACGCGTCGGGTGGATCTTGTTGATGGCGATGTGCAGGTGCCGGTTGTCCGTGTCGCGGTGTTCGACGCTGATCCGCTGATGGCCAACGAAGCCCAGGGCGTCGCAAACGCGCTCCTCGATCGCGGCCAGGGAAGGGGCGTCCGGTTCCTCGCCGTCGCGGAAGCTGATGACCAGATGGTAGGTCTTGTCCGCGAGAGACCGCCTGTTGAGGGCTTGCGTATTCAGCACTTCCAGCGAAGCCATCTCGACATCATCCGAGACACAGTTGGTCAGCCGGATCTCGCCCGTACGCTCCTGCTTGCCCTGCGTATCGGTCAGGTAGCGCACGAGCCTGGCGAAGCCGCTCTTGTTCACCGCATGCATCGGAATATGCTTGGCGATCATGATTGCCTCGCGAGCTCGTCACTAAGTTTCCTTAGGTCCCGGGCCAGGCGTGACCACAGTGCGGATCACGGTCCGCAGTTCGTCCCGGGTCGCTTCGATTTTGTCGAGTATGGCACGAAGCTTCGCTTCGCCAATCAGCGCCACGCGCTCGTCATTGGTCAGCCACAGCTTGAACAGTCCGGCCAAGCGCCCCTGATCCGCATGAACACGGATGAGGTGCTCGACATGTCGGGAGTCATCTGCTCCTGTTACCCCGTACCCCAACCCCGTCTGCAGAAGAAAATGCGAGACGCTTTCGCCGGCGGCCGAAGCGTTGGCCTGTAGCTGTGCACGCTCTTCAAGCGTGCAGTAGACCTTGATCGCGGGACTGTTCTTGCGCGTGCAGTGGTTGTTCATTGACGTCCTCGCTTTGCCGGCGCCAGCCGGCTGGCCCCGCAGGGCAGGATTCCCGTTGAGCGCGAAGTGCGAATAAGGGAGGTGAAGTAGGAACACACGCTGTGCGTGTGGGCCTACTTCACCTATCCTGCCCGCCGCTTCGCGTCGATTACTCCACGTAAGAATACCGATCGGGCTTTCGATAACTACCCGTCTGGATCAAGGTAACGTATCGTCTATGACGTTTGCCCCGCCTGCTGCCGAGATGGACGGTGCACTGGCCTCGTGCCAAGCCGACCATGCAACGTCAAGACCAGCCCCAACTGCGTTTATCAGGAAAGGGTGAACATCTGCAACCGTCCGCTGCCCTCTCGCTGGCAGGCGAACATGGTGCAGTTCAATGTGGGCGCAGTGTAGACAAAGAAAATCCGCCGGCTTACTCAAGCGGACGACGGTGAGTACGCTATGAGCGACGTGCAAGATATGGTGGTTGCGCAGTACCATTGCGCAGGGCATCTACGTAGTCCGCCCACCACTGCATCATTTCCTGCCGCTCGCCGGCGTACTCGGCCCGGTTGTAGACCGCCCGGATCTTGTTGTTCTCCTTGTGCGCGAGCTGCCGTTCAATGACGTCAGCGCGGAAGCCTGCCTCGTTCAGGATACTGCTGGCAGTGGCACGAAAGCCATGTGGCACGAAGCGCGCGCCGTTGACTGCGATCCGCAGCACCGTGCTGTTGATGGTGGTGTGTCCGATCGCATGGCGTGGGCTGTTCGGCTGCGGGAACAGAAGTTCGCTGCCAAACGAAAGGGGTTTCAGCTGTTCCAGAAGCCCGAGGACCTGCCGGGCGAGGTACACACGGTGCGGCGAGCGAGCCTTCATGCGATGGCCCGGAATCAGCCATACAGCGTTTCGCAGATCGAACTCCTCCCACCTCGCCAGGCGCAGTTCGTCTTTGCGGGTAAACGTCAGGAGAAGGAGTTTGATCGCAATCTTAACCTGTTCGCGCCCTGCATCCTCGTCGAGGGCACGGAGGAATGGACCGACCTCGAAAAACTCCAGCGGACGGTGGCTCTGGACCGGGGGCGTGTTCACCGCGGGCACTCTGGTCATCGGCGATTCGGCCAGCTCGCCCTTGTCCACGGCATAGCGAAAGATTTGGTGGCAGAGCATGCGGATCTTGGCCGCGCTGCTTGGAGAGCCACGCTCGACCACGCTGCGGATCAAGGCCTGTACATCGTCGGCTGTCACGTCGGCCAGCCGCATTGTCCCGAGCGCCGGCAGGATGTCCAGCCTGAGCCAGTTCTGAACTGTGTAACGCCAATTGGCGGACAAGTTCTTGCAGTCCTCTTCGTACCAGCGCGCGCAGAGGGATTCGAAATCCAGTGCCCGCGCGGCCTCCTCGCGGGCTTGCCGCTTACCCTCCTGCTTGGCTTCA
>Ga0308166_1001412_pt1 | contig 25588 bp, 19 predicted proteins | sample PhyCR2_2_FD_202137 | JGI IMG/M metagenome (GOLD analysis project Ga0308166, IMG submission 202137) | Phyllosphere microbial communities from UC Gill Tract Community Farm, Albany, California, United States - DLSLCC.R2 | ecosystem: Host-associated > Plants > Phyllosphere > Unclassified | place... | reverse complement strand
GCGCCCGCACCCCGGGTCGTGAGGAGTGGTCCGATCAGATCGCGTCGCGCGGGTCCGTGAGGTCGCGACCGGCGACCTCCGGCATCCAGATCGAGGCGATGAGCGCGCACAGCGTGAAGATGAACAGCATGATGATGATCGGGATGAACGAGCCGGTGACGGCCGACACCCACGCGGCGGCGATGACGGGGCCCGCGCCGGTCGCGACGATCGCCGCGATCTCACGAGCCATGGCCGTGAACGTGTAGCGGTTGCGCGATCCGAAGAGCTCGGGGAGCGTGAGGTTCTCGAGCGAGGCGAAGCTCATCACCGCGAGGTTGTGCAGCACGACGTAGCCGACGAAGACCTGCACGGTGTCCTTGCTGCTGATCATGAGCATCGTCGGGACGATGACGATGAGCGCGATGATCGCCCACACCATGTACATGCGCTTGCGGCCGAAGCGGTCGCCGAGCCAGCCCGACAACGGCACCGTGATGAAGGCGACCAGCGACGAGACGATCACGGCGTTGACGCCGATCGAGCGGTCGAGCAGCAGTACGACGGTGATGTAGCTGATCAGGTAGGTCTGGATCATTCCCGAGTTGCCGGCCTGGCCGAAGCGCAGCAGGAGAGCGATCGAGAACGCCTTCCAGGGCTTGCGATTCATGGCCTCGAGCGTGCGGATGTCGTTGGTCTCGGTGGCGAGCTTCACGACCTCTTCGCGCGAGAGCGCCTTGCCGTCGACGACGTCGTCGCGCTCCTCGAAGACCGGGGTCTCCTTGAGGTTGAAACGCACCCAGATCGCGAAGAGCATGATGACCGCGCTGGCGATGAACGGGATGCGCCATGCCCAGGCGATGACCTCGTCTTCGCTGTACGCGACGAGCAGGATCGCCCAGATGCCCGAGGCGAGCAGGGTTCCGCAGTTGGTGCCGAGCGCGACGAGCGAGGCGATGATTCCTCGGCGCTTGGCGGGGGCGTACTCGGCGAGCATGACGCCGGCCCCCGAGATCTCGGCTCCGGCGCCGAAGCCCTGCGCGATGCGCAGCAGTACGAGCAGGATCGGCGCGAGCACGCCCACCTGCGAGTACGTCGGCAGGAAGCCGATGAGGGTGGTCGCGAGGCCCATCAGGAGGATCGTGTAGAACAGCACCTTCGTGCGGCCGGTCTTGTCGCCGAGGCGGGCGAAGAAGAACGCGCCGACCGGGCGGGCGACGTAGCCGACACCGTAGGTGGCCATCGCGGCGACGACGGCGACGGCCGGGTTCTCGGACGAGAAGAACAGATCGGCGAAGACGAGCGCGGCGGCCAGCGAGTAGAGCTGGTAGTCCATGAACTCGAGGGCGGTGCCGAGCCACCCGGAGATGGCGGCGCGGACGAGGTCCTTGACCGACCTCTTCGCGGTGGGGTCGTCGACGGCCTGTGCCGTCGTCTGCGGTTCTGACATGGGAGGTACTCCTTCGGACCAGGAACGGTGGGGTGCGCGGGGTGGCGCGGAGGGGATACGGCTAGAGGGAGAGCAGCACCTTCGCCGAGGCCGACGAGTCGCGGGCGAGCTCGAAGGCCCGGACAGCGTCGGATGCGGGGAGGACGTGCGAGATGACGGAGTCGAGCGCGTCGGACTCGGCCAGCAGGGCGACCGCGTCGTCGATCTCGGTGGAGAAGCGGAAGGCGCCTCGGATCGTGAGCTCCTTGGCGAGCATCGGCGCGAGGTTCACTCCGATGTCCGCGTTCGGGAGCATCCCGACCTGCACGATGGTTCCGGCTCGGCGAGCGGCGCGCACGGCCTGCGTGAGCGCGACCCCGACGCCGGAGCATTCGAAGACGACGTCGTACGACTCGTTCTCGATCGTGTCGCGGCCGACGAGCGAGACCTCGGTCGCACCGAGCGCCTTCGAACGCTCGAGCGGCTCTTCGCGCACATCGCTGGCGCCGACGACTCCGGCGCCTGCGTGGAGTGCTGCGGCCACGACCAGGAGGCCGATGGGTCCGGCGCCGATTACGAGCGCCCGCGTGCCGGTGATGTCGCCGGCGAGGCTCACGGCGTGGATCGCGACGGCAAGCGGCTCGGCGAGGGCTGCGCGCTCGAGCGGAAGCGATGCCGGGAGCACGCGGATCATCTGCTCTTCGACGATCAGCAGCTCGGATGCTCCGCCCTGGCGGTGCGGGGTCGCTGCGGCGCTGCCGAAGTAGTCGCCGCCGGGGCGCAGGTGCGGGCGGTCCTCGAGGCCGGGAACCTCGGGTCCGTAGCGCGCCGGGTGCACCGTGACGGGCGTGCCGGGGGCGAGGCGGCCCGACGGGTCGAGGTCGACGACGCCCGACAGCTCGTGCCCGGGGGTCAGGGGCTCGCGGATCGTGTACTCGCCGTTCGCGCCGTGGAAGTAGTAGTGCAGGTCGGATCCGCAGATGCCGACGTAGTTCACCCGGAGGCGCACCTCACCGTCGCCGGGGGTCGGGACCTCGCGATCCTCCCAGCGGATGTCTTCCTTGCCGTGGATGGCGAGAGCCTTCATGACTGCATCTCCTTCGTGCTGGTCAATGATGATGCGCTTGTCCGGGATGCCGAGACGGCATCCGCGATCGCGGCATCGACGCCGCGTCGCTGGATGATGTCGACGAGTTCGCCGACGCGGGCGATGAACGCGTCCTGAGATCCGAGTCCATCACCGAACAGGTGCAGATCGCCGATCACGCGCTGTGCCAGCTCACGGCCGTTGCCGGCGCTCGCCGCGTATCCGGCGAGGCGCTCGCGGGCGCCGTCGGTCATCGCGGCGGCGTGCAGGCCGGGGTCGAATCCGGGCAGCGGAGCGATGCACGACAGGTAGCCGGCGACCGTCAGGGCGATCAGGTGCGGCATCTCGCCGAGCTGCAGCGCCCGCAGCGCCGGCTCGGGGATGCGCTGGCGCAGCTTGACCGAGCCGTCGGTGCCGACCTGGCTCGTGCGGTGGCCGAGGGCGCTGTTGGCCCAGCGCTCGAACAGCTCGGCCTCGTAGGCGCGGATGTCGACACCCGAGGGCACCTCGATCGAGGGCTCGTACTCGTCACGCAGTACGGCGCGGGCCGCGCTCTCGATGCCGTCGAGTCCGATCGCCTCGGGGATGGTCGCGACCCCGCTGAGCGCACCGAGGTAGGCGATGAGCGAGTGCGTGCCGTTGAGCAGGCGCACCTTCATCTGCTCGTAGCGCCCGACCTCGTCGGTGAACACGGCGCCACCGGCCTCCCACGCGGGGCGACCGCCGGCGAAGCGGTCTTCGATCGCCCACATCGTGAACGGCTCGGCGGGCACCGGGATGTCGTCGCGGGCTCCGAGCAGCGCGCTGACGCGGGTGCGCAGCTCGGCGGTGGTCGCAGGCACGATGCGATCGACCATGCTCGAGGGGAACGACACGGCGCGGTCGAGGAACGCGAGCGCGTCCGCGCCCTCGGATCCGGGCAGCGCGTGCAGGAACTCGCGCACGAGCTTCTCGGTGTGAGCGCCGTTCGACGACAGGTTGTCGCAGCTCAGGATCGAGATCGGTGCTCCACCGGCGGCGGCGCGGGCCTGCAGGCCGCGGGCGAGCTGGCCGATGGTCGAGCGGGCGGCGCCGCCTCGGAGGTCGGCGCGCACGGTGTCGTCGTCGAGGTCGAGATGCTGCGTCGCGGCGGAGTAGCTGTAGCCGTTCTCGGTGACGGTGAGCGTCACGATGCGGATGCCGGGGTCGGCGATCTGGGCGACCACGCGCTCGGGCTGCTCGGCGCCGACGAAGGCATCGGTGTGCACGCCGGGGATCGTCAGCGACGTGGTGCCCGGGGCGATGGTCGCCACCGAGTACAGCATGTCCTGCGCGCGCATCGCATCGACGATGGAGCGCGACCGCGACGCGACGCCGATGATGCCCCAGTCGCCACCGGCGGACTGCAGTGCAGCGGCGGTGTAGACGGCCTGGTGTGCGCGGTGGAAGCTGCCGAGTCCGAGGTGCAGGATGCCTGCTGCGGTCGGGGCGACCAGAGGGGACGCAGTCGCAGAGGTCGTGCGGCGCAGGGCCGGTGCTGAAGTGCTCACGCGGTGGCTCCTTCGCTCGGGGCCGCGCACCGCTGAGGGTGATCGGCGTTGATCGTCATGAAAATCAGTGTGCAGTGTTTGTACAAACTTGTCAAGCAGTTTTACATGGAGGTCGAGGATCGTAGGATTGCGTGCGAGGGCGGGAGATCGAGATGGCAGCGACGCTGACGGATGTGGCACGACGCGCAGGCGTGTCGATCGCGACCGCGTCCCGCGCCTTCGGAGAGCCGGATCGGCTCGCACCGAACACCCTCGGCCGCGTGCTCGAAGCGGCGGGAGAACTCGGCTACGCGGCGTCGCAATCGGCCACTGCGACGCGCACGTTCGGGGTCGTCGTTCCCGATGTCGCCAACCCCGTGTACGCCACTCTGCTCAAAGCGATCCAGGGGCAGGCGTGGCACGGGCGCCACCGCATCGTGCTCTTCGACGCCGACGAGGATCTGCGCCGCGAACGCGAGCAGATCGAGCAGGCGCGCAAGCTCGACGGGATGCTGCTGTGCAGCCCCCGTCTGCCCGACGCCGACGTGCTCGACCTCGTCGGAGACACCCCCTACGTGGTGGTCAACCGCCAGATCGACGGCGCGCCCTGCGTGCTGATGGACACAGAGCACGGGCCGGCCCAGGCCATCGAGCACCTCGCCGCGCTCGGGCACACGCATATCGCCTATGCCGCGGGCCCCCGGGGATCCTGGGCCGACGTGCGCCGCGCCGACACGGTCGCCCGGGCGTGCGAGCGCCACGGCATCCGCCTCACCGGGCTCAGCCATCACGCCGCGTCGATCCAGGGTGGCCGGGCGGCTGCCGCGCCTGCGGCGGCGAGCGGTGCCACGGCCGTGATCGCCTACAACGACCTCGTCGCCCTCGGGCTCGAAGCGGGACTGCTCGAACTCGGCAAGCGGTGCCCCGCCGACATCAGCATCGTCGGCATCGACGACATCGACCTCGCGGGTGCGGTCACCCCGGCTCTCACGACGGTGCGGATGCCGATCGAGCGCAGCGGCGCGCTCGCCGTCGATCTGCTCCTGCAGGCGATGAACGGCACGGCGATCGACGACGTCGTGACCCTCGGGTCGCAGCTGATCGTGCGCGCCTCGACCGCTGCTCCCGCCGGCTGAACGACCGGGAGCTCGGACGCTTCGCTCGTCAGTCGAGTTCCTGCAGCTGGGCGGTCATATCGCCCCCGGCATCACCGGTGTTCACGGTGCCTTTCGGCTCGAACAGGATCGCCTGCACCTCGTCTGCTGCCTTCGGGCAGTGCTCCACCCCGCGCGGGACGACGAACACGTCGTTCGCGTTCAAGACGACGTCCCGGTCTCGGAGTTGAATCGTCAGCTGGCCGCTCACGACCATGAAGAGCTCGTCGGTGTCCGGGTGAGTGTGCCAGACGAACTCCCCCTGGATCTTGACGACCTTCACGTCGTAGTCGTTGATGCTCGTCAGCCGATGAGGCTGCCAGTGCTCCTCGACCGTCGAGAGAGCTTCGAGCACATTGCGAACATCGTCTGTCATGCGCCACAGCCTACCCAGCGGCTACGAGGGCCCCGAGGAGCAGCGACCGCCGCCTGCCCGCAGCGACGAAACCAGGTCAGCACATACCGGAATATTTCTACACACTTATACATATTTCAGCGTAAAGTGGTGTCATGACCACGATCCAGCCTCTCACGATGTCTTCGACAGTCGCAGCCAGACGAGGCGTCGGCTTTCTCACTTCCGAGGCGCAGGAGCGGCCCGTGAAGCTGACCAGCCACGGCAAGCCGGTCGCGGTCGTGGTGTCTGCGGCTGAGTACGACGAGCAGCGTCGTCTGCTGCGCGACGCCGAGCTCAAGGTTCTGAGCATCGCGGCCGATCTGGTGGCGGATCGCTCGACGATGCTCACGGTCGATGAGGCGAGGGAGCGATTGCTTGCAGCCGGGTGAGCGGTTCCCCGACGATCAGGCAGAGGTGACGTTCAGCGCAGAGAGCATCGACTGGCTCATTGCTCACGTGAACCTCTCAGAGCGGGAGACGGTCTTCGACACGATCGCCGGGCTGTTCGCCTCTCCTGAGGGGAAGCACCGTCTGTCGAATCACGGGAGGACGAACCTCGTCGGGTTCAACACCGTGGCGGCGTGCCAGCGTGCCTACCGCATCATCTTCCGAGCCAAGAAGCATGACGGCGTGGGCGCGATCGAGGTCATCACCATCGGACTGCGTCGGGACGATGACGTCTACGCGGAGGCGCACGATCTGATCCACTCGGGGAAGCTGACCGAGGCCGAGCAGACGCAGATCTGGGATGCGCTGAAGCTGCTCGAGGAGACCAAGGAACGCCTGGGCCTCGAGGAGTGGGACTACTTCGAAGAACCTGCACCGGTGGGAATGGTGAAAGCGGCAGTGGCGGCCGGCATCCTCGAAGAGGACATCGCCAGACGACTGACGCAGAGTGAACTCACGGCGGCGATGGCCGCAGCCTGGGAATCGGGGGAACTCGATACGCACGCAGCGCTCGCCGCCGCGATGGAGCGAGTCGCCACGAGCGCAACCCCGGACCGTGTCTTCACCTCAAGACGATCGCCTCGGTGTGGGGCCTGGATGCCGATGGCGAACGCTCCTTGCATCCGCGCGAAAGAGCATGCGGGTGCCCACCGCGCTCATCGGTGATTCAGTGATGTCGGCTGAAGGAATCTCTCGCAGCTGCTCCGACTCAGCGGAGGATGCCCTTGCGGCGTGCTGCAGAGACGGCGGCGGTGCGTGAGCTGACGTCGAGCTTCGAGAAGATGTGCGCGAGATGCGACTTCACGGTCGTCTCGCTGACGAAGAGCCGGTCTGCCACCTCGCTGTTCGATCGTCCCGCGGCGACGAGCTCGAGGACCTCGATCTCGCGGCTGCTGAGGCTGACGCGCGGTGCGCGCATGCGGTCCAGCAGGCGGGAGGCGATCACGGGCGCGAGCGCGCTCTCTCCGGCAGCGGCCGCGCGCACAGCCGCGGTGAGCTCGTGCGGCGGGGCGTCTTTCAGCAGGTAGCCGCTCGCACCGGCTTCGACAGCGCCGAGGATGTCGGCATCCGAGTCGTAGTTCGTGAGCACGAGCACATAGGGCGGGGCCTCGAGCGCACGGATGCGTCGAGTCGCGTGCACGCCCGTGGCCTGGGACTGGGAGCCGAACTGCAGATCCATCAGCACGACATCCGGATTCTCGCGCTCGGCGCAGGCCACGGCCTCATCCGGTGTCGAGGCCTCGGCAACGACCTCGAGATCGGATTCCAGACTGAACAGGGCCGTGAGCCCGGCGCGGACGATGGGGTGATCGTCGGCGATGACGAGCCGGATCATGCGAACTCCGTCAGGGGGAGATCGACGGTGAGTGTCGTTCCGCGCCCGGATGCCGCATCGATCTCGAGCCTGCCGCCCAACTGCTGCACCCTCTCGGCGGTGGCGCGCAGTCCGAAGGAATCGGACTTCTCGGCGGTCCCCGATGCAGGGAGCTCCGCGTCGAATCCGGTTCCGTCGTCTTCGACGGTGAATCGCAGGCGGTCGTTCTCGATGCCGATGGAGACTGTCGCCGTCGTCGCGTGAGCGTGCTGGATGACGTTGGCGATCGCACCCTGCGTGATGCGCAGCAGAGCCGTCTGCAGGTGCATCGGCAGGACGATCGTGTCGGACACTCGCACCTGCACGTCGAGTCCCTGTGTCGCCCACTGCGTGCGGGCCAGCCGACGCAGTGCCCCACCGAGGGTCTGGTCATCGAGCTGGGGAGGGGTCAGCTCGCGGATGAACCGCCGCGCCTCGACGAGGTTCGCGGCAGCCGTCTCGCGTGCGAGTCGGATGTGCTCGATTCCCGGGCGGGCGGCATCGGCCCGTTCCGCGGCATGCAGCAGCATCTGGATGCTGGAGAGTCCTTGCGCGAGCGTGTCGTGGATCTCGCGGGCGAGCCGGGCGCGCTCTGCGAGGACACCGGATTCGTGCTCTTGCGCGGCGAGCTGTCCGCGGGTCGCGAGCAGCTCACTCACCAGCGCCTCGCGTTGCTGGGCCTCTCTCGCGAGCGCCTGATACCCGAGGCCGATCAGGAGGGCGACGCCGGCGCCGACGAACGGGCCGACGACGCCGCCGACGCTCCACCCGCCGTGGATGCCGAGTGCGCAGACCGCGACGATCGTCGCCGCCAGGATAGCGACCGATCCCGCCCAGCGGCCGAGCAGGTGGAGGAACAGGAAGAAGAGCGGGAAGACGAGGTAGGCGGCATCGGCGCTCACCCAGAGCAGACCCAGCCACTCGACCGAGAGCAGGGCCAACCAGATCAGCGACGTCATCCGTCGTCCCCGGGGGAGGCGGGTGAGCAGCAGTCCCGACGCATACGTCCCACCGACGATAAGCGCCAGGACGATCGCGAACGCGCTCGATTCCGAAGGGTCGAACACCGCCCGGGCGATGACGAGCCCCGTCAGGGCGAAGAAGAGAACGTGAAGGCCCGTCCGCAGACCCACGAACACCGGGGTCAGAGCGGTATGCGCCATGGATCGAACTCTACGCCGCCGCACGGAGCGACGGCATCGTCCGAAAGAACGATCGGGGCTTCCTCATCCTGGTCGCGAAAGCCCGTTCCGGTGGCCGATGTCCGGGGCGACGCCCGCGGCGAGAGTGGAATGGTCGCCGCATCGGTGACAGGAAAGGCCACCACCATGTTCGTCGCGTTACGCGATCTCCGCTTCGCCAAGGGACGATTCGTCCTCATCGGGTCTGTCGTCGCCCTCATCACCCTTCTCGTCGGGTTCCTCAGCGGTCTGACGGGGGGACTCGCCATCCAGAACGTCTCCGGCGTGCTCGGACTCTCTGCAGACCGCATCGTGTTCTCCGCCCCCTCGGGCGGCGACGGCGCGGCCAGCTTCGCGGACTCCGCCATCACCGAGCAGCAGGCGAAGGACTGGGCGGCGACGGCCGGCGTGACCGATGCGCGTCCCCTCGGCATCAGCCAGACCCGCGCGGAGACCGACGACTCCCGTGCCGCGATCGCGGTGTTCGGTGTCGAGCCGGGCTTCGATGCCGGCGCGCCTTCCGCAGACGGGCGGCTGCGCCTGTCGGTGCCCGCCGCGGATGCGCTTGCCGTGAAGGTCGGTGAGCAGATCGAGATCGCCGGTGTCTTCTACGACGTCGAGACGATCGAGGGGGATGCCTGGTACAGCCATACCCCGGTCGTGCAGATGACTCTGAACGATTGGCAGGCGTATTCGGCATCCACGGGGAACCCCGACGCCTACGCCACGGTCCTCGCCGTCTCCGGCGCCCCCGACTGGGATGCCGCGGACACGGCGAACGACACGATCTCCGAGACGACCCTCGGATCGCTGACAGCGCTGAGCGCCTTCCGCTCCGAGATCGGATCGCTCCTCCTCATGGTGGCCATGCTCTTCGGCATCTCGGGACTCGTCATCGGGGCCTTCTTCACCGTGTGGACCATGCAGCGCAAGGGCGACGTCGCCGTCCTGAAGGCGCTCGGCGCGAGCACGCGATCCCTGATCCGCGACGCCCTGGGCCAGGCACTGATCGTCCTGCTGGTGGGCATCGGCCTCGGGCTGGGTCTGGTCACCGTGCTCGGCCTGCTCGCCGGCACTGCCCTTCCGTTCCTCCTGAGTCCTCTCACGACGATCCTTCCGGGCGGCATCATGATCGCCCTCGGCCTCGCCGGCGCCGCCTTCGCCCTGCGTTCCGTCACCTCCGCCGACCCCCTCACCGCCCTCGGGAGCAACCGATGATCCGCCTGAACGACATCACCCTGACTTTTCCCGACGGTGATTCCCGGGTGACCGCCGTGGATGGCGTCTCCCTCACCGCCCACCCCGGAACCGTCACCGGCATCACAGGGCCCAGCGGCTCGGGCAAATCGAGTCTGCTCGCGGTAGCCGGCACCCTTCTGCGTCCGGATTCCGGCGAGATCCTCATCGACGGCAGCGACGTCACGGCTCTCAGCCCGGCCGATGCGACGCGTCTGAGGCGGGACCGGATCGGGATCGTCTTCCAGCAGCCCAACCTCATCCCTTCGTTGACCGCCCGTGAGCAGTTGAGCGTCATGAACGAGCTCGGTGCGCCGCACAGCCGGCGCCATCGTGTCGCAGCGGCCGAGCGTGCGAACGAACTCCTCGCGGCGGTCGGACTCGCCGAACACGGTCACAAGAGGCCGCACCAGCTCTCCGGAGGGCAGCGTCAGCGAGTCAACATCGCGCGAGCGCTGATGAACGATCCGAGCGTGCTCCTGGTCGATGAGCCCACCAGCGCTCTCGATCAGGAACGCGGGGCCGCCATCATCGATCTCATCCTGCGCCTCACGGACGAGCGGAACACCTCGACGCTGCTCGTCACCCATGACCTCGTGCACCTCCCGCGCATGCACGGGGTGCTGCACCTCGTCGACGGTCGAGTCGTCGACGCCGCTGTTCCGAGGCGCTGAGCGCGGCCTACTCTCCGGAGCTCTGCTTGAACTGACGTTCCCAGTCGCGCAGCTCGCTGCGACCGATGAGCGAGTCGAGCGACACCTGGAACAGCAGTCCCTTGCGGGCGTTCACCTGCTTGATGTTGTCGACGATCTGAGTGCTCACCGCAGCCAGCGCTTCACGCACCTCGCCGATGCGCTCGTCGGGGGCGTCCCACAGGTCGGGCCGCGTGAGCAGGTCGAGCAGGTAGTCGCGATCGAGGGCGGCGACGAGGCGGGCGAGCTTGTCGGAGTACTCGGCTTCGGCGAGCACGCTCTGGTCCTCGCCCGCTTTGGCATCGAGGCGGATGAACAGCTGCTCGACGTGCGAGGCGAGGGCGTCGATTCCTGCGGCCGTCTCTGCCGCGACCGGGCTGCCAGGAACAGCGGCGTAGTCGGCGCGGAGCTCGCGCAGGCGGTTCACTCGCAGACGGATGCCGGCGGGCACCGGATCCGTCGAGGCCGGTGTCGTGCGACGTCGCCGTCGCGCGATGAGACCGAAAGCCGTCACGGCGGCCGCGACGAGCACGACCCCGCCGATCACGAGCGGGACAGCCGCTCCTCCCGCTCCGGCGTCGCCGCCGCCCGGCGAGGTCGGCGCCTCGGCGGAGATCTCCTGCACCGTCTCGACGAGCTGGTCCTGAAGGTTCGAACCTGACACCTCATTCTCGTTCGCGATGCGCAGCGCGTCATCGCTCGGGATCGCCGAGGAAGCCGCCTGCAGATCGTCGCCGATCGCGACGATCACGGTCTTCTGGCTCGCGCCGGCGGTGAGCTGATCGAGGATGTAGGTGTTGTACGGGGTGTCGCGCGCAGCATCCGCAGGCAGCACGACCACCGCGATCGAGCCATCGCCCGGGACGACGCCGGAGAGAGCGTCGGTCAGGGCTTGGCCACCGGACACGTCGGGGTCGACGTAGATGTTCTGCCCGGATATGCCTTCGACGGCATCATCGATCCAGGGGTTGTCGGACGCTGCGAGATACGGCATCGCGACCCTCAGAAGTTGTTGATGACGGAGGCGAACACGAGGTCGATGCGCTCGGCATTCGAGGCGTCGAAGAGCTGACCGCCCGTCACTTCGGCGATGCGCTGCAGAGCGGACGTGTCCGCGCCCTCTCCATACGCGATCGGGAATATACGCACGGGAGCATCGTCGCCGCCCTCCTTCGTGCTCTTGCCGATCTTCGCGATGAGCGAGTCGAGCGAGATGCTCGAGTCGGTGTCCTCGCCATCCGACAGCACGACGATCGCGTTGATGCGCCCTGGTTCGGCCCGCTCGCTCATCGCTTCGTAGGCGAGCAGGATCGAGTCGTAGAGAGGTGTGCCGTTGCGCTGCGCGTACCGGAGGTCGTCGAGCGACGAGTCGAGCTTCTCGCCATCCGACCCGAGGGCGCTGACATCGCGGAGCACCTGGATGCCCTCTCCCTCATCGGAGGAGATGCCGGTGGTGAACGCCCAGACGCCGATCTCATCGGTGGAGCGGAAGTGATCCAGGGTCGACTGCGCGCCTTCGATCGCGCCGTCGAGACGGGAGCGCCCATCGCCGATCGGGTCGTCCATCGAGCCCGAGATGTCGATGAGCTCGAGCACCGACGAGGGCTTGCGCACCTGCGTCCACTGGTCGATGGCGGTCGAGATCACGTCGACCTCGGGCTTCGGCAGGGTGACGGCGGGCTGCGCCGGGTCCACACCGAACTTCGCCGTGAACAGGTCGCCCAGCGGCACCGAGTCGTCGAGCGGGCGGAATCCGTAGTCGGGGAGGATCTTCTGCGCCGCCGTGGTCTGCACGAACTCGGCGAACGCCTCGCCGGCGGTGCGCTGCTCGGCAGTGACCCAGTCGGCCCCCAGCACGGTGATCGGGTTGTCGGACCACATGGATCCGCCCGCGGGATAGACGGCGACGAGCTTCGTCTTCGGCGGTGTCAGGGTCTCACCCGGCTGCACGGTGTGCGAGTCGGGATTTCCCTGGTTGTAGTTGAGCAGCGACGTCTCCTCCAGCGCGACGGCCGAGACGTAGGCCGAGCCGTTCGAGCCGTTCTGGGTCTCGTCATAGAGCGTCGACAGCACGTTGCCCGTGGTGTCGCCGTAGTGGATGACGCACTCCTCGAACACGCGGGAGAAGTCGGCCGAGGCCTCGACGTCGGCGGAGGTGAGGCCCTCGGCCTTTCCGGTCGCCTCGTACGACTGCATGAGGATCGTCGAGAGGCCCGTCGTCGAGGTGTTCGGGTTCGTCTTCGAGATCTTGAACGCGCCCCAGATGTCTTTGCCGACGCTGCCCCATCCGGCGGGGTCCTGGCAGAGGTTCTCGAGGTCGGTGATGCTGATCGGCGTGTTCGGCCAGCCGAGCGCGGTGGCCATCGGCTCGGGCATGCCGAACACGACGGGGGTGCGGGTGAACGACTTCGGCTCGCCCACGAGGCTGGGCGACGCGGCTGCGGCAACGCGGTCGGTCCAGACAGTGGATGCCGGAGACCACAGTGTCGGCCACAGCGACCGATCGTCGCTCGGCCACTCGTCGCCCGAGGTGAGGAAGCGCGTCGCGTTGCCCGACGAGACATTGGTCGGCCGCACCGTGGCGCAGGTCTCGAGCCCCTCGTGCTCGGGTGAGTCCTTGAAGGCCTTGGCCAGCTCGTCGAGCATGTTGACCTTCTCCGACGAGGTCGCGACCGCGATGTGCGTGCAGCCGTCGTCGGGGAAGCCCTGTCCGCCGTCGCTCGTGGTGCCGTTCTCGCCGCCACCGCCGGTGCAGGCGGTCAGCGCCAGGGCGACGATCGCCGCCATGGCGAGGGCGGCGGGGGTCCGTCGTGCGTTGCGGGGCGCGCTCATGGGCCTAGGCTACCCAGGTATCGCGCCCCCGATCACGGATCGGTTCGATCTCGTGATCCTCGGGGTACGCTCACTCGTGTGGGGCGGATCACGACGCGGAGACCGATTCTGAAACTCACCCTCGGCGAGGGTGCGACTCGTCGCGCCGACACGCTCGCCGTCGAGGAGCCGCTCGAGATCAGAGTCGCTGGTGCACCGCTCGCAGTGACCATGCGCACTCCGGGGCACGACGTCGAGCTGGCAGCCGGGTTCCTCGTGTCCGAGGGGTTCATCGCCCGCACCTCGGATTTCCAGTCCGCGATCCACTGCGGCGGGCCGGGCACCGGTGGCCAGGAGAACACCTACAACGTGCTCGACGTCAGCCTCGCGCACGGAGTCGCTCTCCCCGATCCCGAGGCGGCGCGACGCTTCTATACGACCAGCTCCTGCGGGGTGTGCGGCAAGGCGAGCATCGATGCCGTGCGCACCGTGTCGCAGCATCCGATCGCCGAGGACGACATCCGCGTCGGACCGGAGCAGATCGCGGCGTTCCCTGATCGGCTGCGCGCCGAGCAGGCGGCGTTCGACAAGACCGGCGGACTGCATGCGGCAGCGCTGTTCGATGCCGACACCGGCGAGATGCTCGTGCTGCGCGAAGATGTCGGACGCCACAATGCGGTCGACAAGGTGGTGGGCTGGGCGCTGCTGAACGACAGGCTTCCGCTGCGTCGACAGATCCTGCAGGTGTCGGGGCGAGCCAGTTTCGAGCTGGTGCAGAAGGCCGCGATGGCCGGCATCCCGCTGCTGAGCGCCGTCTCGGCGCCCTCCTCGCTCGCCGCCGAACTGGCTGACGAGGCCGGGGTGACGCTCATCGGGTTCGTCCGAGGGCGATCCATGAACATCTACACGCACGCGCATCGGGTGCGTGTCGACGGTAGGGGGATCGGTGCATCCGAGCCGGTCGCGGAGGGAGCCGACCATGCTCGATAGCCAGGGAACGTCGGGTACGGCCTTCGGGCTCATGCCGGCCGAACCGCGTCAGGGAGGCTATGGCCCCCGCACCGATCGGGCCTGGTCGCGCAAGCCCTACCGGCATCCCGCTGCCGGGTGGGGAGCCGCCGTGTCCGTGGGGCGGGTGGTGCTCGACCAGCGCGAGCCGATCGCCGGTCCGCTGGCGATGCTGCAGATGAACCACCCCGTGTCGGGGTACGACTGCCCCGGATGCGCGTGGCCCGACGACCCAGGCAACCTGAAGCTCGACATCTGCGAGAACGGCATCAAGCACGTCACGTGGGAGATGACACGCAAGCGGGTCGACCGTCGCTTCTTCGCCGAGCATTCGGTCACCGAGCTCGCGACCTGGCCCGACTTCGACCTGGAAGACCAGGGGCGTCTCACCGAGCCGATGGTGTACGACGCCGCCACCGATCACTACGTGCCGATCTCGTGGGACGACGCCTTCGCGTTGGTCGGCGACGAGTTGCAGGCGCTCGACAGTCCCGACGAGGCGGCCTTCTACACGTCGGGTCGACTCAGCAACGAGGCGACCTTCCTGTACCAGCTGATGGTGCGCGAGTACGGCACGAACAACCTCCCCGACTGCTCGAACATGTGCCACGAGGCATCGGGCCGAGCGCTCACAGCATCGATCGCCACGGGCAAGGGCACCGTCGACATGCATGACTGGGACGACTGCGACGCGCTCTTCGTGCTCGGCGTGAATGCGGCATCGAATGCGCCGCGCATGCTCACAGCGCTGTCGGATGCCGTGAAGCGCGGCGCTCAGGTCGTGCACGTGAATCCTCTCGTCGAGGCGGGAGCCACCCGCACGATCGTCCCGCACGACTTCGTCGACATGGCGCGCTTCAAGGCCACGGGTACGAGCACGATGAACCTGCAGGTGCGCCCCGGGGGCGACCTCGCGCTGATCCGCGGCATGTCGAAGGTCGTCTTCGAAGCGGCGACGGATGACCCATCGGTGCTCGACAGCGAGTTCCTCGGCGCCTTGACGGACGGCATCGACGAGTACCGCGCGCTGGTCGAGGCGACTCCGTGGGCCGACCTCGTCACGCAGTCGGGGCTGACGGAGGAGCAGATCCGCGCCGCCGCGGCGGTCTATCTGGCCTCGGAGCGCACGATCGTCAGCTGGTGCCTCGGGGTGAGCCAGCACGAGCACGGCGTCGATACGGTGCGCGAGATCGTCAACCTGCTGCTCCTGCGCGGCAACATCGGCCGCAAGGGTGCCGGTCCCTCTCCGATTCGCGGGCACAGCAACGTGCAGGGCAATCGCACCTGCGGCATCGACCACCGGCCTGCGGATGCCTGGCTCGACCGTCTCGCCGAGGTCTGCCGCATCGATCCCCCGCGGCATCCGGGTCTCGACACGGTTCGCACCATCGAGGCGATGCATGACGAACGGGTCAGGGTGTTCGTCGGCATGGGGGGCAACTTCGTGCTGGCGGCCCCCGATACCCCCTTCACCGCGCAGGGGCTCGAGAAATGCCGCCTCACCGTGCAGGTGAGCACCAAGCTCAACCGCAGTCATCTCGTGCACGGCGAGAAGGCGCTGATCCTGCCCTGCCTCGGTCGCACCGAGCGCGACCAGCAGGCGCAGGGTCCGCAGGGTGTCACGGTCGAGGATGCGATGAGCATGGTGCACCTCTCGATGGGGCGCAAGCAGCCGGCATCCGCGTATCTGAAGTCGGAGCCGGCGATCATCGCCGGGCTGGCGAAGGCGACCCTGCCGCACACGGCGACCCCCTGGGACCGGTACGTCGGCGACTACGACACCATCCGCGACGTGATGGCGAAGGTGCTGCCGGGGTTCGAGGGGTTCAACGACCTCATCCGCGACCGGCACGGCTTCCGCATCCCGCAGCCCGCCAGGGATCGCGTGTTCGAGACGCCGTCGGGTCGTGCGGAGTTCTCGCTCGCGCCGTTGCCGAACGTCATCCCCGAGTCCGCCGAGACACTGGTGCTGCAGACCGTGCGCTCGCACGACCAGTGGAACACCACGATCTACTCGAATGACGACCGCTATCGAGGCGTGAAGAACCTGCGCGAGCTGGTCTTCCTGCACGAGGACGACATGCGCGACCGCGGTCTCGTCGAGGGCGATCTGGTCGACATCGTGTCGACCTCGAAGGACGGATCGACCCGGATGCTCAGGGCATTCCGCGCCGTGCCCTACGACCTTCCGCGCGGCAGCGCGGCCGGGTACATGCCCGAGATGAACGTGCTGATCGGCCGCAGGGACTTCAGCGTGCAGAGTGATCAGCCGCTGATGAAGAGCATCCAGGTGACCGTGGCGCGAACGGCGTCCTGACTCGATCGCAGCCGGCTAGACGTCGACCGTCGAGCCCTGCAGTGCGTGCACGACCGGCGCGAGCTCGGGCTGGGCGACCGCCTCGCCGAGAGCGCGTTCGAGGGTGTCGTCGTGGATCGGGTGCGCCTGCTCGTAGAGCGCCTGGCCGGCGGCGGTGAGCTCGGTGTAGATGCCTCGACGGTCGTCGGCGCAGAGGATGCGCGTGAGCAGACCGCGGTCTTCGAGCCTCGTCACGAGCCTCGTCGTCGCGCTCGGGCTCAGCGCCGTGGCGCGGGCGAGCTGCTGCATGCGCATGTGCCAGCCGTCCTGCCGACTGAGCGCATCGAGCACGGTGTACTCGACGACGGAGAGACCCACCGACGCGCCGAGCGTCTTCTCGAGATCGGCTTCGATGATGCCGTGCAGAGCGGCGAGCGTGCGCCAGCCCCGGGCCCGGATCTCGACGGCGTCGTCTGAGATGCCCACTGTGACCTCCGAAGTAGTTGCTTGCGCGGGATACTTGCGTGTGCAATGATTATCCCTCGGACGCAATATCCCGCGTCTGCAACTACTTTAGCAGAGGACTTCGGAGCGCACCCATGCCACTCGGACTCATCGCACTCGCCATCGGCGCCTTCGGGATCGGACTCACGGAGTTCGTGATCATGGGCCTGCTCCCTGAGGTGGCCGCCGACTTCGGGGTCACGGAGGCCACCGCCGGATGGCTCATCTCGGGCTACGCGCTGAGCGTGGTCGTCGGGGCGCTCGGCCTCACCGCCGCCACGACGCGTCTACCCCGAAAGCCCGTGCTGCTCGGACTCGTCGTGCTCTTCATCGTGGGTAACGCGATCACGGCCCTCGCCCCCGACTACACGATGGCCATGATCGGCCGCATCGTCGCCGCGCTGTGCCACGGAGCGTTCTTCGGCATCGGCTCGGTGGTCGCGGCCGAGCTCGTCGCCCCCGAGAAGAAGGCGCGCGCGATAGCGATCATGTTCACCGGCCTCACGGCCGCCAATGTGTTCGGCGTTCCCTTCGGCACGTTCATCGGTCAGCAGTTCGGCTGGCGTTCGACGTTCTGGGTGATCTCGGCCATCGGCGTGGTCGCGTTCGCGGGCATCGCTCTGCTCGTCGCCGCCCCGAAGTCGACCGGTGCGCAGGTGAGTCTGCGCAGCGAACTGCGAGCCTTCCGCTCGGGTCAGGTGTGGCTCTCGCTCATCGTCACAGCTCTCGCGTTCGGCGGCATGTTCGGCGCCTTCACCTACATCGCCTACACGCTCACGGGCGTGACGGGCTTCGCCGACACCACGGTTCCGTGGCTGCTCGTGCTCTTCGGGGCGGGCCTCGTGGCCGGCAACTGGATCGGCGGACGTCTGGCCGACCGATCGATCGACCGCACCCTGCTGATCTTCATCGCCGCGCTGGTCGTGGTGCTGGTGCTGTTCGGCCTCTTCGCCTGGTCGCAGCCCGCGACGATCGCGATCCTGGTGCTGATGGGCGCATTCGGATTCGGCACGGTGCCGGGGCTGCAGAGCCGCGTCATGCACTACGCCGGCGGGGCGCCGACCCTCGCCTCCGGGGCGAACATCGGTGCGTTCAACGTGGGGAACGCGCTCGGCGCCTGGGCCGGAGGCCTCGGGATCGCCGCGGGACTCGGCTACACGTCCCCCATCTGGATCGGTGCGGCGATCACGGCAGCAGCTCTCGTCGTCATGGTGATCGCCGTGGTCACCGCTCGTCGGCCCGCACCGGCAGCCACCGGAACGCTCCAGACCGTCGCCGCCTGACGCGGCGGGGTCCTGCAGGGGTGCGGGCGTGACGGCTACTGCGCCCGCATGAACTCCTCGGCGGCCGCGACCTGCTCGGGCGTCGGGCGGATGGCGGTGTAGAGCACGAACTGCTCGAGCGCCTGCAGCGTCGCGACCTCCGCTCCCGTGATGACGGTCTTGTCCGCCGCGCGTCCTGCCGTGATCAGCGGGGTCTCTGCCGGAAGAGCGACGACGTCGAACACGACGGATGCCGCGGCGATCTGCTCATCCGAGAACGACACGGTGTGCTCGTCCGCCCCGCCGGCCATGCCGATCGGCGTGATGTTGACGATCACGTCGGCGGTCACGGCATCCGCCTCCGCCGTCCAGTCGAACCCGTAGAGATCGGCGAGCCCGCGACCGCGCTCTTCGTTGCGCGCCGCGATGGTGACGGTCGAGAATCCGGCGTCACGGAAGGCGGCGGCCGTGGCCTTCGCCATGCCGCCGGAGCCGCGCAGGAGCACGGACGACGACGGATCGAGCGCGTTCCGCTCGATCAGCTGGGCGATCGCGCTGTAGTCGGTGTTGTATGCCGTGAGCACGCCGTCGTCGTTCACGATCGTGTTCACCGAGTCGATGGCCGTCGCCGATGCGTCCATGCGATCGACGAGCGCGATCACGTCTTCCTTGTAGGGCATCGAGATCGCGCAGCCGCGGATGCCGAGTCCGCGGACCCCCATGATCGCCTGGGCGAGATCGGTGGGCGCGAACGCCTTGTAGATCCAGTTGAGGCCGAGCTCCTCGTAGAGGAAGTTGTGGAACCGGGTCCCATTGTTGCTCGGACGCGCCGAGAGCGAGATGCACAGGGTCATGTCCTTGTTCAGCATGGTCACCTCCCCAGGCTACTCGCGGCACGCGGCTGCCGCGTGACTGCCGATACGCCACCGGTGCAACGGCCACTACCCCTGTTTCTGGGGGCGCGTACGTGGCGCCGAAACGGCGGATCGGGGCGTGAACCCCCGAGATTCCGCGGAATTTGTGGCGCAACGGAGGCGCAATGCCGGCGCACTATCGGCGGATACCCGTGTCGGTTCACTCTCTTAGGTGTTCCCGGACGCGTGGCATCGACCGCACCCGATCGGTCGACAGGCGGCGGCAGTCGCGTGAGCCGACGCACCGCGGAACAGGGGAGGAACAATGGAACGCGCCAGCACCCGGATGAGGGCATCAGCTGCACGTCGACTCGTAGCCGTCGCGGCAGTGCTGTCGATCGCGGCCACCGCTTTCGTGACGGTCGCCGACGCCGTCGTCGCCATCGCTCCGGCCGCGGCGGCACCCGGTTCTCCGGGCACTCCGTCTGCGCCGGTCGAGGTGTTCCGCGAGACGTTCGAGGTGGGGCAGGGGGCGACGGCCACTCGCCTCGCGGACTATGTCGGAGTCGCGGGGCAGACCCACACGGCCGACCCGTTCTGGCTCCGCGAGGATCAGTGCAACGGCGTGCTCCTCCAGTACGAGGCCACGGTGTTCCCGGCGGCCTCGCCCGAGGGAGGCTTCTGCGTCGACGGCGACCAGGCGAACACGCGCAACAACTCCCGGCGGCTGGCTGATGTGATCGGCCAGGTGGACGCGGGGGTGACGGGCAGCACCTCGACGGCGACGCCCGTCAACGGCTCTACTGCGACGACGCGCACCAACACGGCGGTCTCGGCGTTCACGTCGAATCAGAACGGACCCAACGGGGCTGTCCAGCTCCAGACCTCGCCGCTCGATCTCGGACTCTCGGGCTCGCGGTTCTACAGCGTGTCCGTCGATGTCGCCGAGGTCTCCTGCACCCGGGCGAGCGGCGCGAACAACTCTCGTCTGCGCTTCGCCCTGAAGTCCGGAGCGACCGAGTATCCGCTGACGGCGGCGGCCGCCATCCGTGCCTGCACAGACCCGCGAGCGCGCTATCACACCTCGCCCGATCTCCCGGGCGGGTGGGTGAACGGCGGAGGGTATGCGGCGGCTGGCCGCTTCACGACGGCTGAGGCACAGCTGCTGACGGCTGCCCAGATCAACGGCATCCAGGTCGTCATGCGCAACGAGGTCGGCGCGGAGAACGGCAACGACGCCGCATTCGACAACATTCGACTCCTCGATGCCACACCTCAGCTCGACAAGTCGTTCTCCCCGGCCCAGCTCTCGGTCGGCAGCACATCGACGCTGACGCTGACGGTGACGAACACGAGCGAGCTCGCGGCGAAGATCGGCTGGGGCTTCACCGATGCCCTGCCTGCGGGGCTCGTGGTGGCGAACCCGGCGAACATCGGCGGCACGTGCGTCAGCACGGTCGCGGCGACTCCGGGCAGCGGGACCATCGCCGTCACCGCCGGTCGGCTCGACGCGGGGCAGGCGTCGTGCACGATCACCGTCGGCGTCACATCCACGGCGGCGGGCGTCTACGCGAACTGCGCGGCGAACATCCAGAACCCGGTCGGCATGAACCTCCCGGTCTGCGCATCCGTCGAGTTCAGCTCGACTCCGTTCTCGTGCACGGCCGACGTGGTCTACGGGTTGAACTCGTCGGGCGAAGTGCTCGCGGTCGATCGGCTCACGGGGGCATCCACTGTGCAGGCCTATTTTCCTGCGGGGGCGTCGATCGCTCTGAACGGTCTGGGGGTGTCGGCGGATGGGCGGTATGCGTATGCCGTCGCGCAGACGGGGACGAAGACCGTCTACCGCTACGACACGACGACGGGTCTCGCGGCGGCGGTGGGCACCATCCCTCAGGCAGCGGCGACGAACCTGTTCATGGGAGCCGTGAATCCGGTGGACGGGTACTACTACGTGGGTGCGAACTCGGGTGCGCAGTATGTGTTCTCCGCGTTCGACCCGGCGACGGGGACGTCGTTGGGGGAGCGTTTCCGCATTCCGTCTCCTGTCGCGGGTTTCGTGTACAGCGATCTCACGTTCGACAGTCTCGGGCGGGCGTCGGTGGTGTCGTCGTCGGGCGCCGGGACGGCGACGGCGAATCAGCTGCTGGTGATCGAGTCGGTGCCGACGAACGGCGCGGTCGCCACGACGCGGCTGCTCGCGAACCTCTCTCCGACGACGGCGGCGTTCCAGGGGGCGGCGTTCGGCTCCGACGGTTACCTGTACACGCAGCATGCGACTCCGATGAATCGGGTGTTGACGCGCATCGATCCGAACTCGGGGGCGGTGGTGTCGAGCGCGACCATCCTCAACCCGAACGGCACCGCCAACACTCTCGTCAACGACCTCGCGTCATGCAGCCTCAGCGGCACGTTGACTCTGCAGAAGCACATCGACGGTCGCTATGCGACCGGCGATCAGTTCACCGTGACCATCACCGGCAACGGGGTCGACCTGGGGAACGTCGGTACGACGTCTGGAGCGGGGACCGGGGTGCAGACGGCGCCGACGGCATCCGCGGGTCCTGTTGTGGGCGTGCCGGCGCGCACGTACACGATCACGGAGACGGCGAGTGGCGGCACGGAGCTCTCGAACTACCGCACGACCTGGGAATGCCGTGACGTGAGCGCCGGCGACGCGATCGTCGGGAGCGGTACGGGAACCAGTGGCACGGTGACGATGCCCGCAGCGTCCACCGCCGGATCGCATCTGGTGTGCGTGTTCACGAACGTCGCGATCCCCACATGGACGCTCGCCAAGCAGGCGCTCAGCGGCGATGACCCGCTGGCGACCGGCGCGACCGTGCAGCCGGGTGACGTGATCACCTATCGGGTGACCGCGATCAACACCTCGGGCGCGACCCTCGACAGCGCCAGCCTCTCGGATGACCTCTCGGATGTGCTCGATGACGCGACCTTTGTCGCGGGTTCCGCGCAGCTGGTCATCGATGGAGCTCCGCCCGTAGTCGTGTCCGATCCCGCGGGGACGCAGTTGGTCACAGGCCCATTCGCCCTGCCCGGCGGCGCGTCTGCGGTGTTGACGTATCGGGTCACGGTCGCTGCCGACGCGTGGTCGGCGACGCTGACGAACGTGGTCACGGGGACGGCGGGTGTGCCGGGTCTTCCGACGCCGCCGCAGCCGTGTGGATCGGCATGCGTGACGTCGCAGGTGACGCCGACGCCGGTGCAGATCCAGAAGGTTGGTGAAGCGTCGACCGGTGATGTGGTGCCGATGGACGGGTCGTCGTGGGCGATCTTCGCTGCGGCGACCGGAGGCACGGCGCTCGTGGATCCGGTGCCGGCGGCGCAGTCGGGGGGAGCTCCGGTGACGGGACTCTTCCGTGATGTCACGTTGACGGCCGGCACGTACTGGTTGGAGGAGACGCGGGCGTTGGACGGGTTCGCGCTGTTGGCCGGGCGGGTGGCGTTCACGGTCGCCGCCGACGGCACGATCACGCTGGGTGCGGGGGTCTCCTCGAACGTGGAGCTGGTGGATGTCGACGGCATCCTCACGATCCGCGTCGAAGACGTTCCCGCTCTCGCCCTGCCCGATGCCGGAGGGCCGGGCACGGCCTGGATCTACCTCCTCGGCATCGCCCTCCTCCTTGCCGGCACCACCGCCGGCACCCTCAACCTCGCACGACGCCGACAGATCTCAATCCCCACTAGTGGGGGAATCTTCGAGCGTGAGAATCGGCGGATCAGGCCATGATCTCCCGTGATCTCAGTGTTGTGTCCGGCGTAATCAAACCGAGACGAGACCTGCTTCCACCCGCTGAGTGCCGCTCAGTAGCTTTCGCAGATACACGCTGGGAGCGTTCCCGTGACACCCGATTCCTCTGGATGACGCCCCTCGACGTGGGTTGCATCTGGGGAGGAAGCATGAGCGCATCGCTGCTGAGGATCGAGGTCTTCGACGGGCAGGCGCGATGGCGACGCCCGCTGTCGCTTCTGGTCGTGGCCGTCATGGTGTCCATAGCGCTGATCCCCCTGTCGAGACCGCTGCAGGCCGCTGCGGCTCCGGGTGACCCTTTCGATCCCGCCGTGCCCAGAGTCTTCATCGCTCAGGACGTCCCCACAGGCCTCTACTCGGCGGTTCAGGGCAACGGCACCGTCGTCTTCCAGAACGAGGGAGCGGTGTCGCCGATCGGCTACAACGCCGTCGGCTTCAACGCCACCGACAACTACCTCTACGCCATCCGCCGCGACAACGGCTTCCGGACCGTGCTGGTCAGGATCGGCCAGGGCGGTGTCGTGACGTCTCTCGGCGCTGTCTCCGGGCTCGGCACCCCTCCCGGAGTGCAGAGCTACAACCAGGGCGCATTCGGCTCCGGCGCCACCGCAAACATCCTGTACGTCCGCGCCTCGCAGCCGACGTCCAACCAGCTGTGGGCGGTGAACGTCACGACTCAGACCGCCTCACTCATCACGCTGTCGAGCATGGTGCCGAACGTCTCGGATCTCGTCTGGAAAGACGGCTTCCTCTGGGGCCTCAGCGACACCGACGTCATGTATCGGATCAATCCGGCGAACGGGCAGGTGTCGTCCTGGGCGACAGGGCTGGGATTCGGTGGATCGTTCGGAGCGCAGTGGCTGTACGGGAATGGAAACCTCGGGCTGTCCGACAACGTGACGGGAGTCGTGTACCAGGTGGCCGTCGGCAACCCTACGGGTGCGACGCCGACCTTCATCCGCATATCCGCGACGGCGGGACCGGCATCGAGCAACAACGACGGCACGGCTGTGCCCGGACTCGACGTCGACCTCGGGATCGTCAAGACCGGCCCTGCGGTCTACACGCCAGGCGGCGCGATCTCGTACACCCTCACCGTCACGAACAACGGCCCCGGCGCGTCGTCCGGGTATCTGGTGACAGACGCACTGCCCGCGGGCATCACGGGAGCGACCTCTCCGACAGTCGGTTGCGCGGTGACGGCGGGTGTCCTCCGCTGTGCGCTCGCGGCGCTGGCCGCCGGCGCCACCAGGACGATCACCGTCAACGGCACAGTGGCAGCGGCCACGACGGGGCTGCTCACCAATGCTGCCGGGGTGAGGGGCAACGAACGCGATCCGAATCCCGCGAACGACCAGAGCACGACGACCGCGGCCTTCTCCGCGGGATTCCGATGCACGGCCGACGTGGTCTACGGATTGAACTCCTCGGGGGCGGTGCTCGCGATCAACCGCGCGACGGGTGCGTCGGTGCAGGAGGGGTATTTCCCTGCGGGGGCGTCGATCGCTCTCAACGGTCTGGGGGTGTCGGCGGATGGTCGGTATGCGTTCGCCGTCGCGCAGACGGGCACGAAGACGGTGTATCGCTACGACACGACGACAGGTCTGACGACGGTGTTGGGGACGATACCTCAAGCGGCAGCCGTGAGTCTGTTCATGGGGGCCGTGAATCCGGTGGACGGTCTGTACTACGCGGCCGGGGCCTCGGGTGCGCAGTATGTGTTCTATGCGTTCGATCCGGTGACGGGGACGTCGTTGGGGGAGCGTTTCCGCATTCCGTCTCCTGTCGCGGGTTTCGTGTACAGCGATCTGACGTTCGACAGTCTGGGGCGGGCATCGGTGGTGTCGTCGTCGGGCGCCGGGACGGCGACGGCGAATCAGCTGCTGGTGATCGAGTCGGTGCCGACGAACGGCGCGGTGGCGACGACGCGGCTGCTCGCGAATCTCTCTCCGACGACGGCGGCGTTCCAGGGGGCGGCGTTCGGCTCTGACGGGTACCTGTATACGCAGCATGCGACTCCGATGAATAGGGTGCTGACGCGCATCGATCCGAACTCGGGGGCGGTGGTGTCGAGCGCGACCATCCTCAACCCGAACGGCACCGCGAACATCCTCGTCAACGACCTCGCCTCGTGCAGCCTCGGGAGCACCCTCACGGCGCAGAAGAACGTCGCGGGTCGCTATGCGACCGGTGACCAGTTCACGGTCACGATCACGGGCAATGGCATGACCCTCGGCAACACGGGCACGACCTCCGGGGCGACCACGGGACTCCAGACGGCCCCGGCCGCCTCGGCCGGTCCTGTCGTGGGAGTGCCCGCGCGAACCTACACGATCACCGAGACGCCCAGCGGCGGCACGGTGGCGGCGAACTACCGGAGCACCTGGGAATGCCGCAACTCGAGCAGCGGCAACGCCGTCGTCGCGACCGGCACCGGAACCAGTGGGACGGTGACGATGCCGGCAGCCACTCAGCCGGGATCGCACATCGTGTGCGTGTTCACGAACACGCCGATCCCGACCTGGACGCTCGCGAAGCAGGCGCTGCACGGCGCGGACCCGCTCGCTGCGGGTGCGAGCGTGCAGCCGGGTGACGTGATCACCTACCGCATCACGGC
>Ga0308166_1001407_pt1 | contig 25666 bp, 22 predicted proteins | sample PhyCR2_2_FD_202137 | JGI IMG/M metagenome (GOLD analysis project Ga0308166, IMG submission 202137) | Phyllosphere microbial communities from UC Gill Tract Community Farm, Albany, California, United States - DLSLCC.R2 | ecosystem: Host-associated > Plants > Phyllosphere > Unclassified | place... | reverse complement strand
CGCAGCCTGCTCAGACGCGCGACATCAATCAGCTGACCCGGCGCGAACGCGATATTCTGCAACTGATCAGCGACGGGATGACCAATAAAGCGATTGCCCGCAAGCTGGCCATCAGTGAAAGCACGGTCAAGGTTCACGTTAAATATCTGCTGAAAAAGATGAACCTTAAATCCCGACTTGAAGCCGCCGTCTGGGCGCTGCAGAACGGGCTGCACTGACCTTTCCCCCTTCCCGATGCGGCGCAGTGCCGTCCTGCCGGCCATAAACTGCCGCAGAAATCGCGAGCCGCCTCGCAGCCCCGCCTCAGCATCATGAGAACAGGCACTTTTTTGTCGCCAGCCGCCGCCACATTTGCCAGGATGCCTGTCAGGTTACACCCGGTCAGGATCGCGGCTGTGCATCACGCTGGCATATGCCCTGCCCTATTCGTTATCATCTGATTATCCTGCGCGCCTGGAATCCCTTTCGGTTTCATGGGCGTTGACCGCCAGAAATTTACCGCATTAAAAATGAGCTAAAACCTTATGCAAGAGCCAACCGAAAAGGACTTTCCTTCCCACACGCCGATGATGCAGCAGTACCAAAAAAACACTATAATTAAATGAAAATTAAGGATAAAAATTAAAAATAAAATTTAAACTTACATGAGGAATACTTTCAGAACTGCATTAAATTAAGTTCAAACTAATGTTACACATACAAATCTCTTGGAACAGGAACCACAGACTTAGCTAATTAAAGATAAGTTAATAGATATGGTAAACTCATGTAGCTCACGGTCAGGGCCAAGAGCCAGCTCGGGGAATAGCAGAGAAAATGAATAAACAATTTTTTTATATGAAGGATAGGATTATAGTTTTGGTAAAACGAATAATCATGCTGCATTCAGAAGCTGTTACGAGAAATTTCCAAAGCGAAATGTTACACTAATTGCTTTCAGGATAAGACCTAAGCTACTAAATACAATGGTTTTATACAAAAGGAGAAAATATTTATGACATGTTTTATTGATAAAGTGCTTCAGGATTCAAGCCTGCAATCTTGAAATAAAACCTCCAGTATGTTAGAAATTAACTTTTAATTTAAAATATAAGAGAACATGCCAATGGAATATCACTTTTTTCTAGATAATTCACTATTTACTTTTTCAAAAGTTTTTTTGGAAAAAATGATTTCCGCACCTTTCATTTATATTGAAGAAGATTTTACTTATGGAAAGCTTACAGGGACCAGTCGATATAAAGAAAGCGATTCATACTTAAAATTTCCGATATCGTCATGCTATTTAACAAAAAAAAGGAAATTAGAAAAACTCATCAATGTTTGTGTCGGCGAGTCAATTGAAGTTTTTTTATGGACAAACTCACTGCATTTAAATCAGGAATGCCTGATATTAGAAATTCTATCCATTTTAAATAAAAATAAAATAAAAATTATAGACTTAGCAAAATCAAGACAAGAACAACCAACAGAAAGCACTCACAACTATTACTATTCATTATACCGAAACGCCGATTTTATAGTTCAAAGCCAAAAAAATGAATTTTTGAATCGTAAACAAGAACTTGAAAACCAGGGAGGTTTGATAAGGGTAAGATTTAAAGGCTCATTGATCAACGTTAAATATGAACACTTCGACAAAAATATATTAGGGTGTACAACAGAAACCCCAAAAAACTCTCTGAAAATTCTGGTGGAGGCTATTACGATAACATACAGAGAAGGTTACCTTCTTCCGGGGGATTTTTTTATAATTCAACGCCTGTACTTTCTTGTAAACACAGGAAAAATAAAATCATCTATTGGGAAACTCTCACCAAATAACTGGGGCAGCATGGCTTTCAAGAGAATCTCCTGATATAGAAGAAAGCAATTTCAGTATATTTCATTATAATACTTACTTATGAGATTAATAAAAAAAGAAGGTTTTATATCTTTTTGATACAAAGAAGCTTATACACCTTCCCTCAATGTTAAGCCAGACATCGAATAATATTCGAAACCACCTTCTCTAAGAAGCCTAATTTAGTTATTAAAAGAATTCATCATGTTAACTAGACATTATTTAATGTTTTTTTTGAAAATTTACAAGCATATGTTATTATTTAAGTATTAACTATTAATGTGATAAGGTGCAAGTATGATCAGAAACTTACAAATTGTAAACTACAGGTCAATCAAGGATATCAATCTTTCATTCGAGAGACTTAATGTAATTTTCGGCCCAAATGGTTGTGGTAAATCAAACCTCTATAAGGCGATAGAATTGTTATCAAGTGCCGCCTCAGGGCAAGTGGCAAAAACACTGAGCGATGATGGCGGTCTTGAAAACGTTATGTGGTCTGATAATAAAAACAAAAAAAACTCACCTAGACGAATAAAATTATTATGCGAGACTAATGATTTTGAATATGAAATTCAGATAGGATTCCCATTGCAATTGCCTTATCCAAGCCATTTTGAATTAGATCCAATAATTAAAGAGGAGAACATATGGGCTCCCGGTTTCAATCAAAGACCTTCATCCCTAGTTTTAAGCCGTAAAAACCAAAATATCACCGTATTAGATTCAGAAGGCCAGAAGACCATTCATAGAGGTTCGATTTATGAAAATGAGTCTTTCTTCAGTCAGTTAAGTGAACCTCATTTGTATCCTGAGGTATCTCAAGTACGTGAAGCAATACGGAATTGGCGATTTTATCACGAATTTGATGTTACACGGAAGTCGGTCATAAGACAGCCACAAATTGGATTCAGAGCCCCGGTATTAGCAAGTGACGGCGTAAATCTTGCGGCAGCATATCAAACGATAGTTGAAATTGGTAACGTGGAACTCTTAAATGAAGTACTTCATTTAGCTTTTCCTGATAGTAGATTCTATTGCTTGAACGATAAGTCACGTTTTCATATGATGATGCAACGTGATGGCGTTTCACGTCCTTTCAGTATAAGTGAGTTTTCTGATGGAACTATAAGGTTTCTATGTCTGGCTGTAGGCCTTTTGAGCCCAAGACCTCCTTCACTAATTGTACTAAATGAGCCAGAAAATAGCCTCCACCCTCAATTATATCCAGCACTAGCTAAATTAATTTCAGAAGCAAGTGAATACTCCCAGATTTGGCTTACCAGTCACTCGACTCAACTAGCTGAGTTAATAAGTTCATACAAAAGCTTTAAATTTTATGAACTTTCAATTGAGAGCGGAGAGACACTTGCTCAAGAGAAATGATGAAAATATAAAAATTAACACACACAAACTCCTCAGCAATGATTAGCATCTGTCGAACATTTTTTTATAAAAATCATTGATTAAGTGCCAATTTTTCCCAGCTGATTAAATACTATAAGGTTGGCAGCCTTTAACATGATCAAAATAATTAAAAATTAATTTATAACGATATTTTATACTTTGATAAAACTAAACATAAGCGTTTCAATTCTGTAGCTTACCAAGGTATTAATTCTCGCCAACAACAACCTGTAATTAAATTATTGATAATGCCACTTATTTTGTAAAAAGCACCTATAAGCACATTTAAGCAAATAGAAAAAAAGCCACCCACCTTTAAGGTAAGCTACTGATTTAAATATTATTAAAAAAAATAAAAGAAGAAGTTGCCAGATTGAAACATAAAAAAAAGATAAAAAAGAATCATACAATATGACATCATAATTTTGCTGGTAAGTTAGCCAGAGGTAACAGAGTGGAGGTTGTATGAAACTAATTTTTTATTTTGGAAAAAACATCTTTGCAATCCTTTTTCTAGGAATTGCAATCTTTATGACAAGCTGTGTATCTGCAGCGAAAGAACCTTTACAAACAAGTCCGTCTTTGATTCTGAACTCTCGTCCAATCAGTATTCTTGAACTAACTGCTAACAAGGATAATCGTTTTTTTAGTAAAATAAAGCCTTCCGAAAAAACTTTGCAACAAGCCAAGAGCGATTGCGGAGTTCATTATTCGCATTGTATTCAAAAACATGGTCAAGTAGCAGCAGGCGCGGGCATATCCCAATGTGGTGTATGTCTTAATATATGTTCAAGTACAAATGAATGGCCATTCTATAACGCAGGGTGCTCAATATAGAACCTGGATCATATAATAAGAATTAATTCATCGATTGAAATTACATTGCGTAGGAAAACGTTTTTTATACAAATACCCCTAAATGATATCTAGCGATCAAGCTAATTATTAATAGCATGGGTTATTTTCATTTTCAGTTTGCGAGTGTTATTAGTAAAAACACTTTCCAACTTTGATTTTATTAATAGTGAGTAAAGAATGAAGGCAAACCTACGCAATTTTTTTTTCATCTTATTTTTGTTTTTAAGTATTTTATTGTTGTTTTTTTACAAAAAAGAAAACAAAAAAGAAATAAATTATCCCTATGCAGTAGTTAAAAAAGGAAAAGTTGAAAGTCATGTTTATTCGACAGGTCGAATCGATGCGATAGAGCGTGTAAGTGTAGGTGCTCAAGTCACTGGCCAAGTGAAATCAATGAAGGTAAAACTTGGACAACTCATAACGAAAGGACAGCTTATAGCCGTAATTGATGATACTCCACAATTAAATGACCTGCGTAATGCTGAAGCCGCAATGAATGTTGTACAGTCTGATTTACAAGCCCAAAACGCTTTACTGCACCAAGTTGAGTTACACTATAGACGACTGGTATATCTTTTAAAAATGAACTTAATTTCTAGAGATGATTTTGAATCAACGGAAGCTAAATTAAATTCTGGTCGTGCAGAAATTACATCACTTCGGGCAAAATTGGTTCAGGCAGAGATTGAGGTAGAAAGAAAAAAAATTGAATTGGGATATACTCAAGTTATCGCTCCTATGAATGGGGTGGTAATTGCGATTCTTACTAATCAAGGACAAACAGTTAACTCATCGCAGACGTCTCCAACAATAATTCAACTTGCCAAGCTTGATATAATGACAATCAAAGCTCAGATTTCAGAAGCTGATATTCCTTTGATACATATTGGTCAAGAATCATATTTCACAATATTTTCCGAACCAAATAAGCGTTATAAAGCCACTTTACGAACAATTGAATTAGCTCCAGAGTCAATTATCAAGAGCGAAAATAGCTCAAATACTCAACCTTCCAACTCAAGTTTTTCAGGAACACCTGTATATTACAATGCCTTACTTGACATACCGAACCCAGATAATAAATTTCTTATAGGTATGACAGCAGAAGTATCATTGCTGGTAAAGAAAGATTTAAATGCTTTATTAATCCCTATTGATGCTTTGAAAAATTTAGAGGGAAACGAAGGCTTAGTGCAAACATTTAATAAAAATGGAAATTCAGAAAAAAGGAAAATAAGAACGGGAATTAAGGGGGATACTGAAATTCAGGTTGTTGAAGGTTTGCATGAAGGAGATAGAGTTTTACTTCCATCACTGCCATTGCAACCATAATCTTTTGATTAAGGGCTCAAAAATGAGTAGTATAATTCAGCTAACAAAAATCACACATAGTTTCACCGGAGGAGGTCAAGAAAACGTTGTTTTAAAAAACATTGATCTTAGTATCGCAGCAGGTGAAATTGTTGCAATAACAGGTCCCTCAGGTTCAGGGAAGTCTACACTTCTTAATATAATGGGCTGTTTGACCAAGCAGAAAGTTGGTAATTATTACATTAATGAGCAAAATACAAATTATTTATCTTCAGATCAGTTAGCAAACTTAAGGGCGAAACATATTGGCTTCATATTTCAGCGCTATCATTTGATGCCTGAGTTAACTGTTCAGCAAAACATTGAAATACCTTCATTATATACAAATGTAACGTTTAAATCTCGCCGCATGCGCTCAGCATCATTGCTGAATAAATTGGGGTTGCCTGACCGAAAGAACCATAAGCCACGCGAACTATCCGGCGGACAGCAGCAACGAGTTAGTATCGCACGTGCGCTTATGAATGGAGGGGAAATACTTCTAGCAGATGAACCTACTGGGGCACTTGATGCAAACTCAAGAAATGAAGTAATGGAGATACTTATAGGTCTAAATCAACGCGGTCACACAATTGTTATTGCTACTCATGATACGAACATCATTCAGTATGCACATCGAATAATTCGAATTATTGACGGTGAAATAGCATCTGACGAAAGGGTTGTCGCAACTGATGCGATATATAAAAAAAGTTTAAGTACAAAAAAATTCTCGCATGGATACTTCAACAGTATATATGCAGCTTTTCAAATGGCATTGTTCGCTATGAATGCCAATATTTTTAGAACGCTATTAACTATGCTAGGTATAGTTTTTGGCATTGCTGCTGTTGTTACCGTTGTAGCCTTAGGGGAAGGAGCCAAACAACGCACGCTTGAAAATATCAGATCTCTTGGTACTAATATAGTCTCTATTTATCCTGGCAAGAATTACTCCGATTCGAGCGTTCATACTTTACTTCCTTCAGATGCAGATAAACTTGCAAAACAGAGCTTTGTAAATAGTGTAAGTCCATTAATCAACACATCAGGTTATTTAAGATTCCGAGCTATTTCATTTAAGACTTCAGTATATGGCGTTGGTTCAGATTATTTTAATGTAAATGATATTAAGTTCATTCAGGGTAGGACTTTCAGCCATGACCATGATGGTTTACAGGAGGTTATAATTGATGAAAGTGGTGCTAATTCTTTATTTGGTAATATTAAATCATCCATTATAGGAAAGGTTGTTTTAGTTGATTCAATGCCACTCCGAGTTATTGGCATCGTCAAAAATAACAACTTATCCGAAACAGACAATCGACTTTCTGTATGGATTCCTTTCAGCACTGTTATTTATCGTTTAACTGGAAGGCAGGAATTAGATAATATCGTCATTCGCCTTAAGGATAATATTTCAAATGATAATGCTATAGAATTAATAAATGATCTCTTAAAAGTAAGTCATGAAAAAAAAGATTTTAGGATTTACAATTTTGACAAAATCCGCAAATCCATTGAACATACCTCAACCACTTTCACTATACTTATTTTTATGGTTGCTCTAATCTCATTAATTATCGGTAGCATTGGCGTAATGAATATTATGTTAGTTTCAATAATGGAAAGAAAGCATGAAATCGGTATTAGAATAGCGATGGGTGCAAGACGTGTTGATATAATGCAGCAATTTATAATTGAGGCTATGTTGGTTAGTTTATTCGGAGGAATTTTGGGTGTAATGCTATCTTACGCCATTGGCCCAATCTTTTCTGCGCTTGCAGGTGACATGCTTATTTTCATCTATTCATGGAAAGTTACGATAACAGCCTTTTTCTGTTCATGCTTAATCGGCATTATATTCGGTTACTTCCCTGCTCGAAAGGCATCATTAATGGAGCCTGCTACTTTACTCGCCGATGAGTAAACTTATATGCAAGGAATAAAACCGCCTTTAACTACCTATATAGACATTAACGCCAGTCAAAAATTTACAAAAAAATTGGCTTCTAAAAAGTCACAACACAGATATTATGCATTAACGATAAGAATAGTTAGCCAGGCCATTTTAAATAACTATATTTTAATATGGCCGCTTAGGGTGTCTGAGTAATAAAAATATAAAAAACTCCAGAAACCTTTATTACTATGTACTTATTAAGAACGTCACGAAAGTTTGTAATTTTTACTAGATATCCTGCACACAAATGCGCTTTAGGTGAGTGAAGTCAGGATCCTTAGGAAAGTTAAAGAAAGTGTAAATTACTTCTTTACTTTAAGAAAGCTTATGTTTTAAAGTGTGAAGATAGTAACTAATAATGCCAAACTTTAGTTTAAAAGGAGATGATTATAAATGAACAATTTTTTACGCTACCGATATGTAATTTATTTCATTATAGGATTAATAACTCTCCCATGTTTTGCAACATTGCTTTTCCCTTTATTCAATAAGGAATGGATTGAAAGTAACCCAAACAACTATTTAGTTTTTTATATTGTACTAGCTTCCTTTTTAATTATCAGGCTTTTTATTTTAAGAAGTTCATACAAATATGCTAATGATCTCATCTTAGCAATCTCAGCAGGTTGGGTAGGTATAAGTTATTTACTTACAGGTCAAAAAACATTCGACGAATTACCAACATACGAATTATTGATCCATAACCCATCGTTATATTATACTATTGCGTTCAAATTTATCATGGTTGCAAGTAGCTTGTTATCAAAATGTATTATAACGTGTATTGAATTTATTCGTGCGTGGCGCACAGAAGAAAAAGAGTTCACAGGGATCTCAGCAAAAACAAGGATTTCAATGTTTTTCCAGAAACCCGGTTCCGTAAATGAAACCCAGGATCAAAACGATCAAAAAAGGTGAAAGCATAATATCTATGGATATAACTATTGCTTTATATAACTCCATCCACTTACCACCTCCAATAAAATAAATCGGTAAATTTATAAAAAATGCGATTAGCAATACAGAAACACAATCTTTATTTAATTTCATACTTTACACCTTGTTAGTTCAACCTTCGATAATAGACTAATATCATCATTATTAAACTTGTCAAGTCTAGTTTTTTTAAGCAAGGGCTAACTCAGCGAAGCTGAGTTGCCTTGCTTTTCGCCTTGCAGTTGAAAAGAACTGCTTAGAAGAGATCATAACCTTTGAAATTCACTGTCCTTTACAAATAGCAAACCTATAAGCTGCATGCAAATCATGAAAATAATTGCAGAGGTATGTTAAATTCTTTTGTAAATCAGGAAGAACATCAGTATCAATATCGAATGATTGTATAAGCATGTCATTCTCATCATAAAGCAGCATCGCTTTCACATACGAGGTTGGTTTCTTTTGCATTCTCTCTTGTATTTTATCTATGTCTAAAGCTTTTACTCTTGATTTTTTTTCATCCTGCTTATTATCTCCTCCCTTAGGATACCTAAAAAAGGTACTTTTTGAGTCGATTCCATTTATTAAATTTATTTTTCTATCAATTCCCTCCTCAATTAGCCAATCAGTATCATTAGGGAATTTGTCTATAAAACCCTGATGTAGCCCAATGAAGTAGTAATAAAGCTCGCCAATATTATGTAAGTCTGTCAATAACCTCTGCTTTTTGTTTATTTGAATAAAAGGTTTTTCCATGCTGCCATTATTGAAAAAGGGGATATCAAATTTCCTATGGAGGATATATATTAATGATTTCAAGTATAATTCTAAAGCATGCCTTTTTAAAAAATTTATTGGCATTAACAAATCCTTTGAAGAATCACTCTCCATTAATTCATCAGCAGATTCTTTAAATTGATCTGCTGTCATGCCGAATCCATGATCATAATGCATATGTAAAGGCATCATTAAATACATACGTTCTCCTAAATGAATAAATCATTCTCTATTGACTTTAAGATTATATGCGCTAAATGTTAACTTAGCATATTAATTCTATGGAAAGGAGTTCCTATGAATAAGTTTTACCGCCCTCCCCTTGCAGAAAATCTACGTATTCATTGTGTCAGCGTCAGACTCAATAACTCAGAGCTAAATATTTTGGATCAAGAGCGTAAGCATCACGCTAAGGGCGAGTGGCTTCGCATGTGCCTTTTGAAGACCCAACCTTCTATCGTTCCTGAGATAAACAGAGCGGCATGGAAAATGTTTGGCGAGATAAATCACAGGCTCAATGAGATTGTTAACCACCTTAACTCAAAGCAGTCGTGTACCCCTCTTACTAAGACAGAATTGTTCGCAGTAAAGCGGCAAATCAGTGAGCTTCGCTCTCGCCTACTTACTGCTGATCTATGGAGTATCCCCTCTAATGAAGGGCATGCAGAAGATCAAGCGAGGTAAGAGCTTCGCAGGAGTTGTTCTATACGCGTTGAAACCTGGAACACATCATAAAACTGATCCCGTAGTCATAGGGGGGAACCTGCTGGGAGATTCAGCAGCTGAGTTGATAACTGAGTTCAACGCTTCTGCTTCACTTCGTTCAGACGCGGCGAAACCGGTGTGGCATAACTCGCTTCGCCTGCCACAGGGTGAATCCCTCACAGCGAAGCAGTGGGTTGTGTTTGCCGACGACTATATGACACGTATGGGATTCAGTGACACTCACCTACGTTGTTATGTCCTACATGACGACGAGTCAGGTCAACACATACATATCATTGCCAGTAGAGTAGACCTTATCAACGGAGGGAAGCTCTACCTGGGAAGGAATGAAAACCTAATCAGCACGCGAGTAATTCAGGAGCTTGAGCTGACTCATGGCCTGACCAGAACCAAAGGTCCCTCTCCTTCACATCGCACTTCCCCTGTCAGAGAGCGCAAGAAGCTATCACGTGGCGAGCAACAGAAGGAGAAGCGTGAAGGTCAGCCAACTCCTAAAACGTTCCTGCAGAACACTATCGATGAGCTTCTTATAGCTGCCAATGATATTCCTCGCTTCATTGAAGCACTTCGCGAGCACGGCATAACGCCCGTTCCGAATATTGCCACTTCTGGCCGCATGAATGGTTTCTCATTCGAATACTCCGGTATAGCTTTCAAAGCTTCGCAACTGGGAAAGACGTACTCATGGGCCAACCTTCAGGAGAAGCTTCAATACGAACCTGAATGTGACAATCCTCTGCTCTTTGATTTGAAAGCTACGGCTATGGGAGGTAATGAGACGAGTGATCCAAAGATAGAAGCTACTAATGTAGTAATCATACCGTCATTACCAATTGCTTTAGAATCCGAAAGTACGCCTCCTCCTGTGTATGAACATAGAGTTGAAGCGCCAGAGACAACTGAAGCGCAGACACTGCTCGACATGACGCATATGCCAAGCGAGCAAACCAGAAGTGCTGACTTCTTTATGACAAGGGTATTGAAATGGCTGCTGAGCATTCCTTACCTGGCCGCTTTCATAAACCTGCTCAAAAAGGCAGGTAAGACGTTTCTCCACCAAAAATCCTCATTTTCGACAATTCATACAGTCCTCTCAGCTGAGCCTGAGTTATCTGAGCCACCCGTCAGCAGCAAAATAGTGACTGAACGCACAGCAGTGCCCTTTCGATAACCTCCTGCCTCTACGCAATTTTCCAGCCTAAGTTCTTATTTGCACAAACAATTGATCGTTTTTACAGATCGATAAACAATATATGATAGTCATTGACTATCAAAAAAGGATCATCGATCGGTACAAGTGATTTGCTTAAGTTTTGAACTCGTTCAAAAATGCGTCGTAAAAGCAGTTACCAATCAGCTAGTTATGAATCACATAACGTCAAAGGTATATAAAATGGACACAGCGGCTTTGAATGGTCAGAAAGTACGTAAACCTTCTTTCTTTCGTTCTATCAGGTTATGGATTGTTGTACTGGTGATTGTCTGGATACTGACTGATTCAAACCCCAAGGACACTGCAGGTTTCCTGTTCATGTGGACATTACCTGCCTTCTTCTTACTCCTTACGGCATATGTGTCGTACACACACAAAAGAGCAAACGCCTCGACTATCGACCAGCTGAACGTCAATGACAACGGTCTATGGAGCCATGAGTTCCAGGACAGCAAAATGACCATTGATACGAATCGCGAGTTGCTGACCCTGGAAGCTGGTAAGCGCAAGAAAGCTTACAAGTTCAGTGACGTCAAAGGCTGGCGATATCACTTAGCCGTTGGAGGTGAAATCGTAGCTTTTGATTTAGTTGGTATGGCGGGAGCGAAGGGTCACAACAACCTTACCCGCCTTAAAAATTTCGAAAACTCAGGGTTCTTTATCCAGGTGAAAGATATTGAATGCCCGGAATGGCAGATCAAATTTCACCCCCGTAAAGGCCGGTTTCACCATGAACGCGGGATCCGTGATACGGAAATGCAATTAAAACAGTGGTGTGAAATTTTTGATCAGACACTCAACAAAACCACAGCAACACAATAATTATCAATATCAAATAAGGGATTAAGAAATGAAGAAAATTTCAACAGTTGTAGTCCTGTCTTTGTCAGTTTTGCTCACTGGTTGCGACAGCGAACCCTCCTCTTCCGAAATCCAGAAAGCTATGCAGGAAAACATTGAGCACACAAACCAGCAAGCCAGACAGCGGTTCGGTGAGAACAGCAAAGACATGCTCACGACTCTGAACAAAGCGGAGAAGGTTTCCTGCAAAGAGTCAGAGGCCAAAGGTACATACCTTTGCAAAGTGAATACTGATATAACACTACCATTCATGGGCGAAAAGCAAACCGTAGCTGAATTCAAATTTACGAAGAGTGATGGAAACTGGAACGTATCACCATAATTTAACCCAATAAATTCTTATTGAGGCTACATAATTTGAGTTAGGTAGCCCTTCATATTTTTTTATAAAAGACCGAACATTAGCATTACTCTCCTTTCCCCACCTCGAAATCTTATTATAATCAATTATATAGCTATAAAAATTTCACAGGATTGCAATTCCGCCATAAAACCAATACCTTTTGCCTTAAACATTAAATTTATTTATAATACACAAGAAATTTTATAGGGGATCTCTAGGTAGAAACTATCGAATTTTAATTGAATAACTGAGTTTTTCATTGGAAAAAAAGCATGCCATGTAATCTCTCATCAGCGCACTGCGAAATCCAACAACCTGTCAGGCTCGGGTTCCAAACGTGCACGCTTTTCAGAGACAGCAGCTCAGAAGCTACCCGCCACTGTATGCTGAAACACTTTGGTTTTATCACTTTACTTGCCGCAGTGGGAGATAACATCTTTGGCACTATCGGGGGCGATGGAGATAGATACCTATCAGAGTTAGAGAGCAACCTCAAAGCATAAAGGTGAGCTAACAGAACCATTTTCGTACTCAAGTAATCCTGCTTAGTCAGTAATTTTTCGTATAATGTGACCATCTGTTCAATAAGCTTCAAGGACTTGTGAGTAAGCCATTACTAAGATCGTTTATCATATACGCAATAAATTTTAAAAATACGAAGAGCACTGAATTTTCTAGATGAATATTTGTACATAAGTGGTTGATCGAAGGACTAGAAGGAGTACTAGGCTTTTCAAGTTATGAAGGTAATGTAGTGAAGCAAGAAAAATTTTTATAACGGGTGGTTGCGCAATCTTTAAAATGAACAAGAATCAATAATCTTATTATTATTGAGTAATGATTAAAAGGAAAAGAAATGGATAGAATAACAAACTCGCTTCTTGATACATTTACAGAACAGAATGAGTTAAATCGTCTTGAAAAAAGCGTTAGATTTGAACATTTTTCAAACTTTTCAATAGTTTCAAAATTAATAAGAAGCACATTTGATTTAGAAGATATTCACACCGGTTCTGGCAATGACTGTGCAATTGATGGTATTGTTATATCGATCAATGGAAAAATTATCGACTCCGTTGAAAGCTTTGATGATTTTATACCAAACTGCTCTTATATTGATGTCGACATAATATTCATACAATCAAAAACCACTTCATCTTTTGACGGTTCTCAGATACTGAATTTCTGTCATGGTGTTAAAGACTTTCTTGCTGACAATTCATCTCTCCCTCAAAACCAGAAAGTTAAGGATATAAAAAAACTTTGGAATAAAATCCTTTCTCATTCTGACATGATGCATTCTCGCTTGCCAATAATTCGACTTTATTATGTTTGTACTGGCGTATGGGTTGACGATACACATTTAGTATCATTAATTGAAAGCTCAAAACGAGAAATTCAGGAGTTAGCTATTTCCGAGAAGGTTGTTTTCAATCCTTATGGTGCTATCGATATACAGAAATTGTATCTCGATACAAAAAACAAACTTTCAATAACTATCAACCTACCTAATAGAATAACTCTACCCGATATAACTGGAATTAAAGAATCGTTTTTTGGTGTAGTGCCATTTTCAGAATACATTAAATTAATACAAGATGAAAATGGAACGATTTATAATATATTTTATGATAATGTGAGGGATTTTCAAGGTGACAATCCTGTAAACACAAAAATCAAGACAACTCTTGAGGATGGAAAGTTTGATTTATTTAGCGTTCTTAATAATGGTGTAACTGTCGTTACAAGCTCTTTAATTTCAGCAGGTAATAGATTTACGCTACACGATTATCAAATAGTAAATGGTTGCCAAACCAGTAATGTTTTACATAGTTGCCAAAACTTAGCTGGAATTGAGAACGTATATGTCCCAATAAAAATCATAGTTACAAATGATGATGATATAAAGACAGATATCACTTTAGCCACGAACAGCCAAACTGAAGTAAAGCCTGAGCAACTAGAAGCTTTAAGTATTTTCCAGAAACAGCTGGAGTTGTATTATAACACTGAAAAATCCGTTCCATTATATTATGAACGGCGTTCTCAACAGTATAACTCTCTGACAATCAAGAAAACACAGATAGTTTCAATTGCCACGCAGGTTAAATGCTATGCATCCATGTTTCTAGACTCTCCCCACTTAGTTAGTGGTTATTATGGAACTATCTTCAACCGTTTCAAAAGCCAAATATTCAGTTTAAGCCATAAATTACCACCATATTACGTTTGCTCATTAACATTATTTAGAATAGACCAGCTTTTTAGAAGTGAGAATCTTAAAAAAGATCACAAAAAATATAAGTATCTTGCGCTTATGGTTATAAAAATAATAGTCATGGGTAAAAACAAACTGCCATCCAATAGTAATGAGCTCGAGAGAAAGTGCGAAAGCTTAAAAAAAATACTTGTCAACGACACTCATAGCTTTATACTTATAAGCCTTGCAATTAATATTATTATGACATCTGGAATTGATATATCTCGTGATAGATATAAAACAGAAACAGAAACAGAAATGGTTAAAGCAAAAGCAGAAGATTACATATCTACAAACGGACTGGTAACAAAAGAAATATTAAGCTCATTCATGAGTTAATCACTGAGCGAGTTTAGCAAAATAATGTGAAGCTAAATTCGCTTTTAACCAACTTACTGTAAATAACTTGCCATTTTTTTGGCATACCAATATAATATTGAAACTACCGCTATAATTGAAAGTTATCCTTTTTACTGCTCGTTACAGAATGTCATTCTCATAGTTTCTTATTTGTGATGTATAGATTTTTCAGCTTATTATTTATTGGATGCTAATATGGCAATGAAAACTCCATGTAATATTGCTAATAAAAATGGGATTAATAATTTTCCTTATTTAACCTAAAATTAATTTTAATGTTGTTAATCATGGATCGGACATCCACCCTCACTAAAAATATTAAAAGTGTAATGTGCAAATGTAGGGTATTTTTTAAATTCTCCTTTTCTTTCTCTTTCTTCTGGCCGCAACAACCTGATTCAGGAGTACAGCTTTCTCATACTTTACCCTTTCCTCACGATAAACGGCCTCAGCCTCTTCTTCATTATCAATGGCATAATGAATCATAAAGCGAAAGAAAAACGTGATCTCATGTTCATAGCCGAGCTGCTGAATGATTCTTGATGAGCTTGATTTTAGAGCGTTTGAAAGCATAGATATGATCGTAAAACGATCTGCAAGATCTGTTTTAGATTGTGGAAGGTAGTACTTAATGTAGTAGCCGACACAGAATAGCCACATATAGCGAATTATCTTGTCCTGTGAAAAACCTGATTTTTTTAATCTCTCAATGAACATTTGTAAAAGCAAAAGTAACTTTTCTTCCCTTGAAAGAGCGTCTGTATGTTTCATAGATTGCGTCCTTGCAAAATTGATCAACCACTCCTTGGTTGTATATACAAGATAACATATAATTTAAATTGCGCAACATCTGCGCAATCAAATATTTAATCAGCATTCGTTTCCCTGTCTATCTTGGGCAACCCATTATTAAGTTGTTCAAAACTGATTCCGTGATTCATAGCATTAAACTGCCATACAACAAACCTCTCTTCCAGACTCCTGAGCTCTTCTGCCAGTACTTTATTTTTGAATTCGAGATTACTGATACGCTGTGAGGCCATTTTTAAATTAGCTGGCCGTTTTTCTTCATCGTTTCCAGACTTAATATTTTCCTTCTTAATATTGAAAGCCATGACAATATCTTTGTGAAGCCCCAGTGACTGACGGGTTGGTCGCTTACCAATCAGAGGTTCAAGCCTGTCACAAAGATATTCCCATGAAAGCTTACCTGATTTCTCACTGTCCCAACCTGCTATTGTGTTTTTAATTATGCTGATATCTTTATTATCTAGATGTTTAGCCATATGACTCTCCTTTTAATTATGATTAATCCTTTCATTTCCAATCAGTTCATTTCTGCTCGCGCCTGTGAGATTTTTCATATGTGTAAAATCATCACCCTCCAGTCTTACCAGCGCCCCATCCTCAAGATTTTTGCTTTTGAGTAACGCTATCAAATCCAGAAGTCTTGCTTGAGTTTTTTCGTGATAGGCCGCCCACTTGTCAGCCCCGTATTCCTCTTCCATATCAACCTTTGCCTTTTCAAGAAGCTGCTCTGTGTAGGCCGCAGTAGCTTCCAGCCTGCCTAGCGAGGCTTTGTCCCCTTTCACGCACACATGATTGCTGCAATTGATACAGTCCCTGAACTTCGTACACGGAGAGATTACGTAGTCATGAGTGCAGTAGCCGAACTCTGTCACGTGAATGGCTGCGTGGCCTGTATCTTTGACATCAATACGCCATGAAGGGTTTGCTATAGCTCTTGGGGTGGTGTTTTCTGGTTTAATGCCGATATTCTGTACACCATGCTTAACTGATTCCCGAACCTTCTCTTCCTGGCTGACGTGGTTATAGGTTCTGTTTTGTGTTTCCCTCACTCGTCCTGACCACTTAGCTAGTTCAAAATCTCCAAGCCCACCACGTTGTGCAATCGTATTGAGTAAGTGTCTTGCCTGGTGACTTCTGAGGGAAAGGCTATTCCCATTTGCCCCTATGTATCCGTGCCTGTCAAAAATTGTTTTAATAGAGTGAGTCCGGCGATACTCAGTGCTTCCCAGATTGGCGCTAACCAGAGTGGCAGTGGGTCTGAAAAGACTTCTTTGCGTTGTTAAACCTGCACTGAGCTGATACCGGAACAGAACACATAGTGCATTGCTGTATCGAATGTTCTTTTCTTTATCGTACCAGGGAAAATCCGGGTAAAGCTCACGGCCCTTACCGGAAATCTCAATCTCTCTGGCATATGTGCGGGCGTTTTCTGAAAGAGTACTCAGCCTCCTGATAGCTATCTCAGCAACCGGAACCATGACTTCAGGTATCCATTTCACATTTCCACCAAACCCCTTCACGGAATAGAAGCTCAGCCCGTACCTCAGCTTTCCTTCCCTGTCCGCCTCACGGATTTCACAATCAGCAGGGAGCGTCAGGATTTCGGTTACTCTGGAAGGTGCGCACATGAGCAATGCAAAGACGGAGCTTATGAACAAGTCCATTTCTGAAAGCTGATCGTCAGGAAGTGCGAAAATTTCAGCGATAGCATTCAACGACTCTTCGTCAGGTAACTTTGCCTCACGGGCCTCTTGTGCAGTTTTAGTGAGCCTGTTGCTTGCTTCCTGCGCTCTGAGTGGGCTCTTCCAGAGCAGTGACTGCATGATCAGGAATTCTTTTTCTCTGAGAAATGAAACCAGTCCTTCCAGTACTTTACCGCAGGCATGCGCTACTGCTTTGTTGTATGCGCTTCTTAAGGTGACAACGCACTGTTCCAGAACAGTGAGATTAACGTACTGAATATGACTCCGCCCATTGACCTGCAAGAGGGCTGCCTCAAGTGTTCTGAAAACGATATTCAGACGCTGATTGATTTTCTTGCCTCCATTCATGTAGTGGTAAAGGATATAGCTTTTAGCGAACTCAATAAAATTCTTGTCTAATGGCTCATTTACAATAACAGAGCTTTTTTTGACGCCTTTGACAGGGGTTTTAGTGAAAAGGAAAACTTTTGACCAGTTAACCTCCTCCCAGCTCACAAGGTCGTTTTTATTGAGAGTGAACCGACAGTAGCTCACAAAATCATCTATTTTCTGCGCGCAATATTTTTCCCTGCGCGTTTCGAGCACTTTTAACTTATCATTTTTAATATTATCCATTTAACACCTCCGGGTTTGATTTGATTTCTTTGCACTTATTTATCACCTCTGATACTGCAATAATTGTTCTGTCCAGTATCTGTGTAGTCACAGGATCAGACACTATGCACTGAATCCTGTTACGCTCATCGAGTAAATATTCGAGTAATTTGTCATGCGGCCCTTCAACAAAAGGTCTGAAATGCATGCAGGTGTAACAGGGGATGGGCACACATGCTGTGCAGGATTTGCAACTGGCGCATTGCCCTGACTTTTCACCAGTATTGATTCTGATATTGCCGCCGGGATATTTATCCTCACTTTTGTTAATCAGCACTCCCTGAAACATCTTTGCATAGTAGCTAAGCTCAACTGAAACGGCATCTTCGATTTTATTTAAACTATCTGGACCTGACTGAACATAAACGCCTGTATACATTAAAGTGGAATGATCAAGTAATTCGCCTATGACGACTTCTCCATAACCTTCTCTGGCAAGCCGGGTTCCTAAGGTATAGCGAAACCGCCTGGCATTCATATTTATTACTTCACCCGTCCTTTCCGAGATCACGTTCTCTGTTGTAGCTATTTTTTTGAGCGTTTGAGTGCACTTTATCGCATAGGCATGAAGTCTATCTGAAGAAAGAATCTCATGTAAATTCTCACACTCAACAACCCCCTCAAGCCTTTCCTGACAGACAAACAATGGTAATTCTAATATCTCCTTCTCAGAGAGTTTTCTACCGATCTGCTTGCTAAAACTCTCAGAAACAATACGTGCCTGCTCTTTAAATATGTTGAATAATTCATCTGTAATTCTGAATCGCCTGAATGAGGCTCTATACTTCTCACCTTGCTTTATTCTGGGGATATTTATATAGCATTCGTTTATAGCTCTTTCTTTTATGATATCTTTCGTTTTTATCTGTGTGATTTGTAAACTTCTTCTGCCCGTGTGAATGGTGATTAAAGCCATTGCCAGATCAGAATAGGATATCGTCCCCTTCTGGTATGCGCGTGAGACAGCATCGTAAAAGTTATCAAACTCCATGTCTGTCAGAGGCCCCTGGTAAGGGTCTCGTCTTTTAACCACCTCCCCCTTTTTATTGTCTTTTATCGTCCAGTTATCAACGAGGTCTACACAATTTTTAGTAATCCCCTCAAAACCTAGTTCATACCATTTTTTGATTAGGATTCTGAGACAAATGAGATCCTGATTCGAGAACTTATCACTTGATTTTGTTGTTAGCATTACAGCTTCGTCAATTGAATCAAAGCTCATAAACGAAATGAATTTCATGAAAACCCTGTTAATTTGCTTAACAGAACCAGGGCTGATTTCTTCTGCGAAATATTTCAGTGTATTCACATAGCCGAACCTGAGGTTGCCTGACAACCTTTTAGTGACCTCACCCACATTCAGTTTTATATTTCTACTTAACTCCCAGAATTCATCATCCAATCCAAATGTGTAACTTTCATTTTTTGCATGAAAGATATCTCGATGCGCGTCCAGAAAATTTAATTTATTCATAAGACACCCCACTGCGCTTTTGGAAAATAACTTTCTGAACTGCCAGGGCTGCTTCCTCTGATTTTGAAACGATAAACCGTCTGTTGTAGGTCTGTGCTGTTCCAGAACCCGGCTCCCAACCCATATGGTTGGAACGCATTTTCTCTTGCATCTCTTCACTCACATACTCGGTACTTTCATCCATCAGTTTCGAAAATAAATAGTTCCAGGTATGTCTGAACTTATGTCCAGTCAACTGGCTTAAACCTGAGTCAATGCCTCTGAGTCTGTAAATTATCTTATGGTATGAAGGAATAGACAAAGGATCGCCGCGTGTCTCTCCTTCTTTGTGCGTAATAAAAAGGTATCCATGCTTTTTCTTTCTGATGTTGGCTTTTCTTTCCCCTGTAATATAAGAATGTATAAGTCTGGTAAGTTCGTCAGACATAGGTAAATTTCTTTCAAGCGTTTTTACGAGGGGCTGATTGACTCTTGTGTCCTCAATACTGTCAGGCCTCCTTCTTACGAAAAGCATTTGCGCTGCAAAATCAATATCTTCTACTCTCAGGTTCAATAACTCGCCACATCTTATTCCTAATGAATGTAATATCGTGACTATGAGTTGATTTCTCTGGCGAACTTTTTTGTCGAATGGGTTGAATTCACATTGAGGATCAATAATAGAAAGAAGCATATCTAGGTCTTCTTCTTCGATTGTTTTATAGACGTTGCCTTCTGAATTCCTGTATTTTATCTTCGGCCTTCTGGCTTTTATTTTTCGCACAAAGTAGGAAATTTTCCTGTAGCCATCATCTATATTTCTAATAGTTAGCTGACACAACCATTCGAGATATTTTGCTATGGTCGTAAGCCGTATGTACTTTGTCGCACTGCATACACCAAGTTGATGATCTTTGATACTAATTACTTTCGCAGTTCTCATCCTCTTCCCGACAAAATCCCGCAGAAGATCAATTTCGTTGTTATCCAGGAATGTGGCTGTTTGAATTCGCTCTTCAATGTCTATGTTGTGTATAAAAAGAAACCGATAAAAAAGTGCGATACACCCTGCCTGAGTCTCAATTGTTTTTATCGATTCACTACTGTTTCTCAGTTGTGTAGTAATAAATAAACATGGATAAAATACCGGAATACCTGTTTTCTTGTTTTTTATAATGCAATAGCGCTCACCATTTTTCATTCTAAACGTTTTAATACCAAATCTTTCCATAAACTCTCCTTTTTTTCAGTTAAATTCTTTGCAAAACAGGTATAGGTTAAATATTCAAAAACAATGACCTACAATAATTTTGCAAGAATATTTTATTAATATACCGCTTAATAACTGTCAATAAAGGATGGTACTAAATATTCTTTCCAAATGTTAATAAGGTATATATTAGGCGCATTCTATTTACCTGATACCTTAAAAACACTCTGCGTAGCTTGATATGACTGACTTCGCATTATTACCGTAAAGAATTTTGCAAATTTTATCTTATTTTGACGCTTAATTCTTTCCATTTTTATCGACAACTTTCACAGCATTCATTTTAAATACCATAAGATTTAAATTAGTCAACCCCAAGTAATTTAAAAGACTTAAATAGCACCATGAAGTTTTTCAATTCAAAAAAAACCTAACCGTAATTGATTTCAATCTTAAACATATGAAAAATTAGTTTTACCCCCCTCGAAATGATGCAATTCATAGAGATTTAGAGGTAACTACAATATTTTTATCCATATCTAATAATGATATAATGATCTTTTCGATTTTAATGGATTTCTGATATGAAAAAAACCTCAAAGGTTGCAGCCGGAATAATTTCTTTTTTGATCGTGTTCGTTCCTTTTAGTGATAACATATTAAACATTTATTATCGTTTTTTCCCTCAATCTTTAGACAACCCAAGGAATGCAATAATCATTGGCAACTGGAATACTAAATACTCTTATTCAGGCAATGGAGTTACTTTTAGTCTAAATGGTGTTGATACCTACTTCTCTAATGGAAAATATAATTTCCATGGGCAAACTACCATTTCAGGAGGGACAGGAGAGGATATATTTTCTTTAACATCTATAACAGACGCAGCTGGGACGTGGGATATTTTCGATAAGGAGCTTATAATTTGTCAGAGCGATATAAAGTCTTCACCTTTAAAAATTGTCTTCAATGGTAAAGATTTAGACCCCAATTTTGTTGAAGAGATAACACATAAGAAAATGCCGGACATTGGCAGTGGTATGGCTAATGGAAAAAGTCAGTCTTATAAGATATTATCTTACAACGATAATGCAATTGAACTAGAAGTTATTAATCCTTTTGGTAAAAACTTTAAGACAATCATAACAAGGAAATAGCGACTTCGAGAAAAATCCGATAACTTTCTGGATTTGCTTTTAAGACTGGGAGATAACTCATATTATTGAGTAGTGCCAATCCATGTTTCCCTTACTGAATTGGCAACAACTATCATTTTAGATCAAAAAATCTTCTAACTTTTTACCAGAAGCGATTGCTGCAGTAATTGCTTTCGGAGTACGGCCTTGCCCCGTCCAGCCCTTCTCGTTACCATTCTCATCGATATATTTGTACTTTGCAGGTCGAGGACTACGGGTGCTTTTTTGTTTAGTCGGATCCGCTTTAAAGTTTGCGAGCAGTTCTTCAGGATTGATACCATCGGCAAGAAGCTGTTCGCGGATAGCTGCGAGCTTAGCCTGCTTTTCTTCACGTTCTTTCTTACCAGATTCTTCTTCCTGACGTCTGTCTTCAACGATTGAAGTCATTTTTTCAAGAAGATCTTCAAGCACCTCGAGTGAGGTTTCACGCGCCTGTGCCCGTAAAGTACGAATGTTACTAAATACTTTAAATTCTTCGCTCATTGCAAGCTTCCCATATTGGCATTCATGAATTAACACAAGTACTATACATTAATTTATTGAGTAAGGAGCATAGGGCTTAATTTTTCATAATTACATTTATGTAAAAAAAGCGCTAAGTTACTAAACCCGGCATAACATTATAATATCAATTTATCCAATTCGTTTTTTTCCTGTAATGCAACAGAAGCTTTTATCGCTTCGTTTAAAACCTCAATATAGAGCAAATGCCATTGATTTCTTGCCTCAACATTGCCCCACTTTTCAAGCAGCGCTTGCTCTAAGGAAATCCATATCAGTCCAAAATTATGGTTTTTTAAATAGGTTTTGAAAGCTTCATCCGTGACCCTAAGAGCATGATCAATGAGTCCTTTGCTACCCGCTTTCCAGAATGGTTGTGGGCAGGTTAAATCAGAAAGCATGGTAAATGTTAGCCCTCTCACCTGGGCGGCCTGCATAGTGCTTTTTACTCTGTGACCGTTTCGCCAAGCCCGAAGATCACCGAGAAGATAATTTACTCGCTGATTACGAGCTTTGCTGTCTGAAGACTGATACTGGACATATGGTGGGCCATCGCCGTTCTGACGGTATCGTGCAAGAGTTTTAACGCTAACTCCCAGATAGAGCGCGGCTAGTTCAACCCCAACAGTAGCATCGTCCGGCATGTCGCCAAACAGATTCCAGACTTCTGACATTTCTCTTAAAGTCTCAATAGCACTCATGCTTGCTTCCCAGAATTATCAGGCAGTGGCGGGTATTTTGCTGACGCCAGTAAACTATTATATAACGCAGGTGTAGTTAACAGTATGTGTAGCTCAATTCGCTGTAGTGCTTCGTACACACGATTTCTGTCGGGCTCGGCATACCTTTCGGTTGGATCAGTCGTGTTACGATGGTTCAAAAGTTTTTTTACTACCGCATAGGATACGAGTTCTTCAGCTATTCGCCCAAAAGTCCTTCTGAGATCATGAGTGCCCAGCTTCACAATTCCTGCTTCAGCACAAAGATACTCCCGAAGTGTTTTACTGTCGCTATAGTGGCCACTTTGGCTTCGGGGAGATCTTGCTGGGAAAACCCACCGCCTACGTTCTGCCTTTGTTTCCTCTGTAAAAACTATGTCTCTTCTGTCTTCTAAAATAGACTTAACTGCGTCGCAAATAGGAAGCTCATGATTCGTCCTGTTCTTCGTATCGAAGAAAAAGATTTTTCTGTTAGCTAAGTCGACATAGCTCGCGGTTTTCGCCTCTTCTTCTGAAAGCTCCTCTCTCCAGCAGAGTGAGGCTGTTTCTTCCTTTCTGGCCCCTAACAACACCGTCAGCAAGAGATAATCACAACCAAGTCGATTGAAGCTTCTTTTACTGTGCAAAGCTTCCAGGAACTTACCCAAGGTGTCTTTAGATGAAAGTGGGTTTCTCACCCCCTTGGATTGATAGCTTTCTTCCAGTTCAGACCGACTACGGTATTTCTTTTGTATCCTGAGTACAGTGAATGGGTTGTAAGTAAGAACGGGGAGTCGTTGCTGGCTCTGGGCATTCATTGCTTCAACGTCTATAGCATGCTGTACAGCGACGTTAGCCCACCGGAAAGTTTGCTCAGCAGTCGTTCTCGTTTTTGACGCTATTTCGTCAAACTTTTTAAGGATAACGTTGCCTGTGAGGTCACGTACCCGATATCTTTCCCATTCCTTGAGCTTTTGCTCGGCTTTATCCAAAACGCGAATAGAATTGGGTTTTGCTGGTTTACTACGTCCCAACAGGTGCTGCTTGTATTGAGCAAAAATTTCACTAAGCGTCAGTTCAGCAATATCCGCTTCGCGCTTAACTACGTTCGGATTCCTTTTTGTAGACTTCATTGATTGCGCATAGGTTCTTGCAACTTCACGCGCCTGATCAATCGAAGCAAAATCCGATACATTGCCTATCGTTGCTCTAATGACTTGTGAAGGCGACTTGCCTTCAGAAGGACTCCTGCCTCCACCAGACACCCTTCTTTGAATGATATAGGTCTTCTTTGTTGCACTAACCTTAACACCAAAGCCTACAGGTGAATCGCGATGGTTGTCAGTGATAAGATAGGGCTTACCAGAAATGTTAGGCACATACACAACTCGTCCGTCTGAATCAAACTCCGGTTTCGTTTCTATCGACAACTTATTGATTATTATGGATTGATTCAGAATCATCTTCACAGTTGTTGCCTCATGTATACCAGAAGAGCCATGTTGTATTCTTGATAGTAGCTAGAATACCTCAGGCATACAAACTTTCGGATTTAGATAGGTTTATCAGGGTTTCAAATGGGGCCACTTGAGTACTTCTAAAACCATAAAAACGAGTTAATTCAATATGAAAGAGTCTACAGACAAGGACTTTTCTACTCATACGCCAATGATGCAGCAGTACCTGCGTCTCAAGGCGGAGCATCCTGACATTCTGCTGTTTTACCGTATGGGTGACTTCTACGAGCTGTTTTATGACGACGCAAAACGTGCCTCGCAGCTGCTGGAGATTTCACTCACCAAGCGCGGTGCGTCAGCGGGCGAACCGATCCCGATGGCGGGTGTGCCCTATCATGCGGTTGAAGGTTACCTGGCTAAACTGGTGCAGCTGGGCGAATCCGTTGCCATCTGCGAGCAGATAGGCGATCCGGCGCTGAGCAAAGGCCCGGTCGAACGCAAAGTGGTGCGCATCGTTACCCCAGGTACCATCAGTGATGAGGCGCTGTTGCAGGAGCGGCACGACAATCTGCTGGCGGCGATTGTGCAAAGCCCGCGCGGTTTTGGCTACGCCACGCTGGATATCAGCTCAGGCCGTTTTCGCCTCAGCGAACCTGCCGATGCTGAAACCATGGCGGCAGAGCTGCAGCGCACCAATCCGGCGGAGCTGCTCTACCCCGAAGATTTTCAGGCGATGTCGCTAATCGATCAGCGACGCGGCCTGCGACGCCGTCCGCTGTGGGAGTTTGAGATCGACACCGCACGCCAGCAGCTGAACCTGCAGTTCGGCACCCGCGATCTCAATGGCTTCGGCGTGGAGAATGCGCACCTCGGACTAAGCGCGGCGGGCTGCCTGCTGCAGTATGTTAAAGATACCCAGCGCACCACGCTGCCTCACATCCGCTCGCTGAGCATGGAGCGACAGCAGGACAGCATCATCATGGATGCGGCCACCCGCCGTAATCTGGAGATCACCCAGAACCTGGCAGGCGGCACCGACAACACCTTAGCGGCGGTGCTGGATAAAACGGTCACCCCGATGGGTAGC
>Ga0308166_1001403_pt1 | contig 25773 bp, 28 predicted proteins | sample PhyCR2_2_FD_202137 | JGI IMG/M metagenome (GOLD analysis project Ga0308166, IMG submission 202137) | Phyllosphere microbial communities from UC Gill Tract Community Farm, Albany, California, United States - DLSLCC.R2 | ecosystem: Host-associated > Plants > Phyllosphere > Unclassified | place... | reverse complement strand
TACAAGATGCTGGCCGACCGCATCGCGATGAGCGAATCGAGTATCAAGCGCATGTTCGGCCAGAAGGACATGACGCTGTCGCGCCTGGCCCAGATCTGCCAGGCCGCCGGCATCGCACTGGAAGACGTGCTGCGGCGCGCGGCCGACGCGCGGCCGCAGGCCGATACCCTGAACCTCGTCCAGGAAAACGCGCTCGTCGCCAATCCGCGCCTGCTGCTGGTGGCGATCTGCTGCCTCGGGCACTGGAGCCTGGAACAGATGGTCGAGACCTACCGCCTGACCGAGCCCGAGTGCATCGGCCTGCTGGTGGAACTCGACCGCCTGGGCGTGATCGAACTGAAACCGCTGAACCGCTACACGCTGCGGGTCTCGAACGCGTTCCGCTGGCTGCCGGACGGCCCCGTGCAACGCTTTTTCCGCGCCAACGTCGTGGAAGATTATTTTGCCGGTCCGTTCGACGGTCCCGGCGAGACGCTGATGTGCCTGCCGGCACGGTTGTCGCTGGCGAGTGCCGGCGAACTGGCGGAGAAAATCCACCAACTGGCCGGCGAACTGGCGCGCATGCACCGCAACGACCGCCGCCTGCCGCCGCAGGAACGCGACGGTTTTACGTTACTGGTGGGATTTCGCTCGTGGGAATTCGCGGCGTTCACCGCGCTGCGGCGCTAGACGTCGACAACGCCGGGCGGAACATGGGGGCGCTCGGCCGGCCCCTGCACGACGCATGACGGATCACTGCGTCGCGGTCGGGATGCCCTGGTCGGTGGCGCGCGTCTGCGGCGGCATCTGCGGCTGGTTCGGCGGCGGATTGATGGAATTCGGGTTGGCGGGCGGCGGATTGTCGTGCGCGCCGACGTCGCCCGGGTTCGTCATCGACGGCTGTGCCTGCACGGCGCCCGGCGCCATCGGCGGTTCCTGCGGTACCGCGCCGCCAGTCGCTGGCACGGATTGCACGGCGGGTGCCGCCGGTATCTGCTGGGGCTGCGGGAAGTTCGGCTGCACGACCTGCTGGCCGGGAACGGCGCCCGGCACGCCCGGCACGCCCATCGGCGCCGCGGGCTTGGTGTCGGTGGCCAGGTCGACGCGTTTCATCACGCCGCCGTCGGACAGCATCACGTAGCGCGGATGCACTTCCGCCAGCTTGACGCCCGGCGCCAGCTCATGCCCGACCTTCAGCGCCTTCGGCGGCGTGCCGTCGGCCACGAGGATCGCCACGCTGTCGTTTCCGCCGGCCGAGACGACGCCCGTCAGCTGGTAATTGGTCGCGCTCGCGACGGCCAGCTGGCCGCCGAACAGCGTCGCGGCATTGTCGACCGCCGGGTCCGGCAACTGGCCCTGCTGCACGGCCGCGAGCGGACGCTGCGGCGGCTGGTACAGCTGCAGGATCCAGTACGCCAGCGAGGCCGCCAGCAGGATCAGGCCCAGCAGGCTCAGGAGTAAGGGCAAACGCTTGTTCATCAATTTCCTTATCAGCGCACCAACTGGTTGATTTCAATGATCGGCATCAGGACGGCCAGCACGATCAGCAGCACGACGAGACCCATCGCCAGGATCAGCACCGGTTCGAGCAGGCCGGCGATCGTCAGCGCGCGGCGCTCGAGATCGGCCTGCTGCGAGTCGGCCGCGCGTTCCAGCATCGCCGGCAGCTCGCCGGTGATTTCGCCGGCGCGGATCATGTGCACGAGCATCGGCGGGAAGTGTTTTTTGGCCGCCAGCGCGCGCCCCAGGCTCGCCCCTTCGCGCACGCTCGCCGTCGCGTCCTCGACGAGCCCTTTCATCGCCACGTTCGACAGCGTGTCGCGGCTGGTGTCGAGGGCGCGCAGGATCGGCACGCCGGAGCCGGTCGTGATCGCCAGGGTACTGGCGAAGCGCGCCGTGTTCAGGCTGCGCTCGAAGCGGCCGTACACGGGTGCGTCGAGCAGCCACGTGTGCCAGCGCAATTTGAGTGCCGGATTCTGCAGCGCGCGCCGCCACCCGAACCAGAGGGCGATCACGATCAATGCGACATAGATCCCGTAAGCGCGCGTAAAGTTCGACACGCCGAGCATCATGACGGTCAATACCGGCAGCTTCTGCTTGGTGTTGGCGAACACCGACACGATCTGCGGCACGACATAGGTCAGCAGGAAGATGACGATCGCGAATGCGACCACGGTGACGATCGCCGGATACGTGAACGCGAGACGCACGCGCTGCACGAGGGCGTTGCGGCGCTCGATGTAGTCGGCCAGGCGCGCCAGCACGCGCGCGAGCTGGCCGATCTGTTCGCCGGAAGCGACGAGGGCACGGTAGATCTCGGCGAAGTCGCGCGGATGGCGCGTCAGGGCGCTGGAAAACGACGCGCCGCCCATCACTTCGGAGCGGATCGACGCGACCAGGTCGCGCACATAGGCGCGCTCGGCCTGTTCCAGCAGCGCCGTGAACGCCTGTTCGAGCGGCAGGCCCGCCTCCAGCAGGCTGGCGAGCTGGCGCGTGAACAGCGCGAGTTCGTTCTGCGACAGGCGCTCGCCGAAGCCGCGCGAACGCGCCGCCCCGCTTTCGTCGACCTGGGCCGCGATGGCCTCGACCGCGAGCGGCGTCAGGCCCTGCAGGCGCAAATCGGCACGCGCGGCGCGCGGGCTGTCGGCGTTCAGGACGCCCTTGCGGGTGACGCCCCCGGCGTCGACGGCTTCGTAGCGGAAGGCGGGCATCGATCAGTCCACCTTCGTCACGCGCAGCAGTTCGGCTTCCGTCGTGATGCCTTCGCGCACCCAGCGCTCGCCGTCGTCGTGCATCGTCTTCATGCCCACGCCCAATGCGGCGCCGCGGATCTCGGCCTCGGACGACCGGTTGTGGATCTGCGCGCGGATCTGTTCGTTTGTCTCGAGCAGTTCGTACACGCCCACGCGGCCGTGGAAGCCCGTGTGGCCGCAGCGTTCACAGCCGACGGCGACCCACTGCCCGCCTTCCTGGCGCTTGCAGTGCGCGCACAGCTTGCGCACGAGGCGCTGCGCCATCACGCCCAGCAGCGACGACGACAGCAGGAACGGCTCGATGCCCATGTCCAGCAGGCGGGTCACGGCCGAGGCGGCATCGTTCGTGTGCAGGGTCGCCAGCACGAGGTGGCCCGTCAGCGACGCCTGCACGGCGATCTGCGCCGTTTCCAGGTCGCGGATCTCGCCGATCATGATCACGTCCGGGTCCTGGCGCAGGATCGCGCGCAGCGCCTTGCCGAACGTCATGTCGATACGGGCGTTGACCTGCGTCTGGCCGATGCCGGGCAGGTCGTATTCGATCGGGTCTTCCACCGTCATGATGTTGGTGGTCGTCGAGTTCAGGCGCGACAGCGATGCGTACAAGGTGGTCGTCTTGCCGGAACCGGTCGGGCCCGTGACGAGCACGATGCCGTGCGGCTGGTTGATCAGCTTGTCGAACTGCGGCAGCATCTGCTCGCTCATGCCGAGGTGCGACAGGTCGAGGCGCCCCGCTTCCTTGTCGAGCAGACGCAGCACGGCGCGTTCGCCGTGGCCGGTCGGCAGCGTGGACACACGCACGTCGACCGGCTTGCCGCCCACGCGCAAGGTGATGCGGCCGTCCTGCGGCAGGCGTTTTTCCGCGATGTCGAGCTGCGACATGATCTTGATGCGCGAGATCAGCGACGCGTGGATCGCCTTGCGCGGACGCACGATGTCGCGCAGCGCGCCGTCGATGCGGAAGCGCACGACGGACGTCTGCTCGAACGGTTCGATGTGGATGTCGGACGCGCCTTCGCGCAGCGACTGCGTGAGCAGCGCGTTGATCATGCGGATCACCGGCGCGTCGTCGGACGATTCCAGCAGGTCCTCGATGGCAGGCACGTCCTGCAACAGCTTGGTGAGGTCGAGGTCGGCATCGAACTCGTCCACGACCTGCGAGGCGTCGCCGCCGGCCGACTGGTACGCGGCCGCAATGGCCGATTCCAGTTCGGCGCGTTCCATGCGCCGCAGGGCGATGCGCCCGAAGCGGCGCGAGACCTCGGCGATGGCCGCGGGCTTGGTCGCATTCGACACCAGCACTTCGACGGCCTGCGTCGGGTCGCCGTTGGAACGCGCCAGCACGCCGTAGTCGCGTGCGAATGCGTAGGGCAACAAGTTATTCATCGTCTGTCAGTTCGGTTGGGTCGATGGTGCCGGACGATACTCGGGTTGCGCGGGCTGCACCGGGCGGAATTCCGGCACGCCCTGCTGCGCAGGCACCGCAGGCTGGGTCGTGCCCGAGCCGGTGGCGGCACCCGGACGCGACGCGACCGGGGCCGGCGGCGGCATCTTGACCATCATGTCGCCTGCGGGCGGCTGGCCGTTCGTGAGCGGCGGCAACTGCGGGGCACCCAGGTATTTCAGCAGCACGGTATCGTCGACCGACTGTGCCGCCGCGCCGGAAGCGCGCATGTATTCGTAGCGGTCCATCGACAGGGTATTGTTCTGCTCCTTGCTGCGCACCACGATCGGCCGCAGGAAGACCATCAAATTGCGCTTGGCGCGGCTGCGGGTGCGGTACTTGAACAGGTTCCCGATGATGGGAATGTCGCCCAGGCCGTGCACCTTTTCGTTGCCCTCGTTTTCATCGTCCGAGATCAGGCCGCCGAGCACGATGATCTGGCCGTTGTCGGCCAGCACATTGCTTTCGATGGCACGGACCGTGGTGATGATTCCGCTCGCATTGGCGGCGGCGGTCTTGTCGATCCCCGAATTTTCATTGTAGATCGACAGCTTGATCGTACCCCCTTCGGAAATCTGCGGGCGCACTTTCAGCAGCAGGCCCACGTCCTTGCGGTCGACCGTCTGGAACGGATTGCTGGCGCCGCTCGCCCCGGTCGTGAAGGAACCGGTGACGATTGGGATGTTCTGGCCCACCTTGATCGTCGCCAGCTCGTTGTCGAGCGTGATCATGTTCGGCGTGGACAAGATGTTGGCCTTGCCGGTGCTTTCCAGGGCGCTCGCGACGGCGCCCAGGCCCAGCTCGCCGTTGACCTGCTTGAACAGGCCCAGCGTCAGGCCGCCGAGCGACGGGATCGCCGATCCGGTGGAGCCGCTGGTCGCGCCGCTGACGCCGGTCACGGCTGCGGTAGCGAGGTTGATGATGTTGTTGCTGCCGCCCTGGTTGAACGACTGCAGGCCGCCGATGCGGTAGGCGCTGTTGCTGTTGCCGGTCAGGCCCACCCACTGCACGCCGAACTCGGACGCGTCGGTCGACGTGACCTCGACGACCAGCGCCTCGATGTAGACCTGGGCGCGGCGCACGTCGAGCTGGTCGATGACCCCGCGCAGGTTGCGGTAGATGGCGTCCGGCGCCGTGATGATCAGGCTGTTGGTCGAGGCGTCGGCCTGGATGAAGCCCGAACCCTGGCCGCCGCCGGCGCCACCGGACGTGGCCTGGCCCTGCTGGCTGAACGTACCGCCGGTGCCGCCGGCGCCGATGCTGCTCTGGTTGCCGAGGGTGTTCCCGCCGCCGCTACCGGTGCCCGTGCCGCCGGCGGCGGTCGACTGGATCGAGCCGCCGGCCGTGCCCTGCTGCTGCACCGGCACGGCCGATGCGTCCTGCGACACGACGGCGCGCAGCGTCTGCGCGACCTTGGTGGCGTCGGCGTTTTTGAGGTAGACCACGTGGATGTTGCCGAGCTCCGCCGTCGGCTGGTCGAGCTTGGCGATCAGGCTCTTGGCCATGTTCGCGCGCGCCTGCGACGGCGCACGCACGATCACGGTATTGGTGCGCGGATCGGCCAGCACGCTGACGCGGCCCGCGTCGCCGCCGGCCGCCGGCTCCATCAGGCGCGAGACGAGCGTGGCGACGTCGCTGGCGATGCCGTTGCGGATCGGGATCACGTCGAGGTCGCCGGTCGACGGCGCGTCGAGCGCGGCGATGATCTTCGACAGGCGGCGCAGGTTATCGGCATAGTCCGTGATCACGAGGCTGTTGTTGCCCGGATCGGCCATGATCGAGTTGTTCGGCGAGATCAGCGGGCGCAGCACGGCGGTCAGGTTGGCGGCGGACTCATGCTGCAGGCGGTAGATCTGCGTGGCGATCTGGTCGCCCTGCACGCGCGAACCGCCGACGCCGACCTGCGTGGGCGACGACTGCAGCTTCGCTTCCGCTTCCGGCACCACCTTGGCGTAGCCGTCGCCGGTGACGACCGCATAGCCCTGCAGGCGCAGCGCCGAGGTCAGCAGCGAGAACGCCTGGGCCTTGGTCAGCGTCTTTTCCGATACCAGCGTCAGCGTGCCTTTTACGCGCGGATCGATGATGAACGTCATCCCCGTGTAGTGGCCGACCGCCTTGATCACGGATTCCATGTCGGCGTTGACGAAGTTGAGCGCGGCGCCGCTGCCCTCCTGGGCAAAGACGGGCACGGGCGGGAGCGCCGTGACGACGGCGCAGCACAGCATGGCGCCCGCCACGATGCGGCGCAGGGCCGGGAGTTGCACGGTACGGGGGGAGCCAACTGGGTGGTTTGTTTTCATTATCTGAACTCTAACGCGATTATGTTCTTGCCGTTCACCATACGCCGTTGACCCAGCAGGTTGAGCAGGTTGCCCAGCGTGTCTTCGTATTTGTCGGCCGCGGCCGCCTGTCCCGAGAAGCGCAGGCGGCCGTTATTCAATGCTCCACTTCCAGACAGCAAGAGCGCGCCGCTCACCGTGCGCAGCACCACGTCGGCCCGCTGGCCGTGCCAGTCCATGGCCATCTCGTACGTGCCGAGCGGTTTGATCGGACTCATGCGCGATCCCATGTCGGTCAGCGACAGCACCGTGTGTCCGCTCACCGCCACCGCGTTGCCCTCGCGTGCGATGTCCAGCAGATTCCAGGTCAGCCGGATCGTGCCCGTCAGCGCCAGCGTGTTCAGCGGCGCGCCCAGGCCGGCCAGGCCGTCGGCCGGCAGCAGCAGCGTGCCGGCGCTCACCTGCCAGCGCGACCAGCTCCCGCTGACGTGCACGGGCTGCGCCAGCGCCTGGTCGTTGGCCAAGTCCATGTCCACGTCCCCGAACAGCACCAGCGGCGACAGGCGCCACGCGAAGCGCCCGGGCAGCAGCGGCGTGACCGATCCGCCCTCGCCCGGCGCGCCGCCCACAAAGGCTGAGCCGCGCCACAGCGTACCTTGCGCATCCCCCAGAGTCAAACGGCCGCCGGTCTGGCGTTCGACCAGCGGCCCCAGCCAGGCAGCCGGCAGGAACGCCAGCACGGTGACGAGCACCGCCAGCGCCGTCAGCGCAAACCAGCCAAGCGCACGCTTCATTGGCCGCTGCCGGTGTTCTGGCGCAGCGTCAGGCTGGCGTCGACCTGGCCAGCGGCGGGCAATGCGGTGACGACGGCGTCCTGCACGAGCACCCGGTTGGCGCGGCGCTGCTCGTCCAGCCATGCGGCCAGGTTGGCATAGGCCACGTTGTTCAGCTGCAGCTTGATGTACTCGCCCGTCACGGACAGCGATTGCGGATTCAGGCCGCGGCCGGTCAGGCTGGCGTTCACGGTGTCGCGCGTGAGCGGCACGACGTGGACCTCGGGCGCTTGCGCGAGCGCCGTCGCTTCCTGCGCCATGGCCTGCAGTTCGGCAGCCTGCTGGCGCAGCTGCGGCAGCGAGCGGCGCAGTTGCGCGCGGCCTTCGACGGCCGGATCGATCAGCAGGAGGTACAGCAGCGCAGCCGGCACGACAGCGCCGCCGATCGCCAGGAAGCGGCGTTCCTGCTCGGTACGCGCGAGCCAGAGCGCCGTGGCGCGCTCGCGGTACTGGGCAATGGTGGTGGCGATGCTCATGGTTTGGCTCCCGTGCTGCGGATGACCCAGTTGCCCGGCGCCGCCTCTTCCAACGTCAATTTACGGTTGGCGAGCGCGGTGCGCAGTTGCCCCGTCAAGCCGGGGTCGACCGTTTCAGGTTTGACTTTGACGGTCAGCGCGCGTTCGCGATATTCGATTGATGCAATTCCAACCGGACGCCCGGTCGAGCGCACCGCTTCGCCGAACGCGGCGGTCATGTACGTGTAATCGTCCGGCGCGACGTCGCCCGTATTGGCACGCGCGCGGGCGACGTTCTGGCGCATCTGCAGCACCGGATCGAGGATCGCGGTCTCGCGCGGATAGACGGAGCGGAAGGTCTGCGTCATCGACTGGCGGATCGTGTTCGCTTCGCGGCGCAGGCGCAGCCAGTCGACATTCAGGCCGATCAGGTTGACGGCGATCGCCAGCGACACCAGCGTGATCGGCCAGCGCCAGCGGCGCCAGTCGCGCGTCGGCGCGCCGGCCGCGCCCAGGCCGCTCACGAGGTCGAGCGCGGTCGATTTCGAACCGGCGATCCAGTGCGTCCAGTCGTCGGTCTCCAGCGTGATGCCGGGGCCGGCTTCCTGCGCCAGCGCCTGGTACTCGCCCAGCTGGGCACGCGGCACGTACAGCACGAGCGGGGCATCGCCGCCGAACGCGCGCGCCGTCTGCAGCACGACGGCCGGCGTGGCATCCAGCGCCAGGCCGAAGCCCTGGAACAGGCTCTGGCGCAGCGTCAGTTCGACACCGGAAATGGCAGCCGCGACACTGCCCGGCTGCAGCGGCAGGCACAGTTGCGCAGGCACGGCGGTGACGGCGCGCGCGCCCTGGGCCAGGAGGCTGCGGACGATGGCTTCCAGCCAGTCGCGCTCGACGACGGCGATCGGGCGCGTGCCGTCCGGCTGCTCGGGGGCCGCGACCAGCACGGCGTCGGACGGATCGCCGAGGATGTGTTCTTCGACCAGGCCCGGCAGCGCGGCCTTCAGGCGCGCACCGGACAGCGGCGGCGCCTGCACCGACAGCAGCGTGACGTCGGCGGCGGCCAGCAGCAGTACGATGCGGCGGCTCGTGCCGACGAGGTCGCCCAGGTTGCGCAGCGGCCCTTCGCCATGCTGGTCGATCGCGCCGCCGTCGGTGACGAGCGCGAAGCGGCACAGCGCATGTTCACCTTCGGCGCGCGCTGGATGCCGGATATAAAGTGTGCTCAAACTGTCTCGCTTTCTCGATCTCTTGTTGGTCGTTCCGACATTCCCTGCCCTGCTTCTTCGATGCTTCGACACTGCTTCAATACTGGCGGATCCACACCACCTTCGGCCCGCCGCCCGCGAGCATGTTCTCGGACCGGTGGATCAACGCCTGCGCATCCAGCGCCGCCCGGTCCAGGCGGATGCGCGTGTCGACCAGGAACCAGCTGCTGCGCACGTCCGCCGCCTGCGGCTCGATCGTCCGGTTCTCGCCGATCTGCTGCTTGAAATACTCCATGCCACGCCACGCCGCCTGCTTGCGCCGCACGATCAACGTATTCGCCTCCGACACAGACATGTCAGACGGCACGGCCGCCAGTACTTCGGCCGGCGCCGTGTTGACGTTCACCGGCGTCTTTTCCGGCAGCACGGTGACGAACGGCCGCAGGCGCTCGACGATGGCCGGTGTGACGCCCTGCACCGTCAACAGGTCGTCCACCTGCAAAATCTTCACGGGCGCCCCCGACACTGGCGATGCCTGGCTCTGCTTGGGCGCTCCTTCTACTGGATTGTCGCCCGTCGCTGCTGCCGCGGCCGGCAACCCGGCCGCCACAAAGCTCGCCACGCGCCGCGCCAGTCCCGCGTCCAGCTGCAGGTTGCGCAGCAGACGCTGGAAGATCGCCAGCTGGCCTTCGTCCAGTTGTCCCTTGCTCACGCCCAGGTTGCGCAAATTGTAACGCGAGCATGCGTCCAGAATATTACCGGAGAGGCTAGCATCGAAATTTTCTCCCGCGACCCGCTCACGCTCGACGTACTGGTCGAGGCGCGTCTCCGCCAGCGGCGTCGCCCACACCTGGTCGAGCGACGTGTACTCGCGATGGTCGATGCCGTCCTGGTACAACACCAGCGTGGCCCAGTCGAGCGCGCCGCGCAGGATCCATTTGGTCTGCAGGTGCAGGCGCTGGTTCTCCATCGAGCGCACCTGCACCTGCTGTTGCCAGAACAGGCTGGCGACGATGGAGATGGCCAGCGTGGTGAGCAGCAGCGCGGTAATCACGGCAACGCCGCGTTCGCGTGTCGGACGGCGCAGGCGTGTCATGGTTCCCCCAGGAGGAAGGATTTGATCATCGGCGCCTGCAGGCCCTGCGCCTGCAGCGCCACCTGCATGCCGATCGGCTCGTTGGCCGCCTGCGCATTCGGGTTGGCCTGCTGCTGGATCTGCTGCTGGACGACTTGCCCCTGGCTCTCGGCCGTGCCGGCCGCGTTCGCGCCCGGATCGACGCCGCCCTGGCGCCACGCGCCATTGACCCACGTCGCGACCTGCATGCCGGTCACGCCGGTCTGCAGCGCCACGGCCGGGTTGGCGTCGGCGTCGCTGCTGACGGCCTGCCACAGCGCATCCAGCTGGACGAGGTCGCGCGTCGGCTGCGACTCGCGCCGGATCAGGGTGCCGTTGACGATCCGGTACGCCACCACCTGCAGCCGCGACGGCTGGTTTTCCGTGAACACTTCGCGCACGAGCGTGAAGCGGTCGGCGCCGATCAGCAGGTAAGGCCGCTGGTCGACGATGTCGCGCTGGGCGATGTGCTCGCAATCGCTCTGCATCTGGGCAAAGGCCAGCTGCATGCCGCGCGTGACTTCCATCTGCTGCGTGAGGGCGGTGCGCGCACGCACGATGCCGTCCAGCCCGCGCCAGCCGAGCACGGCGACGATGGCCAGGATGCTGATCGCCACCAGCAGCTCCACCAGCGTGAAGCCGGGCTTGCGCATGCGCGCGACGGGAACAACGGGTGTCATTTCCACGGCTTCAGCACGAGTTGCACCAGCTTGACGATGCGCCGGTTGGGATTTGCGATGTCGAACACCGAGACCTCGACCCGGCGCAGGCGCGGGTTCGGGCTGGCGATGACTTCTTCCTGGCAGACGAGGTGCAGGTCGCCCTGCGGGCAGTCGAAACCGCGCTTGCCGAGTTCGGGGAATTCCTTGCCGAGGCGGATCTGCACGAGGCGGTTCTCGGCCGACCAGGTGGCCATCATCGACGCGCGCAGGCCGCTGCCGTTGGCGGCCAGGCTGCCGACGGCGCGCAGGCCCGCGCCCAGCGCGGTGCCGACGATGACGAGGGCCACCAGCACTTCCAGCAGCGTGAAACCGCGCTGCCGCCGGGCTCGGATCGGATCGTTCATCGCGCGTTCATTCCACATTGAAGTGCCCGACCCCGTCGGCGCGGATGGCGACGCGGTCGTTGCCGCTCGCCAGCGTGAGCACGAACGGCTTGTCGACCGGTTCGCTGCCGAACGTGATCCGCAGCGGATTGATGGCGCCGGCGCTGACCGGATCGAGCAGCAGGGTCAGCGGCGCATTCTTGAATTCGCGCTCGCGCAGCAGGTCGTCGTTCTGGATCGGCTGCCAGCGCGTCTCGGTGCGCACGAGGAAGTGATAGCGCTCGGGCGTGGCCTCGAAGGCGACCAGGCGGTTGCGCACGATGGCTTCGTCGCGCGCCAGCTGCAGCAGCAGCGCGATGCGCTGCGCCTCCTTCTGCAGGTCCTGGTGCGGGCTGGGCACGGCGTTCACGCTGACCAGTCCCAGCGTGATGCCGATGATGACCATCACGACCATGATCTCCACCAGCGTGAAACCGCCGCGTCTGGTCATCGGATGGGTCACTGCCACTCCTTGTGCCGGGACAGGTTGGTCGTCAGCGGGTTACTTGTTGTCCCACGAACCGATGTCGGCATCCTCGCCGCTGCCGCCCGGCTGGCCGTCCGCGCCCAGCGAGAACACGTCGACCTCGCCGTGCAGGCCCGGCGACAGGTACTGGTACGGCGTGCCCCACGGGTCCTTCGGCAGCTTGTCGAGGTAGCCGCCTTCCTTCCAGCCGTTGGCGGCCGGGCCGCTGGTCGGCTTCTGGGTGAGGGCCTGCAGGCCCTGCTCGGTGGTCGGGTAGCGCTGGTTGTCGAGCTTGTACAGCTTGAGGGCAGACATCAGGGTCGAGATGTCGACCCGGGCCGCGGCCACGCGCGACTCGCCGGTGCGGCCCAGCAGCTTGGGCACGACGAGCGCGCCCAGGATGCCGATGATGACCACGACGACCATGATTTCGACGAGGGTGAAACCGCCCTGGCGGCGCTGCCGCGCGAAACGATGCTTGAAGTTCTGCATATGTGTGATGATGTGGCCGGAAAAATCAATCAAGTATAAGGCCGGGCGATGTAAAGAATTTACCCGGAAGATTTTCCAATTGTAAGGTAGGCGGCACGGCATGACACCATCGGCCTTGGCTTTTTATCATTCTACGCCGCGGCGCTCCCCGCATACGGGGCAGCACGGGTTGCGCGCCACGCCGATTTCCGTCCATTCCATGCCGCGCGCGTCCAGCATTTGCAGCCGGCCCGCCAGCGAGCGGCCGCTGCCGACGACCACTTTCAGCGCCTCGGCCGCCTGCATGGCGCCGATGATGCCGACCAGCGGCGCGAACACGCCCATCGTGCTGCATGCGACCTCTTCGAACCGGGCGTCTTCCGGGAACAGGCAGGCGTAGCACGGCGACGCCGGGTCGCGCACGTCGTACACCGAGATCTGCCCGTCGAAACGGATCGCCGCGCCCGCGACGAGCGGGACGCCGGCGCCGACGCAGGCACGGTTGACGGCATGGCGCGTGGCGAAGTTGTCGCTGCAGTCGAGTACGACATCGGCAGCGCCCACGAGTTCCCGCAAACGCGCGGCATCGGCGCGCTCGCGCAAGGCGACGACCTCGACGTCGGGATTGATCTGATGGAGCGCATCCCGTCCCGATTCGACCTTGGGCTGGCCCACGCGCGCCGTGGTGTGCATCACCTGGCGCTGCAGGTTCGTGAGGTCGACGGTGTCGTCGTCGACGAGCGTCAGGCGCCCGACGCCGGCAGCGGCCAGGTACAGCGCGGCCGGGGAGCCGAGGCCGCCGGCGCCGATCACCAGCACGCGGGCGCGCAGGAGGCGGTCCTGGCCTTCGATGCCGATCTCGTCGAGCAGGATGTGGCGCGAGTAGCGCAGCAGTTGCTGGTCGTTCATCGCCTCACTTCTTCGGCGCCGGGAGCTTGCGGTCCGGTACCGGCGGCGTGCCGTCCTTGATCTCGGCCGGCTTCTGTTCCTGGCCCGGCAGGCCGGCAGGCGCCGGCTTGTCCTCGTCCGGATCGTCCTTCGCCAGCTGCACCTTCAGGCCCTTGAAGTGGTTCAGGGCCTGCGCCAGCTGGAAGTCGTCCCTGGCGCCGAATTCGACCGGCTTGGCGTTCTTCAGCGCGGCGACGGTCAGCTGTTCTTCCTCCAGCTCGTCGCGGCGCCTCGCGTTCGCGCTCTTGCTGTCGGCCTTCTCGTTCGTCAGGTGGTGGTCGAGGTCGGCCTCGCGCACGCGCACGGCGTTCAGGCCGTCGCCTTCCGGCGTCTCGTCGACCTTCAGGTCCGGCACGATGCCCAGCGCCTGGATCGAGCGGCCCTTCGGCGTGTAGTAGCGCGCCGTCGTCAGCTTGACGGCCGTGTCCGGCGTCAGCTGGCGCAGCGTCTGCACCGAGCCCTTGCCGAAGGTCTGGCTGCCCATCACGATGGCGCGCTTGTAATCCTGCAGGGCGCCCGCGACGATTTCCGACGCCGACGCCGAGCCCGTGTTCACGAGCACGACCATCGGCACGGATTTCAGCGCGGCCGGCAGCTTCGCCAGCGGATCGGTGCCCGGCTTGAGGGCATAGAATTCGCGCCGGCCGTAGAACGTGGTGTTCGATTCCGGCAGCTGTCCCTTGGTCGAGACGATCGCGTCGTTGGCCGGCAGGAACGCGGCCGAGACGCCGATCGCGCTCGGCAGCAGGCCGCCCGGATCGTTGCGCAGGTCGAGCACCAGCCCCTTGATGTTCGGATTCTGGCCGTACAGGCTCTTCAGCTTGTCGGCCATCTCGTCGACGGTCTCTTCCTGGAACTGGTTGATGCGCAGCCAGGCATAGCCCGGCTCGATCATTTTCGCCTTGACGCTGGCGACGCGGATTTCTGCGCGCTCGACCGGCACGACCCAGGGCGCGTCGGCGCCGCGGCGGGCGATGGTCAGCATGACCTTGCTGTGCGGCTCGCCGCGCATGCGCTTGATGGCGTCGTCCAGCGACAGGCCTTTCACGGGCACGTTGTCGATCCGGGTGATCAGGTCGCCGGCCTTGATGCCGGCACGGTAGGCGGGGGAATCGTCGAGCGGCGAGACGATCTTGACGTAGCCGTCCTCCATCGCGACCTCGATGCCGAGGCCGACGAAGTGGCCCTGCACTTCTTCCTGCATCTCGGCGAAGTCGCGCTCGTCGAGGTAGACCGAGTGCGGATCGAGCGAACTGACCATGCCGGCGATCGCGTCCGACAACAGCTTCTTGTCGTCGACCTTCTCGACATAGTCGCTCTTGATGAGGGCATACACGTCGGCCAGCTGGCGCAGCTCGTCCAACGGCAGCGGGGTGTCGCCACCCTTTTGCGCGAGCGCCGAGTACTGGACCGAAGCGGCCACGCCGGCCACCATGCCGAGACCGATCAGGCTGACGCTCTTGAGTTTCTTGCCCATGCTTTTTCCTTAGAACCGGACCCAGCTGGCCGGATCGAACGCCTTCCCGAGATGCCTGAGCTCGAAGTATAGCCCCGATTCCTCGTTGCCGCCGGTATTGCCCGCGCTGGCGATGACGTCGCCCGGCTTGACCGCGTCGCCGGCCTGTTTCACCAGCGTCTGGTTGTTCCCGTAGATCGACAGGTACTCGCCGCCGTGGTTGACGATGATCAGGTTGCCGTAGCCGCGCATCCAGTTGGCGAACACGACGCGGCCCGCCGCGATGGCGCGCACGTCGGTGCCTTCCGGCGCCTTGATGAACATGCCGCGCCACGTCGGGCCGTCGCCGCGCTTGGCGCCGAAGCGGGCCGCGATCTTGCCGGAGATCGGCGCCGGCAGGCGGCCGCGCAGGCTTTCGAACGCGCCGCTCGGCAGGTCGGCCGCCAGCGCGGTGTCGGCCGTGCGCTGCGGTGCCTGCGGTTTGGCTGGCGGCGCCTCGGCCACCTGCGTCTCTTCGGGTTCCGGCTTCGGCGGCGGCAACGGCTTGGCCGGCTTGCCGGTCCGGGCCGCTTCCCTGGCGGCTTCGCGCGCCAGGCGCTCGCGTTCCTCGCGCTGTGCCTTCGCCTTTGCCAGCGCGCGCTCGCGCGCCTCGGCGGCGGCTTTCGCGCGCGCCGCGGCCAGTTCCTGCTGGCGCTTGCGCTCGGCCGCGGCGGCGATTTCCTGTTCGCGGATCAGGCGCGTCAGGCGGTCGACGAGGCCGCTCATGCGCTGCTCGTCCTGCTCCAGCCGGCTGGCCTGCTTGCGCTGGTCGACCAGCTTGCTGGACAGGTTCGCCAGCAGCGTGGCGCGCTTGGCCTTTTCCTTTTCGAGCAGCGCCTTCTGGGCCTTCTGCTCCTGTGCAATTTCTTCGAGTTCGTCCTTGGCGTTCTGCGTCTGCGCCTGGTTGGCTTCGACCGCCGTCAGGTTCGCGCGCAGCGCGTTCAGCAGCTTGGCCTGCGCCTGCGAGACGTACGCCATCATCTGCAGATCGCGGTTGATCCGGTTCGGATTGTCGCCCGACAGCAGCAGCTTGATACGGTCTTCGTTACCGGCGACATAATGCTCGCGCAACAGCTTGGCCAGCTGGCTCTTTTGCGCGGCGATCGTCTGGCCGAGGCGCTCCTGCTCCGTCGCCAGGTCCTTGAGCTTGGCGTTGGTGTCGGCCTGCTCGTCGGCCAGTTCGCGCAGCGAGCGGTTGGCGTCGGAAATCGCTTCTTCCGACTCGGACAATTCGTCGGCCGCGTCTTCCTTTTCGCTTTCGGTGCGGCTGATGTCCTTCTTGAGCGCACTGAGCTTTTGCTGGATGCCGACGCGCGCCGCCTCGGCGGCAGCCTTTTGCTTGCTGCGCTCGGTCTGGCGCGGCGCTGCCTGCACGCTGCCGAAGGCGAGCGCGCAGGCCAGCAGGCCGCATAACAGCTTGCCGCGGGCACCCGGGCCCGCGGACGTGGACTTCATGGGGAACAAGCGCAAGACTTACTTCGCCTTCCCTTGGTTCGCCACGGCGGCCATCGCGGCCGCGATCGCATCCTGGTCGCCCAGGTAGTAATGGCGGATCGGCTTCAGGTCCGCATCCAGCTCGTACACGAGCGGGGTGCCGTTCGGGATGTTCAGGCCGACGATATCGCTGTCGCTGATGTTGTCCAGCATCTTGATGACCGCGCGCAGGCTGTTGCCGTGGGCCGAGATCAGGATCTGCTTGCCGGCGCGGATGGCCGGGGCGATTTCCTCATCCCAGGCCGGCATCACGCGGGCGACGGTGTCCTTCAGGCATTCGGTCAGCGGGATCTGCGCCTTGTCCAGGCCGGCGTAGCGCGGGTCGTCGAACGACGTGCGCGGATCGTCCGCTTCCAGCGCCGGCGGCGGCGTGTCGTAGCTGCGGCGCCAGACCAGCACCTGCTCGTCGCCGAACTTGGCGGCGGTCTCGCCCTTGTCCAGGCCCTGCAGCGCGCCGTAATGACGCTCGTTCAGGCGCCAGTCGTTCTTGACCGGCAGCCACATCATGTCCATCTCGTCCATGGCCAGCCACAGCGTGCGGATCGCCCGCTTCAGGACCGAGGTATAGGCCAGGTCGAAGGCGAAGCCGGCTTCCTTCAGCAGACGGCCGGCCGTCTTGGCCTCCTTCACACCTTTCTCGGTCAGGTCGACATCGGTCCAGCCGGTAAAACGGTTCTCGAGGTTCCAGGTGGACTCGCCGTGGCGCATGAATACGATTTTGTACATAGGTTCTTCTTTAGAGAAAAAAGTGAGCAAGAAATACCGATCCGACTTCTATTTTATAATGCGATGATTCAGTTCAACCAACGGAACCTTCGTGAAATTCATCATCGACCATTTCATCACTGTCGCGATCGCCGTCCTGTCGGGGGGTGCGCTGCTGTGGCTGTCGCTGGCGCCGCGCGGCCGCCAGCTGTCGCCGCTGCAGGCGACGCAGTTGATCAACCGCGGCAAAACGACCGCCGTGATCGACGTGCGCGGCGCGGACGCCTTTGCCGCCGGTCACCTGCGCGACGCCCGCCACATCCCGCTGGCCGACCTGGCCACGCGCGCCGGCGAGCTGGACAAGGCCAAGATCAAGACCGTCATCGTCATCGACCAGGACGGCAAACAGGCCGATAAAGCGGCGCGCCTGTTGAAAACGGCAGGGTTCGAAGATATCTATGGACTGGAAGGCGGGGTCGCGGCCTGGACGGCTGCTGGTCTGCCCTTGATCAAATAATCGGAAGAAAGGATTCTGCCATGACAGCCCATGTCGTTCTGTACCACACCGCAAGCTGCCCCTATTGCGTGCGCGCCGAGCGCCTGCTGGAAGCCAAGGGCGTGAAAGACATCGAGCGCATCCGCGTCGACCTCGACCCGGAACAGCGCGCCATCATGATGCAACGTACCGGCCGCCGCACCGTACCGCAAATCTACGTGGGCGAGACCCACGTGGGCGGCTTCGACGACCTGTACGCGCTCGACCAGGCTGGCCGCCTCGACCCGCTGCTGAAGGGCGACGCCGCCTGACGGCGTCATCCGGAGCGGTTTTTCGCACGGTTCCGCCAGGGAGACGGACGGGACCGGACTGGGCGGCGGCATGCTATTGAAACCGAATTGGTTTTGATACAATTGCCGGCGCCTTGACAAGTCAAAGCACCTCGAATGGCAGGCTTTGCCATTCTTCTTAAAATTCAAACGAAAGCGTTCCATGGCTGACGAAAACCTGCAACCCGTATTCCAAATCCAGCGTATCTACATGAAAGATCTGTCGCTGGAGCAACCGAATTCCCCGTCGATCTTCCTGGAGCAGGAAGCCCCGACCATCGAGGTCTCGCTGGACGTCGGTGCAGAAGCCATCGCCGACAGCATCTACGAATCGACCGTCACCATCACCGTGACCGCCAAGGTCAAGGACAAGGTCGCGTTCCTGGTCGAAGGCAAGCAGGCAGGTATCTTCGAAGCCCGTAACATCCCGGCCGACCAGATGGATCCGCTGCTGGGCATCGGTTGCCCGAACATCATCTATCCTTACCTGCGCAGCAACATCGCCGACGTGATCACCCGTGCCGGTTTCCCGCCGGTCCACCTGGCCGAGATCAACTTCGAGGTGTTCTACCAGCAGCGTCGCCAGGCGCTGGCCGAACAGGCTGCCACCGCCGGCACGCCGGCCGGCAACCAGTAATTCCCCGGGCGTCCCGCGCCGTCCACAGCGGACGGGGCCGGACGCCTTGTTCATCGTCGCGCTCTTGCCGACACGCTTTGCGCCGACGCTTGCCGCAGCGCCTTCACCGACGTCTTCGGCTGTCGTTCCGGCGTGGTCCGTCTTCAAAGGTTCACATGCGCTTCATCCGCTTCCACCGTCGTCTCATCGCAGGCAGCCTGTTGCTGCTGGTATCGTGCGCGGCCGCCGCGTTCGATTTCAAGACGGTCGGCGCGCATTCCGCCATCCTGTACGAGACCCCGTCCACGCGCGGGAATAAATTGTTCATCGCCCCCAGCGGCATGCCCGTCGAGGTCATGCTCAGCTACGGCGACTGGGTCAAGGTGCGCGATGCCACCGGCGACATGGCATGGACCGAAGCGAAGAACCTGTCGGCCAAGCGCAACGTCATCGTGCGCGTGGCATCGGCCAAGGTGCGCACCTCGGCGGACGAGAATGCCCCCGTGATCATGACGGTCGAGAAGAACGTCCTGCTCGAACTGGTCGACCCGGAAGCCGGGACGTGGGTGCGCATACGCCACCGCGACGGCCTCACGGGCTACGTCAAGGCATCCGACGTCTGGGGCATCTAGCCCAACATCATGCACGAATCGAAACCACCCCAACACATCACCGTCCTCGGCGCGGGCGCCTGGGGCACGGCGGTGGCGATCGCCCTCGCCGCGCGCCATGACGTCCTGCTGTGGGGGCGCAATCCCGCCCAGATGGCGCAGGCGGCGGCCGCCCGTGAAAACACGGAATACCTGGCCGGCTTCCCCTTCCCCGCCAACCTGAACGTCACGGCCGACTTCGACGCCGCCGTGGCCCACGTGACGGATGCCGCCGCGCAGTCCGGCACCACGCCGCTGCTGATCGCCGCCTGCCCGGTGGCGGGCCTGCGGCCGCTGCTCGAACAGCTGAAGGGCCGCGCCATCCCGAACATCGTCTGGCTGTGCAAGGGCTTCGAATACGGCACCGGCATGCTGCCGCACCAGGTCGTGCGCGACGTACTGGGCGACGCGGTGCCGGGCGCCGCGCTGTCCGGTCCATCGTTCGCGCAGGAAGTGGCGCGCGGCCTGCCGTGCGCGCTGACGGCGGCCTCGAACGACAGGGCGCTGCGCGAACGGGTCGTCGCGCTCGTCCATGGCGGCAATCTGCGTGTGTATTCCTGCGACGACATGGTCGGCGTGGAAGTCGGCGGCGCCGTCAAGAACATCCTCGCCATCGCCACCGGCGCGGCCGACGGCCTCGGACTGGGCCTGAACGCGCGCGCCGCGCTGATCACGCGCGGCCTGGCGGAAATCACCCGCCTCGGCACCGCGCTGGGTGGGCAGACCGGGACCTTCATGGGCCTGACGGGAATGGGCGACCTGATCCTGACCTGCACGGGTGATCTGTCGCGCAACCGCCGCGTCGGCCTGGCGCTGGCCGAAGGCAAGCCGCTCGACACCATCGTGCGCGAACTCGGCCACGTGGCCGAAGGCGTGCCGTGCGCCAAGGCCGTGCGCGAACTGGCCGCGCAGCTGGGCGTCGACATGCCGATCACCAACGCGGTGGCCGGCGTGTTGTTCGACGGTGACTCGGCCAGCGACATGGTCGGCCGGCTGCTGGCGCGCGATCCGCGCGACGAGCTGGCCTGAACGCACGCGGCGCGGACAAGATGCCTGCGCCGCGGCAAACGCATCAGGGGGCCGGATTATTGCGCGTCGGCCCGCCTGTGTTGTCGCCCGGATGCAGCAGGATGGTCAGCAGCGCGACGGCGTCCTGGTTGGCCTGGATCGCATGCGGCTCGCCGCCCGCCAGATAAACCATTTCGTTCGGCTGCAGGATCGTCGTGCGGCCGTGCGCCTGGAACGCAATCTCGCCTTCCAGACACAGCAGGGTCATCTCCCCTTCGACCCAATGTTCCGGCATCGGTTTTTCCTTCGGTATCACCAGCCGGATCAATTCCATGTGGTCGGTCTTGATCAATGCGATCGACGTGAAATTCGCGATGTCGTCTTCGCCCCGCTGGAGTGCGATCCGCTCACCCGAGACTGCGTGGTGCAACGCCATGTGTGACTCCCTTTACTCTTCGAATGTCTGCGGCACCCCGCGCAGCCAGGTGACGAGCGCGGTGGCGTCCTTGAATCCCTGCGCGAGCTGCGGCACGAGCTTGTCCGGGGCGTTGATGTCCAGCTTCTCTTCCTTCCAGACGAAATAGCTCTTGAGCTTCAGGTATTCGACCAGCGGATGGTTCGGATCGAATCCCTTCGGCGGGCGTTGCAACTTGTCTTCCGGCTGCAGGTCGCCATATGCCTCGCGCAGATGTTTATTCTTCAACATTTTGGCGAAACCTGGCGCATCGTTGACGACGTGCTCGCGGATCGCCTTCAGGCGCGCCGTCGGCGGCAGGTATTCTCCGGCGCCGTACAGCAGCGTGCCGTCGGCTTCGATGTGGAAGTAATAGGTCGGCCCGCCGCCTTCGCTGGGACGGCGCTTGTTGCCCGGGGCGATGCCGGCCGAGAAATGCGTTTTATACGGCGTCTTGTCGTTCGAAAAGCGCGTATCGCGCTGGAAGCGGAACATCGCCTTCTTCGGATCGCAGGCGAGGATCTGTTTGTCGAACCGGCCGATCTCGCGGATCAGCTCCGTCAGCACTTCGAGGAACTCGGCCCGCAGGATGTCGTAGCGGGGCTTGTTCATGATGAACCAAGGCCGGGTATTGCTCTCTTTGAGTTCGGAAAGGAATTGCGTCAGGTCGCGCAGGTGCATGGGGTCTCAAGGTCCAAAATCGGTCAGGGGGTCTGGCGCGGACGGCGGCCGACGGTGACGTCGATCGTCGTTTCGCGGTTCTTGCGCATCACTGTCATTGCCGCCTTGTCGCCCGGCGGCAAGGCGGCAATGAGGTTCATCATGTCGTTGGTGCTGCGCACTTTCTTGCCTTGCACGGCCAGCAGGATGTCGCCCGGGCGCATGCCGGCGCGGTCGGCCGGGCCACCGCGCACGACGCCCGCGATGATGGCGCCGCGGTCGCGCGCGAGGCCGAAGCTGTCGGCCAGTTCCGGCGTGATGTCCTGCGATTCGACGCCGATCCAGCCGCGCACCACCTGGCCATGCTTGATGATGGCGTCGAGCACGGTCTTCGCCGTCGAGACCGGAATCGCGAAGCCGATGCCGACCGAGCCGCCCGTCTGCGAATAAATGGCCGAGTTAATGCCCAGCAGGTTGCCGCGCGTGTCGACCAGCGCGCCACCCGAGTTGCCGAAGTTGATCGCGGCATCCGTCTGGATGAAATTCTCGAAATGGTTGATGTGCAGGTTGTTGCGGCCCAGCGCCGAGATGATGCCTAGCGTGACGGTCTGGCCGACGCCGAACGGGTTGCCGATCGCCAGTACGACGTCGCCCACGCGCGCGCCCTCGGGGTCGCCCAGCACGATCACCGGCAATTTATCGGCCTTGATGCGGATGACGGCGAGGTCCGTTTCCGGATCCGTGCCGACGACGCTGGCCGCGGATTTCCTGCCGTCGGCCAGGCCGACTTCGATCTCGTCGGCGCCTTCGACCACGTGGTAATTGGTCAGAATATAGCCGTCGCCGCTGACGATCACGCCCGAGCCCAAGCTGGCCATCTGCTCCTGCGGCGGCATCTTGTCGCCGAAAAACTTACGGAAAAACGGGTCTTTCAGCAGCGGGTGGGTGTCGCGCAGCGCCTTGCTGGTCAGGATGTTGACGACCGCCGGCATGGCGCGGCTGGCCGCGTTTCGGTAACTGCCCGGCGCCGCCCCGTCGGCGGGTGCCTGCAGCACCGGCACGGCCTGGCCGGGGCCGCCCACGGCGACCTGGTTGGGCGGCCTGCCGACCCACGCCGGCCGCAACGCCGCGATCACGACATACACGCCGAGGGCGATCGTGACGGTCTGGGCGAACAGCAGCCAGTAGCGGCGCATGGGCGATCGCTCCGCCGTTTATCGCTTCAGCGCGTCGCGGATTTCGCGCAGCAGGACGATCTCTTCCGCCGGCGGCGCTGCGGCTGCGGCAGCCTCTTCCGCCTTGGTGAAGCGCGTGCGCACACGGTTCATCAGGCGCACCATCTGGAAGATGACGAAGGCGAGGATCAGGAAGTTCAGCAGGATCGTGAAGAAGTTCCCGTACGCCAGCACGGCACCGGCCTTCTTGGCTTCGGCCAGCGGCAGGCCGTACGGCTGGCCGTTCAGCGGGAGGTAGTAGCTGGCGAAATCGAGACCGCCGAACAGCTTGCCGATCGGCGGCATGATGACGTCTTGCACGAGGGAGTCGACGATGCGTCCGAACGCACCGCCGATGATGACGCCGACGGCCAGGTCGACAACGTTGCCCTTCATTGCAAATTTCCTGAATTCTTCCAGCATCGCCATGCAGACCTCCCTTATGTTTTTCAAAATATTGACAACTACATAGCGATGATACAGGAAACGTGTGATGCCCCCGACTGCCGAGACAGGCATGTGGCGAAGTCGTCGAATGCAAAATGAGCGTTTGGAGTGCGCCGCGACAGGGCGAACGTTTTTTCTTTAATTTGCAAATCTGTTCACCTATAATCGACCGTTGCATAAAAGGCTTTTACCGTATTACAACTTATTGCATTGCAACATTTCGCATTTGACGAATGGAGTTGGTATGAGTAATGAGAAGCAGGTCGATTCAGGCCGGCGAGGCTTGCTCGTGGCTACATGCGCGGCGGGTGGCGTTGTCGGTGTTTCAACGGCCGGAGTACTGGTCAGTACGTTGCAGCCTTCCGAGCGAGCGAAGGCGGCCGGCGCGCCGGTCGAAGCCGACATTTCCGACATCAAGCCGGGCGAAATGAAAGTCGTGGAATGGCGCGGCAAGCCGGTCTGGATCCTGCGCCGCACCCCCGAGATGCTGGCCAGCCTGCCGAAGAACGACAGCCTGGTCGCCGATCCGAATTCCGACAAGTCCTATCAAATGCCGGTGCCGGCCTACGCGAAAAACGAATTTCGCGCACGCGAGAACCATAAGGAATTGCTCGTCGTCGTCGGCATTTGCTCCCACCTGGGCTGCTCGCCCTCGTCCCGCTTTACCGAAGGTCCCCAGCCGAACCTGCCGGACAACTGGCATGGCGGTTTCCTCTGCCCGTGCCACGGATCGACGTTCGACTTGTCGGGCCGCGTCTTCCAGAACAAGCCGGCGCCGGCCAACCTCGACGTCCCGCCGTACATGTATCTGTCCGACAACAAGATCCTGATCGGCAAAGACGAGAAAGGCGAGGCATAACATGGGCGCAGCGTTCAAGGAAACCAAACTCCCGGCCGACGCGCCGAAAAGCCACAAGGCGCTGGCCTGGGTCGACGACCGCTTCCCGCTGTCGAAGCTGTGGAACGACCAGTGGGGCCGCTACTATGCCCCGAAGAACTTCAACATCTGGTACCTGTTCGGCTCGCTGGCGATGCTGGTGCTGGTGCTGCAGATCGTCACCGGCATCTTCCTGACGATGCACTACAAGCCCGACGCCAACCTCGCGTTCGGCTCGGTCGAATACATCATGCGCGAAGTCCCGTGGGGCTGGCTGGTGCGCTACATGCACTCGACGGGCGCCTCGGCGTTCTTCATCGTCGTCTACCTGCACATGACCCGCGGCCTGCTGTACGGCTCGTACCGCAAGCCGCGCGAGCTGATCTGGCTGTTCGGCTTCGCCATCTTCCTGTGCCTGATGGCCGAGGCGTTCTTCGGCTACCTGCTGCCGTGGGGCCAGATGTCGTACTGGGGCGCGCAGGTGATCGTCAACCTGTTCAGTGCAATCCCGTTCATCGGCCCGGACCTGTCGCTGTGGATCCGCGGCGACTACGTCGTGTCGGACGCCACGCTGAACCGCTTCTTCGCCTTCCACGTGATCGCGATCCCGCTCGTGCTGCTGGGCCTGGTCGCGGCGCACCTGATCGCGCTGCACGAAGTCGGCTCGAACAACCCGGACGGCATCGAGGTCAAGGACAACCTCGGCCCGGACGGTCATGGCGTCGACGCCATCCCGTCGCACCCGTACTACACGACGAAGGACCTGTTCGGCGTGTCGGCCTTCCTGCTGATCTACAGCGCCGTCGTGTTCTTCGCGCCGGAGATGGGCGGCTACTTCCTCGAGTACAACAACTTCCTGCCTGCCGATTCGCTGAAGACGCCGCCGCACATCGCGCCGACCTGGTACTTCACGCCGTTCTATTCCGTGCTGCGCGCGACGACGTCGGACTTCATGTGGGTCGTGATGGCCGGCGTGGCGGCCTACGTCGTGTTCATCTGGCTGCGTTCGCGCCTGTCGTACAAGACCAAGATCGCGATCACCGTCATCGCCATCCTGGCCGAGATCGGCATGCTGCCGCAGGTGCTGGACGCGAAATTCTGGGGCGTCGTGCTGTTCGGCTCGGCCGTCGTGATCCTGGCGCTGCTGCCGTGGCTGGACCATTCGCCGGCCCGCTCGATCCGCTATCGCCCGGACTGGCACAAATGGGTGTACGCCGTGTTCTTCGTGGTGTTTCTCGCCCTCGGCTACCTGGGCACGCAGCTGCCGACGCCGACCTATACGCTGATCGCCCAGGCCTGCACGCTGCTGTACTTTAGCTTCTTCCTCCTGATGCCGTGGTGGAGCACGATGGGCCGGTTCAAGCCGGTGCCCAATCGCGTGACCTTCACCCCGCATTGATCCCGGAACCTAGCCAAAGGACAACCATGAAGTTTTCGAAAAAACTGCTCGCGGTCCTGGCCCTGCTGCCGGGATTCGCGTTCGCGAACGAGGGAACGTTCCCACTCGACCATGCGCCCGAACGCACCGACATCGCGTCGCTGCAAAACGGCGCCAAGCTGTTCGTCAACTACTGCCTGAACTGTCATTCGGCGTCGTCGATGCGCTACAATCGTCTGCGGGATCTGGGCCTGAGCGAAGACCAGATCAAGAACAACCTGCTGTTCTCGGGCGAGAAGGTGGGCGACATGATGACGATCGCGATGCGTCCCGCGGATGCGAAAGCCTGGTTCGGCGCCGTGCCGCCGGACCTGTCGGTGATCACGCGCGCACGCGCCTCCAGCGCCGGTTCCGGCCCTGACTACATCTACACTTATCTGCGCACTTTCTACAAGGACGACGCCCGTCCGACTGGCTGGAACAACCTGGTCGTGCCGAACGTCGCCATGCCGCACGTGCTGTGGCAGCTGCAGGGCGTACGCACGGCAAAGATGGTCGAGGAAGCGGACCCGCACGAACCGGGCAAGAAGGTGCACCGCTTCGCCGGCTTCGAACAGGTGGCGCCGGGCGCGCTCAGCCAGCAGGAGTTCGATACGCAGGTGGCCGACCTGGTCGCGTACATGGACTGGATGGCCGAGCCGGCACGCGATTTTCGCAAGCGTCTGGGCGCGATCGTCGTGATTTTCCTCGCTTTGTTCGCATTCCTTGCCTATTCATTGAATGCTTCTTACTGGAAAGACGTAAAGTGACTTGATTGCCCGGTTATAATGCGGGCAATGTCTATTCGGGGTGAGCCGCCTGGCGCTTCACCCCTTTGTTTCTTGAAGGAACTATAAACCATGATGGTTCTCTACTC
>Ga0308166_1001400_pt1 | contig 25799 bp, 23 predicted proteins | sample PhyCR2_2_FD_202137 | JGI IMG/M metagenome (GOLD analysis project Ga0308166, IMG submission 202137) | Phyllosphere microbial communities from UC Gill Tract Community Farm, Albany, California, United States - DLSLCC.R2 | ecosystem: Host-associated > Plants > Phyllosphere > Unclassified | place... | reverse complement strand
TGTGGATGGCCGACCCGGACGGCAACATCGTCTGGTTCAACGACCGCTGGTACGAGTTCACGGGCACCGCGCCGGGCCACGCGACCGTCGACCACTGGCACCGTTACCAGGACCCCGAGATGCTGCCTCACGTGATCCAGCGCTGGAAGGATGCCATCGCCAGCGGCAGCACGGCGCAGATGACCTTCCCGCTGCGCGGCGTCGACGGGCGCTACCGCAATTTCTTCACGTCGGTGGCGCCGCTGCGCGATTCCGCCGGCCGCATCGTCCAGTGGTTCGGCACCTGCACGGACGTCACCCCGCTGGAACAGGCCGAACGCGCCGTGCGCTACAGCGAGGAGCGGCTGCAGCAGGGCCTCGTCGCCGCGCGCATGGCCGTGTGGGAGCGCGATCCGCACAGCGGCGACGTGAGCTTCTCGGCCAATCTGCAGAGCGTGTTCGGCAAGCACTGGCAGAACATCGCCGAGCTGCAGAAGCTCGTGCACCCGGACGACCGCCAGGCGCTGCGCGACATCGTCGAGCAGTCCATCGCCGCCGGCGGCGAATACCGCGCGACGCCGCGCATCCGCCGCGCCGACGACGGCCGCCAGGCCTGGATCGACATGCGCGGGCGCCTGGGCCTCGGCGCGGACGGCCGCAGCACCGTCGTGCACGTCGTCGCCATCGACATCACGGAACGCAAGCGCGCCGAGGAAGCGCTGCAGCTGGCCGACCGCCGCAAGGACGAATTCCTCGCCATGCTGGCGCACGAGCTGCGCAACCCGCTCGCGCCGATCGCCAGCGCGGCCGACATGCTGCGCATCGCCTACACGGGCGAGCCGCGCGTCAAGCAGATCAGCGACATCATCGCGCGCCAGGTCGCGCACATGCGCCACCTCGTGAACGACCTGCTGGACGTCTCGCGCGTCACGCGCGGCCTCGTCGCGGTCGCGAAGGAAGCGCTGGACCTGCGCCGCGTCGTCGCCGACGCGGCCGAGCAGGCGCGTCCGCTCGTCGACGCGCGCCGCCACACGCTCGACGTCATCCTCGGCCCGGATCCGGTGACGGTGGACGGCGACCACACGCGCCTCGTGCAGGTCGTCGCCAACCTGCTGAACAACGCGGCCAAGTACACGCCGGAGGGCGGCCACATCGAGGTGGCACTGACGGCCGAGTTCGGCCAGGCGCACCTCGCGGTGCGCGACGACGGCAGCGGCATCGGCCCCGATCTGCTGCCCGTCGTGTTCGATTTGTTCACGCAGGGCGCGCGCACGCTCGACCGCGCGCAGGGCGGCCTCGGCCTCGGTCTTGCCCTCGTGCGCAAGCTCGTCGAACTGCACGGCGGCCGCGTCGACGCCGCCAGCGCCGGCCCGGGACGCGGCAGCACCTTCACGGTCACCCTGCCGCTGCTGCCGCTGCCGGTGGCGCATGAAAATTCGGGGTCAGAGCACATCTAGCGCGAACTTCGGAAATTCGGGGTCAGAGCACAATTTGAAGAAATTATTCGCAAAAATTCGGGGTCAGAGCACATTTTTGAGAAATTGCTCCTGTGCCATCACGACGCGGTGAATGCATCGGTATCCGGATATCGTCGGCCATCGCAAAGCGCGATCGCAATGCGGAGTCTGTGCCCCTGCTTCAGAGACATTGCTGCAAAATGTGCTCTGACCCCGAATTACCTGGCGACATTGCCAAAAAATGTGCTCTGACCCCGAATTGACGGGGCGACCCGGAGCTGACACGGCGTTATGGGATTTCTGCGCCGCACTGGTTTGACGGTCACGGCGAATCGGCGGACCATGGCGGCAACGTCAACGACATTGCCGCCCCATGCCTGTTTCGCCCGAATGCACGTTTGTCCCCCAGCTCGGCCTGGTCTGCATCACCGCGTCGAAGGACGTCCGCTACCGCACCGTCACGCGCAAGCGCCTGCTGGAGCAGTCGGATGCCGGCCAGCGCAAGATCCTGGACGACATCTACCGCGACAACCTGCAGACGCTGGACGCCGCACTGCAGTACTGCCAGCGCAACAGCATCCGGCTGTATCGCATGCCGTCGTCGATCTTCCCGTTCTTCGACGAGGACATCGGCCGCGAAGTGATGCAGCCGCTCGCGCCCGCACTGGCGCGCACGGGCCGGCGCGCGGCGGAACTGGGGCTGCGCCTCGTGATGCACCCCGACCAGTTCGTCGTGCTCAGCTCGGACTCGCCCGACGTCGTCGCCAACAGCGTCAAGATCCTGCAGATGCACGCCGACATCATGGACCTGCTGGAGCAGCCGCGCTCGCCGTGGGCGCTGCTCGAAATCCACGGCGGCAAGGCCAACCGCAGCGACGCGCTGGTCGAACGCATCAAGGAACTCCCTGACGCGATCCGCACGCGCCTGTGCCTGGAAAACGACGAGTATTCGTACGGTGCGGACGAGATCCACGACGTGTGCATGCGCGCCGGCGTGCCGATGATCTTCGACGCGCACCACCACATCGTGCACGACAAGCTCGCCAGCTACGACGATCCGAGCGTGGCCGCGATGCTGGCGGCGGCGCGCGCCACGTGGGCCGTGCCGGAGCACCAGGTCGTGCACATCTCGAACGGCCGCGAAGGCTTCAACGACCGCCAGCACGCGGACCTGATCACGACGATGCCCGCGTCCTATGCACAGGCGCCGTGGATCGAGATCGAGGCCAAGCTCAAGGAAGAGGCGATCGAGGGGTTGCGCGACTGGCCGGCCCTGAAGAACGGCCAGGCCGCGCTGCAACCCTGACGGTAGCAAGTTCAGCGGTTGACCGCCCCCATCGACGCCTCCGGATACCGCAACCCCGCCGCCGCCCCGCGCGGAAAGATCGCCTCCAGCTCCGTCAGCTGCGCCGGCCCCAGGTCGATGTCGACCGCCTCGACGTTCTCTTCCAGATAGGTGCGCCGTTTGGTGCCGGGAATCGGCACGATGTCCGGCCCCTGCGCCAGCACCCACGCCAGCGCCAGCTGGCCCGGCGTGCACCCGGCTTCGTGCGCCAGGTCGCGCACCTTGTCGACGAGGGCGATGTTCTGCGCAAAATTCTCGCCCTGGAAGCGCGGGCTGTGCCTGCGGTAGTCGTCCGGCGCGAAATCGTCCGGCGTGCGCAGTTCTCCGGTGAGGAAGCCGCGGCCCAGCGGGCTGTACGGCACGAAGCCGATGCCGTGGCGGCGGCAGGCGTCCAGCACGCCGTCCTCAGGGTCGCGCGTCCACAGCGAGTATTCGCTCTGCAGCGCCGTCACCGGGTGCACGGCCACCGCGCGCTCGATCGTCTGGACGGACGCCTCGGACAGGCCGACGTAGCGCACCTTGCCTGCGCGGACGAGGTCGGCCAGCGCGCCCATCGTGTCCTCGATCGGCGTGTCCGGGTCGACGCGGTGCTGGTAATACAGATCGATGGTGTCGATGCCGAGGCGCTTGAGGCTGCCCTCGCAGGCGGCGCGCACATACTCGGGCCGGCCGCTCACGCCGAAGTCGCCGGGGTTGTCGGGCGTGCGGCGGATGCCGAACTTGGTCGCGATGACGAGTGCGTCGCGCCGGCCGCGGATCGCCCGGCCCAAGAGTTCCTCGTTCGTGTGCGGGCCGTACATGTCGGCCGTGTCGAACAGCGTGATGCCCAGGTCGATGGCGCGCTGAATGGTCGCGATCGCTTCGGCTTCGTCGCGGTTGGCGTAGAAATCGCTCATGCCCATGCAGCCCAGGCCGATGGCGGAAACGTGCAATCCCTGGTTGCCCAGCTGGCGTGTCTTCATCGTGCTCCTCCGTGGCGATCGATGGGCGTGACGATAACCGTTTCGTGGCGACGGCGGCACACGGCAGGGTCTATGATCCGTCAACATTCACACATTTCATGACGGTCATTGTGAATGTGAATTGGGCGTTTCCTCATATGAAGTCCAGAATAGCCGACCATGCCTTCCATGCACACCATGGCTGACCGGGACGGGAGGCGGACATGATCGTTCGCGACCGCCCGTCGGCCCTGCAGCTGTTGTTCACCCTGCGCGGTTCGATCCTGCCGCGCATCTGGACGCACCTCGCGGTCAGCACCCTGCTGGCCGTGCTCGTGACGTGGACCGACGGCCGGCTCGGCCACCACAAGCTGCATTTCACCACCACGCCGTTCACCCTGATGGGCCTGCCGTTGGCCATCTTCCTCGGCTTTCGCAACAACGCCGCCTACGACCGCTACTGGGAAGGCCGCAAGCAATGGGGCGAACTCGTGCTGCGCAGCCGCAGCCTGGCGCGCCAGTGCCTGTCCCTCGTCGTACCCGGCGCCGCGCAGGACGACGACCCGCACCTGCGCATGATCCGCCGCGCCATCGCCTATGCGCACGCGCTGCGCCACCGCCTGCGCGCCGGCGCGTCCGGCGGCGGGCCGGATGCCGAGGTCGCGCCGTGGCTCGATCCGGACGAATGGCAGCGCGTGCGCGCGCTGCCGAACGTGCCGCACGCGCTGATGCTGGAGATGGGCGCCGACCTCGGACAGTGCCTGCGCACGGGCCGCCTCGACGCGTGCCTGGCGCCGTCCATCGACGCCAGCCTGTCGGCGCTGACGGCCGTGGCCGCGGCGTGCGAGCGCATCCGCGGCACGCCGATCCCGTTCTCGTACACGCTGCTGCTGCACCGCACGGCGTACCTGTACTGCTTCCTGCTGCCCTTCGGCCTCGTCGACACGATCGGCTACCTGACGCCCCTCGTCTCGGCCATCGTCGCGTACACCTTCTTCGGCCTGGATGCCCTCGGCGACGAACTGGAAGAACCGTTCCGCGCCTCCGACAACGGCCTGCCGCTCGACGCCATGTGTCGCACGATCGAGATCGACCTGCGCATGGCGCTGGGCGAGCGCGACCTGCCTCCCCCGCTGCTGCCGGAGAACGACCGGCTCAGCTAGTTTCATCCGCTTCAATCAGAGAGAGACATGAAGACCGAACACCTGGACCGTATCCGCTGCGCCCCGTTGCGCGAGCGCGTCACCAGTGCGCAGGACGCCGCGCGCTGGATCGAAGACGGCATGACCGTCGGCATGAGCGGGTTCACCCGCGCCGGCGACGTCAAGCTGGTACCTGGCGCGCTGGCCGAACACGCGCGCCTGCATCCCCTGAAGATCACGCTGCTCACCGGCGCTTCGCTCGGCAACGACACGGATAAACGCCTCACCGAAGCCGGCGCCCTCGCGCGCCGCATGCCGTTCCAGGTCGACCCCGTGCTGCGCGCGGCGATCAACCGCGGCGAGGTGATGTTCATCGACCAGCACCTGTCCGAGACCGTCGAGCAGCTGCGCAGCCGCCACATCGCCCCGGTCGACGTGGCCATCGTCGAAGCCGTGGCGATCACGGAAGACGGCGCCATCGTCCCGACGACGTCCGTCGGCAACAGCGCCAGCTTCGCGATCCTGGCGGACAAGGTCATCGTCGAGATCAACGTCGCGCAGGCGGCCGCGCTGGAAGGCCTGCACGACATCTGGATCCCGAAGAAGCGCCCGTTGCGCGAACCGATCCCGATCATGGCGGTCGAACAGCGCGCCGGCACGCCGTGGATCGCCATCCCGCCCGAGAAGATCGTCGCCATCGTGCTGAGCGACCAGCCCGATTCGACGTCGTCCGTGCTGCCGGCCGATGCGGAAACGGCCGCCATCGCCGGCCACCTGATCCGCTTCTTCGAGAAAGAAATCGAGGCGGGCCGCCTGGCGCGCAATCTGCTGCCGCTGCAGGCCGGCATCGGCACGATCGCCAACGCCGTACTGGCCGGCTTTGCCGACAGCCCGTTCGAGCACCTGACGATGTATTCGGAAGTGCTGCAGGATTCGACGTTCGACCTGTTCGACGCCGGCAAGCTGGATTTCGCGTCCGGTTCGTCGATCACGCTGTCGCCGGACAAGAGCCGGCAGGTGTTCCGCGACTTCGAGCGCTACCGCGACAAGCTGGTGCTGCGCCCGCAGGAAGTGTCGAACCATCCGGAAGTGATCCGCCGGCTCGGCATCATCGCCATCAACACGGCGCTGGAAGCGGACATCTACGGCAACATCAACTCGACGCACGTGCTGGGCACGCACATGATGAACGGCATCGGCGGCTCCGGCGACTTCGCGCGCAACGCCTACCTGTCGATCTTCGCGACCAAGGCCACGGCCAAGGGCGGCAAGGTGTCGTCGATCGTGCCGATGGTCACGCACGTCGACCACACCGAGCACGACGTCGACATCGTCGTCACGGAACTGGGCCTGGCCGACCTGCGCGGCCTGGCGCCGCGCGAGCGTGCCGACGTGATCATCGAACAGTGCACGGCCGAACCGTATCAATCCATGCTGCGCGCCTACGTCGACGAAGCGAAGACGCGCGGCGGCCAGACGCCGCACGTGCTGGAAAAGGCGTACGCCTGGCACACGCGCTACCGCGAGACGGGAACGATGCTCCCCGCCTGAGCGGCGGCGTGCGCTGCCTGGGCGGCGGCGTGGCCTGCCCGGGGTGGCGTGCCCTGCTTGTGGGGGCGGCGTGCCCTGCCTGGGCGGCGCGCACCCTGCCGCTGGACGCCGGCCGCTGCCGCCCTCCCCTGCTACCGCACGTCCAGCTGGAACGGCGCGGCCGGCAGGTCGTCGGCGCCGAACAGGTTGACGAACGGTGCGTCGGCCCATGCGTAGCGCACGCGCGTGACGTCCGCCCCGCCCGCCCCCGCCAGCACGACGGTGTCGCCGGCCACGCGCGCGTCGGCATAGCGGCACGCCGACGCGCCGCACACTTCGAAGCCGATGGCGCGGTCGGACGAATAGGTCGCCAGGCTCCCGCCGGTGTCGCGGAACGTCACCACGACGTCGGCGCCGCTGCGCCGCGCCGACACCGCGGTCGGGCCGCCGGGCGCGGTCTTCTCACCGTAGGCGACGGCGCGCGCGGCACGCGCGAGGCGTTCGCCGACGAGGGTCTTTTGCGTCGGGTGGATGTCGAAGCGATCGCCCACGTCGAGCGTGACGGCCAGGCCAGCGTGCGGATCCTGCGCGACGGCCTGCGCCTGCGCGTCGCGCAGCTCGGCCCAGCCGGACTGGCCGGGCGTCTTCGCCGGCGCGCCGTACGACGGCAGCTGCACGACCAGGAACGGCAGTGCCGGCTGGCCGAAGCGCTGGCGCCAGTCGCGCATCAGGAGCGGCAGCAGCGTACGGTATTCCTGCGGCGCGCCCGCGTTCGATTCGCCCTGGTACCACGCGGCCAGCTTGAATGTGTAGCCGACCAGCGGCGCGACCATGCCGTTGTACAGCGTGGTGTAGCTGGTCGGCACGTCCCACGGCGCAGGCGGTATCGACTGGCCCTTGAGCGCGCTGCCGCGCCGGATCTTCCACGCGGCCGGCAGCGGCACCGTCGCACCGTCCGCCAGGCGCACGGCGCGGTTGGCCGGCTGCCCCGTCAAGCCCCCGCCCTTGCCGCCGCCCAGCACGCGCAGGACGACGACGTTCGGGCCGGCCCGGAACACGCCGGCCGGCACCGGATAGTCCCGCCACATCCACGCGGTGCTGCCGCCGCCCACGCGTACGCCGTTGACCCAGGTGGTGTCGTAGGTGTCGACCGGTCCGAGCTGCAGCGCGTTCGCGGCCTGCGCCTGGGCCTCGGTCAGCGTGACGGTCGTGCGGTACCAGGCCACGCCGTCGAAATCCTTGAAGTCCGCCACGCCGCTGTCCTTCCATGACCCGGCCGGCGTCACCGTTGCCCACGCGTGGTCGTCGAAGCCGGGCGCGCTCCACGCGCGCTGCGCGGCCGCGGCCGGGTCGTGCGCCGTCCACCATGCCTCGTTGCGCGCTTCCTCGGCGCGCATGCCGGCGGCCGGGTCGGCGCCGTATTGCGCGACGGCGTCGACGCCGGCCGCGTAGCCCGGCGCCGTGCGCAGCGATTCGGCCCCGATCCAGCCCTGGATCGTCGTGCCGCCCCAGCTGGCATTCACGAAGCCGACGGGGATCTTGTAGTTCGCCTGCAGCGAGCGCGCCATGTAGTAGCAGACGGCGGACGCGTCGCCGATCGTCTCCGGCGTGGCGACTTTCCATTCGACCGGGTCCTTGAACTCGGCTTGCGGCGTGGCCGCGCTGAACTTCTGCACGTTCAGGAAGCGGATCCGGTCGTTGCCGGCCGCATTCGTGTTGCCCCACGCATTCGTCGAGGCGCGCATGGCGAATTCCATGTTCGACTGGCCCGAGCACAGGTAGACGTCGCCGACCATGACGTCGGCGCGGCTGACCGTCTGCCCGTCCGACGCGACGCTCAACGTGTACGGCCCGCCCGCCGGCAGCGGCGGCAGTTGCAGCTTCCATTTGCCGTGCGCGTCCGCGCTGCCGCTCGCGCTGCGGCCGGCCAGGGTAACGGTCAGCTTGCGTCCGGCACCGGCCGTGCCCCACACGGCAATGGACTGGTCGCGCTGCAGCACAGCGTGGTCGGCAAAGATGTGGGCCAGGTTCAGGCCGGCGGCCGATGCGGGCGCGCAGGCGCAGGCGGCGGCGAGCGCCAGCAGGCGCGCGGCCAGGGGTAATGTCTCCATGATTCCTCGCTGGTTGTCGTCGACGGCGCGTCCGGCAAACCGGATGGTTGCGCCAATCATTTTTATAGAGAAATCATGTTATACCAACAATGTCGCGGTTGCAGCTTCTGTTTTCGCTTTGGCAGATGTTTAGCGGACGCGCACAAAAAAACCAGCCCGCAGGCTGGTTTTTCGTGCCGGCTGGGACGATCAGTAGCCGCGGCTGCCCGTGCCCTGGCTGCCGCTGGTCGTGCTCGTGCCCGTGCCCGTGGTGCCCGTGGTGCCGGTGCCGGTCGTGCCGCTGGTACCCATCGAGCCGGCGCCGGTGGTGCCGGTGCCCGTGGCCGTGCCGCTCGAACCGGACAGGCCGGTGCCGCTGGCGCCGGTGCTGCCGCTCATGCCGCTGGAGCCGGACGCGCCCGAACCCATGCTGCCGCTCATGCCGCTCGAACCCGACGATCCGGTGCCGGTCGTGCCGGTCGTGCCGGTGCCGGAGGTGCCGCTGGAACCGCTCGAGCTGCCGGTACCCATGCTACCGGACGAACCGGACGTGCCCTGGGTATCCTGGCTGCCGCTCGACGACGAGCCGCTGGTGCCCATGCTGCCGGACGAGCCGCTGCTCGAGCTGCCGCTCTTGTGCGATTTCTTCTTGCTGTGCTTCTTGGTGGACGAGGTGCCGGTCGCGCCGGTCGACTGGTCCTGCGACGTTGCGCTGGTGCCGCTCGTGGACGCGCTGCCGCTGGTTTGCGCCTGAGCGTTTACCGTACCGAACATTGCCACCGTGACGGCGGCGCCGAGCAGGCCTTTCAGTAACTTATTCATTTTCATGTCGCTCTCCTAATGGATTTGGGGCAAAAATCTACTGCAATATCAAGAAGATATTGTGGAAGCGGAGTTTAAAGAGATCGCTTCGAAGGGTGCGCGCGTTAGCCGCCTGGAAACAAAAAACTGTGGCAAAAAAGGCGCGTCCCAGAGTGAAAAACCGGGTGCCGTACGCGGCTGCCGAAGCGGCGTGCCCGTTCAACCGGGCATGGCCAGATTGACATGCAACGCCGCGTTTTGGGCCGCTTCGCACGCGAAAAAACCGATCGGCGTATCATGCGTCCATGATTCCATTCTCGATACTCGACCTCGCCCCGATCACCGAAGGCAGCGACGCTGCCGAGTCGTTCCGCCGCTCGCTCGACCTCGCGCAGCACGGCGAACGCTGGGGCTACCACCGCTTCTGGCTGGCCGAACACCACGGCATGCCGGGCATCGCCAGCGCGGCGACCGCGGTGCTGATGGCCCACATCGGCAACGGCACCTCGACGATCCGCCTCGGCGCCGGCGGCATCATGCTGCCGAACCATTCTCCTCTCGTCATCGCAGAACAATTCGGCACGCTCGAATCGCTGTTCCCGGGCCGCATCGACCTGGGCCTCGGCCGCGCGCCCGGTTCCGACCACGCGACGGCGCGCGCGCTGCGCCGCAACCTCGCGTCCGACGCGGACGAATTCCCGCAGGACGTCGTGGAACTGATGGATTACTTCGCCGACGCGCCGCGCCGCCACGTGCGCGCCGTGCCCGGCGCCGGGCTGAAGGTGCCCGTGTGGATCCTCGGCTCCAGCCTGTTCGGCGCGCAGCTCGCCGCGATGCTGGGCCTGCCGTACGCGTTCGCGTCGCACTTCGCGCCGCAAATGATGATGCAGGCCATCGAGATCTACCGCGCCAACTTCCGCCCGTCGGCCCAGCTCGACAAGCCGTACGTGATGCTCGGCTTTAACGTGTTCGCGGCCGACACGGATGCGGAAGCGCACTGGCGCGCGACGTCGATGCAGCAGGCGTTCGTCAACCTGCGCAGCGGCCATCCGACCCGCCTGAAACCGCCCGTCGAGGGCTATCTCGACCTGCTGGGACCGGCGGAACGCGGCATGCTCGACGGCGTGCTGTCGTGCTCGGCGATCGGCTCGCCCGACACCGTCGAGCAGCAGCTGAAAGCCTTCATCGCCAGGACCGGCGCGGACGAGCTGATGCTCACGTCGCAGATCTACGACCACGCGGCGCGCCTGCGCTCGTACGAGATCGCCGCTGCGGTCCGCAACCAGGGCTGACCGCGCTCGCCGTACGGCCGAGCAACATTACGGCCGGCCGTATCGGTGAGCTGGCGTACATTCAGCCGGCGCGCGGACGTCTAGGCTGTCATCCATGGACGGCATTCGGCCGTTGATAGCATAACCATGGAGGACATATGAAAGTTCAACTCATCGCCGCAACCCTGATGCTCTCGCTCGCCTCGGCAGGCGCCGCCTATGCCAAACCGAGCTGCGCGAAAGGCGCCGTCGTGGGCGGCATCGGCGGCCACGTGGCCGGCAAGCACGGCCTGCTGGGCGCCGCCGCCGGCTGCGCCATCGGCCACCACATGGGCAAAAAGCAGGAGCGCGAGCAGCAACGGCAGGCCCAGGCGCAAGCCAATGCGCAGGCACAGGCCAACGCCAACGCGCAGCAGCCGGCGCCGCGCAAGTAACCCGGCGTCCAGCCATCCCGCCCGGGGCGGTGACGCTTCAGGCGGTGCCGCGGCCGGGCGCCACCCGCGCATGATGCATGCGCAGGCGTGCACGCTTGCCGGATCAGGCGTCGCCCGTGCCGGCCTGCAGCGCGTCGATCACGTGCCGCGTCGAGCGCACCTTGCCCATGATGCGGAACGTGTTTTCGCACGCGAACTTGTGACCCTCGGCGTGCATGCTGCTCATCGCATCTTCCGCGAACACCAGCGCATAGCCGCGGTCGAGCGCCGCGCGCGCCGTCGACTCCACGCCGATGTTGGTGGCGATGCCGCCGAAGATGAGCGTCTTGATGTTACGCCGGCGCAGCAGCTGGTCCAGGTCGGTGCCGTAGAAGGCGCCCCACTGGCGCTTCGTCACAACGACGTCCGTCGCCTGCACCTGCGCTTGCGGCGCCAGCTGCGACGCGTCCGGCGGCGGCGTTCCCTTCGACAGCGGCGCATCGGCCGGCGGCATCTGCAGCTGGTCCAGCAGCACGTGCACGAAGACCACCATCCCGCCGCGGTTGCGCACTTCGTCCGCCAGCAGCACGCAATTGCCCACCACCTGTTCGGCCGTGTACGGCGCCAGGTCCCGTTTTACATTACCGTTCTGCAAATCGATCAGCACCAGGGCGGTGCGGCCGATGTCGATGTCCAGATCACGCATCAATGAATATCCTCCTTGCCGCCAGTATTCACCAGACGCGGATTGCGTGGCGCAGCTTTCCGCTGTGCTAAATTTCTCGCATCAATGACTGCGGGCAGATGCCCACGCACCATGTCGAAAATCGTTGCCGGACTCGCTGCATCCATGGTCCTGCTGGCGGGTTGCGCCAGCCAGGGCGCCCTCACCGACTACACCGTCAACTCGGGCGCGCAGCGCAGCCCGGACCAGCGCGCGCTCGTGTTCGAACACGCCGACCTCACCCTGCGCATCGATCCGGCCGGCCAGAGCCTGCGCGGCGACGCGCTGCTGACGTTCGGCACGCGCGCGCCGCTCGACCGCATCGAGCTCGACCTCGACCGCAACCTGCCCATCGATGCCGTCAGCGTCGACGGCAAGCCGCTCGCCCCCGGCCGCTTCCGCAATCCCGACGGCAAACTGACGATCGACCTGCCGCAGCGCCTGGAACCGGACCGGCGCACGACGGTGCGGGTGACATATCACGGCACGCCGCACGTGGCCAAGCGCCCGCCGTGGGACGGCGGCTTCGTGTGGGCGCGCACGCCGGACGGCCAGCCGTGGGTGGCGAGCGCCGTCGAAGGCGAAGGCTGCGACCTGTTCTGGCCCTGCATCGACCACCCGACGGGCAAGCCCGAATCCGTCGACGAGCACATCGTCGTGCCGGCGCCGCTGGTCGCCGCCGGCAACGGCGTGGCGCGCGGCATGACGGAAGCCGACGGCTGGCGCACGTGGCACTGGCATGCCGAGCACCCGAGCACGTACGGCATCGCCATCAACGTCGGCCCGTACGCGGTGCTGGAAAGCGAATACCGCAGCCGCTACGGCAACGTCATTCCGCTGCGGCTGTGGTACCTGCCGCAGAACAAGGCACAGGCCCAGGACCTGTTCGCGGAATTCGCGCCTATGCTCGACTTCTTCGAATCGACCATCGGCCCGTATCCGTTCGGCGCCGAAAAGATGGGTGTCGTCGAAACGCCGTACAAGGGCATGGAACACCAGACCATCAACGCCTACGGCAACCACTACGCCAGGACGGCCTACGGCTACGACGACCTGCTGCAGCACGAATTCGCCCACGAATGGTTCGGCAACCAGCTCACCAACGCCGACTGGGACGACATGTGGCTGCACGAAGGCCTCGGCACCTACATGCAGCCGCTGTACATGCAGTACCTGCACGGCGACCAGGAGTACTTCGCGACGCTGATGCAGCAGCGCGCCGGCATCCGCAACAAGGCGCCGCTCGTCTCCGGCAGGCACAAGCGCGAGGAAGACGTGTACGACACCAAGCGCGGCGGTCCCGGCGGCGACATCTACGTCAAGGGCTCGCTCGTGCTGCACACGCTGCGCGGCCTGATCGGCGATGCGGCATTCTTCCGCGCCGTGCGGGAACTCGTGTACGGCACGCCCGACCCGCGGCCCGGCAGCTTCGCGCCGCGTTATGCGACGACGCCGGAATTCATCGCCATCGCCGAACGCGCGAGCGGCCGCTCCCTGGACTGGTTTTTCCAGGCCTATATGTACCAGGCCGGCCTGCCGGAACTGACGGCCGTGCGCCATGGCGACACCCTCGACCTGGCATGGCGGACGGCCGCGCGCACGCCGTTCCCGATGCCGCTCGACGTGCGCGTCGGCACCGGACCCGATGCACGCGTCGTGACGCTGCCGATGGCGGACGGCCGCGGCAGCGTCACGGTGCCGGCGGGGACGACTTATACGCTCGATCCGCGTTCGAAGATCCTGCGGCGCGAAGAACGGTTCGAGATATTCCAGCGGTATCAGGAGCGGCAGCGCAAGGACAACAAGGCCGCGACCTAGCGTGCAGCGCCGTTCCCGCGGCCGGACGACGCCGCCGTCACGTTCGTACCCGGCGCATCGATGTCAGCGCACCAGGTGCTCTTCCCGCGGGCGCGGCATCGGCGCAGGCGCCGTCATGCGCACACCCCTCGCGCCGGCCAACAGGCAGGCAGCGGCGCCGAGGTTCCAGACGCCCTGAAGCAGCAAGACGCCGACGACCAGGGTCTGCGTCATGTTCGCGCCGGCGACGACGATCGCCACGCCTGGCAGCGCCCCGCTCACCACGCCGGCCATCCCGACCTTGCGCGCCCATCCCGTATCGCGCAGCAGCGCCAGCGACCACGCGACCGCGGCCAGCGACTGGCAAACCCACGCGACGCGCGCGATATCCGTGAGGGCGACGCCCGCCACCGCCTGGATCAGCCAGTAACCGACACGCACGGCCTCGGGCGACTTGGTGACGAACAGCGCCGCCGTATCGGTACTGATGAAGCCATCGATGATCGTGGCGACGAGCATCAGCATGCTGCCGGCGCCATAGGCGATCAGGCCGGCGAGGACAGGCCCACGGCGCAGGCCCAGGCGCTGCGCCAGCACCGTGAAGCCGAACATCAGCCCGCCAATGCAGGCCATCGCCACGACATGGACGAGCTGATGCGATTCGCGGATGGCCACCATGCTCTGCAGGATCGACAGCGGGTCGCGTCCCTGTGCGCCGGTGTCGAGCGCCACGGCGACGATCGACGCCAGCGCGCTCACGATGATGATCAGGCCGGCGCTACGGGCGACGGAACGGGCAGCATGTTCTTGATCGGCGGTCATGTACATATCCTTGTAGTAGGTAGACGCACGGCGGTTCGCGTGCGCTGCCTACTATGCGGCCCGGACTTGCCGCTTCCATGTACCCGCGGTAAAGATTTGTAAAGGTCAGCGCGCCCGCGGCAGCGTCACGCGCAGGCAGCCGCCCCCTTCGCTTGGCATGCATCGCACATCGCCGCCGTGGCGGCGCGCGATCTGGCGCACCAGGCTCAGGCCGAGGCCGACGCCACCGGCCGCTTCGCTCGCGCCGGCGATCCGGTAGAACGGATCGAAAATGCGTTCCCGTTCGGCGTCGGGAATGCCGGGGCCGCCGTCGCACACGTCGAGCTGGAATGCGGTGTCCCCGGCCTCGGCGAGCCGGACGTCGACCGGCGAGCCGGCGCCGTAACGGACGGCGTTTTCGAGCAGGTTGCGCACCATGCGGCGCAACAGCTTCGACTCGCCCCTCACGGTGCACATGCCCGCATCCAGCGCGGCGCCTGCCCGCGCACATTCCTCCGCAAGGATGCCGGTGAAGTCGACCTCCTCCGGGACGGGTGGCGCGGCGCCGACCGCGTCGAGGCGGCTGGCGAGCAGGATCTCGTCGATCAGCTGGTCGAGTTCGGCGACATTCCGCCGCAGTTCGGCACGAATGGATGGCGGCGCCTGGCCTGCCATCAGCTCGGCCGCCATGTGGATGCGTGCGAGGGGGGAGCGCAATTCGTGGGAGGCGTTCGCCAGCAGCGATTTCTGTGCGGCGACCAGCGCTTCGATGCGTGAGGCCGAATGGTTGAAACTGGCCGCCAGCCGCGCCACTTCGTCCTGGCCTTCGACGGCAACGCGCATCGCGAGCTGCCCCTCCCCCCATGCTTCGACGCTGCGTTGCAGCCGTTCGAGACGGCCTGTCAGCCGCCGCACGACAGGATAGGCACCGGCTGCGACCACCAGCGCGATCACGACCAGCGGCACGATGAATCCGAGCGCATGCACGTGCCTGCCGCTGATCGTCATGCCCGTGCGCGTCGCATCGAAGCGGACGTGCGCAAGGCCGAACAGGACGGCGGCCGACAGCAGACTGGCCAGCAAGGCGAGGTAGAAGCGCAGGTACAGGCGCTGTCCGAGCACGCCCGGCCACCGCGCGGCATTACGCATCGTGTACCTTGGCGAATACGTACCCGGCGCCGCGTACCGTAATGATGCGGCGCGGCTGCTTCACGTCGTCCTCGATGGCGACGCGCAGGCGGCCGATGTGGACGTCGATCGAGCGGTCGAACGGATCAAAGGCGTCGCCCTTGACCGCGTCGAGCAGCTGCTCGCGCGACAGCACGCGGCCGGCACGCTCGGCCAGCGTGACCAGCAGATCGAACTGGTAGGCGGTCAGCGGGCGTGGTTCATCGTCCAGGGACACGGTGCGCGCGCCGATGTCGATGACGAGACGGCCGAAGCGCAGCACCCTGGACGCCGCTTCCGCCGCCAGCGGCGGGCGCCGCAGGACGGCGCGCAGCCGCGCCAGCAGTTCGCGCGGTTCGAACGGTTTGGGAACGTAATCGTCGGCCCCGATCTCGAGGCCGACGACGCGGTCGAACGGGTCGCCTTTGGCGGTCAGCATGACGATCGGGATCGAGCGCAGCGGCGCGGCGAGCGCGCGGATTTGACGGCAGACGTCGAGGCCATCCATGTCGGGCAGCATCAGGTCCAGCAGGACCAGCTGGAAGACATCGTGGTCCCGCTGCAGCATGGCGATCCCCGCCTGCGCCGTAGTGGCGTGCGACACCCCGAAGCCCTGAGGCTCCAGGTAAGTCGCGACCATGCCGGCAAGGCGCTCGTCGTCTTCAATCATGAGGACATGCTGGACCATACGGCATCATATCCCAGTGCGTCGGCGCAGTACATCCGCTCATTGCATCCGATGCCTCAGATGGTCGGCGAATGCCGCGCGCTGCGCCGGCGTGAGCACGTCGGCGGCATCCTCGACCGCCGCCAGGATGCGGCGGCTGATGAGATCGGCCTGCTGCATCTGCGTGGCGCGCAGCTGCTCCAGCGCGGCGCGGTCGATCACCGGCGCCATCAGCAGCGTGTGCGCCTGGGCATGCGCGCGGCGGAATTGCTCATGCGCCGGGCGCAAGTCGGCCATGGCCGCCTTGGCGATGGCGGCCACGCGCGCTTTCTGGTCGGGGCTGGCGCCGTCGGCGAACTGCGCAACCATCGCGTCGATATGTGCATCCATGGCCGCCGGGTCCATCGCCATGTGTCCTGCATGGCCCGGATGGCCGTGCAGGCCCGCGCCGGCGTTGGCGAAGCCGGCGCCCGCGGCACCGATCGCCACGGCGAGCGCGGCAGTGATAAGCCAGCGCCGTCCGGAACGGGGAGCGGGCGAAGCCGCGTGGCCGCCATGTTTGTCGTTGTGCGTGTTCATCGTGAGCCTCATGTAAGTGGAGTAGCTCCACAGTAAGGCTTCCATGTACACGGCGTGTGAGCGGTGGGTAAAGATTTGTAAAGCGTGGCCGCAGCGCCGGCGCCATGCGGGTGCGCCGGCGCTGCGGCCCGGGCAGGCGGGTCTGGGACCAGCCGTCTCGAACATGGGTCAGGTGCTTCGACGCCTCCCGCCGCGCTCACGGCAGCGGCCTGCCTTCGACGTCGATGCGGCGCACGGTGCCCAGGTTCAGCGCGCGGATTGGCGCTTCGATCCGGCTCATGTCGCCGACGACGATCCACACGGGCTGGCGCGGCAGCACGACGCGGGCCGCGAGCGCGTTCAGCTGCGCCGGCGTCAGCGCGAGCGCCGTGGCCGTGTACGTGTTGTAGTAATCCTCGGGCAGGCCGTACTGCAGGATGGTCGCGTAGGCGTTGCTCAGCTGGCTCACGGTCTCGAACGAACCGGGCAGGCCCAGGGTCTCGTTGGCTTGCGCATCCTGCAGCTCGCGCGGCGTCACCGGACGCGCGCCGCCGAGCGCCGCGTACTGGCGCGCCAGTTCCTGCAGCGCGTCGGCCGTCTTGTCCGTCTGGACCGGGGAATCGCTGATCAGGAGGCGCTGGCCGCGCGCCGCCACGAGCGACGAGCCGACGCCGTACGACCAGTGCTTGTCCTCGCGCAGCGCCAGGTTCAGGCGCGAGCTGAACGTGCCGCCGAACACGTCGTTCAACAGGTTCAGCGCGACGGCGTCCGGCGTGTTGCGCGGCGGCGCGAGCTGGGCGCCGACGATGTCGCTCTGCAGCGCGCCGGGCCGGTCGATCAGGTAGATCGTCGTGCCGGCCGGCTGCGGGACCCGGGCCACGTCGTGCGCGGGCACGGTGCCCGGACGCCACGCGCCGAACGCGCGCTCCAGCAGCGGCTTCAGTTCGGCCATCGTCGTATCGCCGACGACGAGCAGGGTCGCGTTGTTCGGCCTGAACCACGTGCCGTGGTAGGCGACGAGATCGGCGCGCGTCATCTTCGCGACGGCTTCCTGCGTGCCGGTGCCGGTCAGTGGCAGCGCGTACGGGTGGCCCGGCCCGTACAACAGCGGCGGCAGCACGCGCAGCGCCATCAGCCGCGGCACGGTCTCCTCACGCTGGATCGCCGCCAGCCGCGTCTTGCGCACGCGCTCGACATCGTCCTGCGGGAACGACGGATGCAGCGCCAGGTCCGCGTACAGCCCGAGCGCCTGCGCCAGCGTGGGCTTGAGCACGTTCATGTTGACGAACGCGCCGTCCAGGTTGATCGTCGTGCCGAACGACGCGCCCAGCGCTTCCAGCTCCTGGCTGATCTGCAAGGTGTCGCGCGTCTTCGCGCCGGGGCCGCCCGTCCCCTCTTCCAGCATGCGCAGGGTCAGACTGGCCAGGCCCGGCAGCGCGTGCGCATCGGATGCGAAGCCGCCGCCGAGCATCAGCGACAGGTTGATCACGGGCGCGCCGTGGCGCTCGGCCAGCACGATCTGCAGGCCATTGGACAGGGTGTCCTTCTGCATCGGCGGCAGCGTCAGCGGCTCGGGGTGGCCGGCCGGCGGGCCCTTGCTGCGGTCGAGCGCGGACGCCTGCGCCGCGAGCCCGGCCGGGAACGGATCGACCTGCAGCACGTAGTCGCCGTCGGCCAGCCAGTCGGCCATGGCCTGGCGCACGGCCGCCGGCGTGGCGTCCTTGATGCGCTGCAGGTATGGCTTGTAGCAGTCGGGATTGCCCGTGAACGTCGCGCAGCGCGCCAGCACGTCGCTCTTGCCGCCGAAGCCGCCCACGCGCTCGACCGCGCGCGCGTGCTGCGCGAGGATCGCCGTCTGCGCCAAGCGCAGCTCGGCCGCGGTCGGACCGGACTTCATCAGCGCGCGCAGTTCCTCGTCGGCCAGCGCTTCCATGCGCGCGACGTCGGCCGCGGGCGCCCCCGGCTTGGCCGTCAGGTTGATGCCGAACTGGCCGGCGATCTCGTTCGACTCGTTGCCGCTGCCGACGCCTGTCGCCAGCTGTTCCTTCACGACGAGCCGCTGGTACAGGCGCGACGTCTTGTCCCCGCCGAGCACCTGCGCAGCCAGGTCGAGCAGGGGTTCTTCCGGCGTGTCGGCGCCGGGCACGTTCCACAGCCGGTAAATGCGCGCCTGCGGCACGCGGTCCTCGACCCGGCCGCGGTGCGTGCCGCTGCGCTTCGCGACCCATGCCCCCTGGTGCGCCTGCGGCGGGCCGGGCGGGATGTCGCCGTAGTACTTCTCGACCTTCTCGCGCGCCTGCTGCGGCGTGATGTCGCCGGCCAGCACGAGCACGACGTTGTTCGGGCCGTAGTGGCCCTTGAACCAGTCGGTGACATCCGTCATCGACGCGGCGTCGAGGTCGGCCATCGCGCCGATGACGGTCCACGAATACGGATGGTTCGCCGGCCACGTGTTCTCCGTGACGATCTGTTCGACGATGCCGTACGGCTGGTTCTCGCGCTGGCGCTTCTCGTTCTGCACGACGCCGCGCTGCAGGTCGAGCTTCTTCTGGTCGAGCACGCCGAGCAGATGTCCCATGCGGTCGCTCTCGGCGAACAGCGCATAGTCGAGCATCGAGGTCGGCACGGTCTCGAAGTAATTCGTGCGGTCCTTGTTCGTCGTGCCGTTCAGGTCCTTCGCGCCGATGCCTTCCAGCGCCGACAGGAACGTCTTGTCGAAGTTGGCGCTGCCGGAAAACATCAGGTGCTCGAACAGGTGCGCGAACCCCGTCTTGCCGGGCTTTTCGTTCTTCGACCCGACGTGATACCACGTGTTGACGGCCACGACCGGCGTCTTGTGGTCTTCGTGGACGAGCACCGTCAGGCCGTTCTGCAGCACGAACTTCGTGTACGGGATATCGGGAATCGGGATGTCGATGCCGGGGTCGCGCTGCGGCGCTGCGGTGGCCGACCTGGTTGCGGATACGGGTGCGGCCGTGGCCAGCACCGCGCAAACAAGACTGCACAATCCGGCGGTCAAACGAAGGGAAAGGGGCATGCGACTCTCCTGGCAGGCTTGCCCGACCGGCAAGCCGCGACCATTCTAAGCCATCGGCCGGGCGGCACGCTTCGCCGCGTGATCCGGGTCAGGCGCCCTGCCCCGTTCCCGCCTTTTCCGAACGCAAGCCGCGGACCAGGAGCATCCCCGCACCCAGCATGATGGCGATGTCGGCGACGTTGAAGATGCCCGTGCGGACCGGACCGATGCCGAGGTTCAGAAAATCGGTCACGCCGCCGGCGTACAGGATCCGGTCGACGAGGTTGCCGATGCCACCGCCGGCGATGAGCGAAAAGGCGACGACGTCGACGGCGGCGATGTCGCGCTTGCGGACCAGATACACCACCATCGCCGCGAGCGCGGCGCCCACGGCAAGCGTGAAGACCGCAAAGCGCGCCGGCCCGGACAGCGTGTCGCCGAGGCTCAAAAAGGCGCCGTGGTTCTGCATGTGTTGCAGGCGGAACACGTCGCCGAAAAAGGAATAGGCGACCGATTCCGGCAAGCGGGTACGGACGATCTGCTTGGTCACCTGGTCGCAGCCGACGCAGGACACGAGCACCAGCAGCATGAGAGCGACGCGGTGGAACATCTTCATGGGTTCGGACTCCGAAAGCCGGCATCATCGACGGATCTGCACCCAGTGTAGCGTTGCAGGTTCGTCATGGCCAGCCGATTTGCGGAATCGCCGGCGCGAACGCGTTGCTGTATCATCCGACTCCCGATAAAGAAGCCTGCGTATGCTCATCATCACCATCAAACAGGGCAAGGAAAAAGCCCTGCTGTCAGGCGATCCCTGGATTTATCTCTCCGCCATCGACAAGGTCGAGGGCCGCCCGCACGAACGCAACAAGCCCGGCGCCACGGCGGTCGTGCAATCGTCGGCGCGCCAGTTCCTGGCACGCGCGGCGTACAACCCCAAGTCGCAGATCGCCGCCCGCGTCTGGACCCTGCGCGAGGACGAACCGGTCGACCACGCCTTGATCAAGCGGCGCGTGCAGGCTGCGGTCGCGCGGCGCGCCCCTGCCGTGCGCGCCGCCGATCCGCAAGCCCTGGTCCCGGTGATCGATGGCGAAAAGGACGGCCTGCCGGGTCTCCTGGTCCACAGCTATGGCGGCACCGCGGGTTACCTCGTGTGCCAGTTCAATGCCGCCGGGGTCGACCTGTGGAGGGTGACCATCGTGCAGGCGCTGCTGGCGGCCACCGGCTGCCCTAACGTGTTCGAACGCAGCGACGAGCTGCTGCGCAAGGGCGAGGGGCTGCCCGTCATCTGGCGCGCGCTGGCCGGCGAAGAACCGCCCCAGCGCCTGATGGTGCACGACGGCAAGCGGCTGCTGCCGACCGATATCCGCACCGGATTTGTCTATCCTCGCTGAGTCACCGGCGTGGCGACGTCGCGTCTACGCTGTCCTGCTGGAAACCTTTCAGGCTTTGTCGGCCTGAACTGACATTCGGTTCAGGCGCACGCCTCTGCACAAATCATGCATGAGGCGTATGATTGAGACTGGCAACCAGCAAGGATAAGCTCATGAATCAACGACGCTCCTTCCTCAAAAGCTCGGCCGTCCTGGCTTCGGTGCTCGGTGCGCCCGCCATCCGGACGTCGGCAAAGACGCTGCCGGACGCACCCGTCACGCCCGTCGCGCCGAACGAACGCATCGTGCGCCTGTACAACACGCACACCGGCGAAAGCCTGCGGACCATTTTCTGGGCCGAAGGCGAGTTCATTCCCGACGCGATGCAGGACATCAACAAGCTGCTGCGCGACCACCGCAACAACAAGGTCGCACCGATCGATCCGAAGCTGCTCGTGCTGCTGGACCGCGTCAGCGCGCAATACGGGAACCATCCGACCATCCACGTGATCTCGGGCTATCGCTCGCCGGAAACGAACGAGATGCTGCACGAGAACACGACGGGTGTCGCCAAGCGCAGCCTGCACATGGACGGCATGGCGATCGACGTGCGCATTCCCGGCCAGGACCTCGCCAAGCTGCACAAGATCATCATGGCGCAAAAAGCAGGTGGTGTCGGCTATTACCCGGACTCGCAGTTCGTGCACATGGACGTCGGCCGCGTGCGCTACTGGTGAGCAGCTTGACGATGCGCCGACCGATGTCGCGGATGGTTGCGCCCCTGCTGTGCGGGGCGTACCTGCTTTCCACTGCTCACGCGCAAACGGCGGCGCCGGCGCCGCCCGATGCGCCCGACCCGGGCATCCAGACCGTCACCGTCACGTACACGCGCGACCCGGTCGACAAGTCGTACCGCAAGATGATCCGCGGCATGGAGCGCTTCCAGCGCGAACATGCGCTGGCGCCGCAGGCCACGCTGCGCTTTACCCTGCTGCCCCGCTCGCCGAGCGTGGACATGCACGGCATCACGCTGCGCGTCGTCGGCGACCACATCGCCGTGCCCGTGCCCGTGGCGCCCGACAACAGTTTTATCCTGCCGCGCAACGAGCAGGCGCTGAAAGAGGACGCGGCCGTCGTCGCGAACCGCAAGACGACGAGCATGACGTGGCGCGCGCAGGTCATGACGCCCGGCCTGCCGCCCGCCACGCGCCGGCTGGGCGACTTGCGCCTCGAATGCCTCGTCGGCATGGAAGCGGGGCTCGTGTCGAACAGTTCGCCGCTGTTCGGGTGGATCTCGAACGCCCTCACGAGTCCCGAACAGGTGTGCAACAGCCCTGATGGCAATTTCCTGTTTTTCACGGAGCGCCCGGTGTTCGGCGTGACCCTGCGCGCGGGCGACCGCACTGAAGTGCTGCCGTTCCACTTCCTGTACGCGGGCGGCGACCAGACGCGCGACATGCTGCCGTTCTGCGACTGCCAGGTGCTGCTCGACCGCACCTATTACGCGCCCATTTGGGATCGCAGCTGGCCCGACGACACGCTCGTCAGCTTTGACTACATGGACGACGCGCCGCAGACGCAAACCCAGACGCAGACGCAGGATGCGGCCCCGGCACCGGAGGTGACACGATGACCGCACGCCGCAAACCGGCCGCCGTGCCAACGGCACCGCCAGGGATGGCATGCCGGACAGTCCCGAAAACGGCGCTGAAGGCAGCGCTGGCCACGGCATTGGCCGCCGCCCTGCTGACCGGCTGCGCCACGCGCGCGCCGCAGCCGGGCACGAGCGTGGCCGAAAACCGCTTCGACCAGCTCGTCGTTCCGGGCCGCACGACGCGTGCCGAATTGCTGGCCGCCTTCGGCCCCACGAAGACGGTCGTGTTCGATTCCGGCATGGAGACGTGGCTGTACACGGCGCCCGCGCCCGGCGGCCGCAGCATGGAACTCGTGCTGCTGGTGGGCCGCGACGGCATCGTGCACAAGATGCGCAAGCGGCCGCCCTACCCGAGCGATCCCCAGCCCTGACCGCGGCAGGCACGCGGCTTCCATGGCAGAATCGATCCTTTCGATCCCTGCCACGATATCCACGATACCCATGACCGCATCCGATTCGCCCGAAGCCGTCGTCCAGCGCCAGCTCGACGCCTATAACGCACGCGACCTCGACGCCCTGCTCGCGACCTACGCGCCGGATGCGCGCCAGTACGAGTTGCCGGCCAAGCTGCTGGCGACCGGCCATGCGGAAATGCGCCCGCGCTTCGCGCTGCGCTTCGACGAGCCGGACCTGCACGCGCGCCTGCTGCAGCGCGCCGTGATGGGCAACATCGTCATCGATCACGAGACCGTCAGCCGCACGTTCGCGGACGGTCCGGGCAAGGTCGACCTCGTCGCGATCTATGAAGTCGTCGACGGCCTGATCCGTTCGCAGACGGTCCAGGTGAGCAACCAGCGCCTGGACGCGCCCGCCGGCTGAATCGGTGTACAGTTGAGCTTCTTCATTCCGGGAAGGACGACGATGCGCAAGATGACAGGCTGGATGCTGGCGTTGACCGCGGTGACGTGCATGTCGGCCGCGCACGCCGACGGGCTCGACCCGACCGAACAGAAGATCGTCGCTGAAGTCCGCGCGCACGCGCCGCAGGCGCTGGCGCTGCTCGAACGGAGCGTGCGCATCAACAGCGGCACGATGAACACGCGCGGCGTGCGCGAGGTCGGCGACCTGTTCCGCAAGGAGTTCGACGCGCTCGGCTTTACGACCCGCTGGATCGACCTGCCGCCCGAGGCCAAGCGGGCCGGCCATCTCGTCGCCACGCGCGACGGCAACCGCGGCAAGCGGGTGCTGCTGCTCGGCCATCTCGACACCGTGTTCGAGCCCGGCGCCGCCGTGCCGATGTGGGAGCGCCAGGGCGACCGGGTGCGCGGCCAGGGCGTGTCCGACATGAAGGGCGGCGACGTGATCGTCATCGAGGCGCTGCGCGCCCTGCAGCGCGCGGGCGTGCTGGACGGCGCGCGCATTGCCGTCATGTTCACCGGTGACGAGGAGGAAGCGGGCAAGCCGGTCAGCGTCTCGCGCGCCGACATGCAGGCGCTGGCGAAACGCAGCGACGTCGCGCTCAGCTTCGAAAGCAGCATCAACGACGCCAAGGGCCAGACGACCGCCACCGTGGGCCGGCGCGCCACGGCGACGTGGGAGCTGGACGTCAAGGGCCGCCAGGGCCATTCGATGGCCGTGTTCGGCGCCAACGGCTACGGCGCCATCTACGAGGCGACGCGCATCCTCGACGGCTTCCGCCGCGACGTGGCCGAACCGGGCCTCACGTTCAACCCGGGCGTGATCCTGGGCGGTACGGAAGTCACGTACGACGACGCGGCCTCGCGCGGCACGGCGTTCGGCAAGACCAACGTGATCGCCAATACGGCGGTCGTGAAAGGCGACCTGCGCTACCTGGACTACGCGCAGCGCGACCGCGCCCACGCGCGCATGCGCGAGATCGTGTCGCACAACCTGCCCGGCACGAACGCCACCATCGCCTTCCACGATTCGTATCCTCCCATGGCCGTCACCCCCGGCAACCTGAAACTGCTCGACCTGTATTCGCGCGCCAGCCAGGACGCGGGGCTGGGCCCGGTCGGCGCGCTGCCGGCCGAGGCGCGCGGCGCCGGGGACATCCAGTTCGTCGCGCCGCTCGTCGACAGCCTCGACGGCCTCGGCGCGAGCGGCAACGGCGCCCATTCGCCGAACGAGGATTTGGACGTGGGCTCGATCGAACGGAGTGCCGTGCGCGCGGCCTTGCTCATCTACCGTTTGACCCGATGAGCGCCGGCAGGTTGCGGCCGCGGCGTTGATGCGCGTCGAATTCCTTCAATCAGACACCGTACCCGCACCGGGTAGAATCCAGACATGGCTCGACTGATACTCTCCTTCCCTGAAGACCAGTACTACTACACGACGCTGCTGACGGTGCGCGTCACCGACATCAACGCGGGTAACCACTTGGGCAACGACTCGATGATCTCGATGATCTCCGAGGCGCGGGCGCGCTTCCTGTTCGAATTCGGCGTGGCCGAAACGGAGCGCGACGGCACCGGCATCATCGTCACCGACCTCGCGACGACGTACCGCGCCGAGGCGCACGCGCGCGACCAGCTGCTGTTCGAAGTCGGCGTCATGGATTTCAACAAGTACGGCGGCGACATCATCTTCCGCATCACGCGGCCCAAGGACAAGACGCTCGTCGCGATGGCCAAGCAAGGCTTCGTCTTCTTCAATTACAAAACGAGCCAGGTGGTCGCCATGCCGGAAGAATTCCGCGGCAAGTTCGACCGGGTGAACTGGATCGACTGACCGCGCCACGGCTTGTTTCGAGCCGTCATGAAAAACCTGGAACTTTTCTCGCGCCCCGGCGGAATATGGGTAAACACACACCCATGACGACAACCACCGCCACCGATACCGACCTGCTGCGCCGCATGCGCAACGGCGCCGCCGATGCCTTCGCGGCCCTGTACCGGCGCCACCAGGGGCCGCTGTACCGCTTCGCGCTGCTGCGCTGCGGCTCGGCCGACACGGCCGCCGACGTGGTGCAGGAGACGTTCATGGGCCTGCTGACGGAACGCTTCCGCTTCGACCCGCTGCGCGGCCAGCTGCAGCACTTCCTGTTCGGCGTCGCCCGCAACCTGATCCTGAAAAGCGAGACGGCGCAGCAGCGCCACGTCGTGCTGGTCGG
>Ga0308166_1001399_pt1 | contig 25801 bp, 20 predicted proteins | sample PhyCR2_2_FD_202137 | JGI IMG/M metagenome (GOLD analysis project Ga0308166, IMG submission 202137) | Phyllosphere microbial communities from UC Gill Tract Community Farm, Albany, California, United States - DLSLCC.R2 | ecosystem: Host-associated > Plants > Phyllosphere > Unclassified | place... | reverse complement strand
CAGGGCCTGGCGGCCGCCGCGCCGCGCTTCGACGACGGCGCCAACGCCAACGTCAGCCTGGCGGGCATCGTGGCCGACATGATGAAGGTCTCGCAGCAGGCCGGCGCCGTCGCGACCGACAAGGGCGACGCCCTGAAGGCGCTGGACTCGGGGCCGGGCCGCCGCATCGACGTCGTCTACGAGGTGCCGTTCCTCGCCCACGCGACGATGGAGCCGATGAACTGCACGGTCGACCTGAAGGCCGACGGCTGCGACCTCTGGGTCGGCACGCAGGTGCCGGCGCTGGCGCAGGGCGCGGCCGCCAAGCTGACCGGCCTGCCGCTCGAGAAGGTCCGCGTGCACAACCACTACATCGGCGGCGGCTTCGGGCGCCGGCTCGAAGTGGACAACGTGATCCAGGCCGTGGAATTCGCCAAGCTCGCCAAGGGCCCGCTGAAGATCATCTGGTCGCGCGAGGAAGACATCCAGCACGATATGTACCGCCCGTACTACGTCGACCGCATGTCGGCGCGCATCGACGACAAGGGCATGCCGGTGGCCTGGTTCCACCGCGTGACCGGCTCCTCGATCATGTCGCGCTTCGCGCCGCCGCTGGTCAAGAACGGCGTCGACCCGGATGCCGTTGAAGCCGCGGCCGACCTGCAGTATTCGATCCCGGCGATCCGCGTCGAGTACAAGCGCCACGAACCTGCCGGTCTCGCGACCGCGTTCTGGCGCGGCGTCGGTCCCACGCACAACGTGTTCGTCGTCGAGAGCTTCATCGACGAGCTGGCATACGCGAGCAAGACCGATCCGGTCGCGTTCCGCCGCGCGCTGCTGCAGAAATCGCCGCGCACGCTGGCCGTGCTGAACCTGGCGGCCGAGAAGGCCGGCTGGGGCAAGCCGCTGAAACCGATCGCCGGGCGCAAGCTGGGCCGCGGCGTGTCGACGCAGTTCGCGTTCGGCAGCTACATGGCGCAGGTGGCGGAAGTGTCGGTGGGTCCGGACGGCGACGTGCGCGTGCACCGCGTCGTGTGCGCCGTCGACTGCGGCCAGAACGTCAACCCGGACACCATCGTCGCGCAGATGGAGGGCGGCATCGTGTTCGGCGCCAGCGCGGCGCTGTGGGACGAGGTGACGGTCGAGAAGGGACGCGTGCAGCAGACGAACTTCTCCGACTACCGCGTGATGCGCATGCCGGAGGCGCCGTCGGTGGAGGTGTACATCGTCAACAGCCGCGACGAGCCGGGCGGCATCGGCGAGCCGGGCACGGCGGGCATCGCGCCGGCACTGGCCAACGCCGTGTTCGCGGCGACCGGCAAGCGGGTGCGCAAGCTGCCGATCGGGGAGCAGCTCAAGAAGGCGTAAGCAACCCACTGCGTCATCCCGGTGCGGGCCGGGACCCGATGTTGCGTCAGGTCGAGCAGCCTGGGTCCACGCCCGTGCGGGGATGACGGGTGGCGCTGCGTCCTCGACGCAGCGTTTTCACTGCCGGCTTATTCGTTGTCCGCGTACGGATCCGGATACGCGAGCGCTTCCATGATGTCGCGCTCCAGCTGCTCCATCTCTTCCGCTTCCTCGTCCGTCTCGTGGTCGAAGCCCTGCGCGTGCAGCACGCCGTGCACGACCAGGTGCGCGACGTGTTCCTCGACCGTCTTCTTCTGCTCGTCCGCCTCGCGCTGCAGCACGTCCGTGCACAGCACGATGTCGGCCTGCGTCGGCTCGTCGTCGGCGATCTCCGCGCCCTCGTTGTAGGCGAACGTGAGCACGTTGGTCGCGTAGTCCTTGCCGCGGTACTCGCGGTTCAGCGTCTGGCCTTCTTCGGCGTCGACGAAGCGGATTGCCAGCTCGGCGGGGCCGAGCAGCGCCGCGCGCACCCAGCGCTCGACGAGTTCGGGCGTGATCTCCGCTTCCAGGCGGGTGTCGGGATACTGGACGTCCAGTTCCAGGTTATGCTTTTTTTCTTCCATGGCGGCTCGCGGCGGCTGGTTTGGTCAACGTGCCCGGCAGGGCACCGAGTTCCTGTATCGAGGCGGACTTCTCGTAGGCATCGACGATGCGCGCGACCATCGGGTGGCGCACCACGTCGGCGCTGGAGAACTGCGTGAAGGCGATGCCGCGCACATCCTTCAGGACGTGCATGGCGTCGACCAGGCCGCTTCGCTGCGTCTTGTGCAGGTCGACCTGCGTAACGTCGCCGGTGACGACGGCCTTGCTGCCGAAGCCGATCCGGGTCAGGAACATCTTCATCTGTTCGGCGGTCGTGTTCTGGGCTTCGTCCAGGATCACGAACGCGTGGTTCAGTGTGCGCCCGCGCATGAACGCGAGCGGGGCGATCTCGATCACCTGTTTCTCGAACAGCTTTTGCGTGCGGTCGAAGCCGAGCAAGTCGTACAGCGCGTCGTACAGCGGACGCAGATACGGGTCGACCTTCTGCGCGAAGTCGCCGGGCAGGAAGCCGAGGCGCTCGCCGGCTTCGACGGCCGGACGCGTCAGGATGATGCGCTTGACGGCGTCGCGTTCCAGCGCGTCGACGGCGCAGGCGACGGCCAGATAGGTCTTGCCGGTGCCGGCCGGGCCGATGCCGAAGCTGATGTCGTGTTCGAGCACGGCCTTCAGGTACTGGATCTGGTGCGGCGTGCGCCCGCGCAGGTCGTGGCGCTTGGTCTTGAGCATCGGGCTGACGAGTTCGTCGTCGTCCTCCGCGGCATCCGTGCCCTTGTCGGCTTCCGCCGTGACGGCGGCGCCGGGCTCCTTCGGCGGCGGCTCGGGCGCGTCGGGGGCCTTCGGCTTCAGGCCCGCGCGCTGTTCGACGAGGGCGAGCTGCACTTCCTCGATCGGCACGACCTTGTCGGCCGCGGCATAGAAGCGCTCGAGCAGCTCGACGGCGCGTCCGGCGTTGGTGCCGCTGACGATGAAGCGTTCGCCGCGCCGGAAGATGGTCACGTCGAGGGCGGCCGAAATCTGGCGCAGATTCTCGTCGAGCGGTCCGCAGAGGTGGGCGAGCCGCGCGTTATCGAGCGGCTCGGGAACGAAGTACGAAGGCTGGGTTGGCGTTTGGGTTTTCAACTGGCTTTGGCAATCGTATCAATGCGGGCGACCAGGTCGCCGCGCAGGGTGTAGTCCAGGCTTTCGGTGATGCGCACGTCGACCAGCTGGCCGACGAGCGCCTCGTCACCGGCATCGCCCGGGAAGAAGTTGACGACGCGGTTGTTCTCGCTACGCCCCTGGAGTTCGCCGCCGCCCTTCTTGGAGGGGCCTTCGACCAGGATGCGCTGCACGGTGCCGACCATGCCGGCACTGGTCTTGCGGGTATTCGCGTCGATCTGCGCCTGCAGGCGCTGCAGGCGCGCCAGCTTGACCTCGTGCGGGGTGTCGTCGGCCAGGTTGGCCGCCGGCGTGCCGGGGCGCTTGCTGAAGATGAAGCTGAAGCTGTTGTCGAAGCCGACGTCTTCCACGAGCTTCATCATCGCCTCGAAATCGGCGTCGGTCTCGCCCGGGAAGCCGACGATGAAGTCGGACGAGATCGAGATATCCGGACGAACGGCCTTGATGCGGCGGATGATCGATTTGTATTCCAGGCCCGTGTAGCCGCGCTTCATCGCCTGCAGGATGCGGTCGGAGCCGTGCTGCACCGGCAGATACAGGTGGTTGACCAGCTGCGGGATCTTCGCGTACGCGTCGATCAGGCGCTGGGTGAATTCCTTCGGGTGGCTGGTGACGAAGCGCAGGCGCTCGATGCCGGGGATCTCGGCCACGTACTCCAGCAGCAGGGCGAAGTCAGCGATTTCACCGGATTCCATGGTGCCGCGGTAGGCATTCACGTTCTGCCCGAGCAGCATGATTTCCTTGACGCCCTGCGCGGCCAGGCCGGCGACTTCGGTCAGCACGTCCTCGAAGCGGCGCGAGACTTCCTCGCCGCGCGTGTACGGCACCACGCAGTAGCTGCAGTACTTGCTGCAGCCTTCCATGATCGACACGTAGGCGACCGGGCCGTCCACCTTGGCGGGCGGCAGGTGGTCAAACTTCTCGATCTCCGGGAAGCTGATGTCGACCTGCGCGGCGCCCGTGTGGCGGCGCAGCTGGATCATCTGCGGCAGGCGGTGCAGCGTCTGCGGACCGAACACCATGTCCACGTGCGGCGCGCGCTTGACGATCGCGGCGCCTTCCTGCGACGCGACGCAGCCGCCCACGCCGATGATCAGGTCGGGCTTGGCGCGCTTGAGTTCCTTCAGGCGGCCCAGGTCGGAAAACACTTTTTCCTGCGCTTTTTCGCGCACTGAGCAGGTATTGAAAAGGATGACGTCGGCATCGTCCGGCGTCTCGGTGCGTACGAGTCCGTCGGACGCGCCCAGCACGTCCGCCATCTTGTCCGAGTCGTACTCGTTCATTTGGCAACCGAAGGTCTTGATGAATACTTTTTTCTGCATGGAATGCTTCTAGTGCTGATGCTTTGACAAGTGGAAGTCCAGTTTACCGTAAATCGGATAGGGGACCGGAAAAGCGCGCCATGCGGCCGTGCGCGCCGGCCGGTCGTGCTCCGCGGAATTGGAATTTTCCAGACATTAATTGTTGAAACAGTCGGTTACATTGTTAAATCTTGTAATTTCGTTGCCAACTGTTATTTTAAAAGTTGCCGATGCGACTCGAATAAGTTTCTCCTTGTAAATCAAACAGTTCGTGTAGCTCGGCAATTGCAAAATTAGTCGAAAAAAACACTTGCGTGCGCCACAATCTGTCACCATGTGCTGAAATGACTATGTGACAAGCTTTCCACGAGTTAGCTTGATCTCGGTCAATTAATTTCGTGCTCTGGTCGAGTGTCAACCCGGCATATGAGTTTGATAATTTGTCCGAAAGACAATGCATGTGGGAAGCGGGAAGTGAGAAAACCGCAGCGGCGACAACATGGTCTCCGTCGCGGCGCCCGGTCCGGCAACGCAGTCGCAGTACGGATTGCACAGCGGCCCCGGGTTCCAACGCTGCATTGGTTTTTTTGCTTCCCGTCAGGGGAGCGCACGCGGTCCGGTGATGTTCCCGGCAAGCCAGGCGAATAACCTGGTCAGTCGGAAACGCGATCCGGGAACTTATGTAGATGAAATTTAGTCATTACAAACGGTTCGTAAAAGAACTATTTTAACCATTCACGAGGTCATCATGGCACACCATGCTTTGTCATCACAGGAAAGCTACAACCCCAACCATCTGCTGGACATTCTGCTCGGCAAAATGCAACTGAAGAACGATGCAGCGCTGTCGCGCATGCTGGAAGTCGCACCGCCGGTGATCAGCAAGATCCGTCACCACCGCCTGCCGGTCGGCGCGTCGCTGCTGATCCGCATGCACGAAGTGACCGGCATGAGCATCCGCGATCTGCGTGACCTGATGGGCGACCGCCGTACCAAATATCGCCTGTCGGATGCCCAGGGCCGCCCGAAGCCTGAAGAAAAAGCAGCTCAGCAGGCTGCCCAGCAGGCTGCACAACAGCAACAAGCTCAGTCGCAAGCCCAGACCCAGCAGTCGCAATCGAACGAAGGTTCGACACCGTCCAAATCCGGCAACTATGCGCACTGATGCCGCGGGCATGACAGCCGGTCCTGTCATGCCTGGGGCGCGACCCGGCAGCGAAGCGGTGCTTCGCTGCCGTCATTTCCGGCCATTCCGGGCTTGAGCCTGTTCCGTCAAGCCATCAGGATGGCCGACATTTCTTCAAACTGCAGTTCCGTTTCGCGGAACAGGTGCAGATAGGCTTCTTCGTTCAATCCCATCGCATCCCACGCCACGCTGGACACGCGCGGCACCAGTTCGTCGTCTTCCACGGCCAGGTCGAGAGCGTGGACGATGGCATTGGCCACGTGCACGATCGCAGCCAGGAAACCCGCTCCGTGGACCTCGGGCGCATGGTGGTAGGCGATGGCCTGGCGCATGGTGCCCGAGAAATTCCAGTGATCCGCCAGCGCGACGCCGGCGTCGACGTGGTCGATGCCGAGCACGGCCTGTTCGGCCGCCTGCCAGTCGCCGTCATGCTGCGCGCGCCAGCGCACGACGGCCGCATAGGCATCCGGCTGCGCGCTGACGAGCACGAGCCGGCCGATGTCGTGCAGCAGACCGGCCGTGAACGCGATGTCCTGGTTGAAACGCATCCGTCGCGCCAATCCTCGTGCGCACGCGGCCGTGGCGATCGAGTGGCGCCAGAATGCCTTGTCGTGGAACCCCGGGCAGCGTCCGCTCGGGAAGCAGCCCGTGATGGCGGCTGCCGTGATCAGGTTGCGCGTCGTTTGAAAGCCGAGGAACGTGATCGCCTGCTGGATCGTCGTCACCTTGACCTGCAGGCCGAACGATGACGAGTTGGCCAGGCGCAGCGTTTTTGCGGTCAGGGCCTGGTCGTACGAGACCTTTTTCGCCAGCACGGAGATGTCGATGTCGTCCTGCTCTATGCTGCTGAGCAATTCCATCACGACGGCGGGCAGCGACGGCAGATCCTGCACCCCGGCCGCCAGCTGTTCGGGCGTCAGGCGGTTCATGCGTCCACCCCGCGCTGCAGGCGATAGTCTTCCACGTAGCGGCGCAGGATGCCCGTGGCCCAGTCGCCGAGATCGTCGCGGTCGTGCTTGCGGAACAGGTGGTCGAGGCGGCCCTGGACGGCTTCCGGATCGACCGGCGGCGGCGCAGGAACGGCCTGCAGGATGGGCAGCATGTCCACGCCGTGGCGAGCGAGCGAGCCCAGCATGGCTTCCGTCAGGACGATGCCCTGGGCCAGCAGCACATTGCCTTTGGCGTCGCGCACGACGTCGGACAAGACCATCCCCGGACGCGTCTCGGCCAGCGGCGTCAGCTGGTAAGGAGCGCTCATGCTTTCCTCGCGTAAATGTCTGAATGTATTGATATTACCATCGGGTAAGCCCGGCCTGATGCGATGAGGAGGCCGGTGTTGTATTTCGACGCCTCGGCGCGCATGCCGCGCGTCGCTGCCGTCCGGTCGTGCGGCAGGCCATTTAATGCTCGCTTAAGTGCGCGGCGCCCCGGATGCCGTCGCGGCAAGGTACCATGTTTGAATGACCAGCAAACGCTACATTGCTTTACTTCGGGGCGTGAACGTCGGCCGGGCGAAACGCATCGCCATGGCCGACCTGCGCAAACTGATCGCCGATCTCGGCTATGGCCACGTCCGCAGCGTGCTCAATAGCGGCAACGTCGTGTTCAGCGGGCCGATCAAGCCACATGACAAGGTGGCGGCCGAGATCGAGGAAGCGCTCGTCCTCAAGCTGGGCGTGGTGTCCCGCACCCTCGTGCTCGCGTGCGATGAACTGAACGAGATCATCACGTCCAATCCCTTGCTCGATCAGGCGGACGATCATGCGCGCCTGCTGACGTTCATCCTCGCGGCATCCCATTCGCGCCAGGCGATCGAAGCGCTGTGCGGCCAGGACTGGCGGCCGGGCGCGGTGGCGCTGGGCCGGCGGGCGGCCTACGTATGGTGTCCGGGCGGCATCCTCGACAGCACGGCGGCCGCGGCACTGGGCAAACAGCTCGGCGATGCGACGACGGCCAGGAATTGGGCTACGTTGAGTAAATTGCACGCATTATGTCGGGAACCGCTGCCGGAATGACGCCGATGTCGAAATCGTTTATCTGGTCTTGAAAGCGCCAAATCCATTCCCATCTGATTTGTTCGAGGCCGATGTCGTCGGCCGATTCCCGGCATGCTGTTCAATGCCATTCAATGCTGCTCAATGCCGTTTCCGGCGCTTCTCCCTGATCGAACAACACCGCCCGGCATGGTGCCCAATGGGCTATTTGGCAAGTGTTTTGTTCGACACTACATGCCGATAAACAAGCGTCAAGATTATCGTTTTTAAAATAAAAAAAGAATAAGCGGTTGACTGATCGTCTATTGAAAATACGATAATTCCGCCGCCTTTCATTGTAAATTTTTTATTTAAACTATGAGATCGACAACGAAATCCGATAGCAATTCGGCCACCCGTGTGGTGAATCAAAAATTTTTCGGCGCACGGTATACACGCCGCTTTTCTTTCCGAGTATAGTTCCCATATCCCTATTGCCTTCGGGCATCAAAACAATATCAGACGCACACGTCTGAATGCCTCGCGGTCCAGCACCGCCGCCTTCTCGTCCACTCGGCACTTCGGAAGGCACGCAAGAACAACGCCGTATCACGCACCTTCGACTTTGTAGAGTACCGATATGCCCAATTTTGCCCGTCTTCAAATTGCCTTTAAGAATGTTTATGTTCGGATCCTGACTGCCGTGCTGCTCGGGATGCTGGCCGGCTGGGCAATTTACAAGGCCGATATTCCGCAGGATCCGTCGCCGGTCGTGTATTCGCAGAATATTTCCGAGATCACGCAACTGGCTGCGCAGAAGGACCGCCTGGATTACCTGCTCGTCGCGAAGCCGCTGTCGGATTCGCCGCGCTATATCTACAAGTTCAAGGATGCGCCGGAACTGCACGTGGTCAAGGTGCCGAGCACGTCGCACCTGTCGCTGGAGCGCGAAGTGCTGTTGAAGAACGCGTTGCCGTATTCGATCGCCAAGGATGAATACCTGGCGTCGCACAAGGCCGTGCTGCAGGACGAGGGCGAAGGCTTCGGTGCCGACGTCGCCGATTTCCTCAAGCGCCACGCGCTCGACCTGACCGTGCTGGTCGTGATCCTGTATGCGATGAAATTCGGGATCCCGGGCATGGGCATGAGCAGCCAGCTGATCACCCCGGACAAGCTGAAGGGCAGCATGGACGACCTGATCGGCATGGAAGACATCAAGCAGGAAGTGCTGCACCTGGAAGACATGATCCGCAACCGCGAGCTCTATAAAGAGCACAACATCGACAAGCCGTTCAACGTCATGCTGACGGGCCCGGCCGGTACGGGTAAAACGAAACTGGTGGGCTACCTGGCCAAACGCCTCGACATTCCGCTGATCCAGGCATCGGGTTCGGCGCTGGAATCGGGCTACGTCGGCGGTGGTTCGAAGGCGCTGAACGCCCTGTACCGCAAGGCCGCGAGCCGTGGCCGCTGCATCATCTTCCTGGATGAAGCGCAGAGCCTGTTCATGCCGCGCGGCCGCAGCGAAAAGAAATGGGAAGACGATACCGCGAACACCCTGCTGGGCCTGCTGGACGGCGTCAAGAGCGACAAGGGCCAGGGCGTGATCTGGGTCGTTGCCTCGAACTTCGACGATGCCTCGACGGAAATGGACGAAGCGATGCTGCGCCGCTTCTCCGTGAAGATCAACTTCCGCCTGCCGAACAAGGGCGAGCGCCGCGAACTGCTGCGCAGCTTCCTTGCCCGCAAGAAGGAAGGCCTCGTCGACTGGAACGACCTCGACCTGGACCAGGTCGCGGAAATGACCCAGAACCTGAGCCCGGCGCTGCTGGAAACCGTGGTCGAGCGCGCATCGATGCTCTCGATCCAGGAAAAGGCGATCATCAACACGGACCTGCTGTTCCGCGCCTACGAGCGCGCCACGATCGGCCTGACCGACCGCGCCACGACGGCCGAGAAGCACAAGCAGCGCGAGCGCATTGCCGTGCACGAGCTGGGTCACTTCTTCATGCAGATCGACCCGTACCTGCGCGCCGGCATGAGCCTGGCCGAAGTGAAGGAAAAGTCGCACCTGCTGAAGATCAGCACGGAAGCGGTGTCGAAGATCGGCGCGCTGGGCTATGTGCTGCAGTCCGGTGACGACATGTCGCTGCGCACGCTGGAAGAGCTGGAGCGCGACGTGATCGGGCTGTACGGCGGCGTCGCGGCGGAAGAACTGTTCTACGGCGCGCGCGGCATCTCGGTGGGCAGCCAGAACGACATCGAGAAGATCACGAAGATGCTGAACCTGATGGTCGGCCGCCTGTCGATGTATTCGCGCGCCAAGATCGACTACAGCCAGTTGCAGAACGACGCGTCCGGCGAGCACACGCTGCGCCAGGTCGAGGAGAAATCGGACGAGCTGTACACCTACACGCTGAACGCGATCCGCGACTACAAGGACGTGATCCTGTCGATCAAGGACACGCTGCTCGACCAGTATGTGCTGTCGAAGGATGCCGTGTTCGACCTGCTGGAAGAGCACAACGCAGCGCTGCAGGCCGGCCTGAACGCGCCGCGCCATGCGAGCCTGAAGCTGTGCGCCGATGAGGCGGTAGCATAAGCGGGAATGATTTCGGTGGTTGTTTGATGGTCTTGAGTTGAACTCAAGTTGCGACGGCGGACAGCGATGTCCGCCGTTTTTTTATGCCGGTGCCGTCAGGCGCGTCTGCAGCGCCCGCACCAGCGCATCCGCTTCCGCCAGCAGCGCCGCGGCGGCATCCGCGGCGACGCCCCCGCCGCCCGCGGCCGCCGCATCGACCGGCGCCAGCCGTGCCAGATCCGCCCCCGGCTGCGCCGGCCGCGCCGTCGCTTCCAGCATGCGCGCCACGCCTTCCAGCCGTGCGTGCACCGCGCCGGTCGCCGCGCGCATCGTCTCCAGTCGCACGTGCGCATCATTGCCGGCCGCGAGCGCGGCCAGGTGCCGCACGCAATAGGCGATGCGCGCCAGCCGGTCCAGGTGCAGCCGCCGGTGCGCCTTCGCCGCCGGATAGACCGTCGCGGTGACGGGGCCGAGCGACTGGCGCAGCGCCTGCAGCGCGCGGTCGACGTCGCGCACGGGCAGGGGCAACGGCGCGCGCGGCGGATCGGCGAGGGCCGCGTCCAGCAGGGCGCCGGCCGCACGCAACAGGGCCGCGCTCCTCGCGCCGGATTCGTCGCGCGTGTGCACGGGCAGCACGACCCGGGCGGCCAGCACGGCGACGATGGCGCCTGCCACCGTGTCCTGAAGGCGGGTCACGAGCATGTGCGCGCTGTCCAGGCCGAGCAGTTCGTACAGCATCGCGAGCATCGCCGTCAGCAGCACGGTGTAGGCGTTCTGCAGCCCGCGGAATGCATAGAAGCCCATGGCGACGAACACGAACAGCAGGGTCAGTTCGAGCGTGCGGTTGCCGTGCACGAGTTCCGCGATGCCCATGCCCAGCCCCAGCCCGACGCCGGCCGCCAGCACCTGGCGCCATGCGCCGGACAGCGTCTGGCCGACCGTGGCCGTGCGCGTGAAGACGACGAACGCGGCGAACACGGCCCAATACCAGTACTGCGGCGCGATCGCGCGTCCCGCGAGCAGGGCGCCCAGCGCCGCGCTCGACGCTTGCAGCGCGCGCCGCGTCGTGTCGTCGAACCAGGGGCCGCCGCGTGGCGGCACCGCCGGCCGTGCGGAGACGGGCGGCGCCCGGTGCTCGTCGCGCATCGGCGGCCGGGCCCTGCGCCACAGTGGCGTGCCCGCCAGCGTCGCGAACGCGCCGGACAGGCGCCAGGCCTGCGCCGCCGGCAGTCCGCCATCGGCATCGACAAGCGCAGCGGCGGGCGTGGACGGCGCTGCGTGCCCGAGCGCATCGTGCAGCGCGCGCACCCGGCCAGCCAGCGTGCGCCGCGCATCGGGGTCGTCCAGCGTGCGCGCGACGGCGGCGACGGTTTCCGCGGCCAGGTCAACGCGCAATACCTGGTCGCGCAGCCCGGCGGCGGACTCCAGGTCGCCGGCGAACCCGGCCAGGCGGGCATCCAGCGCGAGCGATTGCGCGGCCAGCGCCGCGAGGTGCGTGTCGATGCGGCCGGCCGCCGCCTTGCCGTCCCGCTCCAGCCAGCGTGCCAGGTCATGCAGCAGCGCGCGAATGCGGGCGCGCAACGCACGCAATTCGCTGTGCAGCATGCGCCCCGGGTGTCCCGGCACGAGCCAGAAATGGACAGCGTACGCGATCGCGCAGCCGGTGAACACGAACAGCACGACCCACGCCACCTTGTCCGGCGGATTCTTGAACAGCAGCGCGTAGAAGAACGATTGATAGGCGATGGTGCCGAGGCCCGCGCCGCGCGGCCCGAAGCGGCGCGCCTGGAACGCGGCGAAGATCGTCAGCACGAAGGCGCCGCCGCCCAGCCACGGATCGTGCGCGATGAACGCGCCCACGACAAGCGCCGCGGCCGCGACCACCGGCACCCACGCCAGCGTGACCTGCTGCCGCCCGCGGCCCGGGTCCTGCAGCGCGACGACGGCCATCATCGGCACGACGATGCCGGCCAGTGCCAGCTTGTATTGCAGCCCGAGCCAGCGGGTGAGGAGCAGGAAGGCGCCGGCCGACAGGCCGGCCGCGAGCACGGCGCGCAGGCCGCTCTTCAACCGGTCCAGTGGGGGATCGGAAGCGAGCAGGCGGTCGAACAGGTAGGCAGGCGTGGCGCGGTTCATGGCATGGCGGTCGAGCTGCGACTGTACAAGATCGCGCCCGGCCGGCTCGCACGGCTGCCGCGCCGTACGTCATCCCCGCGCAGGCGGGGACCGGAGTTCAGCGTCGTCGACACGCATACAGATTGGTCTCCGCCTGCGTTTGCCGGCTCCCGCGTCAGTGCGCCTGCGCGAGCGCGAGGCCGTCGAGCACGTGGCGCGTCATGCTGCCCGCCAGCTCGTGTTCGCCGACGAGGACCGTGCCGCCCGTTTCCTCGCGCAGCAAACGCGCTTCCTCCTCGTTGTGCGTGCGTACGACGCAGCGGATGCCGGGATTCAGCGCCTTCGCGGTTTCGACCATGGCGCGCACGTGGAAGGTGTCCGGCGTGGCGATGACGAGCATGGCGGCGCGCGCGATGTGCGCCTGGATCAGTACCGCCGGTTCCGCCGCGTTGCCGGCGACGGCCGGCTGGTCGCGCCGGCGCAGGTCCTCGACGATGTCGCGGTTCTGTTCCGCCACGACGTAGTTGACGCCCTGCGCATCCAGTTCGGCCGCGATGCGCTTGCCCACGCGGCCGTAGCCGACCAGCACCACCTGGTTCGTCAGGCGCTCGTGCGTGACCGTCATCGGCAGTTCGGCCAGCGGGTCGGGCGAGCGCGCCATCCTGCGCGCGTGCTCGGATTTGGACAGGACCCACGCCTGCAGCGGGCCGGCCAGCTTGAACATCAGCGGATTGACGGCGATCGAGATGATGGCGCCGGCGAGGATCAGGTTCTGGCCCATCTCCGGCAGCAGGCCGAGCGAAATGCCCAGCGCGGCCAGGATGAACGAGAATTCGCCGATCTGCGCGAGGCTGGCGGACACGGTGATCGCCGTGTTGAGCGGATAGCGCAGCGCCAGCACGAGGAAGAACGCGGCCAGCGATTTGCCGACCAGGATGATGGCGAGCACGCCCAGCACCTGCAGCGGGCTGTCGACCAGCACGCGCGGGTCGAACAGCATGCCGACCGAGACGAAGAACAGCACGGAAAACGCGTCGCGCAGCGGCAGCGTCTCTTCGGCCGCGCGGTGGCTCAGTTCCGATTCGCGCAGGACCATGCCGGCGAAGAAGGCGCCCAGCGCGAACGACACGCCGAACAGGTGCGACGAACCGTACGCGATGCCGACGGCGGCCGCGATCACGGCCAGGGTGAACAGCTCGCGCGATCCGGTCTTGGCCACGCGCCACAGGAACCACGGAAAGAGCTTGCGGCCGACGAGCAGCATGAACGCGATGAACGCGCCGACCTGCAGCAGCGTCTTGCCGAGCGAGAGCCAGAGCGAGCCGTCCTCGCCCTTGCCGCCGAGCGGGCCGGCGAGCGCCGGCAGCAGCACCAGCACGAGCACGGTCACGAGGTCTTCCACGACGAGCCAGCCGACGGCGATGCGGCCGTTGAAGGACTCCAGCTCGCCGCGGTCCTCCAGCGCGCGCAACAGCACCACCGTGCTCGCCACGGACAGCGCGAGGCCGAACACGAGGCCTGCGCCGAGATTCCAGCCCCAGAAATGCGTTAGTCCCATGCCGAGCAGGGTCGCCACCGCGATCTGCAGCACGGCGCCGGGCAGGGCGATGCCTTTCACTTCGAGCAGATCGTCCAGCGAGAAATGCAGCCCGACGCCGAACATCAGCAGCATCACGCCGATCTCCGCCAGTTGCGACGCCAGGTGCACGTCGGCGACGAAGCCCGGCGTGGCGGGGCCGATGAGGACGCCGGCGGCCAGATAACCGACCAGGGCCGGCAGGCGCAGGCGCACGGCAAGCATGCCGAGCAGCAGGCCGAGACCGAGGGCGGCGGCGATGGTGGTGATCAGGCTGATGTCGTGGTCCATCCGGGCTCCTTTGTCAAAAACCGGACCAGTATACGCGACAATCGTTGCGACTCCGGCAAAATGACAAAATTGGATGCGGATGAATGGAGATTCCGTAGAGAACGCAGCAGATGATGCAGTGATGCGTGTACTTACGGCACCGTCGCCAGGTTCAGCAGCACCTTGCGCACGCCTGCCCGCACGGCCATGAACTGTTCGCGGCGCGACTCGCGGTCGAGGCGGAACAGCATCAGACCCTCGATCTGCGCCACCATCAGGATCGCGCGCTGCATGTATTCCTCGTCGGGGATGGCCGGATTCAGCCCGCGGATCAGGTTGTAAACCGTCTTGCGCTCGCGGCCCAGCATGCGGTCCATCAGGTTCGACGCGAACGCGTTGCGCGACGCCAGCGCCCAGATCTCGAAGAACAGCGCGTGCGTGGTCGGGTCCGTGATCTCTTCCAGGAACATGTCGGCGGTGGAGAGGAACTGGTCCAGGCGCGGGCGGTCGCGCATTTCGGCCGAGATGCGGTCCATCTTGGCCTGGAAGGCATCCATCGTGGTCAAGAGCGCGGCTTCCAGCAGCAGCTCCTTGCTGCTGTAATAGTGCTGGACGTTGGACAGGGTCATCCCGGCCTCGGCCGCCACCTTGCGCATCGACAGGCCGGCGTAGCCGTCCGCGGCCAGCAGCTTGCGGGCGGCGTGCAGGATCGCGTGCACGCGCTCCCATCCTTTTTCGGTGGTGAGGGATGATTTGTTGCGCAGGGTCTGGTCGAGCATGGCCTTCATGCCCGGCATTATCGCACGGCATGCTTTCAAAACCAGTACGGCTGACCTATAATCGGCTGGATAGGTCGGCTGACCTAATCCAAATACAGACGAGCACGAGCTCGAGGAGACGACGATGAGCCGCAAGGTCCATGTGACGGGCGTCGGGATGATCCCGTTCGCCAAACCGGGGGCGAGCGCCCCGTACCATGAGATGGGGGCCGCGGCCGCGCGCGCCGCGCTGGAGGATGCCGGCATCGCCTGGGATGACGTCGAGCAGGCGTATGCCGGCTACGTCTACGGCGATTCCACCTGCGGCCAGAAGGCGCTGTACGGTGTCGGCATGACGGGCATCCCGATCGTCAACGTCAACAACAACTGCTCCACCGGCTCCACCGCCCTGTACCTGGCGCGCCAGGCCGTGCAGGGCGGGGCGGCCGACTGCGTGCTCGTGCTCGGGTTCGAGCAGATGAGCCCCGGCGCGCTGGCGTCCGTGTTCACCGACCGGCCGGCACCGTTCGACGACTTCGACACCGTCACCGACCGCCTCGTCGGCAAGCCGGAGATCCCGCTGGCGCTGCGCTACTTCGGCGGTGCGGGCCTGGCGCACATGAACAAGTACGGCACGCCGCTGGAAGCCTTCGCCCGCATCCGCGCCAAGGCGAGCCGCCATGCCGCGAACAATCCGCTGGCGCTCTTTCGCAAGGAGGTCAGCGCCCAGGACGTGCTCGACGCGCCCGCGATCTGGCCCGGCGTGATGACGCGCCTGATGGCGTGTCCGCCCACGTGCGGCGCCGCGGCGGCCGTACTGGTCTCGGAAGACTTCGCAAGGAAGCGCGGCCTGCGCGCCGACGTGCACATCGCCGCGCAGGCGATGACGACGGACCGCGCCAGCACGTTCGATTCGGGCGACATGATGCGCCTCGTCGGCTACGACATGAGCCGCGCGGCGGCGCACAAGGTCTACGAGCAGGCGGGCATCGGCCCGGACGACCTCGACGTCGTCGAGCTGCACGACTGCTTCGCGCACAATGAACTGATCACGTACGAGGCACTCGGCCTGTGCCCGGAAGGCGGCGCCGACAAATTCATCCGCGACGGCGACAACACGTACGGCGGCAAGGTCGTCACGAATCCGTCCGGCGGGCTGCTGTCGAAGGGGCACCCGCTCGGTGCGACGGGCCTCGCGCAGTGCTACGAGCTGACGCACCAGCTGCGCGGCAGCGCCGGCGCGCGCCAGGTCGACGGCGCGCGAGTCGCGCTGCAGCACAACCTGGGCCTGGGCGGCGCCTGCGTCGTCACGCTGTATCAGGTGTGAGGACGAGGCCATGACGCTGACGTTGACATCTCCCTGGATGACGCCGGAACTGGAGACGTTCCGCGCCTCCGTGCGCCGCTTCGTCGCGGGCGAGATCGTGCCGCACCAGCAACGCTGGCGCGAGCAGCAGCATGTCGACCGTGCGCTGTGGCGCAAGGCCGGCGAGCTCGGGTTGCTGCTGGCCGACGTGGCGGACGACTTCGGCGGCTCGGGCGGCAGCTTCGCCCACCAGGCCGTCGTGTTCGAGGAGCTGGCGTCCGCCGGCGACACGGCGTTCGGCCTGCACGTGCATGCGATCGTCGCGCATTACCTGCTCAACCACGGCACGGAAGAACAGAAGGTCAAGTACCTGCCGCGCCTGGCGCGCGGCGACATGATCGCGGCCATCGCGATGTCCGAGCCGGGCGCCGGATCGGATTTGAAAGGCATCCGCACGACGGCCACCCGCACGGACGTGGGCTACCGCCTGAACGGCTCGAAGACATTCATCTCGAATGGCTACCTGGCCGATCTGGTGCTCGTCGTTGCCAAGACCGATCCGGCCGCCGGCGCCAAAGGGGTCTCGCTGATGCTGCTGGAAACGGCGGACAATCCCGGCTATCGCGTCGGCCGCATCCTCGACAAGATGGGGCAGAAGGGCCAGGACACGTGCGAGCTGTTCTTCGACGACGCCATCGTCCCGCTTGCCAACGTCCTCGGCGGCGAGGAAGGGCGCGGCTTTGCCCAGCTGATGAACGAGCTGCCGTACGAACGCACGATCGTCGGCGTGGCCGGCGTCGCCTGCATCGAGCGCGCGCTGGAACTCACCGTCACGCACGCGCGCGAGCGCCGTGCGTTCGGCCAGGCGCTGATCGAGATGCAGAACACGCGTTTCGTGCTGGCCGAGTGCAAGACCGAGGCGACGGTGGCGCGCGTGTTCGTCGACCGCTGCATCGAGGACCTCGTCGCCGGCCGCATGGACACCGTGCGGGCGTCGATGGCCAAGTACTGGATCACGGACCTGCAGTGCAAGATCGTCGACCGCTGCCTGCAGCTGTTCGGCGGCTACGGCTACATGCTCGAGTATCCGATCGCGCAGCTCTACCTGGATGCGCGCGTGCAGCGCATCTACGGCGGGGCGAACGAGATCATGAAAGAAATCATCGCGCGCTCGCTATGACCGTGACTGGACCCTTGGCTGGACTGCGTGTGGTCGAACTGGCCGGCATCGGCCCGTGCCCGTTCGCGGGCATGATGCTGGCGGACATGGGCGCGGACGTGATCCGCATAGAGCGCCGGCCGGATCCCGCCGCACCCAATCCGTATCCGGTGCTGGGCACGCGCTTCGACGTGATGGCGCGCGGCCGGCGCTCGCTGGCGCTCGACCTGAAGACGCCGCGGGCGGTGGCGCTGCTGCTCGACCTGGTGGCGCAGGCGGACGCGCTCGTCGAAGGCTTCCGGCCCGGCGTGATGGAGCGCCTCGGACTCGGTCCGGACGCGTGCCTCGCGCGCAATCCGAAGCTGGTGTATGGCCGCGTCACCGGCTGGGGCCAGGATGGCCCGCTCGCGCACGCGGCCGGGCACGACCTCAATTACGTCGCGCTGTCCGGCATGCTGCATCCGCTGGGCGACGCCGACCGGCCGCCGGCGCCGCCGCTGAATCTCGTGGGCGACTTCGGCGGCGGCGGCATGATGCTGGCGTTCGGCGTCGTCTGCGCGATGCTGGAGGCGCGCACGTCCGGCCGCGGCCAGGTCGTCGACGCCGCGATGACGGACGGCGCCGCGCTGCTCGGCGCCATGATGTACGGGATGCGCGCGCACGGTTCGTGGACGGGGCAGCGGGGCGCGAACCTGCTCGACGGCGGCGCGCCGTTCTACGCGACGTATGCCTGCGCCGACGGCAAGTTCATCGCCGTGGGCGCCATCGAGCCGCAGTTCTATGCGCGCCTGCTGGCGCTGGCGGGCGCGTCGGACCCGGCGTTCGACGCGCAGTGGCGCCAGGCCGCCTGGCCCGACCTGAAAGAGAAATTCGCGGCGCTGTTCGCGACGCGTACGCAGGCCGACTGGTGCGCGCTGCTGGAAGGCACGGACGCGTGCTTCGCGCCCGTGCTCGACATGGACGAGGCGCCCCGGCACCCGCATAACACGGCGCGCGGCACGTTCGTGGACGTGGCCGGCGTGACGCAGCCGGCGCCGGCGCCGCGCTTCTCGCGCACGCCGGGGCAGGCGGGCTCTCCGCCCGGTGGTCCCGGCCAGGATGCGGCCGCGATCCTCGCCGACTGGGGCTGGGATGCCGCCGCCATCGCCACGCTGCGGCGCGACAATATCGTCTAGGCTGAGCTACGATGGCGGCATGGAAACCATGCCCGACAAGGAACGCGAACTGCGCCAGTCCAAGCGCCTGGCGCTGTCCTTCTTCATCGGCGCCACCGTGCTGTTCGCCGTGGCGCTGGTTCTCTCCGCGCGCTGGCCCGGCAACGCCTGGGTGGGTCTGTTGAAGGCGTTCGCCGAAGCCGCGATGGTCGGCGCGCTGGCCGACTGGTTCGCCGTCGTGGCGCTGTTCAAGCGGATCCCGATCCCGTTTGTCTCGCGCCATACCGAGATCATCCCGGCCAACAAGGAACGCATCGCCGACAACCTGGCCGACTTCGTGCGCGACAAATTCCTCGACACGGACTCGATCGTGCGCCTGATCCAGCGCCACGACCCGGCGCAGAAGGTCGCGGACTGGCTGACGCGGCCGGAAAACAACGAACGCCTGGGCGACACGCTCGTGCGCGTGGCCGGCTTCGCGCTCGACGTCGTCGAGGATGCGGCCGTGCAGAACTTCGTGCGCCGTGCCGTGCACGGCATGGTGAACGCCGTCGATCTGTCGCAGACGGCGGGCACGATCCTGGAAAGCCTGACGCGCGACGGCCGCCACCAGGCGATCCTCGACGAAGGCATCGCCCAGCTCGCGCACCTGCTGGCGAACGAGGAGACGCAGAACTTCATCGCGCAGGGCATCGTCGACTGGCTGCGCGACGAATACGCGTTCATGGAAAAAATGCTGCCGTCGGAACTCATCGGCCGCAAGGGCGCCGACATCTCGGTGCGGCTCGCGGCCGGCATCCTCACGCGCGTGAGCGAAGATCCCGAGCACCCGCTGCGGCGCCGTTTCGACGTGTTCATCCACGACTTCATCGAGCGCCTGAAGACCGATCCGGCGTTCATCGCGAAGGGCGAGGACATCAAGCGCCACCTGATCGGCGATGAGGGCGTGAACGGCTACATCGGTTCGCTGTGGGGCGACCTGAAGGGCTGGATCAAGGCCGACCTGCACAACGAGGACTCGGTGCTGCGGCGCCGGATCGTCGCCACCGGCGCCTGGATCGGCCGCACGCTGGCCGACGACCCGCTGCTGCGCGCGGCGCTGAACGAGAACCTGGAACTGGCCGCGCGCGGTGCCGCGCCCGAGTTCGCAGGCTTCCTGACGCGCCATATCGCGGACACGGTCAAGCACTGGGACAGCGGCGAGATGTCGCACCAGGTCGAGATCAACATCGGCAAGGACTTGCAGTACATCCGCATCAACGGCACCATCGTGGGTGGGCTGATCGGCGTGGTGCTGTACCTGCTGTCGATGCTGCCGGGCTGGCTGGGATAGGAGAGACGTCATGCACACACCGAGCGAACCGTTGGACATCCTGCTGGCCGGCGCCCCGGAGCTGGCGCGCCTGCCGGGCCGCGACCTCGTCGAGGTGGCGCGCTACCTCATTCCGCTGGAGGCGAACCTCGTGCAGGGCTGCCTCGTGGCGTCCGGCGTGCCGGCCGTGCTGGCCGACGCGCATCTGGTGCAGACCGACCTGCTGCTGGCGCCGGCGCTGGGCGGCGTGCGCATCCTCGTGCCGCAGGATCGTGTGCAGGAGGCGCAGGCGGTGCTGGAAGCGTTCGCGCGCGGGGAGTTTGCGTTGGGGGAGGATGCGGATGTGAGCGGTGCATAAAGCATCGCCAATGAAAAAAGCCGCCGGCTCATGCGAACCGGCGGCTTCTTCGTATCTGGTGGTGATAGGTGGACTTGAACCACCGACCCTAGCATTATGAATGCTATGCTCTAACCAACTGAGCTATATCACCGACAACTTTTACTAAAACAAAATGGCTCAGCATGAGCCAAGCCATTTCGCTTGAATCCTGTGGTGGTGATAGGTGGACTTGAACCACCGACCCTAGCATTATGAATGCTATGCTCTAACCAACTGAGCTATATCACCAGAACGGGGTGCATTATGCCGTTCGCCCCGAGACCTGTCAAGGCTACCCCCTTCGGATCACCCTGTCCAGACCCGTTCGAATCGTCTCACCGCTGCAACGCGGCAAGATGATCGAGCATCTGACGTGCCGGGTCCGGTCCCAGGCAATCGATCACGATCCGTTCCGGCATCGCGCGCAGCCACGTCAGCTGGCGCTTGGCCAGTTGGCGCGTGGCGACGATGCCCGTCTCGCGCAGCCCTGCGCGGTCGATCGTGCCGTCCAGGTAGTCCCACGCCTGGCGGTAGCCGACGCAGCGCATCGACGGCAGGTTCGGATGCAGGTCGCCGCGCGCGCGCAGGCCCGCGACCTCGGCCACGATGCCCGTGTCGTCGCGCGTGCCCAGCATCTGGTCGAAGCGCTGCGCGATGCGCGCGTGGAGCACGGCGCGGTCCGACGGCTCCAGCGCAAACGGCACGAGATCGAACGGCAGCTCGGTCTTTTCGCGCCGGGCGAGCAGCGCCGACATGGGCTGGCCGGACAGTTCGTGGATTTCCAGCGCGCGGTTGATGCGCTGGGCGTCGTTCGGGGCCAGGCGGTCCGCCGTGACCGGATCGACTGCGCGCAGCTTCGCATGCATGCCGGGCCAGCCGATGCGCGCCGCTTCCGCATCCAGCCGGGCACGCACGGCGGCGTCCGCGGTGGGCAGGTCGTCCAGGCCGTCGTTCAACCCTTTGAAATACATCATCGTGCCGCCGACGAGCAGCGGCAGCCGGCCGCGCGCCTGAATGTCGGCGACGAGGCGGATGGCATCCGCGCGGAACTGCGCGACGGAATAGGCGTCGAGCGGGTCGATGATGTCGATCAGGTGATGCGGCGCGCTCGCCAGTTCTTCGGCCGACGGCTTGGCCGTGCCGATGTCCATGCCGCGGTAGACGAGGGCGGAGTCGACCGAGATGATCTCGACCGGACGCTCTTTGGCGATGGCGAGTGCGGCCGCCGTCTTGCCGGACGCGGTCGGGCCCATGATGGCCACGGCCAGCGGTTTGTGGTGCGATGTCATCGTTGTATTACTGGCCGCGCAGGAACAGTTTGTCGAGTGCCGCGATTTCGAGCTGGACCCAGGTCGGGCGGCCGTGGTTGCACTGGTCGGCGCGTTCCGTCGCTTCCATCTGGCGCAGCAGCGCGTTCATTTCGGGCTGCGTGAGAATGCGGTTGGCGCGCACGGCCGTGTGGCAGGCGAGGGTGCCGAGCAGTTCGTTGCGGCGCTCGATCAGCACGCGCGAGCCGCCGTATTCGCGCACGTCGCGCAGCACGTCGCGCGCGAGCGTCTGCGCGTCGGCGTTCTTCAGCAGGATGGGCACGGCGCGCACCGCCAGCGTCGTTGGCGACACGGCGGCGATGTCGAAGCCCAGCGCCTGCAGCGTCTCCTGTTCTTCCTGCGCAGTGGCGACTTCGATGGCGTCGGCGAAGAACGTCACCGGAATCAGCATCTGCTGCACCTGCATCCGCTCGCCGCCGGCCTGGGCGTCGAGCGCGTTCTTCAGCTGCTCGTACAGGATGCGTTCGTGCGCGGCGTGCATGTCGACGAGGACGAGGCCCTTGCGGTTCTGCGCCAGCACGTAGATGCCGTGCAGCTGGGCCAGCGCGAAGCCGAGCGGGAAATCGTCGTCGGACGCGGGTTTCGTCGTGTCCGGCAGCGGCGCTTCGGCCACGCCCAGCGATGCCGCGGCCGGTGCCGAAGCGCCGGTGAACAGCGCGCCGTAGCTGTCCGTACGCTGCGGGACGCCGGCGCCCGTCGGCGCATCCCAGCGGCTGCCGGGTGGGAACGGCGACGGCGAGAACGTCGACGAGGCACGCGAACCGCCACCACCGCCGCCCGTGCCGAACGACGATCCGGACGACCATGCCGGCGACGCCAGCTGCGCTCCGAACGACGTCTGCTCGTGCGGCCGGCGCCACGATGCGTCGCCGAGCGACGTGGACGACGGCGTGATCTCGGCCGCGCTCACCGGGGCGGGCGCGTTGCCGTGCGCCGTCGCCGACGTCTGCGCGAGCGTGCGCTGCACGGCGTGGAACACGAACTGGTGCACGGCGCGGCTGTCGCGGAAGCGCACTTCGATTTTTGACGGGTGCACGTTCACGTCGACCATCGCCGGGTCGAGGTCGAGCGCCAGCACATACGACGGGAAGCGGTCGCCGTGCAGCACGTCCTCGTACGCCGCTTTGACGGCATGGACGAGCAGCTTGTCGCGCACGAAGCGGCCGTTGACGTAGAAATACTGGTTGTCGGCGCGCGCCTTGGATGCCGTCGGCAGGCCGACGTAGCCGTGCAGGCGCAGCGGGCCGGCGCTTTCGTCGAGCTGCAGGCGCGCCTCGGCGAAGTCGCCGCCGAGGATCTGCGCGCTGCGCTTGGCGGCTTCGCTCGTGTTCCAGTGGTCGATCGTGCGGCCGTTGTGCGTCAGGCTGAACGACACGTCCGGCCGCGCCAGCGCGATCCGGCGCACGACTTCGGCGCAGTGGCCGTATTCGGTCTGCTCCGATTTCAGGAACTTGCGCCGTGCCGGCGTATTGAAATACAGGTCCTGCACGTCGATCGTCGTGCCGAATTGTCCCGACGACGGCGACACCGTGCCCTGGTGCGAGCCGACGATTTCCCACGCGTGCGCGGCGCCCGGCGTGCGCGACGTGATCTTGACGGCGGCCACGGACGCGATCGACGCCAGCGCCTCGCCGCGGAAGCCCAGCGTGTTGACGTTTTCCAGGTCGGTCAGCGACGCGATCTTCGACGTCGCATGGCGCGCCAGCGCGAGCGGCAATTCCTCGGGCGGGATGCCGCGGCCGTTGTCGGTGATGGCGATGCGCTTGACGCCGCCTTCCTCCAGCCGCACGGTGACCTGCGTGGCGCCGGCGTCGAGCGCATTCTCGAGCAACTCCTTCACCACAGCCGACGGCCGCTCGACGACCTCGCCGGCAGCGATCTGCGAGATGAGCTGGTCGGGAAGCTGCTGGATGGGGCGGAAGGTAGGGGCCGGGGCGTTCATCCGGTGATTATAACTTTGACGTGCGCACTAAGAAACGCAACTGTCCGAAATTCGGGGTCAGAGCACGTTTTCCAGGAAATTCGGGGTCAGAGCGTCGCTGTTTGATAACGTCTTTATGCTCGTCGGCATGCGTATGAGGACGTTGGCCGCTCGGGTGGCCGCGTCAATATTTGCTGGCAGGCTTTTGCCCGAAAATGTGCTCTGACCCCGAATTTCCAGAAAATCGTGCTCTGACCCCGAATTTGCGGTCAGGGTTGTTCGCGCACCGGGATCGGTGCCGCGCACAGGTCCAGGTGGCCGGCCGCGACCTTGGTCCATGGGCCGCCGCGGTTGCGCTGGGCGTCCAGTACTTTCTGGTACGTGGCGCTGTCGGTGCGCATCACTTCGTAGCGGCTGCGCTGGGCGGCCGGCACGTCGGCCGCGATCCGGATCGACTTGATCGGCACGTTCATCTCCGGCTTGTCGTAGAAACCCATCGGTGCCGGACCGCGCGGCAGGGCGGCCAGCAGCGGCATGCCGGCGATGACGCGGCCGACCACGGTGATGTTGCGGTCGAGCTGGCGCGCGGGACCGAGCACGGCGTACAGCGCGGTGCCGCCGCCGCTGTCGGCGTCGTTGTCGCGGCCCACGCCGACCATGCCGTAGCAGTGCGCCAGCCATGTCTCGCCGGTCTTCGGATCACGTCCGACCGGAAAGCCGTCCGAATGCCCGACCTGCGGCGCGTAGCCGTCCACGTCGGGCAGGCGGGTGAAGTGCGTGTCGTTCTTCAGCGGCACCGTGAACTCGGCCTTGAGGGCCTTCTGCGCCGTCTTGATGGGGCGGACCTTGTCGTTGTCCTCGTTCGGATCGTTCCACTGCACGACGAAGTTGTCCTGCACGCGCACGATGGCCAGGCCGTCGAAATAGCGTTCGCGCACGAGCGCCTTGATGTTCTTGACATGGTTCGGCGCGAACACGGGCGCCAGCTCGATCACGACGCGCCCCGCCGGGACATCCATGTACAGCGTGTTGTCCGGATCCGGCACGCGCCAGTCGGACGGCGCCGCAGCCTTGACGATGTCGGCGACGCCCGGCCTGGGCGGCAGTTCGGCGGCGCCGGCATGCGCGCCGAGGAGGGTGCAGGCGGCCACGAGGAGCGTGCGCCGGATGGTCGGGTAAGCCTTCAAGTCTCGTCTCCTTGGCCGCTCGTGGCGTGCCGCGTCATGGTTGGGTGTGATGACAATTGTAATCTGGGAAATAATGGAATTGAAACAGTTTGCGGATGAAGAAAATTGCGGGTACGGATGAGCCAGGGGCCATGTTCGCCGCTGGACTGGTGGTATGATGCGGCGCTACCATTTAGGATGATTATGGATCTGATGCAATTCTTCGACATGATCCTGCATGTCGATAAAACCCTGGGCACCCTGCTGGCCCAATACGGGGTTTATGTGTATGCCGTCCTGTTCGCCATCGTGTTCTGCGAGACCGGCCTCGTGGTCCTGTTCTTTTTCCCGGGCGACACCCTGCTGTTCATCGCCGGCGCCTTCTGCGCCACCGGCGAGATGAGTTATCCATTGCTGATGCTCCTGCTGATCGTGGCCGCGGTGACGGGCAATACGCTCAACTATTACATCGGCGGGGCGATCGGCCACCGCGTGTTCACGCACGATTACCGCTGGCTCAACAAGGACGCCCTGCGCCGCACCCACGAATTCTTCGAGCGCCACGGCGGCAAGACCATCATCCTGGCCCGCTTCGTTCCCGTCGTGCGCACTTTCGCGCCGTTCGTCGCGGGCATTTCGGACATGACCCATACGCGTTTCCAGATGTACAACGTCACCGGCGCCGTGGCCTGGGTCGCCAGCCTCGTGACCGGCGGTTACTTTTTCGGCAACATCCCCGTCATCCGCGACCACCTGACGGCGATCGTGCTGATCGGTGTCGGCGCCGCCGTCGTGCCGCTGGCGCTGGGCGGCATCTACAAGGTCGGCCGGCGCATGATGAGCCGCTGAACGCTGTCTCCTTGACAACCGGAACGCGCCGCATGCCGGCGCGTTTTGCGTTTACGGGATAATTGATGCATGGAATTGTTCCTCAGGCTCAAGTTTACTGTCGGTCACGCCGATAACGCCTGAGAGAGCAACACTACTGGAATCCCATGCGTAACCTGATCGCCTTGTTCGCTTGCAGCTGCGTCGTCATGAGCGCAAGCGCCGCGAACGATCCTGCAACCGCCGCGGCAGCCAAGCTCGCGGCCTCCGTATCCAAACCGGCCTCCGCGATGGTGCCGTCGGCCTCATCCAAGAAGGCCGAGAAAGTCGAGAAAGCGGAGAAAGCCGAGAAAGCGGAGAAGCCCGAGCCGAAAAAGGCGGAACCCGCCACCGCCCAGGCC
>Ga0308166_1001396_pt1 | contig 25857 bp, 19 predicted proteins | sample PhyCR2_2_FD_202137 | JGI IMG/M metagenome (GOLD analysis project Ga0308166, IMG submission 202137) | Phyllosphere microbial communities from UC Gill Tract Community Farm, Albany, California, United States - DLSLCC.R2 | ecosystem: Host-associated > Plants > Phyllosphere > Unclassified | place... | reverse complement strand
GCTTGAATGTCGCTATCTCACGATCAATTTTCGACCTACAATAAACCACACAGCGAGACCAAGTTTCGCTGTGCAAAACTACAATTATGGAGGCAATCCGATGAACAAGCAGCCCAGCATTTCCAAGCCGCGCCGTGTATTCCCGCCCGTCGTCACGACCCTGGTGGCGGCCCTGACCCTGTCCGCCTGCGGCAGCGGCAGCACCGACCCGGTCCCGCCGCCGACCCAGACCACGCCGCCGCCGGTCGCGGTCCAGCCTGAGCCGGCGCGTCCGCAGGATACCCGCACCTTCGCGATGGCCGAAGCCAACCTGCCCTTCGCCGCCATGACCAACGCGCCGGAAACCGACCGCTGGTGGGGCGTGCTGAACAAGGCAGGCTACCAGATCGAAGTGCCGAAGAACTGGAACGGCATGCTGGTCATGTATGCGCACGGCTATGCCGGCACCGGCCCGAACCTGTCGGTCTCGCCGCCGGCGCTGCGGCGCCACCTGATTGCGCAAGGCTATGCCTGGGCCGCGTCGAGCTACAGCACCAACTACTACGACGTGCGCGCCGGCGTCGAGGACACGAATGCCCTGGCCCTGGCCTTCAAGGACATCGCCACAAGAAACGGCCGTGCCCTGAACGCGCCGACCAAGACCTACATCATCGGCGTGTCGATGGGCGGCCACGTGACGGCGGCGGCCGTGGACGAGGAAAACATCGCCACCGCCAACAACAAGATCCGCTACGCCGGCGCCGTGCCGATGTGCGGCGTGCTGGGCGACACCGAGCTGTACGACTACTTCGCGGCCTACCAGACCGCGGCCATGGTGGAAGCCGGCATGCCGGCCACCGACTGGCCGCCATCGAACTGGGCGACCATCGGGCCGCAGGTGCAGGCCAAGCTGTTCTCGAGCTTCCCGGGCGGCTCCACCCCAACCGCGCAGGCCGTGCCGACCGCCCAGGGCATGCGCCTGAAGCAGATCGTCGCCAACCTGAGCGGCGGCCCGCGTCCGCTCTTCGACTACGCCTATTCGGGCTCCTACCAGAACACCGTCTGGGGCACCTTCGGGCGCGACGGCAAGATGCAGGGCATCCTGACCGAGGACGTGGTCACGACCAAGGACATCACCTTCCAGCTCGACGCCGACCCGGCCCTGAGCGCGGAGGAAATCGCCTACAACTCGAGCATCTTCCGCGTGCCGGCCGTGATTGACGCCAACCGCCTGCGCCGCGACGGCCTGCGCTGGATTCCGAAGACGAACGCCCAGATCAAGGTGCCGGTGGTGACCATCCACACCCTGGGCGACCTGTACGTGCCGTTCAAGATGGAGCAGATCTACAAGCGCCGCGCCGACGCGCTCGGCACCTCGAACCTGCTGGTCCAGCGCGCGATCCGCGGCATCGCCCACTGCGATTTCACCATCGCCGAACAAGCCTCGGCGTTCGATGCGATGATCAAGTGGGAACAGCAGGGCGTGAAGCCGGAAGGCGACGACGTGCTCACGCCGTCGGTGGTGGCCGATCCGCAGTATGGCTGCAAGTTTACCGACAACACGCCGTCGGAGGGCGACAGCGCTTCGGTGCTGGCGGTGCGCAGGTCGCTGCCGCAGTGCGCGGCGCGCTGAGCTGGGCCCTGGATGTGAAAACGCCAGCCTGCGGGCTGGCGTTTTTTATTCAGGCCGACGCCGTGCTATCGGCAGGCCGATAGCGTCGTTGAAGGCGATACGATCACCCTACGTTGAAGCCCACATTAACCCCGGCGCGGGCGTGGCGCTTACCTCACTTCCCCACCACCTTCACCTGCTTCACATCCAGCGTCGATTCGCCGAACGTCTCCTTGTCGAACTCCCCGGTGAGTTCCACCACCGTGTTCTGGTCGACGTTCACGCCCTGCGGGAAGTACTTGGCGTCGATTTCCACCGTGATCTTGCCGCTGGCGTCGGTGAACTCGTAATCCTCGCCGCCCTTGTGGCTGGTGAGCTTGCCCTGCAGGCGCACGTACTGGTCGTCCTTGCCGTTGTCGAGCAGCTGCTTGGCCGTCATTAAAGGCGCGCTCGACGGGCCGGTGTAGCCGGATGCGGCCGGCTTGCTCGACGGCCCCGTGTAGTTGCCCGGCTGGGCGATGGCGACGGCCGAGCCGGCGACGAGGGCGGTGATGCAGGTCAGTTGGATCAGGCGTTTCATGGTCAGTCCTCCGTTGGTTGAATGGATGTATTACACCGTCCGGACATTAACCCTATCTTAAGGTGCCGGCGGCAGGTCCAGCGTCACGCCCAGCCCGCGCCCATCGAGCCCCACGCCGAAGCCGAGCCGCATGCCGTGCAGCTCGGCGATGCGGCGCACGATCGACAGACCGAGCCCGCTGCCGCCCTGCCCCTGCCCCAGCACGCGGAAGAAACGCTCGGTCAGGCGCGCGCGGCTGGCTTCATCGACGCCGGGGCCGTCGTCGCACACGGCGATGCGCGCCAGGCCCTCGTGCACGGCGGCCCTGATCTCGACCCGGCTGCCTGCGGGACAGTAGCGCAGCGCGTTCTCGACCAGGTTGCGCAGCATGATCTCCAGCAGGCGCGGGTCGGCCTGCACGGTCTCGAGTTCGCAGCGCAGCGCCAGCGCGATGCCGCGCTCCTGCGCTTGCGCTGCATGCCCGGCCAGCACGCCCTCCAGCAAGGGCGCCAGCGGCACCTGTTGCCGCACCAGCTGCTCGCGCGCCAGCGGATCGAGCCGGGCCAGCGTCAGCAGGCTGTCGACCAGCGCCGTCAGCCGGGCGATGTCCTGGCGCAGCTTGAAAAAAGGCGCCGCCAGCTCCGGATGCTGGCGCCCGAGCAGCTGCACGTGCATGTGCAGGCCGGCCAGCGGCGTGCGCAGCTCGTGCGCGGCGTCGGCGGTGAAGCGGCGCTCGGCCTGGAGTGCCGCATCGAGCCGCTCCAGCACGCCGTTCAGCGCCCCCACGATGGGCAGCAGTTCGCGCGGCTGGCCCGCCAGCGCCACCGGGGCCAGGTCGTCCGGGGTCTTGGCGGAAATCTCGGCCGCGGTGCGGCGCAGGGGCCGCAGCACGCGACCGATCAGCAGCCAGCACACCAGCGCCAGCAACAGCAGGATGCCGGCCACCGGCAGCCACAGCGATTCGGCCAGTTCTTCCAGGATGTCGAAGCGCTTGTCCCGGCGCTGGCCGACCTGCACCTCGAAGCGGTTCTCCTCGTCGCGCACCACGAACACGCGCCAGCGGCGGCCGTCGACCTGCGGATCGGCAAAGCCTTCGTCATCGTCGAAACCGGACACGAATGCCCGCTGCGGCGCACCCTCGGTCCGCTGGATCACGCGGCCCCCGGCCACGATCTGGTACTGCATGTCCACCTTGCGCACTTCCCTGGCAGCCGGACGCGCCGGCAAGCCGCGCGCGTGCCAGTCGGTGGTGGCCGACAGGATCATGTAGCCGGCTTCTTCGAGCGCGTCGTCGAAGACCTCGTTGGTTTCCTGCCAGGCGATCACGGTGACGATGGCCAGGCTGGCCAGCCACAGCGCCACGCTGGCGGAGACGATCGCCAGCACCAGGCGCCGCCGCAGCGAAGGCGGCCTCGATGCCCGCGCGTCAGCTGTCATCGTGCTTCAGCCGGTAGCCGAGGCCGCGCACGGTCACGATGCTGTCGCTACCGAGCTTCTTGCGCAGGTTGTGGATATACACCTCGATGGCGTTGCTCTCGACCTCGTCGCCCCAGCCGTACAGGCTTTCCTCGATCCGGGCGCGGGTAACGATGCCGTTCTTGCGCAGCAGTAGGGCGTGCAGCACGTGGTATTCGCGCGCCGTGAGCGCAACCGGCTGGCCGGCCAGCGTGGCCTGCCTGGTGTCGGGATCGAGCGCAATCGCGCCGTGGACCAGCGCATTGCTGGCCTGGCTGGCGCCGCGCCGCGCCGCGGCCCGGATGCGCGCCGACATCTCTTCGAGTTCGAAGGGTTTCACCAGGTAGTCGTCGGCGCCCAGGTCCAGCCCTTCGACGCGGTCGGCCAGGGCATTGAAGGCGGTAATCAGGATCACGGGCACGGCGTTGCCGGCGCCACGCAGGCGCGCCAGCAGGGCGTCGCCGGAGAGACCGGGCAGGCCGCGGTCGAGCAGCACGCAGTCGTAATGGTGGGTTTTCAGGGCGGTGTCGGCCGAGTCGCCGCGCTCGACCCAGTCGACCGCATGGCCGTCCAGGCGCAGCCAGGACTGGATGGTGTCGCCAAGCGACTGGTCGTCTTCTACGAGGAGGATGCGCATGCCTGGCTACCTTAGGCGCGTTACATGAAGGGAATCTTAAGAAAGGCACCCGGCACGAAGCAGACGTCGGATTTCTTTACAAAAATTATAAATACGCAATCCATCAAACGCCAAGTCGTTGTTTCTAAAGATTAACTTTTAGTGGCACAGTCGTTGCTAATCCCATTGCACCATAACGACATAAAGGGATGTGCCATGTTCGACTTCAAATTTTCCCGTTTCCTCAAACTCGCCGCCGCCAGCCTGGCCTTCGCGTCCCAGACCGTCCTGGCGGCGCCGGTCGACTTCTCCGGCGCCTTGACCGAGTCCGATCCTGTCTACAACCGGCCTTTCACCACATTTACCCTGAGTAACGTGGGGACGGCCGTATCCTACGACGTCTTCGATTTCCACGTGACCGCGGACGGTGTCTACTCGATGGAGACGCTCTCCGCCAGCGTGGTCAACAACGACACCTTCCTGGCCCTGTATGCGAACGCCTTCGATGCCTCGTCGCCACTGACGAATCTGCTGAGCGTCGACGATGATGCGGGCGCCGGCTTCCTGTCGCTGATCAGCCGGGCGCTGCAAGCCGATACCCGCTATTTCCTGGTCGTGAGCTCGTACGGCAATGCCGAGTTCGGCGACTACACCGGCCGTTTCGATACCGTCAGCGGCGGCGGCCAGGTGGTTCTGGGCGACGCCGCCAGCGACGTGCCCGAGCCGGCCACGCTGGCCCTGCTGCCGCTGGCCTTGCTGGGCATGGGCATGGCACGCCGCCGCCAGCGCCGTTGATCCGGCATCGGATGCACACGATGGGCGGCGCTTGCCGCCCATTTTCTTTGCCGCTCGGCCGGCTTGACAACCTGCTTCCGCGCACCATGCTGCCCAACCCGACCGGGCGCAGCTTCGACAGCCCCTGGGTGCACGTGCTGGCGGTGCGCAACGGCAAGATCGTGCGCTGCGAGGCCCGTAAACCGCCGCGAGCCGCCGCCGCAATCCCAGGCCTCAGGCCTTCTTGAGCGCGTCCGGCTTGTGCGCCGCCTCCGCCCCGGTCTTGTCGCTGACCACCAGGTATTCCGGATTCTCCTTCGACGCCGCCACCTCGTGGCCCTTGATCGTGGTGTGCGCGGTCAGCTTTTTCTTGACCGTGCCATGTACCTTTCCCTGCGACGATTCCCAGCTCACCTTGTCGCCGGCCTTGAAGGCATTGCTCATGATTAAACTCCGTGGATGGTCGATGAGCGCCATTTGACCATAGCCGCGCAGAATTTCCGCACGTTACGGAACAGCCGGACAACGCGCCGCAGCAGGCGCGGGTATGCTGGGCATCCAAACCACACTGCGCTACCTGCCTTGAATCGTCCGCCAACCAAGCACCCGCTGCATGCCGCCCTGCTGGCCTGCGCCCTGCCCTGGGCCGGCGCCGCCCTGGCGCAGAACGATGCGCGCGTGGTGGCCGGCATCAACGCTTACCGCGCGGCGCCCGCAGCCTGCCCCGGTGCGCGCCTGGCGCCCGTGCCGGCCCTGGCAGCGCAGGCGGCGCTGGCGCGGGTGCGTCTCGGACCCGGCACGTTTCCGGAATGGGTGCTCGAACAGGCCGGCTATTACACCGACAAGGCCGAGGTGATCCACGTCGGCGGCGCGCCCGATGCCGACGCCGTGCTCGCTCTGCTGCGCAAGCAGTACTGCCGCAGCCTGCTCGATGCCGCCTTTACCGACATTGGCGTGGCGCGCAGCGGCAACGACTGGACGGTCGTGCTGGCGCGTCCCACCCCGCCCCTGGTGCTGCCCGGGCAGGACGAAGCCGGCCGCACCATCCTGGACCTGGTGAATGCGGCGCGCGCGCAGGCGCGCAACTGCGGCGATCGCCAGTTTGGCGCGGCGCCGCCGGTGGCCTGGAATGCGCAGCTGGCGCAGGCGGCGCTGGCGCACAGCAGCGACATGGCCACGCACCGCCGTTTCAGCCACCAGGGATCGGACGGCAGCGAAGCGGCGCAGCGCGCCACCCGCGCCGGCTACCGCTGGCGCCAGGTCGGGGAGAACATCGCAGCGGGACAGACTTCGCCGCAGGAAGCGGTGCAAGGCTGGATCGACAGCCCCGGTCACTGCGCCAACCTGATGAATCCACGGTTCAGCGAGATGGGGGCGGGCTATGCGGTGAGCCGCGTGCGGTTTCCCGGGTTTCCATACTGGACCCAGGTGTTTGCGATGCCGTGATGAGCCAGTGGCCGTAACCGTACGGTGGGCACTCCGTGCCCACGCGGAACGATGATCATTGTTGGCGCTGGACGGCGTCGCAAACGATGTTCATTGATAGCGTGTCCAGAAGCGCCTCGCCAGCGTGTCATCCAGGGCGTAATCCGCGAGCGAATCATCCCGGCCGCGGACTCCGGACGAACACGTACCCGCGTGGGCACGGGGTGCCCACCGTACGGGATACGCCAACGTATATTCGTAGGGTAGACAGGTCCAACCCGAGCATGCTCCGCCTCGGCACCACACGAAAAAGGAGCGCCGCAGCGCTCCTTTCAGATCAGTCGAATCGACCGGCGATTACCAGAAGATCACGCGCTCTTCCGGCGCCAGGTACATCTTGTCGCCCGGCTTGACGTCGTACGCTTCGTAGAAACCCGGGTGGTTGCGCAGGCTGCCGTTCACACGGAATTCCGACGGCGAGTGCGGGTCCGATTTCACTTGCGCGATCAGGGCCGCGTCGCGGGCCTTGCCGCGGCGTGCCTGGGCCAGGCCCATGAACAGGCGCTGTTCGCCGGTGAGACCGTCGATCACCGGGGACGGCTTGCCTTTCAAGGAAATCTTGTAGGCGCGGCTGGCCATGATGGCGCCGGCGTTGTCGGCGATGTTCTCGCCCAGCGTCAGTTCGCCGTTCAGGTGGTAGCCCTGTACCGGGCTGTAGCCGGCATATTGCGCCACCAGCACCTTGCCGCGCGCGGCGAACTTCTCGCCGTCTTCCTTCGTCCACCAGTTGCGCAAATTGCCGTCGCCATCGAACTGCGAACCCTTGTCGTCGAACGCGTGGCTGATCTCGTGGCCGATCGAGATGCCGACCGCGCCGTAGTTGATCGCCGGCTCGGCATTGGCGTCGTACAGCGGCGCCTGCAGGCGCGCGGCCGGGAACACGACCTCGTTCATGCTCGGGCTGTAGTAGGCGTTCACGGTCTGCGGGCTCATGCTCCAGGCCAGGCGGTCCACCGGTTTACCCAGCTTGTTGATGCCGAATGCATGACCGAATTCGCGCGAGCGCATCACGTTGCCGACCAGGTCGCCGCGCGCGATGTTCAGCGACGAGTAGTCGCGCCATTTCTCCGGATAGCCGATCTTGGCGTTCATCTTCGAGAGCTTGATCTGCGCCTGCTTCTTGGTCTCGGGACTCATCCAGTCCAGGGTCTCGATGCCTTCCTTGAAGGCGAGGATGAAGTTCTTCACCATCTCCTCGACCTGGGCCTTGCGCTCGGCCGGGAAGTGGCGCTCGACGTAGGCCTTGCCCACGACTTCGCTCAGCTCGCGGTTGACCAGGGCGATGGCGCGCTTGTCGAGCGGGCGGTTTTCCTTGGTGCCGGACAGCACGGTGCCGCGGAAGGCGAAGCTCTCGTCGACGAAGGGCTGCGACAGATAAGGCGCGTAGGCGCTGACCAGGTGGAAGGCGTAATACGATTTCCAGGTGTCGACCGGGGTGGCGGCGATGATCTTGTCGAGCGCAGCCAGGTAGCTCGGCTGGCTCACGATGATCGAATCGACCTTGCCGGCCACGCCCACGTCCTTCATCCAGGTGGTCCAGTCGAAGCCCGGCATCAGCTCCTTCAGCTGGGCAAAGCTCATCTTGTTGTAGCGCTTGACCGGGTCGCGGTTCTCGACGGCGCTCCACTGGGCCTTGGCGATCTCGGTTTCCAGGGCAAGGATCCTGGCTGCTTCAGCGGCGGCATCCTTGTGGCCGGCCAGGGTCAGCATCTTCTCGATATGGACCTGGTACTTGGCGCGGAAGTCCTTCATGCGCGCTTCGTCGGCCAGGTAATAGTCGCGGTTCGGCAGGCCCAGGCCCGACTGGCCGACGCTGACCACGTAGCGGGTCGAATCCTTGCTGTCCTGGCCGACGTACATGCCGAGCGGCGCCTCGCCGCCGATGCGGTCCATGTGGGCCGACAGGGCGGCGATGCCGCGCTTGTCCTTCAGGGCGGCGATGCGTGCCAGTTCGCCTTTGAGCGGCGTGAGGCCGAGCGCATTGCGGCGCGCTTCGTCGATGTAGCTGTTGTAGTAGTCGCCCATCTTCTGCGCGTCCGAGCCTTTGGCGGCCTTGGTGTCGGCGGCGGCCTGCTCGATGATGGCGCGGATCTGGTTCTCGACGTTTTCCTGGGCCACGCTGAAGGCGCTCCAGCTCGAACGGTCCGACGGAATGGCGACGTCCTGCAGCCACTTGCCCTGGGTGTGGCGGAAGAAGTCGTCCTGCGCGCGCACGCCGGCGTCCATCGCGGCCTTGTCGACGCCCGATACCGCGGCGGCGGCCGTCGATGATGCGCTGGTGGCTGCTGCGTCGGTGGCGCCGGCGTGGGCGGTGACGGCGAACAGCCCCGCGATCAGGGTGCTGCACAGGGTACGCTTCATGTGAATCTCCGAGATAGGAATAGTTGGAACCGGAGGATGCTAATGCATAAAGCCGCGCATTGCCAAGTAGAACAACCGGCTTTGCATATGAATGTGTGTTTTGCATACAGCCTGTAAGTACGGGCCGTATGCGAAATGGCGTGTGTTCGGCGAGAGCCGTTGTCGTATTCGCGCCAAGCCCGTGCGGCGGCCGCATTTGTATATTTCGCTATTGCACGTTTTCTAAGCCATAATGAATAGAATTCCATCAGCGGCCGCCCCATGCGCCTTCGCCCCCGTCACCTGCCAGCTTGCGCTCCGGCGCCGACCGTCCGCCCGCGCGGCGGGCACGGGGCCATGCGATGAAACCGACCTCGCGCGTCTCGCGCCTGTACGAGGTGATGGACCTGATGCTCGACTCGGTGGGCGACCCGCTGGCGCTGAAGAACCTCGCCGCCTCGGCCAGCTATTCCTCCTTCCACTTCGACCGCATCTTCCGCGAGCTGACCGGCTTTTCGGCGGTGGAGTACCAGCGCAAGCGCCGCCTGCGCCGCGCCGCCCACCTGCTGCGCCACGAACCCGACGTGCCGGTGCTGCACATCGCCCAGGACTGCGGCTTTCCCTCGAACGCGGCCTTTGCCAAGGCCTTCAAGCAGCAGTTCGCGATGTCGGCCAAGGCCTGGCGCGAAGGCGGCTGGCGCACCTACATGGACCAGCAGGTCGGGCGCGAGAGCGACGTCAGCTTCTTCGTGGCCGAGCCGGGCAACCTGGACGTGATCCTGGCGCCCTACTGCCCGCCCGAACCCGGCAGCGTGGCCGCGCGCATCCGCGTGCAGTCCCTGCCCGCCGTCACGCTGCGCTACCAGCGCTTCTTCGGCCAGTCGGGAGCGGCGCTGTCGATCGCCTGCAACAACTTCATCTGCGAGCGCGAGCGCAACGGCGACGTCACGCGCGCCACCGCCTGGTACGGCGTGTTCGACGAGGATCCCGGGTTTACCGGAGAGAGCGAATACTGCTACGACTTCGGCTACGGCGGCGACATGCGCCCGGATCCGACGCTGGGGCTGCGCGTGCTGCCGGCGGGCGCCTACGCCATCCTCGAATTCCGCGGCGACTGGCCACGCTTTCGCTACATGTACGAGGACTGGCTCGACAAGCAGTCCTTCTGGCGGCTGGACAGCACGCGGCCGCACATCCAGAAAGTCGAGCGCGACGGCGCCGGCAAATGGCAGGGGTGGCTGGCGCTGCCGGTCAAGAAGCGCTAAAGAGGCTCACCTCCCCGTGGCGCACCGTGATCTCCCGGCGCCCCGAGTGCGAGCAGCCTGTCGACATCGAGGATCTCGACCGCGCCCCGCCCCCGGTGGATGGCGCCGGCCGCCTCGAGCTCCTTGAGCGACCCGTTCACCGTCTGGCGCGACAGCGAGAGCATCAGGCCGAGCTGCCCCTGCGAGACGCGGACGAAGCGCTTGCTGCGCCCGTTCCAGGCGCCGAAGCCACCGGCCATCGCCGCCAGCCGGCTGGCGACCCTGGCGGTGGCCGGCAGTACCGCGCTGTCTTCGACCACCGCGAACACGGCGCGCATCTTCTGCGCCAGCAGGCGGCCGAAGTCCTTCCAGTAGCCGGGATGCGCGTCCAGCATCGCCTGCAGGGCCGGCAGCGCCACGTGCAGCAGCAGCGCGTCCGACTCGGCCCAGGCGTCGTGGGTGCGCGGTGCATTGTCGAAGAGCGCGATCTCGCCGAACCACTGGGGCGGCTCGAGCAGGGCCAGCAAGGCTTCGCTGCCGTCGCGCGTGATGCCGGTGATGCGCACCGCACCCCGCAGCACGCAATAGATGCCGTCTCCCGCTTCCCCGCGCGCGAACAGGCGCTGCCCCGCCGCCAGGGGCCGCACGGTAGCCTGCGCGACCAGGCCCGCGGCCAGCCCCGCCGGCAGCGACGCGAACCAGCCGCCCGCCCGCAGGGCCTGCGTCCACGCGTGCGCCTGCTGGACATGCATCTCACCCCTCTCCGCTTCTTCTGTCGCCGACCCGACACAGGCCGGCGCCGCGCGCGCGCACAATCGAGCAAACCATCACAAGGAGACAGCCCATGAAAAGCCTCGAAGACCAGTTGTCCAACTACGCCGCCTACCACCGCGACGCCCGCAACATCCGTACGCATTTCATCGGCATTCCGATGATCGTGGTGGCCATCACCATCCTGCTGTCGCGTCCGACCCTGGACATCGGCGGCTGGACGTTGGCGCCGGCGCTGCTCACGGCGCTGGCGGCCGGCGTCTATTACCTGATGCTCGACCTCGCCCTCGGCCTGCTGATGGCGGTCCTGCTGCTGGCGGCCTGCCTGGCCGGCGCCTGGAGCGCCGCCCTGCCCACCGGCGCCTGGCTGGCCCTGGGCCTGGGCGGCTTCGTCCTCGGCTGGGTGTTCCAGTTCGTCGGCCACTTCTGGGAAGGCAGGAAGCCGGCCTTTGTCGACGACATCGCCGGCCTGATCATCGGCCCGCTGTTCGTGGTCGTCGAGGCCCTGTTCCTGCTCGGAATGCTGCCGCGGCTGCGCGCCACCATCGAGCAGCGCGCCGGCAAGGTCCGCCATGGCCTGGCCGGCGAGCGCCTGCCTTCCTGAACGCGGCGCCCTTCTCAGGGCAAGGCCGCCGGCGTCACCAGGTTGAAGGTGGGCGAGAAGGTGTCCAGCATGCCGAACAGGGCCGGCAGGGCCGACTTGTCGCCCTCGATTGTCACCTCGCCCTGGCGCAGCGCGTCGGCGAGCTTGAGCTGGCCCGCGCTGATGCGGTTCAGCACTGCCTTGCTCAGTTCCACGCTGGCCGTGGGGCGCCCGTGGCCGGTGCCGGCGAGCCAGGTCAGCGCGCCATTGCTGAGGTTCATGGCGTACTGTTCCTTCAAATCGGTGAAGCTCCAGTTGATCGTCATGGCGCGCCCCGCCGCCTTGTCGGCATCCAGGCGCACCGCCAGGTAGTCGAAGAACATCGGCACGGTGAGCGCTTCCAGCAGGTCGCGCGAGGCCGCGCCCTGGCGCCGCTCCGCGGTCACGCCCTGGCGCAGTTCCTGGGCGCCGCTCAGGTAGGCGTTGCGCCAGGTGCTGTTCTCGCTCTGGTAGCCCAGCTGTTCGAGGGCGTCGGCCTGCAGCATGCGCGCTTCGCGGTTGCCGGGGTCGGCGAACACCAGCTGGTTGGCCACCTGCGCGACCCAGCGGTAGTCCCCCTTGGCGAAGGCCTTGCGCGCCCGCGCCAGCACGCTGGAGGCACCGCCCATCCACTCGACCGTGCGGCGCGCCGACTCCACCGGCGGCAGCGGATTCAGGTTGGCCGGGTTGCCGTCGTAGAAGCCGAGGTAGCGCTGGTAGACGGCGCGCACGTTGTGGCTGACCGAGCCATAGTAGTCGCGCGCATGCCACTGCCGTGCCAGCGGCCCGGGCAGCTGGCGCAGCCGCTCGGCGATCTCCATCGGCGTCAGGCCGTGGTTCAGCAGCCTGAGGGTCTGGTCGTTGAGGAAGGCGTACATGTCGCGCTGTTCGCCCAGCAGGCGCTGCACGCGCTCGCGGCCCCAGGTCGGCCAGTGGTGCTGGCCGATCAGCACATCCGCCTTGTCGCCGTAGCGCGCCAGCGTCTGGCCCAGGTACTGCGACCAGAGTTTCGCGTCGCGCACCTTGGCGCCGCGGATGGTGAGGATGTTGTGCTGGGTGCGCACCGCGTTCTCGGCGATGTTCAGGGCCTTCAGTTGCGGGAAGTAGAGGTGCATCTCGGCCGGCGCCTCGCTGCCCGGCGTCAGCTGGAATTCGATCTCCACGCCCGCCACGCGCCGGGTCTCCAGCGGCTTGTCGACCAGCTCGTTCGGCGCGACCAGGGTGATGGTGCCGCGCGAGAGCGACTTGCCCAGCCCCGCGTCGACCTGCCCGGTGGCGCTGCGCGGCAGCAGCGCGCCGTACATGTACTGGGCGCGCCGGCTCATCGCATTCCCGGCCAGGACGTTCTCGCTCACCGCTTCTTCCATGAAGCCCGCCGGTGCGATGACCCTGACCTTGCCGGCCGCCGCGTCCTCCGCGCTGATGATGCCCTTCGCGCCGCCGAAGTGGTCGACGTGGCTATGGGTGTAGATGACGGCCGCCACGGGCAGGCGCGGCCGGTGGGCGTAGTACAGCGCCAGGCCGGCGCGCGCGGTTTCCGCCGACAGCAGCGGATCGATGACGATGATGCCGCCCTCGCCCTCGACGATCGTCATGTTGGCCAGGTCCATGCCGCGGATCTGGTACAGGCGCTCGCTCACCTTGAACAGCCCGGCCGCATTGTTCAGCCTGGCAATGCGCCACAGGCTCGGGTTCACGCTCGCCGGCGCCGCCTCCCCGGCCTCGAAGGCGTAGGCCTTGCCGTCCCAGGCGATGCGCCCGTCGGCGGTCTGGACGACGTCTTCGCCGCGCGCGATGAAGCCGCGCCAGGCATCCTCGAAATCCTGCCTGTCCTCGAAGGGCAGGCGCGCCAGCCAGGCGCGGTTGGCCTGGACGGTGGCCGGTTCGGCGTCGGCCGCGCGCGCCGGCAGCGCATGCAGCACATGCAGCGCCAGCAGGACCGGCAGGGCCAAGGTAGCGCCGGCGCGCCGGATCGTTGTCGTGTTCATGTGTTCAGCTCCTTGCGATCTCGAGCACGTCGTAGGGCTGCAGCCGGGCGATCGCGTCCAGCGGATCCGGTTCGCGCCAGGCGTACAGGCTGCAGGTCATCTTGTCGGGGGTGATGTCGACGATGGTGAAACCGTTCTTTTCGGCCGGTTTGGCGTTGCGCTCCAGCGCGACGGCCGAGGGCGCCGTCGGACCGAGCCCGCGCGGCCCGCTGGGCCACCCGGCGAGCCCGGTGCCGAGCGGGCCGTTGAGCAGCAGGTGGACCGGATTGCCGCGCAAATCCAGTTCGCCGCTCCTGAGCATGCGGTCCCAGCCGGTGGCATGCAGGTCGCCCGACATCACCACCGCCGGCCGCTGCTGCCGGGTCAGCGCCGCCACCAGGCGCTGGTGCTGGGAAAACCAGCCCGACTGCCACATGTACTTCTGCTTGCCGGTGCTGAGCCGCAGGTTGTTGCCGCGCACGCCGCCGAAGCGCTGCGAGATGGTGTCGGCGCCGGCGGCCATGGTTTCGTCCGAGACCACGACGTCCGGATACCATTCGCGCCACTTGCCGGCCGACCAGCCGAAGGGCGTGGACGGCATGTGGATCAGGTGGCGGGCGTCGGACTCGCGCGTGCGGCGCAGCAGCCAGCTTTCCGCTTCCGGCGGGATCAGTCCGGCGTGGCGATCCTTCAGCGACAGGTAGCGCCCGCAGTCGTACATCAGCACTTCGAGCAGGCGGCCATAGCGCAGCGTGCCGAAGCATTCCGAGCTGCCGGGCGCGCGGTCGGCGGCGCCGCTGCCCGGGATCATGCCCGATCGTTGCGCATCGGGCAGGAACTGGGGGTAGTACATGTCCTGCACGGTGCGCGCCAGCGTCAGGTCGAAATGGTCGGGCGGGAAGGTGATGAAGTTGTCCTCGGCCTCGTCGTTCTCGAAGTAGTCGTGGTCGTCCATCATGAAGAACACCGGCGTCGAGCGCAGGCGCGTGCCGTACAAATGGGCGATCTGGGGATCGACCGCGTTCACCAGCGCCTTCTCGTTGGCCCCGCCGAGCACCGTCTGGCTGGGGTCGAACATGCCCACCTTCTGGTAATGCGCGGCGGCGGCCTTGCGGATCGCCGGGTTCGCGCTTTCCAGCCAGGTGCGCTGGTCCCAGTAGACATGGTCGCCATTCGCAATGACCGCGTGCGGGCGCTCGGCCAGGCCGCGTTCCAGCAGCGCGTGGCGGATCGCGAGCGAGCGGAACACCTCGATGCCGCCCGGCCCCACCGCTTCGGGATGGCCGCCGGCGCAGGTGAACACGAGCAGCCGCACGTGCGACGGCGCCGCGTCCTGGCGCGGGAAGGTCCTGAGCGGCCAGGGCGCGCACAAGGCCGCGCCGCGCCCGTCCAGCAACTGCAGGGTGTAGGCGGTATCGGCCTGCAGGCCGGCGGCATCGAACTGCCAGAAGCGCCCGGCGCCGTCGGACTTGCGGCCAGGGATGCGCCGGCTTCCGATCTTCAGCTGCGGCACCGTCGCCAGCGGCGAGCGGAACGAGGCCTTCAGCAGGATGCGTTCGTGGTTGGCGGTCGGCAGCAGGTGCACGACCTCGCCGGCCTGCCATTCTTCCGCCGCGGCGGCAAGCGGAAGTGCGGACGTGGCGGCGAGTGCGGCGCCGGCCTGGAGGAACTGGCGGCGAGGAATGGAAGGCGTCGATGTGCCCATGGCGGTCTCCTGAATATGGTCTGCCCGCCGGGATGGCGGGCGGCGCCGGTCGTGCGGCGCCCGACCACTAATAACTACAAGGCATGCCGTGCTCACCGACGATATCGAGTATTTCCTGGCTGTGGCCGCCAGCGGCACCCTGACCACGACCGCCGAACGCCTGGGCATCTCGCAGCCGGCGCTGAGCAAGGCGATCCAGCGCCTGGAGCGCAAGGTCGGCGTTGCGTTGCTTGCGCGCGGGCCGCGCGGCGTCGAGCTGACCGAAGCCGGCCGCTCCTTCCAGCAGCACGTGCAGTCGGCCTCGCGCACCATGGAAGACGCGGTGCAGGAGGCGCGTAACATCGGCGGCGGCCAGGCCGGCCTGCTGCGCCTGGGCGTGACGCCGGCCACCTCCGACTTCGCCTTGCGCGCCCTCTTCCCCACCCTGCTGGACGAACGCCCGGCCGCCCATGTCAGCCTGAGCACCGCTTTCGGCGGCCCGCTGCTGGACGAGGTGGTGAAGCGCGGCGTCGAACTGGCCGTCTGCCCGATCCCGGACAATCCCGATCCGATACTGGAAACCGAGAGCCTGTACGCCGATCCCTGCTGCCTGATGATGCGCGCCGGCCATCCGCTGGCGGCGCGCGAGCGGATCGCCATCGAGGACCTGGCGGGACAGGCCTGGGCCGGCACCCGCAAGCACGAATTCACGCGCTCGCAGCTGGAACACGCCTTCCGGCGCCGCGGCCTGCCTTTCGGTTCGGTGATCGTGGAAGCGGACAGCCTGCATGCGCTGGTCGCGGTGGTGGCGCGCACTTCCCTGATCAGCATGATCAACATGCGCAGCGTGCGCAAGGGCGCCCTCCCCGACGGCGTGGTCGTGCGGCCGCTGGCCTTCGACGACCTGGAGCGGCGCATCGGGATCGTGCGCAGGGTTGGCTACCTGTCGCCGATCGCGCTGCGGGCGCAGGAAATCCTGCGCCAGGCGGCTGCGGGGCTGGGTGGGGAATCCGGCTGATGTCGCGCTGACGTCGATGAAAGGCGTCACGCCTTCCATGACTGGTGCTCAAGCCTGACCCGCGCTGTCTTCAGGCTCCAGCCGCACGAAGCGCGTCAGCACCAGCACCGGCACCGCGCACGCCAGCACCCACAGGAAGAAGTGGCGGTAACCCAGCGCCTGCTGGATATCGCCGCTGATCATCTTGAACAGCACGAAGCCCAGCTGCATGAAGCCGCTGCCCAGCGCGTAGTGCGCGGTTTGATAGGGGCCGCTGGCGATCACCTGCATGATGAACAGGATGATGCCGACGAAGCCGAAGCCGTAGCCGAACATCTCCACCCCGAGCGCGGTGGCGATCAACGGCAGCGAGTCGGGCTGCGCCGCGCTCAAATACCAGAACACCAGGTTCGGCAAATTCATCGCCACGATCAAAAATACCATGGCGCGCTTCAGGCCCAGCCAGGAGGTGAAGTAGCCGCCGGCGATGCTGCCCACCAAAAACGCGACCGTGCCGGCGGTGCCGTACACGGCCCCCACTTCCGCCGTGCTCAGGCCCAGGCCGCCGACGGCGCGCGCATCGCGCAGGAACAGCGGGCCGATGGTCTGGATCTGCCCTTCGCTGGCGCGGAACAGGATGATGAACAGGATGCCGAGCCAGATGCCCTTCTTGGCGAAGAAGGCGCGGATCACGTCGGCCAGTGTGGCGGCGATGCTGCGCAGCGAACCCGTTTGCGCGGTGCGCACCGTCAGCGTGCCCGGCAGCGCCCAGCTGTGGTACGAACCGAGTGCGATCAGCGCCGCGCCGAGCAGGGCGAACACCACGGTCCAGGCGGGCGCGATGCCGATGCGCTTTTCCAGGTAGCCGGCCAGGATCACCAGCCCGCCCAGCGACAGGAACTTGGCGGCATTGAAAAAGGCGCCCTGCCAGCCGGCATACGCGGCCTGCTGCTTGGCGCTCAGGCTGGCGATGTACAGGCCGTCGGCGGCGATGTCGTGGGTGGCCGATGCCAGCGACACCACCGCCAGCAGCGCGAGCGACAGCGCAAACCAGCCCGGCAGCTGCAGCGCCAGCGCCACGGTCGCCAGGCCGGCGCCGCCCAGCAGCTGGAAGGCCACCACCGCACGCTTCTTGCTGCGCGCCAGCTCCAGGAAGGGACTCCACAGCGCCTTGAACACCCAGGCAAAGCCGAGCAGCCCGGTCCAGCGCGCGATCTGCTCGTTCGGCACGCCCATGCTCTTGAACATCAGGCCGGCGATCAGCGCCACCGCATAGAACGGCAGGCCCTGGGCCAGGTACAGGGTCGGCACCCAGGCCAGCGGATGGCGCTTGGCGACGGGCGCCGTCACGCCGGAGGCAGCGGCAAGGGATACGTCAGGCATCGGAAACATCCTTCAGGGCGATGGTGGCGCTGCGGCTGCTGCGGCCACGGGTGTCGAAACTGGCGATCGTGAATATACGCGCATCGCGCGGGATACCCAACGGTTCCGTGTAGCGTGGACTGGCCGGGGTCGGCGCGCTGCCGTCGAAGGTGTAGCGCAGCGCCAGGCCCGGCAGCGCCAGGTTGGCGTGGATACGGCCCGCCTGCACCAGCACGCCGGGCGGTGGCAGGCGGTAATCCCAGGCCAGCGGCGCACGGTCCAGGCGCGGCAGCTCGCGCCGGCCCAGGCGGTTGGCGAACTCGTTCCAGTCGGCGTCGATGCGTGCTGCGCGCTCGCGCGGGTCGGCCACCAGGCGCCAGCCCGGGTCCGGGCTCCAGGCGCGTTCGGCCAGCGCCAGCAGGCGCGGCGCCACCATGTATTCGATGCGCGCGCGAGAGCGGGCGTTTTCTCCCCACAGCTGGCCCTGCAGGCCGGCGATGCGGCCGCCGTCGAGCTTTTCCAGGCGCGCCAGCAGGACCTCCGGCACGCGTCGGCCCATCGGGTCGTGCGCCGGCACCGCGCCCTGGTCGAGCGGGCAAAAGGCAAACGCCTGGCGCAGGCCGACGAAGCCGGCCCAGTAGTAGCCCGGCTCTTCCGGGTCCTTGGCACAGGCCAGGTCGAAATAGAGATTGGCCGCGTTCGACAGCACCACGCTGTAGCCGGCGTTGGCCAGGCGGTAGGCGATGTCTTCCTGGCCCGAGCCCCAGGCATTGTTCCAGACGTAGGCGTGGAAGTCCGGCCCGGCGAAGCGCGGCTCGGGCGCGGGGGCGCCGCCGCTGTCGTGGGTGAGCGCGGTATCGTCCCAGCCGGCAAAGGCCAGGCCGTGGCTTGCCAGGATCGCGCGGCAGCGCGCCACAAAATCGAAGCGCAGCTGGGCCACGTCGGTCCATCCCCGTTCAAGCATGCGCGCGCGGCACAGGGGCGAATCGACCCAGGCGCCGCTCGGCACCTCGTCGCCGCCGGTGTGGATGGCGCGCAGCGGCACGCCGGCCTGCCGGAACAGGTCTTTCACTTCCGTGACCACGGTATCGATGAAGCGATCCACTGACGGCAGCGCGATGCAGATCACGTTGTCGTGCCACAGCTGCACCGACTCGTAAGTCGAGGCGTCGTCGGGGTCGTCGAGGCGGTAGGCCCAGGCGGCGTCAAGGTCGCCGGCGGCCAGCAGGCGGTCGTGGCGCACGCGCATCGCCATCACCGCGGCGCGCGCGTGGCCGGGCATGTTGAACTCGGGGACCACCTCGATGTGGCGCGCATGGGCGTGGCGCAGGATGGCGATGAATTCGTCGTGCGTGTAGTGGCCGCTGCCGGGCGACGCCGCGACGTCGGCGCCGGAACCGAAGGATGGCGGCAGGCAGGGGCTGCCATCCGCGCTGACGCCGCGCCGCGCGCCGACCTCGGTCAGCTCGGGCAGCGCCGTGATCGGCAGGCGCCAGCCTTCGTCGTCGGTGAGGTGGAAGTGGAAGCGGTTGAGTTTATAGGCGGCCATGCAGTCGAGCAGGCGCAGCACGGTGTCGGCGCCGGCGAAATGGCGCGCCACGTCCAGCATCATGCCGCGGTAGGCGAAGCGCGGAGCGTCCAGCACGCGGCCGCATGGCAGGCTGCCGTCGGCCTCCACCAGCTGGCGCAGGGTCTGGAGGGCATTGAAGACGCCGTGGGCGGCGGCGCCGCGCAGCACGACGGCGTCGGCGCCGATGTCGAGCTGGTAGGCTTCGCCGCCCGGGGCGTCCAGGGGGACGGGGCCGGTTTCCAGCACGACCTGGGCGGTGGGCGTTGCGCCTGGCGGCAGGCTGTCCAGCAGCGCGCGCAGGAAGGCGGCTTCGCTGGCGAGGTCGGCCCCGTGGGTGATGCGCGTGCCGGATCCGAGCCTGCATCGATCGGCGCCGAAGCGGGCCGAGACCGGGCGTGGGGTGATGCGGCCGACCTGTTCCTCGGGAAGCAGGTGCAGGCTGGCGTTATCCGCATGGCGCTGGGCGGCGTTCGCGGTCGGCACGCGGTCTTCGACGTGGCGCATGCGCTGCTCGACGCGGGCGAAGGGCAGGATGCGCGGGTCGCCCAGTTCGATCACGCCGCCCTCTTGCGGCAGCAGGTAGAAACCGAGCGGCGCATCGGTGACGCTGATCACCCAGAAGCGGGCCTGGTAGGTGATGTCGAAGGTTTCGTCTTCCGGCCATGGCGTATCCGCCAGGGCGGTCAGCCTGAACAGGTCGCCGTTGACGTGGGTGATGGCGAAGCCGGGGGTGACGGTATCGGGGAGTACCTTGCGGCAGGCGTTGAAGCACAGCTGCCAGCCGGGCGCGATCGGCTGGCCCGAGACGTTGCGCAGGTTCAGGCGCGCCTCGAAGATGCCGTCGCCGGCGAAGTTGCTCAGGCATTCCCATTCGATGGCGATGGGCGCCGTGCCTGGATATGGTGTCGGCATTGTGTTCCTTGGTATGGCTTGAAAATGGCTACGGGCGCTGACCGTACGGTTGACGTCAACATGAGGCGCCATTGCCGACTGGACTCACCGCCGAAAAAAAGGCAAGGCCGCTGGCCTTGCCCGCAAACGCCACGCAGATGCGCTATACCGCGCCGCTTACAGCTTCCCGCGCACGCCCAGGAAGAAGGTCCGCCCGTTCGAATAGAACGCGCGCGGCCGGTCCTTGTTCTCGGCGTACATCTTGATGGTCTCGTTGGTGAGATTGAGCGCGTCGAAGGTCAGGGTCAGCTGTTCGGTGAGCTTGACGTTCACCGACGCCGCCAGCGACGGCATGTCGTCCACGTGCTGGCTGGCGCCGCGGTCCACGCCGGCTTTGTAGGCCGAGCGGAAGCTGTAGGCCAGGCGCGCGCTGAAGCGCTCGTTCTCGAAGTAGCCGGTCAGGTTGTAGGTGCGCTTCGAGGAGTTCAGCAGTTCGCCGCCGTCATCGAGTTCGCCGTCGGCCCAGGTGTAGTTGGCCAGAAAGCCGAAGTTGTTCCAGATCGGCTGCTGCCAGCTCAACTCGATACCCTTGTTCTTGCCGCTGGTGTTGAAGGGCGAGGTGATCTGGTACTCGGCCGGCGCGCTGCGCTTGTTGTTGTAGTAGGTGCCGGTGCTGGTGCCTTGCGCCACGATCGAGCGCAGGTCCATGTAGAACAGGCCGGCCGACAGCGCCGCCTTCGGCGCGTAATACCATTCGGCCGAGACGTCGAAGTTGGTCGAGCGCACCGGGTCGAGATTGACGTTGCCGCCGCTGCCGCTCAGGGCATCGTCGTTCAGCGACACCGAGCCGCCCAGCGCCGAGTAGTCCGGCCGCGCCATGGTCTTGGCCACCGCCGCGCGCACCACCAGGTCGGGGCGCACGTCGAACTTCACGTTCGCGCTCGGCAGGTAGTCGCGGTAGGTGCGCTTGAAGGTGGTCGGGGTGTAGGGACCGAAGGCGGAACCGGTCACCGGGTTCGGGCCGCCGGGCAGGTTCACCACCGTGGTCTGCTTGGTCTGCACCGCGCGCAGGCCGATGTTGCCGCTCCAGCCGTCGCCGCCGGCTTCCAGCATGCCGTACAGCGCGGCGGTCTTTTCGCCGACGCGGAATTCGTCCATCCAGTTGTGGCGCAGCGTGTAGTCGAGCAGGCGGTTGCCCGGCACCGCGCCCCAGGCGCCCAGGGCCGCGCCGTCGTACTTGAAGTAGTTCGAGGACAGGTTGCCGCCCAGGTCGTTGGCGAAGTCCGACGGGTACATCTGGCCGCTCCAGGCCGGGCCGGGATTGGTGAAGCCGAGCGGGCCCGGACGGGTTTCCAGCGGGTGCTCGGCGGTGCGCTCGTGGTCGGTCACGCGGCCACCGAAGCGCAGCGCGCTGAACATGCCGTCGTGCAGGCGCCATTCGGCGTCGACCTGGGCATACTTTTCCTGGTCCACCGATTGCGCCTCGCCGCCGCCGGCCCAGGCGGTGGAACCCGGCGCCGCCGTGTTCCCGCCGGGGTAGGAAATGGTGGCCGGCGACAGGCCGTTCAGCCCATACACCATGCCGCCGTCGACATTGTTCTGGTAATACACGTCGTTGCGGTCGTAGCCCACGCCGTGGGTCCTGCCCAGGCGGCCGGTCAGGCTCAGGTCGTCGTTGACCTTGAACTTGCCGTTGACGTCGAGGTACCAGGATTCGCCGCCGGCGTCCGGGCGGTAGATGTTGTCCACTTCGCCGTTGTTGACCGCGAAGCCGGCGCCGACCAGGGTGTTGTTGCGCACGACCGGGTTCTGCGGGATCTGGTTGGCGCTGTTGATCGAGTTGGCGGGCGCCGCCAGCCAGTTGGTGTTCTGGTGGCCGGCCTTCAGCTCGGAATAGAAACCGTTCACGTCCAGCGACACGCCGCGCGCCGGGCGGAACTCGACGTCGAAGGCGCCGCCGCTGCGCTTCTTGGTCTGCTCGAACAGCGAGGCGCCGATGAAGGTCGGCACCATCACGCCGGCCAGCGCCGGGTTGGCGACGGCCGCCGCGCTGGTGGCGCTGATCGGCGTGTAGCCGAGGATCTCCTGGCCGTCGCGCCGCACCGCGGCTTTTTCCGAAAAGCCCTGCAGCAGGAAACCGGCGGTGCCCGCTTCGTTCTTCATCGCCACCAGGGCCGACACGTGCGGCTTCGTCTTGCTCGACAAATCGTTGTAGTTGGCCTGGGCCGAGGCTTCGAAGGTGAGCGGCTGGCGGAAGTCGAGCGGACGGCGGGTGATGACGTTGATGGCGCCCGAGACGCCGCCTTCGACCAGGTCGGCGGTGGCGCTCTTCTGCACCACGATCGACCCCACCAGTTCCGACGGCAGCAGCGAGAAGCTGCTGGAACGGCCGACGTTGCCGCCGATCTGGTTCAGCACGAACCAGTCGCCGGTGCTGATCGCATGGCCGTTGAACAGGGTCTGCTGCAGGCTCGGGCTGGTGCCGCGCAGGCTGACGCGGTCGTTCTCGCCGAAGCCGCCCTCGCCGCCCGCCGACGATTGCGTGTTCACGCCGGGCAGGCGCTGGATGGCATCGGCCACGTTCTTGTCGGGCATCTTGCCGATGTCCTCGGCGGTGACCACCTCGACCACCGAGTCGGCATTGCGCTTCTGGCGCAGCGACTGTTCCAGCGCGGCGCGCACGCCGGTGACGACCACCGTCTGCATGCCGCCCTCCTGCGAGGTGTCGGCCTGCTGGGCGCTTGCCTGCTGCGCGATGCCCAGCGCCAGGATCATGACTGCGGCCGCGATCGCGGTGTGCTTGGTGTTATGCCGTGCCATCAACTCGTTCATGTTCTCTCCAAAACAATCATGGTTTCGTTCGATCCAACCCGGTTTCGAATGCGACGGACGCTGGGCGCCTCTGCGGTTCGTATGGACGGCATTGTGTCGTTAGTTGATTGGCCATGTTTGTCAAATCTTGCTCAGCGTGAGGCGCTGTCACATTTTGGACATGCGGCTGTGGTAGGCGTGACCGGCAAAAAAAACGCCACCCGGAGGTGGCGTCTGGCGATGTGCTGGGCGGATCAACGCAGGTTGATGGCATCCAGGCGGCCGCTCGCATCGACGATGTACAGCACGCCCCGGTCCGAGATCGCCAGCTTGCCGCCTGACGGATAGCTCCATACGACCTGTTTCGAAGCGAGGTCGAGCGCGACGGTGACGTTCGGACCGCTGACGAACAGGAGATCTGCGGTAACGAGCAGTTGCTCGTACGGGGTGCCGAGCGACCAGTTGGCCAGCGACCCGGACTTCCACTTCAGTTCTCCGGTGCCAGGAAGGCGCGCTTCCGCCACCGTGCCGTTCTCGCCCAGAGAGAAAAGGTAGCCATTGCCCAGCACGGGCTGCACCGATGGGCTGCCTGCGGCAACCCAAGCACGCACACGCGCCTTCAAGTCGAATCCGATCAGGCGGTTGCTATCGGTGACGAAGGCCATCCAGCCGCCCACGACCAGCGGTTGGCTCTTCTGGCCCTGGATCGCACCATCCGGCTGCGTGATCGTGAATGCCGCGCTGCCGTCGACGGTCGATACCGCAAACACCTGGTTCAGCACGTAGGCGTAGGCAAGCTCGCCTTCGACCGACGGCGAGCAGGCATCGTACTTCAGCAGGCTGCTGTTGGTCCACGCGACCTGGCTGGTCGACGAGTTGAATCCGACGAGGCCACCGTTGGAGCCGGCTTCGGCATACACCATCTCGCCTACGACCGCCGGCGCCAGGCGGCAATCCGATTGCGCTGCGACCGGCGTCGTGCTGACCAGCTGACCCGTGGCCTGGTCGAACACCCAGAGGCGCGTACCGAGGCTGCCTCGTGCGCTCACGACGACGCGGCCATTGGCGGCGGCGGGAGGATTCACCTGGCTTTGCGAGCTGAAGTCGTGGCGCCACAGGACCTGCCCGTTCGCTTCATCGATGGCCACGAGCTGCCAGTTGTTGTTGAACACGTTGCCGCGCACCGCAAACAGCCTGCCATTGTCGACCACCGGCGAACTGACCGGGCTCGGCGCCGCCGCAGGGATGCTCCAGCGGCGTGTGAAGGCCGCAGGGTTGAAACTCGCACGAACGGAACCGGTAAAGCTGGCGTTGCCGTTGTAGGTACTCCAGGGCGAGAGCCCAGGCACCCTGCTCAGCTCAGTGAGGTTCGTGCCGGGCCGGACCGTTACCTTCATCGGCACCCGCCATGGGGAGCCGCTCACCGGCGACTTGCATTCGCGTGCGTTGTCGTAACATGCGCGCACCTCGAGCGTGGTTTCGTGCACGCCCTGCGTTAGCGTCGAGGCCGTCGTCAAGCGTGCGCCGTACTGGTTGCGTGCACTCTGGCTGATCACCACCTCCGGCGCAATCACGCCGGCGCTGTCGGTCACCGCGAGTCCGATGGGTACATCGAAAGTGGAATTGGCCTTGATGTCGAGAACAAAGGTTCTCGGTTCGTTCTCGTAGACAGTCACGTCGACCGGCGACGGCGTAAAGGCAAAGCGTTGCTGTGTCTCCAGGGCACCAGGAACGGTCACCGTCACCGGAACGGTCCAGGGCGATCCCGGCAGCGGCTTGCTGCAGACAAGGGGATCGTCCTCGCACAGGCGTACCTGGAGGCTGGTTCCATGGGTACCGGCCTGCAGCCCCACGGTGCGGAAGCTGAAGATGTATTCGAGATCGGATTGCTTGCTGACCGCTACCTGGGGCGCTACCAGGCCTTTGGCGTCGATGATGCCCACGTTGAAGGCCTTGTCGAAGGTGCGGCTCGACTTGGCCCTGACCTCGAAACACCCACTTTCGCCCGGGTAGCTCGTCAGTGTTACCGTCCCTGGGGTCAGGCTCAACCAGCTGCCGTCCGAGGGGGCTGGCGTTGTGCTGCCTGGTCCCGGATTGGCGGCCACTGGAGGCTGGCCTTTTGGAGCGTCGCCGCCCCCGCCGCCTCCGCCACAACCAGGCAATGCCCCTGCGCACAGTACAGCCAATGCCGTCAATTTGATGAAATGCATCTCTCGCCCGTCACCTTAATTGTTATTAAAAAGAAACAGGATCATAGACGAAGAAATTGCAATTTATTAATAATAAAAATGCATTTTGGAATTGTTACAACAGAGTATTTCCTTTCAGTTGCCTCAACGTCGCCACCACCACAGGACCAGCGTCGCCACCACCGAAACGACCAGGCAGGTCACCAGCGGAAAATGCAGGCTGAAGCCCTCGCGCACGATGTGGATGTCGCCCGGCAGGCGGCCGAAAGGCAGGCGCCGCAGCCAGGGTCAGGCGAGGCCGGCGGCCAGGATCAGGACTCCGGTAATGATGAGCAGGCGTTGCATGTCGGTGCTTTCGTTTATTCCATGGGTGCATGCTACACCGCCGTGCCGCACAGGGCGCGCGCGCCGCTGTTGGCATTTCGCGTAGACTTTATTTCACCGTATCGATAAGTGATGGAGGTGTTATGGAAGCAACTTGGATCGTCACCGCGAACACTGGACGCGCGCGTATTTTTGCCGATGCAAAAGGCGCAGACAAACTCGAAGAAATCAACGACATGGTCAACGATGCCGTTCGCCTGCGCACGCAGGACACGGAAACAGACCGCCTGGGTCCGACCTCGGCCACGCAGAGTATCCACAATACCGGCGGCGCCACCCCGAACAAGCAGTACGAGCCGCACCAGACGCCGGCCGAGCACCAGACGGAGTTGTTTGCACGTAGCCTGTGCGACTTCCTGCTGCAGGCGCACCAGCAAAACCGCTACAGCCGTTTGACCCTTGCCGCGGCGCCGCAGTTCCTGGGCGTGCTGCGCAAGATGCTCGACCCGCAAGTGAGCAAGCTGGTGACCGTGGAACTCGACAAGGACTATACCCAGGTCCCGCCCCACCAACTGCGCGAGCAGATTGCCGCCCATCAGCAGAAG
>Ga0308166_1001395_pt1 | contig 25859 bp, 20 predicted proteins | sample PhyCR2_2_FD_202137 | JGI IMG/M metagenome (GOLD analysis project Ga0308166, IMG submission 202137) | Phyllosphere microbial communities from UC Gill Tract Community Farm, Albany, California, United States - DLSLCC.R2 | ecosystem: Host-associated > Plants > Phyllosphere > Unclassified | place... | reverse complement strand
TTTACGTGGTGTCGCCCTCCAACCTGCCATTTTCCGCTGGTTTTAGCCTGGTCCGTCGGATCAATGATTGTGGTCGCACAGACGTAGCATTCCCGCAGCGTGTGCTTTTTTAGAGGTTCGGAATCATTTGTTTCTATGCTGTAATTGATCAATTCAAAATAGTATTCTGCGAAGGCAGAAGCTCCATCCGTGGATTTTTCTTTGGCCGCTGCAGGCATCTTTGGTATTGGTACATTTTTTGCAGGACCTTCGGCGGAACTTGGTTCATAACGACGAGGGTCGGACGACGTATCAGGTGCAGCTGATTGCTCAGATGATCTTGTCGGAGAAGCGGTCTGCTCTGTTGTGGCTCCGCCCTCCGTTGGACTGGACGAGGCGCCCGAGCTGCATCCCGCGAGTACGAATATGATCGATACCATGACAACTAACTTCGGAGTTCTCACAGCAATCCTCCTTATGGCCTTCGTGACTTCGGTTGGCGCTATCCTATGTCTGCGATGCCCTTGTTAGGGAGGTGTTTGCTGGAAATTGTGGAAAAATCGTTGAATTCGTTGGCTTGCAGGTGCCGGATTGACTGTAACGGACGGTCTTTTCGTAGCAGCGAGAGGTTAGGTTGAAATTTGGCAAGTTGGTTTCGTCTTTGCTTGTCATGGCAGGTGTCAATCAAGATGAGGGCAAATCGGATCTCATTCTTTGAGTCCTGTGGCGAAGAAAAACGATCCCACGCTTGATGGGTGCGCCAAATGGCATCCGGATTGGGTCCGAAGGAACAAAAAAGTAACTCAAGCGAACGGCCAGACCGAACGTAGGCGTAGTCTCGGAAAGAAAATAAACCGTCTAGTCGTCGCCTGCCAGACAATGGCGCAACTTGCAGGCGCTTCTGCCTCAATATTTTTCTTGCCGTTATCAATTTGCCGCGAGGAAACTAATACACGTGAAGGCTGGAATGGCATACGTTGATGACGAGAATCAACGCTCCCGCTAGGCGCCGAGGATTCAAAACCTGGCCTTTTCATGAGCTGCTTTTTGGAGCCGGTGACTGATTTCTTACGGATCTAGTGCTGGTGGTAAAGGCACCTTCGTTTTGGCCGTTCTAACCAAGATTGCCTAGTCATGAAAGTGCTGGAGACATCTAAATAGAATCTCGTTGCGTCATTAGTGCAGACGAGTGGCCTCAGAGGCTGAAGAGGGAAAGTCCCTGGTCTGTTACTAGAACCCTGGCTTGAAACCCTTGACGATTTCTAACGCGGTTTCTCCGCCTTCGAAGAGCACGAGGCTCTGATCGATGCGGCCGAATCCGTAGAGCATTAATTCGGTGACTGGACCGGTGATAGACACGGCGTTAGGTGCCTTCTTAGCCACGTGGCGCTGTCCATCGGGACGGGTCAGAATGATGCCGACCGGTGCCTTTCGGAAGAGCACACGCGACATGCGGGTGAGGGACTGCCAGAGCATCTCGGTGTACTGCTTGTCCAACACGCGCGGAGCCCACTGGCCACGAGCACGTCGAACATCTTCGGTGTGGATGAAGTACTCGGAGAGGTTGGCGGCTTGATCGAACTTGTCGATAACAAACGGGGAGTACTTCGCCGGACCGGCGCGGAAGGTGCGAATCAGCGAGGCATAGCGTTCGGGGGACTGCGCGGCATTTGCCAGCTCGTCCACCTTGGCCTCAAGCTTCTTCGACAGCGGTTTGAACACAACCCCTGCGGCAAGGACGGATCGCTCGCGAATCACAAGGTGCGCGGCAAGATGACGGGTTTCCCACCCGTCACAAAGAGTGTCGGCGGTAGGGCCCGCGGCAAGCAGGGTCTCGGCCAACGCAAGTCTGGAAGCTTGAACTAAGTGCATCACTTTCGAAACTAGCACGCAGTGAGCATCGAATTGTGCAATGCGCGAGTAGTGTCGCCCAACTCCTGTGATGTGTCCAAGAGCAGTACGTCATAGGGAGCTGGAACACAGCCAAAACCAGTATGCTAAGAGGGATGTCTACTTCTAACGACGGCTCGAATCTGAGCCCCGAATCCCAAAGCCTGGATCCAGCAATCGCCGATCGACTTAAGCGCGACGGCAACGGACTGGTTGCGGCCATCGCACAGCAATATGACACCGGCAAGGTGCTCATGCTTGGTTGGATGGACGACGAAGCACTTCGCCGCACCTTGAGCACCGGACGCGTGACCTTCTACTCGCGCTCGCGACAGGAATATTGGCGCAAGGGAGATACCTCCGGGCACTACCAGTTCGTCAAATCTGTCGCGCTGGATTGCGACGGCGACGCCTTGTTAGTGCAGGTAGATCAAGTTGGCGCTGCCTGCCACACCGGAACCGAATCCTGCTTCACCGATCGCGGCCTAGATGCCGTGGTCGGGAACCGTCCGGAATAAACTTCCCGACTGAACACGTAGAAGAAGAACACAGATGAAAACTCTCGGCAAAATTTCCTTATCGCGCGAACAATTTGCCACCATGGCTGTGGACCGTCGCGTCATTCCCGTCACGATCACCGTGCTCGCTGACTCGTTGACCCCGATCGGGCTGTACAGAACCTTAGCCCAGGGACGCCCGGGCACCTTCCTGATGGAATCCGCCGCTCCGGGTGGCGTGTGGAGCAGGTACTCGTTTATCGGCGTCAATTCGCCGGCGACCCTGAGCACACGTGGGGGAGAAGCGTACTGGCAGGGCCATGCTCCCGAAGGGCTACCCAACGGTGGCATCGGCGTTGAAGTTCTGCGCGACACCGTTCGCACACTCAAAACCGAACCAGTACCCGGGATGCCTCCGCTGACCGGTGGCATGGTCGGATTTGTCGGCTGGGAATGCGTTCGACACTGGGAGAAACTGCCTGCGCCGCCCGTGGATGACCTTAAACTCCCTGAGCTGAGCATGAACCTCGTGGCGGATATGGCCGCGCTGGATTCTGCTGAGGGCACGGTGACGCTGATCGCCAACGCCATCAACTTCGATGGCAGCGACGAGCACGTGGATGAGGCCTACGATGGAGCCGTCGCGCGCCTGCAAGCCATGCTTGATCAGCTCGCGCAGCCGGTAGAAGCCACCGCCTCGGTGCTTTCCGGCACCGATGTGCCTCGCGAAAAGCTGATGGACGCGGTGACGCATTCGTGGGCCGAAAACGAGTACTTGGAAGCGCTGGCCAAATCTAAGACGGCGATCGTCGACGGTGAAGTCTTCCAAATTGTGGTCTCCCGCCGTTTTGAGCTTGAGACCCAGGCCGATGCGTTGGACGTGTACCGCGTGCTGCGTGCGACCAATCCGAGTCCGTACATGTACCTGTTCAATTTTGAGAACGAAGATGGCGAAGCGTTCGAAATTGTCGGCTCCTCACCCGAGGCACTGGTGACCGTCAACGATTCTCATGTGGTGACACACCCGATTGCCGGATCTCGTCCGCGTGGGGCCAACTACGAAGACGACCAGCTCTTTGAGAAGTCGCTGATCAACGACGAGAAAGAACGCGCCGAGCACCTGATGCTGGTAGATCTTTCGCGCAACGATCTGTCCCGGGTCTGCCAAGCTGGCACCGTGGAAGTCACCCAGTTTATGGAAGTTGAACGCTTCAGCCACATCATGCACCTGGTCTCCAACGTGGTGGGCAAAACACGCGATGACATCGACGCCTACGATGTGCTGTCCGCAACTTTCCCCGCCGGAACACTCTCCGGGGCGCCCAAGCCCCGCGCACTGCAGCTACTCGATGAGTATGAGCCGTACCGCCGCGGAATTTACGGTGGTGTGGTTGGCTACCTCGACTTTGCTGGGGATATGGATATGGCCATCGCCATTCGTTCGGCACTGCTTAAAGGCGGGCGAGCCTATGTGCAAGCCGGAGGCGGCATCGTGAACGACTCAAAGTTCGAAGACGAAGCGCTGGAAACCGTGAATAAGGCAGCCGCACCACTACGCGCCGTCTGGGCTGCGCAGTCGATGAACGCCGCACACACCATCAACACCGAACTAGGTGAAAGCAAGTGAAGAAACTAACGAGCGCCCGATACCTGGCCCTACTGGGTGTACTGGGAGCGCTGCTGGGCTTTTGGTCCGCGACCCGCACCTGGATCACGGTGGACGTGAAGGCAACCTCGGTGCAGATCCCGCAGGTGGTGATTGATGGTGCTGACGCTGCGGCGTCGGTGACCGCCGTTGCTGTGGTGGTTTTGGCTGGTTCGCTCGCGCTGCTGATTGCCGGCAAAATTTCGCGTTACATCATTGCCGCGCTGAGCCTGTTGGCTGGTGTGGTGGCGATTACCGCCGGTATCGGTGCTTTGACTGATCCACAGTCCGTGGCCGCCACGGCGGTTTCTGAAGCCACCGGCCTGGCCCAAAATGCCGGAGATTATGCACTCACTCCGTGGCCAGCGGTCGCGATCTTGGCTGGTGCGGTAATGGCCTTGCAAGCGGTGCTGATTTTTGTCTTCGCCGCTCGTTGGCCAGCCAAAGCCAGCAAGTACGATCGCCAAGTCGCTAAAAAGGCCGACATCGCCGACGATGATTCCTCCCGCAACATCGCCAGCTGGGAACAGCTTTCGGTCGGTGAGGACCCGACATCTGAACCACGCTCGTAATCTTCGGTGGTGATTCGCGCCACCGATTTGAAACGAAAGCCCGCGCAAATAGGATGTGACCGGGCACTGATGGCAGAATAGTTCTTGAAGACCATCGCCGCCGGCCAGCATCCAAAGGCCGCGGCGCAGTAACAAACATGAGGAGAGCGCGAGAATGTCGCAGAACACCGAGATCGATCCGGTCTACGCCGAAGAGATTGGCCACGGTAACTCCATTGCAGCGTGGAGCTGCGTGCTGATCATGACCCTAGGTTTTGTCGTTGGCGGCATTGCTTTTGCGCTCCTAGCTTGGCCAATTGTTTGGGTCGGCTGCGGCATCGTAGTTTTGGGCCTGATCGTCGGCGCTATCTTGAAGGCAGCCGGTTTTGGTGTGGGTGGCGCCCGTAGCGGAGCAGCACACTAAATTGAGCGTTCTTGATGACATCATCGCGGGCGTCCGGGAAGACCTGGGCGCCCGTCGCGCAATCAACGACCTAGCTTCGATCAAGGCCGCTGCCGCGCAGGCTGCCCCTGCCCTCGACGCCTTTGCGGCTTTGGGCGGTGCTCCGTCGGGCGCGCGAGACACCACACTGCGGGTGATCTCCGAGGTTAAGCGAAAGTCTCCATCCAAGGGCGCACTGGCCGACATCGCCCAGCCTGCGGTCCTCGCGGTCGAATATGAAGCCGGCGGCGCATCGGTAATTTCGGTACTCACCGAAGCCCGACGCTTTGGCGGTTCGCTAAAGGATTTGGACGCGGTCCGCGCCGCGGTGCAGATCCCGGTGCTACGCAAGGACTTCACGGTCGACGAGTACCAGATTTATGAAGCTCGCGCCCACGGGGCCGACCTGATCTTGCTGATCGTTGCGGCCCTGGACGATCAACAGTTGGCCACGTTCCTTGAGCTGACACATCAGTTGGGCATGAACGCGCTAGTGGAGACGCACACCGAAGAAGAGATTGCGCGTGCGATCAAACTCGGTGCCAAAATCATCGGGGTTAACGTGCGCAATTTGAAGACGCTCGACGTTGATCCGGCAAACTTTGCACAATTGGCTCCGCTGATTCCCGCCGACGTGGTGATCGTCGCCGAATCGGGGGTTGAATCCACCGAGCAGGTCACGCAGTACGCCAGCGCTGGAGCCGACGCGATCCTGGTGGGCGAGGCACTGGTGAAACACGCCGAACCGCGTGCCACGGTCGCCGAATTCATCACCGCTGGGACCCAGGCCAAACCGCAACGCTAAAAGCCGCGGGGCAACCAGCACAAACTTTTTTCGTGCCCCGTTGGATCTTCCGACGGGGCACGAGACATACCACGAATCAAGTTTCGTTCAAGAAAAGAGGGAATCGATGAGCACCCCGGAGAATTCCGCGCAAGGCCAGTCAATCGATGCACAGTCGCTCAGGCACGCCAGTGGCCCTTATTTTGGAGCCTATGGTGGACGATGGATGCCCGAGTCCTTGATGGCCGCCATGGACGAACTGAACGAGACCTTTGAAGCCGCCAAAAAGGACCCTGAGTTCATCGCGGAGGTCAAAGACCTCAACAAGAACTATTCCGGTCGACCTTCCCTGCTCACCGAAGCCAAGCGCTTCTCCGAGCAGTACTGCGGCGGCGTGCGGATCTTCCTCAAGCGTGAGGACCTGAACCACACCGGTAGCCACAAAATTAACAACGTGCTCGGCCAGGCACTGCTAGCCAAGCGCATGGGCAAGACCCGCATCATCGCTGAAACCGGTGCGGGTCAGCACGGTGTCGCCTCGGCCACCGCGGCAGCGCTGATGGGACTCGAATGTGTGGTCTACATGGGCGCTGAGGACACCCGTCGTCAGGCACTAAATGTCGCCCGCATGCGCCTACTGGGTGCCACCGTTATCCCGGTGACCGTGGGCAGCCAGACGCTGAAAGACGCGATCAATGAAGCATTGCGCGACTGGGTAGCTAACGTGGAGAACACCCACTACCTGTTGGGTACGGCCGCTGGTGGAGCACCCTTCCCGGCGATGGTTCGCTACTTCCACGAGGTCATCGGCGACGAGGCACGTGAGCAGATCCTGGCTCAGACCGGGCGCCTGCCGGACGCGGTCACCGCATGTATCGGTGGCGGCTCCAATGCGATCGGCATCTTCCACGGGTTCCTTGATGACCCGAGCGTCGAAATCTACGGTTTTGAAGCCGGCGGCGACGGGGTGGATACCGATCGCCACGCTGCCACCATCACCCTGGGTCGTCCCGGCGTGCTGCACGGCGCCAAGTCGTATTTGATGCAGGACGAAGATGGGCAGACCGTTGAGTCCCACTCCATCTCGGCCGGTCTGGACTACCCAGGTGTTGGCCCCGAACACGCCTACCTCTCTGACATCGGACGGGTGAGCTACGAGCCGGTCACCGACACCGAAGCGATGGACGCGTTTAAGGCGCTATGCCGCACCGAAGGCATTTTGCCGGCGATCGAATCCGCCCACGCACTGGCCGGAACCATCCGCCTGGCGCAACGCAAGGTGGCTGAAGGTGTGGTCCCCGAAGAAACCATCATCATCGCGAACCTCTCCGGTCGCGGTGATAAGGACGTGGGCACCGCTGCAGCGTGGTTCAACATGATCGACGAACAAGACGCTGAAGCTGAAATCAACGCTGCCAATTCGCAGAACTCCGGCGCACAGAACTCCGGCTCACAGAACTCTGAGGAGAAGTAAATGACCCGCGTGATGAGTGCCGCGAAGATCGCCGCTGCCCGTGCCGAGGGCCGACCAGCCCTGATCGGTTACCTGCCAGCTGGCTTCCCCGATGTGCAGACCAGCATTGATGCTGCCGTCGCACTGGCCGAAAATGGCGTGGACATTATCGAGATCGGCATTCCCTACTCCGATCCGGTGATGGATGGCCAGGTCATTCAGGAAGCCACCGTGCATGCTTTGGCCAATGGTTTTAAGGTGTCGCAGATTTTTGACATCGTGCGTGGCATTACCGAACGTACCGACGTCGCAGTGATGGTCATGACCTACTGGAATCCGGTGTTGCGTTTGGGCGTGGACGAATTTTCCCGTCGTTTTGCCGAAGCTGGCGGCGCGGGACTCATTACCCCGGATCTGGTTCCCGACGAGGCCACTGAATGGATTGAGGCGAGCACCAAGTACGATCTGGAACGCGTCTTCTTGATCGCACCATCGTCCACCGAAGCCCGCGTGCAGCGCACCGTTGACGCATCCAGCGGCTTTGTTTACTGCGTATCGCTGATGGGCGTCACCGGCGCGCGCTCCTCGGTCTCTTCGGCCGCCCAAGCGGTAGTCGAGGCAGCGCACAAGGCCGGCGCAGAAAACGCCTGTGTTGGCTTGGGCGTTTCGCGCCGCGAGCACGTTGAACAGATCGGCGCCTATGCGGACGGCGTGATTGTCGGTACCGCCTTGGTTGCCGCTCTGCGCGACGGGGGAGTAGCTGCGGTAGGAGAACTCGCTGCACAGTTAAGTGGTCGAGCCTAATGTCCTTCGCTGCACAGCTGGCACTAGCGGTGCCAGCTTCCATCCCCTCGCCACCGGCGGAGTTTTCTAAGTTCAGCATCGGGCCGCTGACCATTCACGCCTACGCGCTATGCATTTTGCTGGGCATTCTTGTCGCCCTGTGGCTGACCAATAAGCGCATGCAGGCCCGTGGTGGCAACTCCGATATGCTCTGGGACATTGCCATCTGGGCGATCCCCTTTGGCATCGTGGGCGGCCGGCTGTACCACGTGTTGATCACCGACCCGATGTACTACTTTGGGTTGGGCGAGCAACAAGCGCACTTGGCCGAAATCCCGCAGCTCTGGCTCGGCGGACTAGGCATTATGGGTGCGGTATCACTCGGCGCCCTCGGTGCGTGGATCGGCTGTCGACGAACCGGTGTGCGGCTTTCGGCCTTTGCCGACGCGGCAGCTCCGGGCCTGCTCATCGCCCAAGGAATCGGACGCTGGGGCAACTGGTTTAACCAAGAACTTTTTGGTTCACCAACCACCCTGCCATGGGGACTACAGATCGACCCGAACAGCTACAACTTCCCTGCAGGACTGCCCGCGGACACACTGTTCCACCCGACTTTTTTGTACGAGTCGCTGTGGAACGTGGCCGGCGCGTTGGTGCTCATCGCGCTGGATCGAAAGTTCAAGCTGCGTCGCGGTGCGCTGTTCTGCTGCTACATGATTTGGTACGGCATCGGACGTACTTTCACCGAATCCCTGCGTTTGGATCCGGCCGAAATTATTCACATCGGCCCATTGGGACTACGTGTTCACCAGTGGTTGGCGATCGCTTTGGTGATCGCCGGTGCCATCGCGCTCAGCCTCGTGCTGGCCAAGCTGCGCGGGCAGAACGTTAACCCGTTCTTCCTGCCAGGCCGCGAACCGAAGGCAGAAGTGGCGCAAGACCAAGATGTAGCCGGCGAAGAACCACCGGCAGCAACAACCGAAGTAGCTCAAGAGCCGAAGCACCTGGGCAAGGACCCGCAGTAGTCGCACTGCCTAGGGCATTTGGTTCGTCGGGCATCAATAGGTGCCATTGAGTGGCCGGCAAGCACATACTCTTGCCGGCCATTGCCATACCGTTTGGCGCCACTGAACTTCGACCAACGGTTTCATGACGCGCGAAGCGTGAAGTATGGCGAAATCTAGCAAAAAAGTTAGAGCCAAATTTGCCCGGGCCCGCGATAAGGCTCGGCAACATGTTCGAAACATTGCCGATACCCGAAAAACGGTAGACAACAACGGGTTTTCGGCTCCCGATCGGCTTTGCAACCGGGCCGAAAAGTGTGGCGTACACCCTAGTTTTTAACATTTTCGAAACACAAACGGTCGCACTTGAGAAACAAAAATTGCGTAACGTGTGATGTTGGCATCGTAGCGGGCCCTCAACCCCCTGGAGCGGACCTGCGATGCAGCACCACAATGAGGTGGGATATGTTCCTCCCTGGAATCTCGACGTGCCAGCATACCCCGCTGCGCGTTGTCGACGAGTTCCAGTTCGATGAAACATCAAGGCGGCCGGTCGCCCTTTTAAGGAATTATCCTCATGAGCAAAGGGTTCGGCGCGCCCATCCTGCATGAACCACAGAAAGGCACGCTCATGAGCATGACCGGAGTCCCACTGAACGCCTCGCCAGGCTCCGGCGAGAACGTCCTCTCGCCATATACACGCTTCTCTGCAATGCCTAGCGCACAGGGTCTATACGATCCTGCCGCCGAAAAAGACGCTTGCGGTTTGGCAATGATCGCGTCGCTGAAGAACGAATCCAGCCACGAGATCGTCGCCCACGCACTAACGGCACTGCGCCGCTTGGAACACCGTGGCGCTATCGGCGCCGACGAAGGCACCGGCGACGGTGCAGGCATCCTGCTGCATATGCCCGACGCATTTTTGCGCAGCGCCACCAACTTCGCGCTCCCATCTGCCGGCGCCTACGCCGTAGGTATGGGCTTCCTTCCTGCCGAGACCAAAGAGCGCGAATTTGCTCAGTCCGAGCTGGAAACGCTGGCCGCGGAAGAAAACCTTTCGGTGCTCGGCTGGCGCGAAGTGCCCGTTGACTCCTCCGTGCTCGGCGCCTCAGCACGCAAGGTCATGCCATACATCACTCAGTTCTTCGTCGCCGGTCCGACCGGTGCACCAGCACTGAGCAGCCGCGAACTAGACGCCGCCGCCTGGCGCATCCGTCGTCGCGCGCACAACAAGATGGGCATCTACTTCGCTTCGTTCTCCGCGCAGTCCATCGTGTACAAGGGCATGGTTTCTACCGCGCAGCTTGAACCGTTTTACCCGGATCTGTCGAACACCGACTTCGCCAGCCGTTGTGCGATCGTGCACTCACGCTTCTCCACCAACACCTTCCCATCGTGGCCGCTGGCTCAGCCCTTCCGCACCATCGCGCACAATGGCGAGATCAACACGGTTAAGGGCAACCGCAACTGGATGCGCGCCCGCCAGTCAACACTGGAATCCGAATTGCTCGGCGAGGTCCCCGAAGAGCTGTTCCCGATCTGCACCCCAGGTGCATCGGACTCCGCTTCCTTCGACGAGGTCGCTGAAATGCTGATGCTTTCGGGACGCAACGTCACCGAAGCGATCATGATGATGATCCCGCAGCCGTGGGAAAACGACACTCAGATGGACGCCGATCTGCGCGCCTTCTACCAGTACCACTCGATGCTCATCGAGCCTTGGGATGGTCCGGCGGCCGTTTGCTTCACCGACGGCCAGATGGCCGGAGCGGTGCTGGACCGTAACGGTCTGCGCCCGGCTCGCTGGTGGGTTACCGACGATGATTTGGTTGTGCTTGCCAGTGAGGTCGGCGTGATCGACGTTGCCGAAGAGCACATTGTGTCCAAGGGCCGTGTGGCTCCGGGCAAGATGTTCGCCGTGGATTTGAATGCCGGTCGCATCGTTGAAGACTCCGAAATCAAGGCCGAGGTTGCCGCCTCCAAGCCATGGCGTGAATGGGTTTCGCAGAACCTGAAGACCCTTGCGGACTTCCCGGATCTGGAACACGTACGCCACAACTCGGCCTCGGTGCTGCTGCGCCAGCTCACCTTCGGTTACACCACCGAAGAGCTACGCGTGCTTTTGGCGCCGATGGCCACCACCGGCGCTGAGCCGCTGGCCGCCATGGGAACTGATACGCCCATTGCTGCACTGGCCGATCGCGCGCGCCTGCTCTTTGACTACTTCACCCAGTCCTTCGCACAGGTCACCAATCCACCGCTGGATGCCATCCGCGAAGAGTTGGTCACCTCCATGCACACCACCATCGGCCCAGATGGCAACCTGCTGAGCCTGGATAAGGTGCCTCAGTCGCAGATCGCACTGGACTACCCGGTATTGACCAACGACCAGTTGGCCAAGATCGTAAACTTGCGCGATGCCAAGGGTTCCAAGCTGTCGCTGAAGGTCCGTGGCCTGTACCGCCCGGCCGGTGGCGAGTCTGAACTGCGCGCGCGCCTGCAGGAAATCTGCGAAAAGGTCTCCGCTGCGGTCAACCGTGGAGTGCGCTACATCGTGCTCTCGGACCGTGATTCGTCGGCTGCCTGGGCGCCGATCCCATCGCTGTTGCTGACCAGCGCCGTCCACCACCACCTGCTCAAGAGCTCCAACCGCACCCGTGCGTCGCTGATCATCGAATCCGGCGACGCCCGCGAAGTGCACCATATTGCGGTATTGATCGGTTACGGCGCCGCCGCGATCAACCCATACCTGGCTTTGGAATCGGTCGAGCAGATGGCTGAAGAAGGCGAACTGCCCGGCATTGACGGCGCTACCGCCAGCTCCAACTTGATGAAGGCCCTGGGCAAGGGCGTACTGAAGATCATGTCCAAAATGGGCATTTCCACGGTCTCCAGCTACTGCGGCGCCCAGACCTTTGAGGCGGTTGGCCTCTCCCAGCGCGTGGTTGACCAGTACTTCACCGGTACCACCACCAAGCTTTCTGGCATCGAACTGGATGTGGTGGCCGCCGAGGCTGCTGAACGCCACGCTCGTGCCTACCCAGAACTCGACGGCAGCTCGCAGGCCAATGAGTTGGAAACCGGTGGCGAGTACCAGTGGCGCCGCTCCGGCCCGCCACACCTCTTTGACCCACAGACCGTCTTCCGCCTGCAGCACTCCACCCGCACCCGTCGCTACGACGTGTTCAAGGAGTACACCAAGGCTGTGGACGATCAGGCCGCTGAGCTCAAGACCCTGCGCGGTCTGATGAAGCTGAAGACCGAAGGCATCACCCCGATCGACATCGATCAGGTGGAGCCGGTCTCCGAAATTGTTAAGCGTTTTGCCACCGGTGCGATGAGCTACGGCTCGATCTCCGCCGAGGCACACGAGACGCTGGCGATCGCCATGAACCGGCTGGGCGGCAAGTCCAACACCGGTGAAGGCGGCGAGGATCCGGAGCGTCTGCTCGATCCTGAGCGTCGCAGTGCGGTCAAGCAGATCGCCTCGGGCCGCTTCGGCGTCACCAGCTTGTACCTGACCAACGCCGATGACATCCAGATCAAGATGGCTCAGGGCGCCAAGCCAGGCGAGGGTGGCCAGCTGATGAGCCAGAAGCTGTACCCTTGGGTGGCTAAGACTCGTCACTCCACCCCGGGTGTTGGGCTGATTTCCCCGCCTCCGCACCACGACATCTACTCGATTGAGGACTTGGCGCAGCTGATCCACGATGCAAAGTGCTCCAACCCGAGCGCGCGTGTGCACGTGAAGCTGGTCTCCGAGTCCGGTATCGGTACCGTGGCTGCCGGTGTGGCCAAGGCCAAGGCCGACGTAGTGCTGATTTCCGGGCACGACGGCGGCACCGGTGCCTCACCGATGAACTCACTGAAGCACGCGGGCACCCCGTGGGAGCTCGGCCTGGCCGAAGCTCAGCAGACGCTGATCCTCAACGGTTTGCGTGACCGCGTCACCGTGCAGGTTGACGGCCAGCTGAAGACCGGCCGCGACGTACTGATCGGCGCCCTATTGGGTGCCGAGGAGTTCGGCTTTGCGACCGCACCGCTGGTGGTTTCGGGCTGCATCATGATGCGCGTCTGCCACTTGGACACCTGCCCTGTGGGCGTGGCCACGCAGAACCCTGTGCTGCGTGAACGCTTCAGTGGCAAGGCCGAATTTGTGGTGAACTTCTTCGAGTTCATCGCTCAAGAGGTCCGCGAACTGCTCGCTTCCTTGGGTGCACGCACCCTGGACGAAGTGATCGGTCGCGTTGAACTGCTCGAAACTGACGCTGCCCAGGTTGGTGCGCACCGCAAGGTGACCGGGTTGGCGCTGGATGCCATCACCCACGAACCAGCGGTAGAAGTTGCTGCGCGTCGTCGCCGCATCAGCCAGGACCACGGTTTGGATAAGCACCTGGATCAGCGTTTGTTGGCTGCTGCCGCTCCGGCACTAGCCGATCGCATTCCGGTAACCATCGATGCGGACATCGTAAACACCGACCGTTCGGTGGGAACCCTGCTTGGCCACCACGTCACCAAGACCTTCGCACTGGAGATCTTGGACGAGGACACCATCACGGTGAACCTCGCAGGACGAGCCGGTCAGTCACTCGGCGCCTTCCTGCCAGCGGGTATTACGCTGAGCCTGGATGGCGACGCGAACGACTACGTTGGCAAGGGCCTGTCGGGCGGCAAGATCGTCATCCACCCACCAACGAGCACCATTTCGGCTCCTGAGCAGCAGGTGATCGCCGGTAACGTGGTTGGTTACGGCGCCACCAGTGGTTCGATGTTCATCAACGGTATGGTCGGCGAACGCTTCGCGGTGCGTAACTCCGGGGCGAGCATCGTCACCGAAGGCATTGGCGAACACGGTTGTGAGTACATGACCGGCGGCGAAGTGCTGATCTTGGGGGACACCGGACGTAACTTTGGTGCTGGCTTCTCCGGCGGTGTGGCATGGGTTGTGGACTTTGATACGGACAAGATCAACCCATTGGCCGCAAGCCAGGGGGATCTGTTGATCAACCCGATTTCCGATGCCGAAGCACAGCGCATTCACCAATTGCTCACCGAGCACATCGCACACACTGCTTCGCCACTGGCGCAGCGCCTGGTGCTGAATTGGGAAGACACCCGTACCCGCATCACCAGCATCACCCCGCGCGACTTTGCTGCGGTACAGCAGGTGCGTAGTGACGCGGAAGCCAACGGGCAGAACCCAGATTCGCCACAGGTATGGAACAAGATTTTGGAGGTGACCCGTGGCTGATCCACGCGGATTCCTGAAGGTGACCGAGCGTGTCACTCAACCCAAGCGCCCGGTACCGGTGCGATTGATGGACTACAAAGAGGTTGTTGAACGCCAGAAAGACGGGACCCTGCAGCAGCAGGCTTCCCGTTGCATGGACTGCGGCATCCCGTTCTGCCATCAGGGCTGCCCACTGGGCAACCTGATTCCAGAGTTCAACGATCTGACCTACCGTGGTCGTAAGGATGAGGCGGCAGCTCGACTGCTTTCCACCAACAACTTCCCGGAACTCACCGGTAAGCTGTGCCCGGCCCCTTGTGAGTCATCCTGCGTGCTGGGAATCAACCAGCCAGCGGTGACAATCAAGCAGGTTGAGGCTGAACTTGCAGGTCACCTGATGGACCAGGGCGACTTTGTACCGCAGCCACCAGCTCGCCACACCGAACACCGTGTCGCCATTGTTGGTTCGGGCCCAGCCGGTCTGGCCGCTGCCCAGCAGCTGACCCGCGCAGGTCACACGGTTGCCGTTTACGAGCGAGACGAAGCCATCGGCGGTCTGCTGCGCTTTGGTATCCCAGACTTCAAGCTGGAAAAGCAGGTGATCGACCTGCGCCTGGATCAGATGCGTGATGAAGGTACGATCTTCCGCACCGGCATCGAAATCGGTAAGGACATCACCTGGGAGCAGCTGCGTCGTGACTACGACGCGGTGATTGTCGCCACCGGTGCGACCGTTCCGCGTGAACTGCCCATCGAAGGAAACCAGCTCGACGGCGTGCACCACGCCATGGAGTTCCTCACCGAGAACAACCGTGTGGTTGCTGGTACCTCCAGCGTGCGCACCATCGACGCCAAGGGCAAGCATGTTGTTGTCCTTGGTGGTGGTGACACTGGTTCGGACTGTATTGGTACCGCTCTGCGTCAGGGCGCTGCCAGCGTGACGACCTTGGCGATCGGCAAGCAGCCGGGCACCGAGCGTAGCGAACTGCACCCTTGGCCGACCATGCCGGTGCTCTTTGAAGTGCAGTCATCGCACGAAGAAGGTGGCGAGCGCACCTATTTGGCTTCCACTGTGAACTTTGTCGCCGGTGAGGGAACTAAGCAGAATAAGGTGATCGGTGTTACAGTTGCAGAGACAGAATTTGTTGCTGGCAAGCGCCTCCCGAAGTCTGGAACCGAACGCGTAATCAAAGCTGATTTGGTTCTGCTTGCCCTCGGGTTCACCGGTCCGGAAGCTTCCGGACTGGACGAACAGGTCAGTATCGAATTCGACAACCGGGGCAACGTCGCCCGAGATGGCTACTACATGACGAATACCGAATCGGTGTTCGTCGCCGGAGATGCCGGTCGGGGACAGTCGCTGATCGTGTGGGCTATCGCTGAAGGTCGCGCTTGCGCCGCCTCGGTCGATAAATTCCTCATGGGCTCGACAATTCTTCCAGCACCGGTAGCTCCAACCGATAGGGCCATCAGCATCATTTGAGTGACGTAGGCTTAAATGCGGCGCATCCGATTGTGGATGGGCCGCATTTTGCCTGTGTGGACAAGAAAGGCATTTGGCTGACGGAATGAGACGCGCAAAGATTGTAGCAACCTGGGGTCCAGCCCTAGCAAGCTACGAAAACACTGTAGCGGTACTAAATGCGGGCGTAGACGTCGCGCGCTTAAACATGAGCCATGGAGATCACTCCATGCACGCACAATCGTTGGCGAACGTGCGTAACGCAGCGGCTGAGATCGGCCGCGCGGTCGGTGTTTTTGCCGACCTGCAGGGTCCTAAGATCCGCTTGGGGCGCTTTAAGGGTGACGCGAAGTACATCCTGGAGGCGGGCGAAGAATTCACCATCACCATTGATGACGTGGAAGGCACCCGTAACCTGTGCTCGACCACCTTCAAAGGTCTGCCAAACGACGTGAAGGCAGGGGACTTCCTGCTCATCAACGATGGCAAGGTAAAGCTCAAGGCCATCTCGGTCGATGCAACCTCCGTGCATTCCGAGGTAGTCGTCGGCGGCGAAGTGTCCAATAACAAGGGCATCAACCTGCCAGGCGTTGCAGTGAACGTTCCTGCACTGAGTGAAAAGGATGAGGACGACCTGCGCTGGGCACTGCGTGCCGGCATCGACATGGTTGCACTGTCCTTCGTGCGCAACGCCGAAGACATTTCGCGCGTGCATGAAATTATGGACGAAGAAGGTCGTCGCGTCCCAGTGATCGCGAAGATCGAGAAGCCACAGGCTGTGGCTGCCCTTGAAGAAATCGTCGACGCTTTTGACTCCATCATGGTCGCCCGCGGAGACTTGGGTGTAGAACTGCCACTGGAAGAAGTTCCACTGGTGCAGAAGCGCGCCGTTGAATTGGCTCGTCGCTGGGCTAAGCCAGTGATCGTTGCTACCCAGGTGCTTGAGTCGATGATTGAGTCGCCAACTCCTACCCGCGCTGAAGCATCTGACTGCGCTAACGCCGTGCTTGACGGTGCCGACGCTGTCATGCTTTCGGGGGAGACCTCGGTTGGTGCTTACCCGGTCGAAACCGTGGAAACCATGTCCCGCATCATCTCTTCCACCGAAGAGCATGGTCTGGATCGTATCCCACGCTTGGGTTCTCAGCCTAAGACCACCGGTGGCGCTATTACCCGTGCTGCTGTGGAGATCGCCGATCAGGTTGACGCAAAGTACATCGTTGCGTTCACCCAGTCCGGTGACTCGGCACGTCGTCTTTCGCGACTGCGCCCAAAGAAGCCGGTTTTGGCTTTCACCCCGTTGCAGCAGACCTACAACATCATGACCCTGATGTGGGGCGTTCAGGCACGTTTGGTTGCCTACGCTGACCACACGGACAAGATGACTGCTCAGGTGGACGAAGCACTGCTTAGCGAAGGTTTGGCCGAGGTCAACGACGTTGTCTGCATTGCTGCCGGTTCCCCTCCGGGACAGGCCGGCTCGACCAACTCGATTCGTGTACACAAGATCGGCGATCTGGCAGACGCTGGACAGCTGGTCGATGGCAAGCCAATGCCTGCCCGCGAAAAGGTTGGACCATGGGCACCGGAGAATGTTTCAACTCCTGAGTCCCTCTAGCATGTAGCTTTTACGCTGATGCCTTAAAAGTTCCGCTTCTGTTCACCTTCCGGTGGGCAGGGGCGGAACTTTTTTGTGTCAGCGGTGCAAAATTCAACTTTGTGCAGTCGCTCACACTTAGTCCAATTTTGGGCAGAAAAAAACCGCTGATCCGGAATATTATTCCGAACCAGCGGCCTATCTTTGGTGCCCAAGGTGGGACTCGAACCCACACATCTTTCGATACCGCATTTTGAGTGCGGCGCGTCTACCGATTCCGCCACTTGGGCTGGCACTTTGACTAGTTTACTAGAGGTTTTCCAGAATTCCTAATCGGGAACCTCGCGTCATCGCGTGAACTACAGTACATGCAAGTAGGCTTATATGTGAAACCGAGGCAACGTAGCTTCGCTGACGGAAACCATCTAACTGCCCTCCACCGCCCGGGCAGGATTTTTTGATCATGGAGGAAGGCGCCAATGAGCGAACTACCCGAAGTCACCCGAATTCCATCCGAGGTGCAATCCACCCCGCGTCGTGTGGTTGTAGCCGAAGATGAAACCCTCATCCGCCTCGATATCGTCGAGATCCTACGCTCCGAGGGTTATGACGTTGTTGCTGAGGCAGATAACGGACAGACCGCACTGGAGAAGGCTCGTGAATTGAAGCCCGATCTGGTTCTGATGGACGTGAAGATGCCAGTCATGGACGGCATCACCGCCGCTGAGGCGATCGTGAAGGAACGCATCGCCCCGGTAGTACTGCTCACCGCGTTCAGCCAAAAGGAATTGGTGGAGCGCGCTCGCGAGGCAGGCGCCATGGCGTATGTGGTTAAGCCTTTTACCCCTGCCGATCTGACTCCGGCCATCGAGATCGCTATTTCTCGTAATGACGAGCTGCGCGCCTTGGAAGAGGAAGTCAGCAACCTCGCTGAGCAGTTTGAGACTCGCAAGCTGGTAGATCGCGCTAAGAGCTTGCTGATCACCAAGATGGGTCTGACCGAGCCAGAAGCATTCCGCTGGATCCAGAAGACTTCGATGGATCGCCGCCTGAGCATGCGCCAGGTTGCCGAAACAGTCGTCGATCAGGTCAAGTAAGTACGAACTGCTCGTTGGTAGAATCTGTGGATGTGCACCAAAACGCCGTGTGTTTTGGTGCACATTTTCATGCGACGGCTAGCTGTTGTGCCTATCCAACGAGCAATAGTGCTTACTGAGCACGGCAAGTTATTAAAAAATTAGCCGCCCGTTAGTTGACTTCCTAGATTGACGAACCGCTCAGTACGCCTAAGATTGAAACTGCGCCAAGAACCAAGTCCTGCATGCCTAAAAATATTTCGCAGATTAGCTTGTTCGAAGCCCGTACACTTTCCCTTGCCGTTCGACCTCTCAGGCTGGTACTAAATGGATTTGACGCTGATCGTCGTCCTAGTCATTGCCTTGGCGTTGTTTTTTGACTTCACCAATGGATTTCATGACACGGCCAATGCGATGGCCACCCCGATCGCAACCGGTGCAATTTCCCCTAAGAAGGCCGTTGCCCTCGCCGCAATTTTGAACCTTGTCGGTGCTTTCCTCTCCACCGAGGTAGCTAAGACAATTTCTGGCGGCATCATTAACGAAGACCCCTCCACAGGTGTAGCCATCGGGCCAGCAATGATTTTTGCTGGACTGATGGGTGCGGTGATTTGGAACCTGCTGACTTGGCTGCTGGGTCTGCCATCGAGCTCGTCGCACGCGTTGTTCGGCGGACTGGTTGGTGCCGCTATTGTCGGTGCCGGCGTGGCTTCGGTGAACTACGGCGTGCTGCTGTCCAAGGTTTTGCTGCCTGCGCTCTGCGCCCCAGTGATTGCCGGTGTCTCCGCGTACCTGTGCACGAAGCTGGCTTACGCCATCACCAAGCGCCAAAATGGTGCCTCGCCTAAACGCGGCGGCTTCCGCTATGGGCAGATTTTCTCCTCCTCGTTGGTCGCGCTGTCGCACGGTACCAACGATGCGCAGAAGACCATGGGCATCATCACCCTGACCCTGGTGGCCTCCGGCTTGCAGGATTCAGGATCAGGCGTACACCTTTGGGTGGTTACCGCTTGTGCTCTGGCGATCGCGTTGGGAACGTACACCGGTGGCTGGCGCATTATCCAGACCATGGGTTCGGGACTGACCGACGTGAAGCCTGCACAGGGCTTCGCCGCAGAGGTCTCCACTGCTTCAGCCATCCTGGCTTCCTCGCACTTGGGCTTTGCCCTGTCGACCACTCAGGTCGCTTCCGGGTCGGTTATCGGTTCCGGTTTGGGCCGCAAGGGCGGCGAGGTCCGTTGGGGCACCGCCGGCCGTATTGCCTTGGGCTGGCTCTTCACCTTGCCGGCAGCCGCGATCGTCGGCGGTCTGGCAGCCTGGATCGTACACTTTGGCACCCCAGGTCTGGTTATCGTCACCATCCTTGGAGTTGGCGCGATGCTGACCATCTGGTTCGCTTCCCGAAAGCAGTCGCACGGCTCTGACGGGACTATGTCCGACATCGATAACTCCGGAGCTGCGGTCAACATTTTGACCAAGAAGCAACGCCGCGCCAAGGCCAAGGCTGAAGCCGCGCAAGCTAAGCTCGTCGCCACGCAGAAGGATGCTGATAACTCATGATTGACTGGGTTGCCTTTGCGATCGTTGCGATCGTCACGTGGATTGCCGCGATGCTCATTGTTACCGCTTACTCTTTCGGAGTTCGCCTGCTGGCTGTAGCTAGGGACGAAGGAAAAAGTACGGGCCTTAGCAAGACTGGCGCGTATGCCTGCTTCACCGTGGCCGGCTTAATTGTGGCCTTTGGCGTGGTGCTGATCGTTCCGCAACTTAGCGAAGCGATTTTGGGCATGTCCTCAAGCCACTAAACGCTCACTATCGCTGATAGTGCTCAGCACGCTCAACATCGGCTGGGAAGTAAAACTGCATATTGCCTTCGACGGAGGCACCCCTAGACTGGAGCCATGACTAGCTTCAAGTACTACGTGGGTGCCTCCGTTGATGGTTTTATTGCCGACGGTAGCGCCGATGCGCATTGGTTCACCACCTTCGCCAAACAGCCTGGCGTGAAAAAGCACTTTGATCAGTTCTTTGAAACCATTGGTGCAGTGGTGATCGGCGGGAAAACCTATGAGGGTATCGCCAAGGAAGTCGCCGACGGGAACATGAGCTGGATGTTTGCACACCTCCCAGTCTGGGTTTTAACCCACCACGAATTACCGACCCTGCCCGATACCGACCTGACGTTCATCCGCGGAGAAATCGGTTTCTGGAGCCAAGACATTGCGCGAAGCGCGGGGGCCGGTGACGTGTGGGTTGCCGGCGGCGCGGATCTAGCAGGCGGATTTGTTCAAGCGAACGTATTGGACGAGCTGTTGTTAGTGACCGTGCCGGTGGTCTTCGGCGAGGGCACCAGCATTTTTGGGCGTTCGGTGCGCGCCCAACTCTCAGCGATGAGCGTTGAAGACTTGGGCAACGACATCACGCTGACGCGCTACGCGGTGGGCTAGTTTTCTACCGGGAGCATCATGTTGGTGATGCGCGCGGTGGCAATGCGTGCCCCGTCCTCGTTGCTGATCACGATCTCGTGGCTGGTGCTTCTGCGTCCTAGGTGCACCGGGGTGCATACTGCGGTGACCAAACCGGTGCGGCCAGCCTTGTGGTGTGTGATGTTTAGGTCGACCCCCACGGGTTGAGTCTTCCCGGCGCCGTGCAACGCTGCAGCCATCGAACCTAGGGTTTCGGCCAGGGCTGCCGACGCGCCGCCGTGCAAAATCCCGTAGACCTGAGTGTTTCCGGCGACCGGCATGGTGGCCGTGATCCGATCGACGGTGAACTCGGTGAAGACGATCTCTAGCTTTTCCACTAGTTCACCTACGCCATTGGAGCGCAAAAAAGACCACGCACTGTGAGGTAGGCCGTGGCGCGTGAGCTGCTGCGCGAACGGATGTGCCGAATCTTGCGTGGGTTGAGTAGTGAAATTGTCGTTCATGGGAACTAGGCTTTCAGGTGTGAGCGAAACTACCAAGCCGACACCCGCGTCGGACAAGAGACTGCTGATTATTGACGGACATTCGATGGCGTTCCGCGCGTTTTACGCGCTGCCAGCGGAGAACTTTGCGACGAGCACGGGACAGCACACCAACGCGGTGCACGGCTTTGTATCCATGCTGCTGACGATGATCCGTCAGCAGAAGCCCACCCACGTCGCTGTCGCATTCGACCTGGATACTCCAACCTTCCGGTCGCTGGAGTACACCGAGTACAAGGGCGGGCGCAACAAGACGCCCGAAGAGTTCTACGGGCAGATCGACCTCATCCAAGAGGTGATGAAGGCGATGAACATCCCGTCCATCACCCTGGAAAGCTTTGAGGCCGACGACATCCTGGCCACGCTGGCCACCATGGGCGAGGACGCAGGCTTTAACGTGCTGGTGGTTTCCGGTGACCGTGATGCCTTCCAGCTGATCACCGACAAGACCCTGGTTTTGTACCCGAAAAAGGGCATTAGCGACATTCCGCCGATGGACGCTGCCGCGGTGGAAGCCAAATACTTTGTTCCACCACAGCGTTACTCGGATCTTGCTGCACTGGTCGGCGAGACCGCCGATAACCTGCCAGGAGTACCGGGCGTTGGCCCGAAGACCGCCGCAAAGTGGATCAACCTCTACGGGGACCTGGCCGGTGTGCTGGAGAACATTGACTCGATCAAGGGCAAAGTGGGCGAGTCGTTACGTGAGCACGTGGACAACGTAACTCGCAACCGCCGGCTCAACCAACTGAAGCACGACCTAGAGCTGCCGGTGACCTTGGAGCAGATGGAGCTTGAGGCGCCAAACCGCGAAGAGATCGAGAACCTGTTTGACGCGCTGGAGTTTAACACCCTGCGTAAACGCCTCTTTGACCTCTTTGCAGCGCAGGAGGAGGAAGTTGCCCCCGAGGTAGCTGCCTTCACCCGTGTGGTGACCGATAACGCCCAAGCATTACGCGACTTTATCGATGCCGGTAAGTCCGCGCCGATCGCCGTTCAACCTGCCGTGGTTGGCGATGAAGCTGTGGGCCTTGCATTGTTCCGTGGGGCACAGGCCGTTTGGCTTGATCTTGGCGAACTTCAGGAAGGCACCGAGAACGAACTGGCCGCATTCCTTGCTGACGCCAACGCGCCCAAAATTTTCCACGACGCTAAAGCCACCATGCACCTGCTGATCGAACGTGGGCTGAAGATCGCGGGCATCAAGGACGACACGTTGATTAGTGCGTACCTGATTCAGCCAGATCGGCGTAGCCACGACCTAGTGGACGTGGTGCAGTACCACCTGAAATATGCGGTGCCGGTGCATCAGGCGAAGAAGGGCGAATTGGATCTGGGGCTGACCGCTGATTTGGCCGAACCCACCCTGGCCCAAGCTCAGGCAATCCACGACCTGTCCGCGTTCCTTGCCACCAAGCTGGCTGAGAAGCACGCCGATGTGCTGGCTGCAGAGATGGAACTGCCGCTGATCCCGGTCCTCTTTGAGATGGAACGTGCCGGCGTGGCAGTGGACGTGGATCGACTGAATGAACTGCGTGCGCACTTCACCACGCAGGTTGATCAGGCCACCAACGATGCATTTGCTGCGATCGGCCACGAGGTAAACCTTTCTAGCCCGAAGCAGCTGCAGGTAGTGCTGTTTGAAGAGCTGGATTTGCCGCGTACCAAAAAAATCAAGACCGGTTTCACTACGGACGCTGAATCACTTCAAGACCTGCTGGTCAAAACCGGGCACCCGTTCCTGGTGGCGCTGATGGCTTACCGCGATGCCATCAAACTACGCCAGACCGTCGACGGTCTGCTGAAAGCTACGCACGACGATGGACGGATCCACACCACCTACGCGCAGACCGTGGCGGCCACCGGTCGACTTTCTAGTCTGAACCCGAACCTGCAGAACATCCCGGTCCGTTCAGAAGAGGGCCGACGCATTCGCGACGTGTTCATGGTGGGCACCGGGTACCAAACCCTGCTGACCGTGGACTACTCGCAGATCGAAATGCGCATTATGGCGCACCTGTCCGAGGATGCCGGGTTGATCGAGGCTTATCAAAACGGCGAAGACCTGCACCGGTTTGTCGGTTCGCGCGTGTTCAACGTCGAGCCAGAAGAGGTCAGCTCTGAAATGCGCTCCAAGGTGAAGGCGATGAGCTACGGCTTGGCCTACGGTTTGAGCAGTTTTGGGCTGTCCAAGCAGCTGAAGATCGGCGTGGACGAAGCGCGCAAATTGATGAAGGACTACTTCGATCGTTTCGGAGCGGTGCGCACCTACTTGCGTTCGGTCGTGGACCAAGCCCGCAAGGACGGCTACACCGAAACCATCTTTGGCCGTCGTCGTTACCTGCCAGAGCTGAACAGCTCGGATCGGCGTCTACGCGATATTGCCGAACGCGCGGCACTGAATGCACCTATTCAGGGATCGGCCGCCGATCTGGTTAAGGTGGCCATGCTCAAGATCTCTGCGGGGCTCGAATCCGGGAACTTTACCTCCCGCATGCTGCTCCAGGTCCATGACGAACTCATTTTGGAGATCGCCGAAGGGGAACTGGAAGCAGTGCAGGAGTTGGTGACCCGCGAAATGGGCCAGGCCGCTGACCTGTTGGTGCCGCTGGATGTTCAGCCGGGCATTGGCCGGACCTGGCACGAGGCGGCTCACTAACGGGCGCAAATCTCTACCCTGATGCTGCCGGGCGCGAAGTACACTGAACTTCACGCCCGGCAGCACAGTACTATCTACCGCACTACCTACCGCCGAGCAGCATGGGGCGTGCCTGTTGAGCTTCAACGATGAAGGGTGCAAAACAGTGGCAAAAGCAATCCCTAGCCAACTCAAGTGCGTTAGTTATGACGCTGCGCAATTGGACGACGATGGACAGCGCGCCCTGAGCATTTTTCAACGGGCCACCGCGCTCGGGTTTTATGAAGAGCTGCCCGATGAAGCGGGCGAGTCCACCTACGTTCGGCTGGCAGCAGCGCAAAAACTGCGCTTTACGATGGTGTTCGATCAACAGGCGCCGGCCGAATCTCGACATGCCAGCCAGCCGGTGCACACCTATGCGAGTTTCCCGGGGTTGCTCAACGCTGGGGGAGCGCGACCGGTGGCGGTGCATAAAATTACTGCGGTGACCGTTTCGCCCACCCATCGTCGGCAGGGTATTTTGACTCGGCAAATCACGGAGGACCTGAATTATGCGCGCAGAGGTGGGTTCGCGCTGGCAGTACTGACCGCTTCTGAGGCGAGCATCTACGGTCGCTACGGATTTGAACCGGCCACCTATCAGACTCGCTTCACGCTCAAATGTGAGGGCGGTCTAAAATTGCTGGTTGCGCTTCCCGGCACTGTGATCGACGTCGATCCCGAGCCGTTCGCAACGAAGCTTGAAGCATTGATGCGCAGCGCCTTGGCGCAGACTTTCGGTTCGGTCGATGGCACGGAATTTGATGTGGGCTATGCACTGGGGCGTTGGGAAGGGTGGGATTCTCTGGCGAAGGCCAAGAACATGCGCCATGCTGCCTACTACGATGAAGCTGGCGAACTTGGCGGATCCATTACCTATAAGTTCGGTGGTTGGGATGATGCGCAACCAAAGATGGTCGTACACAAACTTGTTGCCCTCAGCGACGTGGCGAGGTTGAAGCTGCTGGAATACGTGGCCAATCATGATTTGGTGCAGCAGGTCCATGGGCAAGGAGCATTGGATGATCCGATGCGTTTGGTATTGCACAACGTTCGGGACTACCAGGTGCGCTCCACCGACGACGTCCTGTGGTTGCGTGTACTGGATGTCATCGCCGCCTTTGAAGCTCGCGGTTACCAACGATCGGGCCAACTGGTCATCAGCGTGACAGATCGCTTGTCGCTGATCGACGGCACGTACCTTTTTGAGGTCGCCGATGGTTCGGCAACTGTAAAGCGTGTGGCAATTGATGCGGAAGAACTGACCGGTGTAGCCCATGTGGTTCTGGGTGAACGAGAGCTGGCGGGGTTGTACTTGGGTACGGTGCAGCTCTCGCAGCTGCTGGCAGCGGGTCGGGCATCGACGAAGTCGGAGTCGGATGTGAGCGCGAGCCTGCGACTTTTTGAAGTTGATCGCGCACCCTTCACCCCTCACACGTTCTGATCAAGTGGCTGCTGAACACAGGTTTATGACGAAGTTCACAAAATGCTGACGTGGATGTTAGTGGGTTACGCTTTGACCCGCACTCTGGTATACGCGTAGACTTGTCAAGTCGTGCCATGGCACTAGTTATGGCCGCAATCAAGTTTTACCCGTTCGAAATTCCGGGACTTCCGGGGTTTCGACTGACCAAATCTATCCACATCGGAGTCCCTACTACATGACCATCACCTCGAACGAGAACAACAGCGCACCAGTTGTCGCAATTAACGACATTGGATCTGCTGAGGACTTCTTGGCCGCAGTCGATGCCACCATCAAGTACTTCAACGATGGTGACCTCGTCGAAGGCACCGTCGTCAAGGTTGACCACGACGAAG
>Ga0308166_1001393_pt1 | contig 25901 bp, 7 predicted proteins | sample PhyCR2_2_FD_202137 | JGI IMG/M metagenome (GOLD analysis project Ga0308166, IMG submission 202137) | Phyllosphere microbial communities from UC Gill Tract Community Farm, Albany, California, United States - DLSLCC.R2 | ecosystem: Host-associated > Plants > Phyllosphere > Unclassified | place... | reverse complement strand
CACCGCGCCGGACGGCAAGATCTATCAGCTGCCCGACCAGCAATTCGCCAACCTGTACTGGTTCCGTGCCGACTGGTTCGAACGCGCCGATCTGAAAGCCAAGTTCAAGGAAAAGTACGGTTACGAGCTGGGCGTGCCGGTGAACTGGTCGGCCTATGAAGACATCGCCAAATTCTTCAGCGAAGACGTCAAGGAAATCGACGGCAAACGCGTCTACGGCCACATGGACTACGGCAAGAAAGACCCGTCGCTGGGCTGGCGTTTCACCGATGCCTGGTTCTCCATGGCCGGTGGCGGCGACAAAGGTATTCCCAACGGTTTGCCGGTCGACGAGTGGGGCATTCGCGTCGAGGATTGCCACCCGGTCGGCTCCAGCGTGACCCGTGGCGGCGACACAAACGGCCCGGCGGCGGTGTTTGCCACCACCAAATACGTCGACTGGCTAAAGAAATACGCGCCACCGGAAGCGGCCGGCATGACCTTCTCCGAATCCGGCCCGGTGCCGTCGCAGGGCAACATCGCCCAGCAGATTTTCTGGTACACCGCGTTCACCGCCGACATGACCAAACCGGGCCTGCCAGTGGTCAACGCCGACGGCACGCCGAAATGGCGCATGGCGCCATCGCCGCGCGGGCCATATTGGGAAGAGGGCATGAAGCTCGGTTATCAGGACGTGGGTTCGTGGACGTTCATGAAGTCCACGCCTGAGAAGCAGAAACTGGCGGCATGGCTGTACGCACAGTTCGTTACTTCGAAAACCGTATCGCTGAAGAAAACCATCGTCGGCCTGACGCCGATTCGCGAGTCGGACATCAACTCGCAGGCGATGACCGATCTGGCGCCGAAGCTCGGCGGTCTGGTCGAGTTCTACCGCAGCCCGGCCCGCGTGCAATGGACCCCGACCGGGACTAACGTGCCGGACTACCCGCGTCTGGCGCAACTGTGGTGGAGCCACATCGCCGAAGCGGCCAGCGGCGAGAAGACTCCGCAACAGGCGCTCGATGGTTTGGCCAAGGATCAGGACCGCATCATGGAACGCCTCGAACGCTCCAAGGCCCAGGCCGTGTGCGCACCGAAAATGAACCCGGAGCGCGATGCGCAATACTGGTTCGATCAACCGGGCGCACCGAAGCCGAAACTGGCCAACGAGAAGCCGAAGGGCGAGACCGTGAGCTACAGCGAACTGCTGAAATCGTGGGCGGATGCGCGCAAGTGATGTTGGAAATGTAAGAAGCGAACGGCACCGGAAGGTGCCGTTTTTTTTGCTGCCTGATCTACGGCTTTCGCGAGCAGGCTCGCTCCCACAGGGATCTTGGGTGCCACCAATTTTGAGTAGCGCCGATCCAATGTGGGAGCGAGCCTGCTCGCGAAAGCGGTGTGTGCAACAAAAAGGTATCGACTGACCCGCTACCGCTGGGGCAAACCAGAACAGCCAGATCGGTGTACCGGGCAACCAAAGGATCAGCCTTGAGCAGCTTCATCGGCTCGGTCATCGCGGTGGCCACGTTGAGCGCTTGGTTTTTCTACGGGAACGAGGCGAGTCATCGAGGTTGCAGCGAGAGCTTTCGGCGTTTGTCTGGGGTAGCGGTGTTGAACGGATTGGTAGAGATTGCTTCCACGATCCTCACGCTGCTGATTCTGCCAGCGCTCTATCAACACGCCATCGCCGGGATGGCACCTGTTAGTTCTTACAGTATCGGTAAACCCCAAAAGCGCTCATTCTTCACTCAAAGGTGAGAAAGGACGCTTGTGACCATGAATGTTCACCACGACACCGCCACGCCGACGCTCTCGGTCATCGATTCCCGTTCGCTGATGATCCGCAGCGTCGGCTATTGCCGGCATCCGGACTCGCCCGACATCGTCCCGCGCATTACCCGGCAAGTGTTCGATGCAGCGGGGCGCCAGGTGGCATCGTGGGATCCGCGATTGTGGGGAACGGCGCCGAAGCCGAACCTGGCCACTACGTACGGATTGAGCGGGCAGGCATTGCTGACGGACAGCGTCGATGCCGGTTGGCAGTTGAGTCTGCCGGATCAGGCCGGTTCATTGCGTTGTTCCTGGAATGCCCGAGGTAGCGAATGCCATCGCGACTATGACGACCTGCAGCGCCCGATTGTTGTGACGGAGCAGGCCCGTGGCGAACAGCCTCGGGTGGTTGAGCGATTGAGCTATGCCGATGCGGATGATGTCTTTGCCCAGCACAATCAGTGCGGTTGCCTGATCCGCCATGATGACCCGGCGGGGTCCCGGTTCATTAACGACTATGGTCTGGCCGGTACCGAACTGGTCGAATCGCGGCGCATGCTGATGGATCTCGATTTGCCCGACTGGCCCAGTGAGCCTGATCAACGTGACGTGTTTCTGGAGGAGCAGTCCTACGCCACTCGCTACGTTTTCTGTCCGACCGGTGAACTCCAGCGGCAGACCGATGCCATGAACAATGCCCAAACCTTCCATTACGACGTGGCGAGCAAACTTTCTGCGATGTGGCTTCAGCCGGCCGGCGCGGATAGGCAACCCAAATGCCTGGTCACTGCTATCCGTTACAACGTGCACGAGCAGATCGAACATGAGACCGCCGGTAATGGTGTCACGACCTGCACAGAGTACAGCCCTGAGGATGGTCGGCTGCTGAAGCTCAGCGCAGCCGTCGGCGAACAAACACCCTTGCAGAATCTGCACTACGTCTACGATCCGGTGGGCAATATCGTCAGCCTCGAAGACAAAACACAGGCCGTGACTTACTTCAATCAGCAGCGCATCGAGCCGGTCAGCCGCTATCGCTATGACAGCCTGTATCAACTGGTTGAGGCCAAAGGCTGGGAGGTCAGCCAGCCGAGCCATGGCCCGGCACTACCGGATCTGCTGCCCACACCGCTGGACCCGAATCAGCGACGCAACTACACCCAGACATTCGCCTACGACGCGGCAGGCAATCTGCTCGCCCGTCATCACAGCGGTGCGCCGGGTTTTTCGATGTCTACCTCTGCTTACAGTAATCGAAGTCTGGCCCAGCGCGAGGATGGCTCCCTGCCGGGAGAACCGCAGATTTCGGAAGGATTTGATCTCGCTGGCAATCAGTTGGAATTGCAGCGCGGACAGGCCATGAACTGGGATGTGCGCAATCAATTGAGACGAGTGACGCGGGTGCAGCGCCAGGACGAGCCGGATGACGATGAAGTTTATGTTTACGATCGACCCGGCCATCGCTTGCGTAAAACACGCCTCAGCCAGACATCCGGGCAAACCCTGAAATCAGAAGTGCGTTATCTGCCGGGTCTTGAGGTGCATCGCGAAGCGAGCGGAAAAGAGCGGCATGTGATCAGTGTCGAAGCCGGGCGTAATCAGGTGCGAATGCTGCATTGGCCTGATGGGGTTGAGGGCGATCAACTGCGTTACAGCCTGAGTGATCATCTCGGTTCCAGCACTCTGGAATTGGACGATGGCGCGGGAATTTTGAGTCAGGAGCACTATTACCCGTTTGGTGGTACGGCCTGCTGGGCGGGAAGTGATGTGTTGGTGGCGAAGTACAAAACCATCCGTTATTCAGGTAAAGAGCGGGATGCAACGGGGCTTTATTATTATGGTTATCGGTATTACGCATCGTGGTTGCAACGCTGGATAAGCGCTGATCCGGCGGGTCCTGTTAATGGGTTGAATGTTTTTATTTTTGTTTCTGGTAATCCAATAAAATTAGCGGATCTGGACGGTCGGGTCTATCAAGGGAAGGATGATATTTTCGAAAAGATTGGTTCAGGAATCATCGTTGCTCGTGGGGTGGCGGAATTTCCTCCAGATAAGCAAGCTCTTATTATCGATTCATTCAGAGAGGTAGAGCATATTTATGCAAGTGCGCAAGCTGCTATGAGTTCGGACTTGGTAGATCACGCGAAGATATTGGAGAGCTACTTTGGCTCGGAGTATGAAACTGTCAAAGTCCGCGTTTTGGAAAGTTTCAAGAAAGGTCAAGAATGGGCAAGAATGTACCAAGAGCCCAGCGGACAGGACAAGATTGTGGGGGTCTTCACTGATCGCGCGTTTGCCTGGGTATATAAAGATGACAGGAATGGGAGAATATTTCTGAATGTAAATTCGTTCGACAAGAATAGATTAACCCATACGCTTGGGCATGAGGTTTCGCATTTGAAAGAAGTAGATGGAATTGCCGGGATTCAAGCCATGGATTATTTTTACTTGCCTCGAAAAATGCAGCGGCCGTGGTCGGAATTTTTCATGAAGGGGAAGGTGCCAGACGATCGTATTGTCAGTGCACAAACTCCGAACGCCAGAAGAGATTTTATTATCGGGGTGGCGAGGCATTCCGGAGCGGATCCATTTTCACTGGACTACGATACTGCTGCTTCACTATTCAATCAAAACCCAAGAATAAGGACGCAAATGGCCGCTGAAAATGCGGACAGTATCATGGCTGCAGCTACTGAACTCAGCCATCGATTTGCCGATAGCCAAGAGTTTCACAAGCTCCTTTATGGTTGATAATGCGGCAACTCCCGGCGGGCTCCCACAGTTGGCTTCGTTGTCCGGCTTCGAAAGAGTGCCCGGCAGATAACGGATATGTGATTTGCCCGCCACCGTCACGCAAGGTTTGGATTGTTACCTTGATCCCGTCAGCTACTGATGGGTCTGTAGATGCCGGCGCTCGGAATGGGTAATCGGGTTATAGGATCTTCCATAGACCGCCCCAGCCTCCTTGTAAGGTTTGGTTGTAAACGTTTCTTGTGCAAATTGCTCGAACACGAAATCGGGGGATCGGGCAATGACATCCAAAAACACCACGCCCGAGTCTTCACCTCAGGCGCACCTCCCTCATTGCAACGACCCGACCTGCGGGGTCGTGTGTTGTTTGATCGATTCGCGCTTCAGCGGATTCAGCGATGGCGCTGCGGCAATAGCCAATCGAACGTACCGTCAGATTACGCGGGTCGATAACCGTCAACGTCGGAGTGTTGTGGTTCACGCTGAGTATCGGGGCTGGCATGGTTGGGGGCCTCACTGACGTTTTTTCGCAAAGGCAATGAAGTTGCCTGTCGATCGCCCTCTGTTGCCGGGCGCACCTGCATCCATCAAAATCACATTCGATTGGTCAATTACACCCAGTGCGCTGGAGTCGCCGCCGTCCAGATTGATCGACCAGCCGGGCACCGTGTTCAAGCGGTCAATTCTGGCCATGACCTGTGCCCATTCCGGCAACGTCAATCCGGAGGAGGCGTCACTGCGGCTGTTGTCTCCGATTCCAATCACCAGTCGTGTGCGGGCTGAACCGTCAGTCTGCGGCGACGCAAGGCTGATCGCCGAACGATTGTTGGGTCGGTTGGCATGTCCAAGTTCTCCGGGGATATTGCTCCCGGGATCGAACTGGAATCTGGGCTCTTCAAGATGTTGCTGGGTAAATACAGCCTGACCGTCGCGGGCAAGAAACGGACCTGTCTGAATGAACGAGCCATCGCTCATCTTCAGATCGACATAGGTGTCAGCGTATTCAGCGGGAACGGGGACGGAGGGTTTGTTTTGTCCATCGATAAAGCTGGTCCCGATAGAAGCCCATGAAGGGGCATCTGAGGAAGCGCGTTGTCCGAGATTGTAAAAACCGCCGTTCAGGTAGGCCGTCCATTTTGAGTCCGGTGCGCTGATCGCGGCATTCAAACCGGCCGCAGAAGCTGATTTCAGATGTACAGGTTTATCACCACCGACTATTCGGCCCTCGTAACTCGAATCAATCGAGAGATAGAAAAGTGTTCGGTCACGTTTGAAATGGCGTGGCAGCTCAATACCCGCCTGCTCGAAAACTTCAGCGTTGCCTTGGAGGGCGACAGCGATAATGCCGGGCGCTACTGTAATGATGTCTCGGTTGTCACGCAGCTGTAAGACGCTGTCGATGGCAAATCTCCATAATCCTCGCGCCCTTTCTGAATCCAGCCCGTCAGGGTCAATGTTCGTGACTGGATTACCGTCGACGAACCGAAAATAATTCAGTCCCGCCGCGTCTGCGGACGGATCGGGATTTAACCAGCGCTGACGCCAGGGTATGTAATACCGATGTCCATAGTAATAAAGCCCTGTCGCATCCAGCTCTTTGCCCGAATAACGCACGGTTTTATAGCTGACGGAAACGGCGTCACCGTTGGACCACGCCGTGGCGCCAAACGGGTAATAGCATTCGTGTGAGATGACGGTGGCGTTTTGATCCAGTTCAATCGTGCTGGAACCCAAGTGATCCGTCAGGGTGTAGCGCTGTTGATTGTTGGGGAGCGGCGCCGGTGGAGCGCTCGACCAATGCATCACCCGCGTGCTAGCGCCTCCAGTCGGGACGACGATCACGTGCAGCTCTTCACCGGTTCCACTGTGACTGTGGATTTCCAGACCAGGCAGATAACGGGTTTCGATGATATTGGTCTGGCTACGGGTCTGGAGGGAGCGCACCTTGCGTACGCGCATGCCGTCGGCGCGATAGACATATCGCTCGCAGTCGTGGGCAGCGTCTCTGCGCTTTACCGATCGTACGCCGCCTAATTGATTGCGCACATTCCAGATCAGTTCTTGTCCGGGTTGCAGGGTCAGCAGATTGCCGTTGGCATCGAAGCTTCGGCGAAAGTCTTCCTCGTCTGGCTCCACGCCTTCGCGTACCGGCAGGCAGCGGTTACGGTGAGCATGGGCGACAAGACGATGCCCTGGGTTCTGCGCGCCGACGTGAGTCAGCTCCAGCAAGTTGTTGCCGGCGTCGTAGCGATAATTCTGACGGTAGTGACTGATGGCGGCGGGATTATCGGGAAGTGAGGACGGACCATGGCTCGTCGGATACGCTTCCCAGCCGGTGGCTGCGATGAGCTGGCCAAGGCTGTCGTAACGGTAATGGCTGATCGGCTCGATTCGCTGATTGGCGAAAAAACGGTTGGGCAGGGCCGCGTCTTCAATGCTCGTCACCTTACCTGTGGGGTCCAGGGCGTAACGCAGATCCTGCAATGGCTCGTTCTCGCCCAACCGTGACAGCTTGCGATTCAGGCAGCCGTTTTCGACATCGTAGTGATAAACATTGATCACGCCGTTGCCCATGACTTCCTTTTCGACCTGAGCACAGGCGTTGTACTGGATAGCGCTGATCAGGGTTTTTGCAGTGATGTCCGTTTTCAGTTGCAAGCCGGCCTCGTGCAACTGACCGCTGAGCGTGTATCGGAAAAATTGCAGATTTCCCTGGCCGTCCGTTTGTTGGTTTTTTTCACCCCGCGCACTGAAGTTGCATAGGGTCGTTACGCCAATTCCTGTTTCCAGCACCTCATCCCGTTCGCTCACTTCGGCAGGCCAGTCCGGCTCCTCCAGCGTGCGCAGAAAATGCCGCGTCTGCTGCATGACGCCACCGCTCAGTCCCACTTGTTCGAACAACTGCGTGCCGGCCGGATCATCGTGGCGAATGAGTTGCCCGCACTGGTTACGCGTGGCGAACGCCGGATCGCTGCCGGCATAACCATAACGCTCCGCGCACAAGGGTTCGCCATCGGCGGGATGTTCGAACACAGCCAGCGGCCGCAATTGTTCGTCGTACTCGATTCTGCGCTGGCTGCCGCGCCCATCCCAACCGTGCAGCGCTTGACGCGCCTCGCCCCACAGGCTCGCGCGCCATCCGGCGTCAACGCTGACGGTGCTCAGCACCTGACCGGTCAGTGAATAAACAGTAGTGAGGTTGGCAGGGGCTGATGCATCGGCGAACAACCGGGGATCGCGCTGCGCCACCAGTCGCCCTGAAGCATCATGCTGACGGGCAGTGATGCGCGCCTCGGGTTCGCTGCCGTTATCGCGCCAATAGGCAATCTGTCGTACCGGCAGGCCACGGCTGTCGACGGCTACCAGGTCGGGGGTACGCGCATGGATGTGCATGTTCATGTCCACCAGTTACGGCGCCGCTGTTCCGGTGGGGGCTCGAACAGGTCGTTTTCGTCGAAGGCGACGTTACACCAGATCCAGTACCAGATTGCCCGACGCAGCGGTTTCAGCGTCGGCGGGTTGCCTTGCAGCATTTGCCTGGCCAGCACAGTTTCGGTCGGACGGCCCGCCGCATCGTAGAACTGTTGGTCGTGGAAGGCATGCTCACGCATCGAGCGGTCGTTAATGTAACGCGGTTGATCGGCGAAGTAGGGCCGGTAAATCCGTACCGTTTGGCCTTTGTTGTTGTATTCCACTGGCTCGCTGACCCGCCAGCGTCGCTTGGCCTCCACGTCTATCGGCTTGCCATCGTCGTCGAGAACCAGTTCGCCATTGTCATTGACTTGCCATGCCAGGCCCGGCGGGACCTCATGTTTGGTCTGCAGGGTGCGGCCAAAGCCGTTCAGGCAGACGATGCTGGTCCGCACTTGCATCTGCGGATCGCCAGGATACCGGTCAGCCAGCAGTGTGACGGCGTACACCGGCTCTTGTTGGGCCGCGTCGATTTGTTGCTGGAGCAGTATTTCGTTGGCGTCGGGCTTTTCCAGGTCTTCAAGATGTTGACGGGCGCGGTCGCAGAGGTGCCCGTCGGGCAGAATGAAGCCTTGGTTCAGCGCCCAGGCCCACCAGTCCGGGGAGGGTGGGGAGGTGCGGGAGACGCGACCCATCCAGCTGAAAGTGTCCCAGAAACTGACACTGGCGAAATTGCCGATGGCCTGCCTGGGCTGGTCGATGGCGATTGCCGGGTCGCGGTCCTCGGGCGGGATGTAAGTCTCCAATTTGTAAAACCCCACCGGTTCTCCCAGTTCGGTGCCATGGAAACTGCTTACCAACGGTTCACCGAAGGCGTTATAACGCGCTTCTTGCCGGTTGCGGTTGGCGTCTTCGATGGTCGCAGGAAGGAAGGTGCGATAGTCCACATCGAGGCTGCGCGTCGTGCAACCGTCGGGCAGGGTCACGGCGGTTGTCAGACACCAATACGCGTCATAGGTGATCAGCGTCTCGCCGTGACTGCGAGTTTCGCGATATTTCTGTACGTTAAAAAAACCGTCGAGCGAGTGGTAGATGGGGAAGCCTCGGTGCGCCGACCACAGGTAGTTTTTTGCGTCGTCGGGGTCGGCTGGCGGGTCTTCTTTCACTGCCGGCAAAAACAGCGGCATGATGTGGTAACCCACCTCCGGCGATTCGAGTTTTTCTTTCAGGTTGAAGGGCATGCTGCCATTCACCGCGAGTTTGTCGTAAGCGCCAAGGGCGACGGCGTCCAGTTCGGCCGTCTCCAGATAGGCAGGCAATCCCTCGAAAGTCGCCTCGCCCGGTTCCAGGGTTGTGCCGCTGCGAGGGTCGATGTAGCGCTGCAACGACAATGCCGACAACCGCGTTTGCTGCGCCCATTCGCCACCGTCCTCGCTCAGTAACAGAAAGTGCTCATGAGTGACGGTTTCGCGGCTCAATGCGGTTTTATCCAGCACCAGTGCATTGCTGCGCTGGCGACAGGCCAATCCAAGGCGCCACGACTCTTCATTCGGCAGATGAATCGGCTCGGAGCAGACTTGCGTCAAATACCATTTTTGCTGCGCATCGTCATGAGCATCTTTCCACCACTTCTGCTGATGCTCGTCGGAAAACGGCGGTGTATCGCCGCTGGTCTTGCGTCGGGCGTAGTTCACGCTGAAGGCATGCTCCACGGTCCCGTATGGGTCCCATTTCAGGTTCAACTGGTGCTGGCACAACGGATCATCGGCAATGGTGGGCTCGTATTGGTAACTGATGGATTCTACGTCCAGGGGCAGTATCACCGCGTAAGGCTGGTGTTTGCCTTTCGGGCGCAGCACGCGCGCGCCGTAGCGATGCTCCTGAACCACGTACGGCACGGCAGTCGCCGGATCGTCATCGGCCGCGTAGATTTCCGAGCGCATGACCCGGCCGCTCAGCGTGCGGGCGATCTCCGGGGCGCTGTCGTCATCGACTTCGGTCAAAGCTTGCGCGAGGCGATCATTGAAGTGGTAGTTGTGCACAAGTGCAGGTCTGAGATCGACTGCGTCAGGGTCACGTTTGTAATAACCGGCTCTTGGCGGATCAATGCTTTCGCCGGTGTGGAACCAGGTCTTGCTGAGGATCGGTGCGGTGAACCCAGCCGTCGCACGCTCGGCCGCCGACGCTTCGGTGTCACTTTGCAGGAGCAGGCGAAAACCACGGAACTCGCGCTCGCTACGGTCGTAGTAACCGCCCCGATATTTAAAGGTCTGGGTCAAGGTCGTGCCAGTGATCTCGTCGCACTGGGTCTGCTCGCTTACCAGGTGCATCGCCATGGGCAGGGCGGACGCCGGTCTGGTGACACCGGTAGCCTGCAACTCGCGTTTTTCGTCCAGCCATTCCTGGGCAGAGCTGCGGTAGTTCACGCCGGTACTGGCGCCCATGTTGTTGCAACTGCGGTTGAGCAGATATGGCTTGGCTTTGACAAAGTCGTAGCGCCAGTGCCGTGGTGACATGTGTGGTTGCGTCACGACCAGGCTGGAGCAACCCAGACCTTGCAGGTCGGCGCTGCTGACCTGCCACAGCGGATCGTAGGAAAGGCCCTCCGGCCAGGCCAGATCGATGGAGGTCTGCTGGAAGCCGCTGCCCGCATGGTTCATGAACACTCGCAGGCGCTCGCTTTCCAGATAGATCAGGTCGGCTGCACCGGAACCGTCGAGGTCAGCGAGCAAGAGCCGGGATGCGTCGAATTCGCTATAGGCGAAGGGCAGGGCGCACAGTACGAAGCCGTTGCCAAAGCGGCCGTGGCCAAGATTCGGCCAGCATTTGACCTCGTCATGCCGGATGCGCACCAGATGTTGCTGGCCGCTGCCGAGCACATCGGCGAACGCGACGACTTCGCTCGCAGAGTTGCTGAGCACGGGCAGTTCATCGACATCGCCAGCGGCGTTTTCCTCGCGGGGTACATCAATGGCTTCGGCAAAACCTGTCGTGCGCCGATTGGCGTACAAACGAACACTGCGCGGGCTGATCAGTGCCAGGCCGCTGAGACCGTCGCCTACCAGATCGCTCATCTGCGCCATCGGATGGAAGAACTCACTGGGAAGCGCGTCGAAGCTCACGAAACCGGACCAGTTACCATCTGGGTCGAGGGTGAAGTATCCGCATATGCCCGGCGTGGCGATGACCCAGTCGAGCTTGCCGTCGCCGGTCAGGTCAGTAAGGGACTGGCGCACGGGTTTGCCACGGTCGGCAGTCGGTACGTGAGCAAGGCGTTGCCAGTCGCTGTAGCTGACGTCTTCGCTGCCAGCTTCGCCGCGCAACGGCTCGCGGTAATACCAGGCCTGGTCATAGCGACACAGGATGCCTGCCAGGCCTTCGCCGTACAGATCGACCATTTGGTATTGCTGACCGTCGTTGAGGCCGGGCATGTCGGGGAATCGACTCCAGCCCTGCTTCGTCGGGTCGAGTTCGAAGGGGTTGTAGCTGAACTCCGTCGGCGGTCGGTTTTCAATCTGGTCGAGTCCGTCGAAAGCTTGCTGATGAGCCGCAATCAGGTAGTTGTAGCCCAACGGACAGGTCTGGTATTGCAGCAGCACGCGCTGAACCAACACGGGATCAGGTCCCAGTTCCTTGGGGAAATGATGAAACATCAGCACTTGTCGACACAGGCGCCGTGTACCTGATTCGAAACCGTAGGCGTAGATCCAGTAGGGGTCGCTGCGTTCAGGCCACGGCTGTTTTTCGCTGTAAGTCGGCACCTGTTCCAGATCGGTACTGCGCTCGCCATAGTCGAACAGCAGATGAAAGTGCCAATGCTGCTGTTGCCAGCTGCCCGCGCTCCAGGCGTACAGGTGCGGGTAAGCCTTTTCGTTGCCATAGCGCACGCAGCCGAGATAGCGCTGAGCGCGGTAGTCCCGATATTGTGGAGGCGCCGGTAGCTCGGTTTCCGCTTTGTATTCGTAGACGATGTGTTCACCGCGGGTATTGAGGCTTTCCTCGATGAGCCAGACGCCGACACGCTGCGGGGCGTTCGGGTCGGCCCGGCGTGAATTGGCGGTGGTGCCATAGATGTGCAGGCTGCCGTCTGCACCATGAATCAGCCAGAAACCGGCCTCGTCTGTCGCGTTCGACCAATGCTCGATCAAGGAAAATGCCCCCTCGACCCGTGGCCAGTGGCGTACCACGTCATAGGTTTTCGACAGGGTCAGGCCGTTGTAGCTTGATGCGCTGCGCGCAATCAGCGCGCCGTCGCTTTCCTTTCGCTCAGGCATCCATACATCGCCGTCTGGCCCGACCACCTGGTCGGTACCGTCATACATCGGCACCCCTTTGACGGTGCGCAAAGTGATGGCGTTCACCGTTAATTGCCAGCCGATCCCGCAGGGGCTGTTGCCCGTGCCACTGCTGTAACCGAGACCCAGCGCCGGGGCAAAACCGCGCCCCGGGGAAATCGGCAACGGTAGTTCCAGCGAGGCGGTCCCCCGGGTGCCTACGCCGGCCGATCCTTTACCGATGCTCTGAATGGCGCCGCCGCCCTTGGGCAGACTCGGGGTGTTGATTTGTATTGTCGACTGCTGTTGTGGCGCCTGTTGTTCGTTCATAGCGAGCCGCCTTCGCATCGAGCGGTGTAATACACATGCACGATGACGTTGTGGAGGCGCTGAAGGATGTCGTCCTGGCCCTCGGGGAAGGTCAGGATCCAGCGTGAAATACCCCCTGTGTACTCGAACGGCAGGTAGCGTTGATCCTGGAAGTCGAGCTGGAACATGCCGTTGTCTTCCAGCGATGTCGACAAAGCAATCTGCTGACTGGATCGAAGGTTTTCTTTGACACTGCTGCCGACTGTGGCGGCCATTTCAACCTTGCTATAGGTCTGTTTCAGCACTGCGCGGATATCTTGATAGGGCCCGAGGATGGTCGGCAGCGTCACGCTGATCGTCTTGATTCGACGCAGGTAATGATTCTGCCCGGCGTAATCATCGTCGAACATTTTCTGTGTCAGTTCGAACTCACACGTGCCGTTGTCCAGCAGCGATGTTTTGATCTCTGCCCACGATTTATTGATGGTTGAACTCGGGTCCTTGGCCTGCAAGTCCTTGAGCGACAGGGTTTTCCTGATTTCCAGATCGCGGCGGTTTTGTTGCACGTACTGGCTGTGCATCTGTTGCAGGCTCATCTTCAATTCTTCCCCGGCACCGAGGCCGCGGTAGGTGGCATTCCACGCGCCGGGACGGATGAAGGTTTGCGTGAAGTCGCCCATTTCGTATTGCCAGCAGGCCTCGGCGGCCTGGCACAGCGATTGCGCGGTGGTGAAGGCAGTGTGGTAGAAACCGGCGAATTTGCTGTTGAGCCAGTCGTAGGTCTGCGAGCGGCTGAAGCGATTGCTGCTCAGCAGAAAATCGTGGGTGGCCTTGGCCTGGTTGAGCGCGGTTTGCGCCTGGCGCAGTTGCAGCTGGGTGGCTTTGTGTTGTTCGTCGTAGACGGCGAGCTGGGCTTTGATTTGTTCGGCTTCGAGTTTTGCCTGGTCGCGTGCCTGCGTCCATTCCTGAGAGCGACGCCGGTATTGTTCGATGCGGTCCATGGTCTGGCCTGCACCGAAGGCGAGTGTTGAACCCATATGCATATGGGATGCAGCACCAAAAGCAGCGCCCTCCAGGCGTGCACCACCGAACGACATACCAAATATGTTGGGTGCTGTTGTTAGAGCGTGGCCGATTCCCTGGGCGACGGTGGCTCCAGTCTGTGCAAGATTCCCTATCAGGTAAGCGGCTCCCGCGCCGATTTCCAAGGCGCTGACACCTTCTTTCAGCAATTCCTCGTAATAAACGACACGCCCGACAATGACGTCCTGACTCGCCAGCAACGCCTCCTTGTTTTTTTCATCAATCTTCGCGGCCTGAACCTGTATCTCCACGGCCGCCTTCGCCAGATTCCACGCCTGTTGCTGTTGCAACTCCAAGTATTGCGCCTGCTCCTTGCGTTCGATCAGTGAAAGGATTGTCGCGCCCAACTGGGTCGCAGCTTCCGCCGCGCTCTGCGCCAGAGCGCTCATGAAACTGTAGCGGCAGTGGGGAATCTGCGGGTTCAACAAGCGGTTGAGCGCCGCACCGGACAGTCCCTGGCCCCACGCGGCAAGCAGCGCGCGCGGATCCAGCGGCGTGGCGAACAACGGCAGGTTCAGCGCAGTGCCGGCCATGTCGAGGTTATGCCGTAAGTTGTACAAGCGGCTCTCGGCACGCTCCCAATGCATGATCAGTTCGGGGTTGAAGGGGCGACGCAAATACGCATTGTCGACGCTTGTCAGGAACGGATCATCGCCATCAGGTCGCAGGCACAACAGAGGGGCGGGCTGCGAAGCCGGGGCCCTGCCAATTCGCAATGGTGGCTGTTGTTGCAGCTGCTGTTGCGCGGCGATCAGGCGCTGTTCGAATTCACGCAATTGCGCATTCTTCGACGAACTCAACTCGTCGAGCGTGATCGGCAACCAATCGTCGACCTGGCGGACATCCGGGCGCGGCCCTAGCAGATCCATGATGTGCACGTAGCGCAACTTGGCTTCGGCCAGTCCGTCCGGGGTCAGCTCAGCGTACGCCAGATCGGCCTGGCGGCTCTCGATCTCGATAAACAGTTTCCACAGTGCCTTGCGAAAGTGCACCGGAAAGCTCAGGGCAATCTGATGCGGGTCGTCCGGGTACTGAATAGCCAGGCTGGGGTCTACCGGGCCGGGCCAAACGGGTTCTTCCAGCGGCACGGCCTGCCAGTAACCCGGGTGCCCCGGATCGGCGCTTTGGCGCGTTGGATCAAACACATACGCCAGCCACTGTTTCGCCTCGTCGTGTTGCTGTTCTTCATTCAGGCGGTAGGCCACCAGCCATGGCAGGTACAGGAACAGCTCGAGGAAATACAGGTAGTAAGCGCCGGAGAAATCCATCGGCTGTGCGCCGAGGCCGTCGGGGATAGGAGGTTCTTTCATATGCTGAGTGTCCCAGCTCAGCAGCGTATCCATGCCGCTTTCGGCACGATTGATCAGTTGCCTGGCGAAAACGGTGTTCATGCGGATGGCCGCGCGCGTGACGTTTGCTTCAGCGTCGCTGTGGTGGATGCTTGAATTGGTAAAGTCGATGAACTGAGCCTTGCCCAGTGACGGGCTGTCGCCCTGAGTCGGGTCCAGCACACTGTCGATGCTCGGAGCAATTTGCACCGTTGTTCCTGCTTCTTCGCTCCAACTGATGGACAACGCCCTGAGGGCTCCGCCGGCAAGCACCACTCCAGTCCAATGCCATTTATAAATCAGGACCCCGTAAATAAGCGGAATCGCGATGTCCTCTTTCTTGTCTGGCCATGTAACAGGCCAGCCATCAGGCTGGTAAGTTGTCTGATCAATCGAGAACGTGTAAGTCAGTTCGGCATCCTTCGCCAATCGACTGACAAGGCCAGATTCTTTCAGCGTGCGCATTTGCTCAAAATGTTCGGGAGTGACTTCGCTCACCTGCAGCGGGTGAGCGATGAACTGCTTGTAAAAATAAGGCCCGATCTGTTCCACGCCCAAGGTGTTATGGAGGAGCAATGAATGCCATCCACCCGAGTAGGTTCTGCATTCCGTGATATGGATTGGCGCCCCCCCGACCATCAGCTCTTCCAGCATCTGCTTGTAGAGGCGTTTTCCTGTGAGTGACGCGGCGTCGCCCTTTTTTGTGGCAGGCAAGGCAAAGGTGTCGCCGCCTGAACCGTCGATAATCAGGTTCTTCCTGCCCCTGCTGTCGGTGAACATGTGCGTCGCATTTTGCCGGTCCAGCCAGTCAGTGCCCGGCGTAATGGTCGATCCTTCGAGCAATGTGTAGCGTCGGTCGTAGAAGCTGGATTCGTTGATCACCAGTTTCAACTTGAAAACCTCAAGATCCGGATTGGTCCTGTCTTTGATAGAGATCTCCAGAGTACGCGTCTCGTTGAATTCTTCGTTCAGCTTCAATGTCAGCTTGATAGTGGAACTGCCCTTGTCATACACCAGTTCCTGGTCTTTGTTGCTTTGCTGGATGCGAGGCTGCCAGCCGCTGAAGTTCCAGTTTTCTGACGCTGGATAGGTGTCCGGGTGTTCGACGCCGCCAAACTGTAAAATCCCATTTGGAAGCCAGTATTGAAGTCGCCGGGCATTCTGTTCCTGACTGGCGAAAATGTGGCCAATCAGCAAAACATGTCCCCTGCTTTTGTCGTCCTCCTCCGTGTCGATTGGCGCTTTGCCCAAAGATGATGGCGCAGGAACCCAGCCTCCCGCCGGATAGAGCGATGACACATGGAAATTCTTGTCGATCCGCAAGGTTCTTAAAAAGTCATAAGTGTCCTTGTCACCCGTGTTATCACCCTCAACGGCTTCATAGCCGCTGTAAAGCGCCAAAAACATCGATTCCGGTGATGTCGAATGGTCGTATACCGCAATCGTCTGCGTCTCCCGTTCTATCTCTTCCAATGGTTTTGCGACCAGATCGTCTGTCTGGCAATAACGCTCGATGTAGACACGAGGCGTGCTCCAGGTGTCGTCGTATTTCTTGTAGCTGGCGTAAAGGCGGAACCGTGGATACGCCTTGACGGTCTCCGCTCGTGCCCCTTCGGCAATGGCATCCGCATCCTGAAGCTCCACCTCGGCCCAGATCACGAACAGACGGTTGTTGAACCAGCATGGGCGAACCGTGTGTTCAAGCGCCTTCTCCGAAACGGGCACGTTGGCTCTTTGCCAATCCGACCAGGCATTGGGCAGCGGCTTGTCATATTTGGCCGGGGTTTCACCTGCTGCACTCGCAGGCACTTTCACCGCGCGCTGGGACATGTCGAGTGAGCGCCAGTACCAAGCGTTTTCGGCGGGGGATTTGCCGATGAAGTAATAGGTGCTGTTGGCAAAGTCTTCGCCATCGATGTAGCCATTGCAGATTTTCAGGTTGGCGATTTCTTCAAACCTGGCGAGGTAAGCCAGCACGGCTGTCTGTACGGTTTCGGGCTGAATCTGCGCCTGGTTGAGGTCATTTTCCAGTTGCTCGAAACTGGCGGTCTTGGTCAGGCGCATGGGCGGTTCCAGATAGATATCCGGGAAGGTCCGCAACTGCTGGAGGGCGGCCCAGATCGGGTAGCGATTAAGGCCGTCGCGCCAGGTCTTGACTTGCAGTGGGGTAAAGCTGCTATCGCTGTAACCGGGTTCCAGGTTGAGCATCATGCTGTTGATCAGCTGCTGGTAGCTGGCAATGGCACAGGCCACCGGACTGGTCGGCACATCCTGGCTGACCTGTACATCCAGCAACAAGAATTCATAGAGGTCGTCGGCGGTCTTGATGCTGTGGGCCAGCTCGTGCTCGATCAGGTAGGGATCGTTGGGTATGGCTTCGTGCAGGTACAGGGCCAGCATCGCGTCACGCAATGACTCGTTGAGCGGGGCGTCGAAGGCAGTAGTCATGATCGTTCCTTATGCGTTGTCTCGTGAAACGTCAGGAGCAGAGAGGGTCGCCATGACCGCCTCACCGACGACCTTCCAGGCCAGCAGATCGCTTGCCTCACCCAATGCTGTGGCTTGCAGCAGCGTCTTGGCTGACAAGCCGCTGGCCGTGCAAGCGGCCTGGCAACGACGTACCCAGTCGACGTGGGCCATGGAAGTCGCGCGTTCAGCGGGGAGGGTGCTGGTCAGCACGGCAATTTCCGCCTCCGGCCACTTCAGCAAACGCGCGAGGGCAGCGTTGGCCGTTTCGCTGGCGAGCTGGCGCAGGGCCTTGTTTTTCAATTGCGGCTTGGGCGGATTGGCGCAGCTGAAATAGCTCAAGACACAGTCTTCGGACTGGCTCTGACTGTGAAACCAGTGACTGAAACGTTCGAGCAGGTAGAGATCGGAAAGCCAGGGCTGGCTGTTACTGCCTTTGTATTCCGAACCTCCCAGCCACGCGGGATTGACTAAAAACAGGCGCAGCGCGCTGTTGCTCAAACGTAATTGTCTGGCGATCTCGGCGTGGCGAGCTACCCGTTGATAGACCTCGATCAGTGCCTGAGAGGGCGCTGGGTCATCGAGCGATTGCAGCAAGATGTTGTAGGTCGACGACCATGCCCAGTGGATTACCGCCCGACAGCAATCCGGCGCCAGCCTGGCGGTTTCCTGAAACAGCCCTTCGAGCAACTGCGCTTGGCGGTCGTGTACCTCGAGCAGGAACTTGATGAGCTTGTCTGCGCACGCGTCTTTCACAGGCGGGGTCAAGTTGAGGAGTTTGAGCGCTTCATCCACATCGGTCTGCAACCAGAGAAGGGGCTCATCCAACAGCTCTAGCGCGCGATCAAGGCCAGACAGCAAGCCTTCAGAAGTGATTAGCTCGTGTTCAATCAGCAGCTGGAACCAGTCGATTTCTGCTTGCTTGCGTTTGCTATCAGTCTGCAACGGCAGACCCAAAGCGCTGACTTGCGCCTCGGTCACCAAGCTTCGGCGCGTATCGTCCTGTAACTTTTTAAGGCGCGCGAGCTGCTCATCGGCCAGGGGCGTTTGCCCAGTCAGTCTGATTTGATGTTGGCTCTGCAGCTCTTCGGCAGTTGCCAATGCGTTGTTGCCCAGGCGTTGCTGTAACTGCGGCACTGTCTGCTGGCTATCCTTGAGCCAGTCGAAGGCCCAATCCAGTTGCATCAGCACATCGAGGATGTCCGGTATTGCTTCTGTAGTCGATGTATTCAAGCCGCCGCTGGCCAATGCGGTTTTGTACGACGAGCCGCCGAGAAGTCCTGCCAGTGCCAGCAAATCTGCCACCGAGTGCCCGAACAGCCGGGCAATCCGAGCCTGGCGATACAGCGAGGAAACAGTAGGCAAGTCGCGCTTGAGCGTGCCCAGATGCTTTGCGGTCTGACGGGCAATCAACAACAGCGCGTCTTCGGTCGGTTGCACACCGAGCCCGGCACAGAGCTGCAGCAGGGTTTTCTGCGTTGCGGCATCGGGGGCGGCCAAATCGATCGGCGTTTGATCGAGGATCAGCGGTGTGTCGAACAGCTGCACGCGGTTGAACACCTGATCGAACATCGGCACCGCGTCCTTGCCACTGGCATAGGGGCTGAGGTCGTGCATCAGCGCCGCGAATTCTTCAGGTTCGATGCTGTAGCGCTGGCTCAGGTAACGATAGACGCCCAGTGCACGCAGGGTGTTTTCGTTGAGCTCCATGCCAAGGTTGGTCTCGCCTTCAGCGCGGATAGCGCTGATGATCAAGGTGTCGAGTCTGGCGAAAGGAATACCGCTCCAGCGTTGCAGGCGAATCATCCGTTGCAGGCGATCGAGGCGATCGAGTGAGGTTTTGCTCAGGCGCCATTGTTTGCTGTCACCCGAATCGATCTGCTCCAGCCCTATGGCGGTGTCTGACTCATCGCGCAGGACTGTTTCAGGTGGCGGATCCGGTTCGCTCTCGTCCAGATCGACGCCGGGGCCGGTGCCATTGACGTAACAGGCGCCGTAGAGATTTGGATAAGGAAACTCGACTACCTCCTCGGTGGCACTGCGACGTGCAACTGTGCCGGGCGTTGGGTGCAGATATGGACAGTTGGGTGACAGCCGTACCGAATGGCTGCGGCGGGCGAGGAGCTGCTCGACCTGTTCAGCGTTCAGGCCGGTGTGTTGCATGAAGTCGATCAGCAGGGTCAATTGCCACACAGGCGAACCGCTGGTGACTTCGATACCGTAGGCTGTTTTGAAGAAATCCTGTTCGGTGGTGGTGAGGGTGTAGTGGTCATCCAGGGTGAAGGCGAAGCGTTGTCTGGCCAGATGGAGTGGTTTTTCAAGAGTTCCGGTCGCTGTAATCAGATCGAATCTGGCGGTGTAGCCTTGTTCGGCAGGCGTTGGAAGATCGGCAGCCTTGAAGTTGACGAAGACGGCGTCACCTTTGGCGTGCAGACGATTTACCAACCATCCAGCCCCCGTCGAAACATTAGAGTTCAGATCGATACTGGCAGGTACGGTCTTGTCGTCTTTACGAAAGGTCATTGAGACAACGGTTTTGCCACCGGCTGTATCGACGGGCGCGTCCGCCAACGGACTTGCGGTCGCGTCGGGCTGCCCCGACAACAACAAGTAACACTTGCTTGGCGTGATATGCGGGCGCAGATACGTTGTGAGGGGGCTTTGCCAGCCTTCAAGCAGATTACTGCGGGTCAGATAAAAATGGCTGAATACCGGGGGTTCGATCAGCAGTTGCTGTTGTTGCGGACTCAACCCGCACATCAGCCGTTGTGCCTGTAGCGGCGGTTGCTGCAACTGGCCGTAGTCGTTACTTGCCATCTCTTTTATCGGGAGCAACAGACTGGCCCGATAATTCAGTTCGCCCAGACGCGGCTTTTTATCTGCCAGCCCTAGTTGGCACTGGTGATGATAGAAGTTGTAGGGCAGTTCGAACGGATAGCGCCGTTCGGCCAGTACCTGATGGGTGGACTTGCTCTGGTCGGCGGGATTGCCGTCCAGATAGGAGCGCAAGTGACTCTCCAGCACCTGCGTGACAATTTCCAGCATTGGCCTGGGGGTAAAGGTACTTTCCCAGGTGATCAACAGGTCTTTCAAATCACGACGGCGCTCGTCCATCGGCAGTCGCGCGGGGTCTTTACTGGTCTCCTCCAACTGCCGGTAAAATCTTCGCAGCGCATCCAGGTAGGCCACGGGACTATCGTTGGCGGCAATGGCCCCGACCTTGGCGAACTCGTCCCAGTTCTCATTGAACAGGCGTTGATAGGTCGCGCCTTGCGGTACCAGTGCACGAATACCACTGCGATGAGCAAGTTGTGCAGGCGCGCCGGAAGAGGTCTGGTGCTCGCGGAACAAGCGTGAGATCAGCGCCGCATACTTCGACGCATTGTCGTAGGCCACGTCGGCATTGGCGTCGCTGTACTGGGCGAGCTGGCGAGCGAACGCCGCTTTGGATAAACGCACGATATCGAAAACTGACGTGAAGCCCATTTGCTGCATGGCTGTGGGGAAGTCCCTGCGGCCTTTTTTCAATGGAACGTCGGACTGGATGAGGGCGTTTAACAGCGAGGGGGTGTCGGCCATGACTTTGGATCTCCTGCCGGAAGGGGGAGGCATCCGAGATGCCTGGCAGGATCAAAGTAACGACAAAACAAAGTTGAGTAACCTGTCAAACCTGACAGGTCGATGGCTATTTGTTAGATTATTTGGTTATTTGTTCGGCTGTTTTTATTCGTTGGTATGATCAGAATGAATCTACTATTTTTTGCTGAACCGTTCGTCGGGACTGTCAAAGTTGACAGGTAGGCGCAAGCATTAAAGGAGGTCGAAAATCGCGTCTTCGGCGCTGGTAATTGCGTCAGGAGACTGGGAGCGATGGAAATGAATGAAGAAAACGAGCTGCAGCCAAATGGCTTTTGGCCGGCGCCGGTGATCTTGTCACCGTTAAGTAACTCTACAGTGTCGCCCGGCGGGTTCAATATCGTTGCTCTATCTCCTGGAGGAATCACCGACAGTTGGAAAATAGAATGCTGGGGAGAAGCAACTGACCATCATGGGTCAGAAGGTGAGTGGGTAAAGCTGGAGCATTGGGTTTCCGATACTTCTTTCGATCGATTGGGTGCGCACTTCAATTTCAAAGTCAGGTACAAGCAGGCCTGGATCTGGAGTGATTGGGCTGAATGTCACAATTTGTATGTGCCGCAACCCAAACCGCCCAGACCGACCATCAACACGCCGCCTTACCCCTCGGCGGTCAGACAGGCGCTGACTATTACTGGCGTCGTCGCAGGCAACGTCATGCTGCAAATTTCCACCGCTGCAGGCGCACCGGTGGCTGGCAGTTTCACTGGCAGTGGCAATACGCGCACCTTTACGCCAAGCGCGAACTGGACGGCAGGTCTCACGTGGATCAAGGTCGTTCAAACCGTAGATGGCTTGGCTTCAGACCCGAGCGACTCTGTTTCCCTTGCAGTGAAGCCATCCAGTCCCGGCATATCTGCGCCACCCAAGCCTGCCTCAGCAAGACAGATACTGACCATTACCGGCGTCGTGACAGGTGACGTCACGCTGCAAATGTCCACTGAAGCAGGCGCACCGGTTGCTGGCGGTTTCACTGGCAGTGGTGCAACGCGCGCTTTTACGCCAACCTCGGACTGGGTTGCAGGCATTCGGGTCAAGGTCGTTCAATTCTTGGATGGAGTGGCTTCGGAACCGAGCAATCTTGTTTCTATTCCAATTAAGCCATCCAGACCAGCCATCACACCGCCGCCCAGCCCGGCCTCGGTCACGCAGATCCTGGAGATAACCGGCGTCGTGGCAGGCAACGTTCCGTTGCAAATGTCTACCGAGGAAGGCTCACCCGTGGAAGGAAGTTTCATGGGTGGTGGCAACTTACGCACTTTTACGCCGACCTGGAGATGGGATGCAGGCACCACCCGGGTCAAGGTCGTTCAAACCGTAGAGGGTGTGGCTTCGGATCCGAGCGATCTTGTATCCATCGCAGTCAAGCCATCCAGGCCAGCCATTACACCGCCGCTCAATCCGGGGCCGGCGAGACAGATACTCATCATTACCGGCGTTGTCGCAGGAAACGTCACGCTGCAAATATCCACCGAGGCAGGCGGACCGGTGGCAGGCACTTTCAGCGGAAGCGGCAACATACGCAATTTCACTCCAACAGCCGACTGGATTGCAGGCACCACCCGGGTCAAGGTCGTTCAAACTGTAGGGGGTGTGGCTTCGGATCCGAGCGATCTTGTTTCCATCGTAGTGAAGCCACCCAGACCAGCCATTACACCGCCACCCAGCCCACCCGAGATCAGACAGGCGCTGACCATCACCGGCGTCGTGACAGGTAACGTTACGCTTCAAATGTCCACCGAGGCAGGCGCACCGGTGGCGGGCGCTTTCACTGGCAGTGGAAGCACGCGTACTTTTAGGCCAGCTTCGGACTGGGCTGCTGGCTCCAGAGTCAAGGTCGTCCAAACTGTAGGCGGCGTGGCCTCGGATCCGAGCGAAATTGTTTCCATTGGAGTGAGGCCATACAGACCTGTTATTGAAAGGCCGCCCATCCCGACTTCACCAAGACAGAGACTGACTATTACCGGCGTCGTGATAGGTAACGTCACGCTGCAAATGTCCACCCAGGAAGGTGAACCGGTGGCTGGCGATTTCACTGGCGGCGGTACCTTTATTTTTACGCCAACCCTGGAATGGGCTACAGGCGCCACCTATGTCAAGGTCCGTCAAATCGTTGGGGGCGTTCCTTCATTTTGGAGCGATGTTGTTTCAATCACAGTAAAGCCATCCAGACCGGCCATCACTCTACCGCCTGATCCGACCCTGCCGAATCAGGCGTTGACCATTACTGGCGTCATAGCAGGTAACGTCACGCTGCGACTGACCACAGAGAAAGACGCAACGGTGGTTGGCGATTTCACTGGCAGCGGAAGCACGCGCACTTTTATGCCAGCTTCGGACTGGGCTCCAGGTATCAATCGGGTAAAGGTCGTTCAACTCGTAGGTTTGGTAAGTTCGGATCCGAGCGATCTCATCTTCTTCTTAGCGAAGCCATCCAGTCCAGCCATCACACCGCCGCCCCGGCCAGCCTTAGCAACACAGACACTAGCGATTACCGGCATCGTGGCAGGTATCGTCACGGTGCGCATGTCCACTGAGGGAGGCGCACCGGTGGCTGGCGACTTCACTCGCAGCGGGGCCGACGGCCTCTTCACTCCAGCGGAGGACTGGACGCCCGGCGAAAACACCGTCTACGTCATACAAACAGTAAACGGCATGGACTCCGACGCCAGTGACCCCTGCACCTTTACCGTGGGGGAGACGGACCGGCCAGATGTCCCGCGAATCCAGCAACCGCAGGCGGGGGGCAGGACTTCGAGATTTCCCACCTTCGAGATCGCCGGCCTGCCAGGCGCGCGGCATACCATTCGCTTTGACAAAGGCGCTACGTTGCACGAAGACATTGCGGACGCCGATGGCATCCTTACGTTCACGGTTGTGGACCCTTTGGTGCCTGGCACCATTGCCCTTGAGGTTAAACAAGCCAGTGGCGGGGTCGAGTCCGATTGGAGCGAGCCGCATCGGTTCACGGTCAAAGCGCCGCCTGCAACCCCGGTTATCACGGCACCACGGGCAGACTCCGAGACCTCACGCTATCCGAGTGTCCGAGGCACAGGTGAAACGGGAGGTGAGATTGTTCTGCGCTATGCGAAGGATCCTCAGGACCAATTTGCCTGTGTCGACGGTTCAACCCGATGGAGTTGGACCGCAAAGCAGGCGTGGTCGCTCGGAGACTATGCCGTGCAGGCTCGGCATACGGTCGACGGTGACAGTTCTGACTGGACCGAGGCTCGCTCTTTCAAAGTGAGCGAGACCCGGTACGCCATCGGTGACGCCAATCCGGCCATAGGTGTGCCAGTGGTGGGCACGGAGCAGAGTGTGCTGTTGCGGGTTCAGGTGATCTCCGGTACCACCGGGGAGGCGGCCGCCGATGTAGAGGTGAAGTGGCGCATCAACGGCACAGAAGAACCGCTGGAGACAACCCACACCGATGCAACAGGGTGGACCAGCTATCGATATACCCCTGAAACGGCGGGCAAGCATGAAATCCTCGCCGACGCCACCGAGGAGAACGCCGGTGTTGCCTTGACCGAACTCTATGAAGTGAACGCCATGTTGGAAGACGACTGGTCGCAGGCAGCTGAGCTGTTTCTGGACGGGGCGCGAGTTGACCTGGCCGCAAGCGATCTCGTGCTGTTGAAAAAGAAGCTGCCCTATAAGCTCGAGCTGAAGGTTGGCGACGACAGTGTTTTGATTGGCTCTACCGTTACTTTGCAGAACTTCTGGGGCGTGAAGGAACGTGGCCTGACCTTTTTCCCTGATCTGGGCATGCCGCAGATGATAAACAAAGGATCGTCAGTCCATTGGTATATTACTTCGGAAGAGGCGAATAGCGGTTTCTATGGTTTGAGCCTGGCCAGTCCGGTACTGCGTGGCTGGCAGCTGCCGGGGCGTGTGGAAGCGGGGGACTTGGTTGGTAACGTCAAGATTGATCTCGACGGATTCCCACAAGTGTTTGGCGGCGCGTCGGCATTCCCTTGCCTTGGGGCGTCACATACATTGACTGTTCGACCCCAGGACAGCAGTTTTCTGCTGGGCCAGGACGTGGTACTGGAGTTAAGTGCGCAGGCGGCCGATCTTGGCGTTACCGTGAGCCCGAGCAGCCCGCAGAAGCTCGGCGAGGACGGTGTGAGCTGGACTTTGAACTGCGTCGACAGCACAAACCCCGGTGACTTTGCAGTGTGGTTGAAGGTGCCGGCGCTGGATTTCATTTCGGCGGTGTTGCCAATGTCTCTGGGCCACAACAAGGTCAAGATATCTAAACGATTCGGCCCTCAGCAATGGGGAGGTTCCGCCTCTTATTGGAGGTATGGCATTTGCGCAACTTCCACCTTTACGGGGCAACCTGCGGCCAGGGTGCCGGTGACTGTCGCAGTGACTGACAAGCCAATCAATGTATACCTTACTGATTACGAGGGTTGGGCATACGTCCATTACTACGATCGCGAACTTGCGAGTCTGACTATCCGCAACCGCTATGACGGAAGCAGTGGCTGACAACAGTGAGGCACCAGAGGTAGTCAACGCCTTTTCTCGCAAGAGAAAAGGCGTTTTCGTTTCTTTGGGTGAACCATCCCGATATCAACCCAAAGCTGCGAGCTGTTCGATCGTCTGCGGACAACGCTGAACCAGACGAATCAGCGTTGTCGCCTGCGCATCAGGTGTGGCACGGCCTGTTGCCGGTTTTCGAGGGGCAGGACGAAGAACAAATCACACAAAAAAAACGGCACCCGAAGGTGCCGTTGCTTGTGGTGCCAGTTCTGAGGAAGCAATCAGCCCGCCAGACCCGCCTGCTGTACCAGCACCAGCAATGGCTGCGGGTACACGCCCAGGAAGAATGCGACCAGGGCGATGGCCAGCAGCATCACGCCGCCTGCCTTCTGTTCCCAGTGCA
>Ga0308166_1001392_pt1 | contig 25920 bp, 29 predicted proteins | sample PhyCR2_2_FD_202137 | JGI IMG/M metagenome (GOLD analysis project Ga0308166, IMG submission 202137) | Phyllosphere microbial communities from UC Gill Tract Community Farm, Albany, California, United States - DLSLCC.R2 | ecosystem: Host-associated > Plants > Phyllosphere > Unclassified | place... | reverse complement strand
AAAATAAAGCAATGCCCACCTATACACTGCTACGCAGCGTGTGGGGTCTACCGACGGTTGCCTGCCGCAGGCTAACACCGTTTCCTTCGGAAACAAGGTCAACGTCAACACCAGAGTTTTTCTTGCGAAAAACTAAAACCAGTGTAGTCGTATTGGAGATTTATATTTTGGTTTTATATTTAAATTTATATTGAGGTTGTTTTTATTGTATGGCTATTTTTCATCTTGATTTTAAAATTGTGAAACGTTCAGAAGGTAGGTCTTCCGTTGCGAAGGCTGCTTATCATGCTCGTTGCAGAATAACAGATGAAAGAACAGGTGATACCTATGATTATAGTCGCCGTACCGATTTATACGGGCATTTCATATTAGCACCAGTTAATGCTCCAGAACATATCGTAAAAGACTCTACAGCATTGTGGAATGAAGTTGAAAGAGTTGAGCGCCAGAGCAATGGTCAAACATCCCGTTATTTCGATGTTGCTATCCCTGCTGAATTAAATAATGACGACAAGAAAAAACTTGTCCTTGAGTATTGTCAGAAAAACTTTGTTGAGAAAGGCATGATTGCCGATATAGCTTTCCACGATCTCGATAGTGATAATCCTCATGCTCACGTTATGTTGACATTAAAAACCATAGGCCCGGAGGGTTTTGGTAAAAAAGAAAGAAGCTGGAACGACAGAAAAATGTCTGTCCTTTGGCGTGAATCATGGGCATCAATGGCTAACAGCTATCTTGCTGCTGCTGGTTCATCAGAACGTATTGATCATCGTTCTCTTCAGGCCCAGCATGAGGAAGCGTTAGAAAAAGCAGCAGTAGCTTTGGATAATGAAGAAAAAGCACTATGGCTTGCCAAAGCCGCCGAAACAAACCGCCCTGCAATGAAACGCATCCATAGTGCCAAATGGCGTAGTAAAGCAGCTCAAGAGCAAAGAGCCGCAGAACAGGCTGTTCGTGATGAAGCGAAGCAAGAAGCGGTTGAAGTCTACAAAACATTCAGGGAACTGGACCTTGAAATCGTCGTTGATGTCAGAAGCTTCACCGTGGCTGTTCTTGCCGAACCAGAACAAATTGTATTACCTGAAACACACTTCGGCTCTTCTACTGATGAGAATCAAAGACCTGTATTGGTAGCGCCAGCTCCTCATACTTCCATGCGTGGCGTTAAATCTTACCGTGATAAAACAAAAGTCAGTAAGGTCGTTGCAGGTAAGAAACCATCAGTCAGTATTTCTGATTCTGGAACAAATACTATCCTGAAAACATCCTCCTCTCAAAACCCAAACAGGGCATCCAGAAGCGCCCCTAAACGAGTTAAGAGGAAACAGGCTATTCCACGTCAGGATAATATTTTTAAACGCCTCACTACTCTTGTCATAGATTTTTTCAAGCAGAAGTTTGTATGGGCTAAAGCAAACAAATCCCAAATTGATCTTATCAGTGAAGAACATGATAAACGTATTGCTGAAAACTACGTCTTTGACGAGGTATTAGGCCGTCATATCTCTCGCACTGAATATGAGAAAAAAGCCAAGTTTAACCAAGATGACTATAGGCCAACGCCTGATGAGATCAGCCGTTTCCCAAGTCGTCCTAAGCAGGATCAGGCAGAACACAATCAAAGTGAGAATCTCACCCAGTCTGTACCACTTGAGCATATGGGAAAGGATAGCTATCCAAAGTTCAGACCACCGGGATTACGAGGTAGAGATTCGTAGAGCTATAACAGAATGAAACTATAATATCATTTACCAGTTATAGCTTTGATTAGTTTACCAAAGCTGATAAGCCCACCTCGAGAAGTCAAATGATTAGGCAATTCTCTGGTTTTGGGGAATTTACGGTGTTTCGGACCAAAAGATAGTATTATTAGCTTTTTCTTAGTTGTAGGATCGTACCATCTGTAATGAATAACTGCTGCAGATGTTGCCCCTGACATATTTAAATCACGGATCTTTGCTTGAGTAAATGTTGAGTTAGGATCATATGGTCCAATATGATAATGCCAATGACCGCCTGATTTATATCCTATAAGGATTGATATTTCATCACCATTAGTATCAGTCCAAGACGGTTTATTTTTCCCTCTAAAAAGTTTTCCATCTTCAACATCAAGAACAAATAGTGATAAAAGAACAGCTTCACAATTAGAAGTAAGATCATTAGTTAAGAGAGAGAAATCACAAAATTTCTCTCCTCGATAACTACCACTAATAAAATCAGGATGATAATAAACGATAGCAGGCATAGTTAATTAGCGTATAATCCATTATTTATAAAGAAGGTGAGGGATAGCCTCTTGCTCTTCACCAAGAACTGTTTTTGCAACCTGACGTTGCCACTCTAAAAGAGACTGTAAACGCTCTTCTCTCGTGCCATCACAAACAGGTGCTTTGATCAGGTCAGACTCGTCAATGTACTCACCACGCTTGAGCAGCATTTCATGTTCTTTGGCCTTTAAACTCAACATAATAACCTCCTATCACTCTTGAAGAAATTTAAGCCAAAAATCCCTTTTTGTCAATTATTTATACAGTTTTCATGCTAAGGGAAGATAACGCTATATAATTGATTTTAAAGCTATTTCATATGAGAACGCTTGTTATCAAGTTATACTATGCATGGTTCAGCAAGGTCGTAGTGTGGATCTTACACCATCCATGCCACATTCCAGCAAAGCTCAGTAATCCCTGAGAATGATACCGCCATGATAATCTTTTCATACAAATTGAAATTTTTTTTCATATCTAACCTTGAAAAACGTTTAACTGACCCTATCTGAAATAAATCAGGCACGACCTGTGTGTCCTGATTAAAACATTAAATACCCGGAGGATTTATGGGATTGTTAGTCAAATCAGACCTTCAATACGAAGATGAATATAGCTGGACCGCGATAGATGGTGATAATCCAAAAATAACAGGTATTCCCGATAGCACACTGTTGAACCGTGAAGAAGGCTATGAAGTATTAGCATTCATCAATCGTTTTGCTAAAAAATATTCACTTAAACAAAAAGACAGTGGTCTGAAAGTTGAGAGCATGATTCATGATCACTTACCCGGTGATGTTCGCAGCCATGCTAATGTTGAAAAGTGGCTTGTAGAAAACTGGAAAAAATTTTAATAAATTAGCAGGCGGTTATTACATTAACCGCCTTTAATAGATATTGGTCCATCTGAGATTTTCATTTTTAACCGAACTCATTTTATTTAAAAAACATATCGACTAGGATAATTCAAGATAACAATGTCATTGATACTTTATTTAAATCTTTCTATTCAATGTTGTGGATATTCATCTTTGCATTCGTTAATATATCCAATTTATTTTAATAATGACACAGACACAAGCAGCTCATCCACAATTGCATAATAATTTCTTTTCTGTTTATCCAGTTCATCTATTTTAAGTAGACCGAAAAGATCACAGATAAAATATCTCCCATTTAATTTACCCACATCTGGACTTATTATTTTACATAGACATCTCCAGTCCATATAAAAACGCATACCTAAATAGACTCCGGGATTTCTATCCTATTGAACTCAAGAGAAAAATCAATTTCACTCAACTCACAAGAGTAAATGTTATTTTTTAAATTATCAAACATACATAAACCCTCATGATTTATATCCTTTTTATTAAATCGTGCACCTAAGTAAACTCCAGTCAACACACTGGGATTAACCTTAATCATTGGATAAAATATGACGTTATTTTTGACCAGTCTATTTAATGCCATCATTGAAAAAATAACATTATCATCACTTAATTTAATTTCAAATACTATATTTCCCCCTGAGAACATAAATGATTCTATACATTCTTCACTCATTACCTTAAAAAATAAATCTTGGATTTTTTCAGGCCTTAACGATAATTTGTTATCGTCATAATCTTGATAGATAAAACGCACGAAATCATTATCTATCGTGTAATCTACGATAACATCAATGCGAGAGATATAATAGTCAAGAAGAGATTTTATTGGCATTATAAAATAATCCGCTCGCCGAAAGTCAGCAACGTATCGGATCTCTTCTTCTATCTTCCATTCATCACCTTTCTCAAAAAATGATTTTTTAAGAGCAGCTATGTTAGCTGCCGAGTATAATATCCCTCGTTCATTATCGCCAGCGTATATTACTAGTCCACAATTGTAATGATTACTATCTCTCTGATTGAATAAGTTAATTTTATTATTTATGCCATCTTTTATTTCATCGGAGACTGTAAACTCCAGAAAACCTCCGCTATGATTATTTGCATAATGCGACATCATCATTGAACTACCTTTCCTTGTTGTTAAAGATACAATTCCAGAATACGCTCCATTATTATCCAAATCCTCTCTAAATCTCTTTGAAAAGCGTTCTCGATTGTGCTCCTTTAAAATTTTCGCATATGCTGATACAGCATCATCTTTATACTTTCTTGTAAGTTTTGCTTCGAATGGATCATTTAAATAGCATGCGGGAGTAAGTGCCAACGCAGGTTCTTTCAAAAAAAGAGATATATGCGGCGTATATTTGTAAATTTTCATATGCTAAAATTTCATCATTATATATTTATATGTAAAATACCCATTCCAAAAGCATAAGTCAAGAAAATGTAAATAGAGCATTAGGAATAAAAACACCAAATCACACTTATTCAACAATTGCTATTTATTTATAAATTCATAGGCTAGATGATTAAAGCTGCGAACTTCTATATGATAACTGACATTGATTTAAACCACGACAAGTAATTTATATAATAATAAGCCCTGTATCAAACAGGGCTGTATGAATTAAAAATTACAGATTAAAAAAGCTTACCAGCTATCATTATTTCGCTTTTCAAGCGCATCACGATAACGCTGTTGTTCCACAATATCCAGATTTGGATCAAATAACACACTTGATCCTTTCACAGCAATATCGGCATTAATCTCTGATTGGGGAGCATAGGCTTTATAACCATTGGGCTGTGAAGTGGCTGTGGGGATATATGTCCCATAGTTTCTCCCATTCTTAGAACAACCGATATAAGCCAACAGGCAGGCAAACAAGAAGAAGAATGTCCATACTGTGTTATAGCCATTAATCGTATATCCACTTCCGTTCACATCTGAAAACACGCCATGAAACCTCACGGCATAGACAATCAGGAATGATGAGAGGATAACAGCCCTGCTTTTACCTACGGTTAAATGCTTACGAATGAATTTCACCGTTGGAAGCAGTGTGACCAAAAACAGCCCAATAGCAACAATGACCAGCCATACAGGAAACAGCCCGTATTTTTGCGTGGTGTTCTGCGATAGCGTCACAAGGGACAGCACCAAGAAAGCGTTAAGCAGAGATAGTCTGAATACCAGCGATACCTTCACCTCCTTTGATATCTTATTTAGAAACAGCATCGGAATCAGTGATGGTATGTTTATCAGCAGCCCCATGAAAATCACCCAAGAGATCGAGTTCATAGCTTTTTCCTGTAATTACCTTGCGGCCCAGCCGTTATTGGTTTTTACCAGAATAATGTCAGATTCTTCTGTCTCTGACATCCCCTTCACGTCGGAGAAAGCATCTTTATCAACCCAGCCCGGCACACCATCCAGTTTCCATGTATAGGTCACTCGCGTCATTTTAACGCCATTGCCCTCACTCGGTTCAGTCCAGCTTTTAACCTCAGCAACAACACGATGACCAACACAGGCACCATTATTGCTATCCCAAAATTTTGTCTTACGACCTTTATCAGTTGTTTCTAATATTGCGACTCTTTTAAACATTTCCTGTTCATATGAAATATTCAGAAAACCGGTATTTTTCAAGCCGATTAAAACAGGATCGACATCATCTCTGCCATAAATATTAACCCTTACAGGAGTACCAAGTCTGAAATCTTCAACAACTTTAGCGTTGTTCTCTTTACTAAAACCATAGCAAACACCGTTTTTGCTGATTTTTTCATTAATGGCTTTTTCGAAATCACTCTTTTCGCCACAACCTGTTAACAAAATACCAAGAGCTGCAACCGTTAAATATTTACGCATAGTATTATCCCTGAATTAGTGGTTGATAGTGCCGTTTCTCAGAACAACCAGACGAACTGGCATATCGGCGTTGTTGACGGTAGCGAATCCACGGACTTCGAAATTGTTTACCGTTCCGGTGACGCTGACTTTCTGGCCTTTCTTATAGGTAAGAACTGCATCATCAATACCAGAGTAGTAATCCAGCCAGACCATCCCGCCGCAGTAGCTTGTATCCGCTGTTTTAAAGAGCAGATAATAGTTAGGGGCTGATTTGGGCATTCCCGTCATCATATCGCTGGCACTTCTGCCCTTCGTAACTTCAAGAACAGTGGCATTGGTGATAGAGATCCTTTTGCCAGTCCATTTCTTTTCTGCTGCCATCGCATTTTCTTCATAGTCTTTGCAGACAGCACCAAGGCCAGATACAGACGATACCGGGCCAAGGCTTTGAGTGGAGGCGGTTCCCCCCAGCGCTTTACCTACTGAAGACAACGAAGAACTGATTGCCCCATTAACTGTATTCACGCCATCGTTGAGCTGCTGGCAACCAGAAAGAAACACCAGAGAGACCGCCAGTGGTAAGAAGTTATGTCCTTTCATTTATTCCTCAAGGATTTAGTCAGATTCGTATACCCCAATCCCAGCGCACTGACCTATAGATCAGGAGTTATCGTCTAATCAATTGATAGAATTGAATTATTTTTAGTGTTCGTCACATCGTTTAAATCGATCGATAAAAAACAAATGATAGGCTTTAACTATCATAAATTTTATATCGATCGATATAAGCAATTAAAAAACCGATCGATAAATCTTTTTTAATCGCCAACACCTATCAATATAAATTTATCGATCGATTTTACAGATCATTTTGCTTGAGTATGCAGGCACTGGCGACTATGCTGGGCTGAGATAAAGCAGTAATAAACAGCGAGGGATGAGCATGGAAAACAACAACGAGCGAAGCTCTATGGAAATCTTCGAAAAAGATCAAAAAATCGCTTTTGTTGACTCGTTCAGCGATGCTGCTTTGTCTTACGAATACGAACAGGCGGGCTTCACCATTAATTTAATGCAACGCTCGGTTCTTCTCTTTAACCATAATATAAAGAAAAACGTAATGTCTTCGACATTGCGTAAAAATATGAACAGCACATTTATATATCCATATAGCAACATCAGGGAAATCAACTACTCGCTGCCTGATTGCAGATCCGATGATGCCGAGATCTGTATTATGACTGATGATGTATTAAATCCAGTCTGGACGTTCAGAGTTCCATCTCACGCACATTATATTTGCGAGCAATGGGTGGAAGTATTTAATAACCATATTTTCTTTACCCATAAACAAAGCATTAAACAAAAGGAAATTAAATATCTGACTAATGATATTAATTAATAAAATTATTTGCTTTTTAGTGAATTAATGTTTAATTATATACACATATAATATTTAATATCGAGGTACATATATGTCTGGAAAAAATCCATTTTGGAATTATGATTACAATGCGGCACAACGTAATAGAGAAATTGTAGATTCTTACCAACAAACAAATGAGGCAAGGCTAGATTCTCAACAGGCGCAGTTTGAAGCGTCTATGGCTAATGACAGGGTTAGTAGAATACAGATACAATTGAATAATACAATCAACAGCCATAAGAGGGTTGTCGCTGATTACGAGCAACGTCTGGAAGGGTTTAGGCTTAACTTCTTCAAAATAATGATGCAGTCGAATATTTTCTACAGAACGCTAAACAGATTGCAAGAAGAATGGCCTGACCAAAAAGACCATATTCTTGATGAAATTCAACGGCAGCGAGACTACTGTAATCATCCAGAATATCGCGAAAAATGGTGGAATGCCGTATCTAAAAACAATATAGGTGAAAGTGTTTTGGCGTTTCCTTATCCGCAACGCGAGCTAAAAAAGAAACCATAAAAACAGCGTTGGCTTCTTCATGATTTAGAACTTTTTTCTATAAGATACTATTCGTTGTGTCTCCTATAGACACGTCTGAATATTAATCATCCATTTGATGGAATACTCACCATGACAACTATTTTGCATCCAAATTACGTTGTTGTATCAAAGCTAATATCTAAGTTTGACATTACACATGACAGTATAGATGAAAATATCAACATCTTGATTTCTGTCATTTATGACTTGGATAACGGCATTACAATCGAACACTACATTAATAATCAGGAAGAGGCCGAGAAAAAATGCATTGAGAAAAATAGATTTTCAAGGAAATTTAAAAATCGTATTGATAATATATCATCTGAAGAAACCCGCTCATCTAAAAACAATCTCAAATCCAAATAAAATTTGAACTCAGGATGGAGCTGAGGTCTATACCATATAATGTATTGATTTTGTGCACAGGAACGATTAAAACTATGACGTTATTGCTTGTATTCTTTACCACAAACATTAGGGAAATCGCATGTCTGATGCTTTAAAGATCATCAACAATGTTCGTACTCTCCGTGCTCAGGCTCGTGAACTGACACTTGAGACTTTGGAAGAGATGTTAGAAAAACTCACTATCGTTGTAGAAGAACGTCGTGAAGAAGAAGCCTCATTTCTCAAACAGCAGGAAGAGAAACAGGCCAAGCTGGAAGCATTCCGTCAGAAGCTGTTGGAAGATGGCATAGACCCGGCAGAGTTACTTTCAACTGTTAGCCCATCTTCTTCCAAGACCGGAGCGAAACGCGCCCCACGTCCAGCTAAGTATAAATACATCGATACCGATGGTTCTGAAAAGACATGGACAGGTCAGGGCCGAACTCCTCGTGCTATCGCTGCTGCCCTCGAAGCCGGTAAGACGCTGGAAGATTTCGAGATCAAATAATCTTCATACCAATTCAACCAAATCCGCTGGCCCGTCGCTGGCGGTTTTACCATGACTTTCAATTATTTTGTTGCCTGAGTCGCTCTTGTAGCATTAGTTTTTAAATTATTCAGCATTTGCTTATCAACCGGTTGCAGTTGTTGTCCTAACAGAGCCGCAAGCAAAATATTTGTGTCTTCTGTTCTTTCGATTTGAAGCATTTGTAATCTTAAATCAAGTGCCTGCATTCTTGCCTGCTCATGCGCAGTTTCTTTTTCATCAGCACTACTGATTTTTACCTGCCAAGCGTCAGCGCCTGTTGTATCTGCATAGCGTGAATAGATCTCATATCTTAACATTTCCCACTCTGAAGGATTATCCGGGAATGTTGTGCCGGGAAATAAGGTCGCATACTTGTTTTTTACGAAAGCATCTGACCAAGCAAGGTTTGCTCCCTGCGTAGAGCCTAATGTGGATCCTATTTTGGCTCCTCTGGAGTTCACTGATACATTACTTGCTTTTTTCATTGCCAGTACGGAATCAATGGCGTTTGTTCCAGCAGTGCTTCTGGAGACAAAGCTCGAAAAGGCAGATAAATATTCTCGACCTTCATTTGTGTCTTCTAATCCTTTGTTCTTCAATGGTTCAACGGGCAAGTTCCCGATAAGATTTCTTTTTGCCGCTTCAGCAACCTCAATCTGCTCAACAGAATAAGACTGATTCGAAACCTTATTAGACAATGCATCGGATTTAGATAATGGTGGTGTAATTAGGCTTGATGCCGACTTATCTTTATCAGGATACTGCCCTATAGTATTGCATCCACCTCTGTTATATTTCACATCATCTTCAGAGCAAACATTTATTGATACTCTGCCCATGATGTTTTTCTTGGCCTCATTTATTCCGGTATTTGCTTGTGTAAACATCTTAACGCTGTTTTCAGATAAAGCCTCTTTCGCTGAGCTTGTATTCGATCCTGCTGCACCACGACCACCTGCGCTTGTGACTTCTTCACAGGCGTTGGCATCAGGTATTCTGTTTAAGATATTTTTCATACGCTGTTCTTGGATTGCCTGACTGGCATTACTGACAACAGCATTCTTCTGATTCTCATTTGCTGTTATTGTTGCTTGTGCCAGCTTGTCGTTCATTGAAACTAATGTTTCAATTATTCCATTGCCCATAGATTGAGGTGAAGCCCCCATAAGATACGGTGTCAAAACCTCTTCCGTGACGGGCCAGACAGCAAAAGCTGTATTTGTATATAACACAGAAAGACACAAAGCCGAAACCACTGTTATTCTCTTTAATTTAGATTTATTATTCCTCATTACAATACTCCCGCTAACTTATTACCTACTTTATTATTTAACTAATTAAATGTGAGCTGTCAATTTTAACAAAAACATTTATTTAGCATCTGCCTTGAAAAGTAGTATAACAGAGGGAATATAAAACAAACGGAGTGAATATCATAAGTGTAGCGATATTTTTATATATTTTTGTCTATGGGAAATATTTCATAGGAGAATAAAACCTTACATGAGAAATGCCTATAAATTAAAAAGAGGACGAAAGCCCTCTTTTTATATCACATTATCTGTCATTACTTTCAGTGGGTGATGAACTACCACCGGAAGATCCACTACCGCTCCCTTTCTCTGGAGCCTTAAAGCTTTCAATTGGTGAAGCTTGGGCCTGAAGGTTTATAGGCAGCAACGGTCTGTTATGTTCACCAAACGATACCGCTCTGTTAGCAGCCTTTTGGGCTACATTCATATAACCTGCAGCGCCAGCTGTATCACCAACAGCATCTGCTGCCTCAGCCGCATTGTAAGCCGAGTTAGCACTTTCTAGAGACTGATATTCATCCTGCTGATCCAGTGGGCCAGCATTACTCATATGAGTTCTGAATGCAGATCCCGTATCATTGGCTTTATTAGCTGCCTGTGCTTTCCCCTGTTTAGCCTGTTGCTGTTGTTGAAGCTCACGTTGCTGTTCACGGTCTTTGTTGATTTGCGCATTCCTGAGCTGATTACCCATCGCATTTGAGGTATGAGAAACCTGATCCAACACGGTTTTGGTAAACATAGCACCTTCAACACCTTTTGATGCCGACTGTGCGTAACCCGACATGCTCTGACCACCATGAACACCAAGCCACTTCATAATTTCATCAGGGATGATGTGAATCAGTGAAAGTGATTTCTTCACTACCGTGAACATCATCGCAATATAAACAGTAATGAGAGCCAGTGACTCGATGATACCTATCCCGGCATTGGCTGACATCATGCCAAACGCGCCGGAGAATGTTTCATTGACGATCCCACCAAGGATAGGGAGCATCGTATAGGCTGCTATTAATCCTGTTATCATTAGCGCTGGTCGCATGGTTAACGATAAAACCAGACCATAACCAGCGCCACCACGACCCACTACGCCATCACCGTCTGGATGTAAATGTGTTATTACCCATAATGGTGCTGCGACCATTGCTTCAAGGCACAGGATCATCCAGCCGACGCAAACACCAAACCACATGACGTAAGGCAACATAGGAATAACGACGGCTAAAGTATCGCCAGCTATCCATAATGGGATAACCAGTGGCATAACAATCCCCATAGCGCCAAATGCACCCGATACCCAGCTTGCAGTCGCTGATGTCCATGCGCCAAGACCTGCGCCAACAACCGCAGAACTCCCTAATAAGGTCCAGCCAGCGGCACTGATTGTATCCCCAAGCCCTTTAACAGCTAATAACGGGTTTATCGCCTGTAAATTGGCAGCGGTTGTGTCGGTTGAAAACGAAACAATTTTCCCTTGTTTTCTGCCATTGATAACGCTGGAACTGAGAAAACCCGCCATTGCACCAGAAATACTCTTATTGGCTTCACTCTGAAGAGAGGAAACAATTTTCCCGGCATCATCTGTTTTAGGGCCAGCGCCACTTTTACCACTAGTATTGGCTTCTGTTCGGCTTTGCGCATCAATACCATTCGCATATCTTGAGGCTGTCGTTGATTTCGCCATATCCTGAGCCACTTTTGCCATAATCGCGTTCAGGCTGTTATCAAATATATCGCCGTATTCCATTGTTCCTTGTCCAGCTACAGGAAGATTATGAGCTGCTCCATTAATCGCATCCTGCACACGGATCAGTTTCATACTCCATGCGCCAGCCATAAACCATCCGTCTTTCTGGACATTCTCTTTGAAATCATCCCACTGGTCGCCAGTGGAGAAAACTGTTCGTACTGCAGTATCAATAATGGATACATATGAGGCTGTTGCGCTGTTTATTCCGGTCTGAATATCAATATTATTATCGGCCACATACTGTTCAGCCAGCGTTTTCATACTATTATCAAGACCGATGAATGCGGCATTGTGTGCCTCAATAACATCTGAAATATTCGTCTTTATATCCTGTGGTATATAAGCCATATACATGCCGCCAGCAGCAATGGTAGCTTGCGCTTTAGCCTGTTCGTCATAAGAAGCTTTGGCCTCCGGGTCTGTAAGCGTGATGCTTCCACAGGCAGCCTTGGATACCAGTAAATTTTTATTCATATCATTACCGGCATTGCTGGCCCCATAACTGTATGTGTATAAATAGGCACCTTTCTCCGGTGTCATTTCAAACGCAGGCGTGACGTGTGGGAAGGGATCGGCTGCTGCTGATTTCTTCCATAATTCTCCCGCCTTTAACATACAGACGTTATTTATAAACACAGTTTTCGCTATACGGTCGAGTTCCTGATAAGACGCTGATGTTGTGATAACTGCTCCATCTGAGGGGCTGGAGGCATAAGTATTCCAGACGGTATCCGCCAGACCGACTCCCTGATTAATCATCCACAGCACCATAACCTGAGCGGCACAGAAACCACCTGCAGCCGGGAGTATCATTGCCGTGCCTAATGCAGTTCTTACGGGCAACCACATAGAAGACCATTTCTTACCCAGCATTTCTCCGTCATGTGCCGTTGACATGGTTCCGGCAATCAGCGTGTAGGCAGCTAAAATGCCACCAACCAGTAAAACAGCGCTGTTGAGGATCGTCATTGTGCTGGCTAAGGGGCTTTCCGCTAAATTCTCCGGGAATAAGATATCCAGAAACCACAGCTTTGATTTGTCTGTCTCCGGGACGGTAAATAAATCTGCGGCATAAGCTGACTGAGTTAATAACAGGCAAGCTAATATTGCTAATAATATCGATACTTCTTTTTTCTTTATATTTATCATCATTACATTCCTTTGCCTCTTACTTCATTGAATTACTGATGCTGCTCCAGACATCGGTTCCATTGACGGTTGCTCCCGATCCTGATGAAGAGCCAGTTCCTGTAGAAACACTTCCATTTGCGATATTCCCAATCACGGGCATATCAATAGAAATACTCTCGGATATACTTCCGGTCAGTTGACTGACTTTTTCTCTCGCAATCGAACAGGCTTTACTTATTGCCGTTTCCTTCGTTTTTTTAATTATTGAATCCACAGATGGCAGGCTGATGCCGAGGTTTCCCACAGGCCAAGCGTCCGTACAACCAATCGTCTCAAGCGACTGATTGATGTTATCCATGAAATTCTTCGCTACCGGCTCTAACTGAGCCGCATCCTGCTTCATTGCGTTATATTGCGCTTGTTTTAATGATGAGCTGACATCCGGGCTACAGACTGCTGCATTAGCTGTGGTTGCTGAAATTAATATTGTTGCGGGAAGGATTATTTTGAAAATGCGGACAAAGACATTTGTTCGCCATTTATTTTTATTAAGTTTATTCATTTGATACTACTTTGATTTATTACATTTTATTCACCATATTTTCTTCTTCTGATTAAATAAAAATACAATGCTTTATTAATATATATTAAATAAAATAGAATTAATCAAGAGAACGATAATTTAATTTGACAATGACTTTATTTTTGATTACTGTTTAAAAGTAAATAAATGATTACTCCGAAAATTTATTACAATACTCTGAAGAGGCCAGTTTATCTGGCTTCTTTTAATTTAATAAGGAATTCACCTCCACATCCCAACGTTTAAAATATCAATATATGTGTATAAAAAGTTCAGAGAAGTCGCGTTAATGGATCAATAAATATTATCCCAATCTAACGGTTCTTCTGGTGGCACAAGACTTGTGTTCTCTACAGAAGGGATTTCATTTATACTTTCACTCTTCACTAACCCTTGAGACTTTTTAGCCTGCAATCTTGCGATTAACAAATCTATGTCTTCTTGGTTATTAACTTCTTGCATAACTGCTTCAAATGACCTGTTTTTGTCTTTAAGTTTGCTATTGCCGCCGCCATTGACGACTATGCTTTCGGGTTGTTCTTCCATTGCTTCTTTCTTTTTTATAATCTCTGAAACAAAGCGAGCACGATCACCATTGAAGACAATAGCAGGGTTTATGAAATACCAGTTTTTCTCATTGGTTTTAGCAATAATACGTTTTTCGATGAGTTCTTTTATCCCTCTGTAAAAGATAGATTCAGACAAGACAAAGTGATCTATCTTTTCCGCAAGAGACATTGCCTTTTTACAGCTCAGGTAGAAATGATCTTTGCCTATCGCATCCTGATATATTCGTAAAAATATGAAAAACACTTTGTATGCTGTTTTCGTGAGATCAAAGTATGCTTTTATCTGAGATGTATAGAGTTTAATGAACTCTTCTTTATCGACCTCTTGTGTATGTACTATATAGGCAAAATAAGATTTACTGGTATCCTTCCTTTCAATAAGTTCTGTCCCTCTTGAAACAGTCAGATTTTTCTTTCTTGTTTCAATCTTTATCTCTGTCTCAAAGCAAAAAGGGTTTAAGCCTAAATCTAAATCAACTTCTATTTCATTCATCACGTTATTACCTCTTATCATTTTATCTTTAATTAAATACCATGCACAAAATAGATATCAAGTTTTTTGCATATTTTTTTGCGAAAATATTTTAGAAATCGCAAGTATTCCAGTGACGATAATTTAAAACACTGTCGTTTTTAAGCTAAAAAATGACATAGAAACTGACTGCAGAGTCAGAAACGCTCACCGTACGGTCAGGAATACTGACTATAGAGTCAGGAACACTGACCGTACAGTCAGTCACGTATTTTCGTCATAAGTCTTATACCGCAAGGGCTACAGGCCGATTTCATCTTAATTTAATTTTGCAAGAAGTAAGAGATAATACTTAAGAGGATTAAAAGAAACCGGGCGATTTTTATGATCGCCATATGGGGTTTCAACATTTTAAATGATTAGTTTTTTTGAGTGCAATATTTATTTTTATTGCGAAGCATTTCTTTCTATTTCACTAACATCTTTTTTTTGAAAATCACCACCATCTATGAGCTGAAGCTCATGTGCTGACGCACGGCTACGCCCTAACTCTGAAATATGTACTTTTATCTTGATGAGGTGTCTTATTAATATTGACAGTAAAAAGAGGAAAGATCTTTTCCAGATCATTTCGTCATAAAAAACAAAATTGATCCTATGTTTGAACATAGCATTACCGCAGTAACATATAGCATTTTCCCTTAAACGAATAGGAAAATTATATTTTCAGTAGCAGCACTTAGTGATTGTTCAAGACAATCACATTGCTGGAACAGGGTTCATCCCTGTTAGTAATGGATTTATTCATAAAGAATTGCGGCGATAGCCGCTATGAAGTAAAGGATAAACAATTTCATCTGTACAACGACATAAGCAGAGGTTCGTGATTGTTCAAAACAATCACTTCGCTGAAATATAAAATACAGAAAAATGATAGCAACTTATAAAACAGGTTCATTGTAGAAAATAAACCAATGCAATAAAAAGTAAAACTGTACCCCTAAAATATCTCTGCATAGTTGTTCTCAGCTTCGCTAATTGATGAGTACGCCCATGACGGATTCATCAGGGCGCTTGGTAGTAAATATTTATGGTTTTGGTCATCCTCATCAACAACTACAGCATTTAACTTATCAGCTACCTCCATCATCTTACAGTAAAGCGTCTCATCAGGATGCTTAGCTGAAATCCCTTTTTGATTCAAATAAAGCCAAGAGTCATCGTATTTACTCTAACCATCCCATATAGCATAAAATCATCATTATTGTTATCTATTAATAATTATGATTCAAGAATGAAATAATTTATCTTTCAATATGAACAGTTCTTAATCTTGACATGGCTAGCACTTAAACGAAGTTAACTAGCCATAATAATTTCATATAAATTCTAAATGTCTCTTTTACAATGAATCACCTCAGGAACTTGGATTCCCGCCACAGGCATTAAAATTCCCCATGGATAGGTTACATCACTATTTCTTTCATATTGATAGACAACCAATTCCGGGAGATTTCTCTTATCATAAAGCCGTCCGAATCTAAAGCATAGACTATTAGGTGCAGCCAAAAAAAGGTGAATTCTTTTAACACCCAACCCTGACAGGTCAGCAACGGCATGCAAGAATTGCTTACCTAACTCGACCTGCTTAATCTCCGACCATAAATTATCAGTATTTATTGCAGGTAAAAACATAGTTACTAACTTCATAGATGGGAATTGTTTTTGTATTAGTGAAGAATCAATTAAATATGAACTAGAAATAACCAAAAGCACTTCATTATCGGTTGCCTGCACATCTTTGATACCTTGAATGGTATATCTTTCTTCATCATCTTCTTTATCAAGAGTTTTCCACTCACTAGAATGCCTATCCCAGTCCATAATAGTAATTTTGCACTCATCATCTAAGATGATACCATTTAATACATTCAAAGGTACAGGGGTTAAACCTCCAAAATAAACCTCAATATATTCCCTTGAATACTGTGACGTGTGGCTTTCCAGTTGTTCTTGAAGAGTCAATATCTTACGTATAGCCACATCAGGTTTTACAATGAATCCGTCTTCAACCTTTTGCCTTAAATCTAAAATGATTTCTATCGGACGAACCTTGTTTTTTTGGGGAATATATTTTGATAATGGCTCACCAGCACCATCTCGCAACCCTCTTGATTCTATACTAATGAGTTTTTTCTTATCAGTAAGTCTATTTTCACGAAAATAAACATTAATATATATCAAAGCGCTTGTTAAAATCAAACCAATCGCGACCACGAATGTAATATAGGTAATCAAGGCGGGAGTAAATCCTGATGAATCATAATCAAAGATAAAATCTCCATCTTCTAATGGAACTTTAACTTTTAAAGCCCACCCACCAATCAGAGAAAAAGAAAGGCAAAGTAATCCAGCCTTAAGAAGGATAGCAGGAACAGTTTTGACTCTGAAAAGCCAGTCAATTAAAGAGGTGATAAAATGATTTATATGTTTATTCATTGCCATTCCAAAATTATAGTTTATCCAATGAAATTGCCCCTACAGGGATTAATTGACAGGGTTTAATCCCATACCATATTTTTAATTCTTGAGTGCCGATAATTATATAAATCAAACCAGAATTTAAAGTTGCATTTTTAATTACATTATTATAATCAGCCATATCAATGCCTGACGGTGTTGGCGTAAGTTCAGGATGAGTATGCCATAATCCCAAATGTGTCCCTTTTCCATTAGTTAAACTTATCCAGCTTTCAGCATCTTCTTGATGTCGAGAACTTCTATAAAAGCTAGTCCGCGAAGAACAATCTCCTGAACCCGGAAATGTTGCATGTTCAACAAGTAATCCATTTGTATCTGAATCAATATATCCTAACAAAACTCCGCCGGATTCATGTGCGTATCTACCTTTTTGGACAAAATTCAACAAATGCGTGATAACCTTTTTTGATAAACATCCTGTGGCAATACCTTCAATATTCCAAATTAGCTGTCCACTTTCAATTATCCGCAACATGGGCACCCTTTCTTAGCTATTTGTTCAGAATGGAGAAAAGAGGGAGTGTTTTCATTATAGATACTAAAATATGCAGGGGTAAGAATTATTCCTTCACTCATAGCAATATCATTATTGCCCGCCCAACGTAAATAACCATATTTTTTGGAAACAGCATACTCATATGCTAGCATTGCAGTTTTACTTGCATTGAGCGCAGAAAAAGGGGTAAATGCTCCACAACCAGTAAGTTGCTTGCTTATTTTTTGTCCCGGCTCAATGAATCCTCCCTGTAGGTTAGGCATAAGAGTATTGGTTTCATTATCGATGTAAAGACAATATAAGCACCCTTTTATATTAGTGTGCATTATTATAATTTGCCCACCAACTCCATATGCTTCAACACTAACTGAAACTAAGACTGAATTCCATTTTTCTTTGAAAGCACGAAGTATAATCCCCTTCTCTAAACTTGAATTTCCAGTCGCTAAAAAAATAATGTCATAGTCATTATTGTCTTGAGAAAAATACTTCTGAGCACGAACCCTGAAAGGATGTATGTTTACACCCGGAATTCGACTCTTGAAATGGATACTTAGTTCGTCAACTTTATATTTACCAACGGAACTCAGTCCAAGTAAATGTCGCCCCATATTATCCGCAGAAAACTTGTCATCATCAACAAGATATATATCACTAGCACCAGAAAGCAATGCCATTTCTGCAATTCTTGAACCAACAGCTCCAACACCGACAACCGCAATACGCTGTCGACTAGCGGGTATTCCTGTCCTTTGGGTTACATATTCCCAACTTGCAAATTGAATTCGATACAATCTACCCAACCACCGTTTATTATTATATTTACCCTGCCCCCAATGAATTAAAAACTCGCAATAGCCGTAACTATTTTTAACCCGAAAAATTACACCTCTGCAACGTTTCCCTTCAAGTAAAAGGAGTTGTTCTTGTGATAATTGGTCATAAATTTTCATCCACCACGATTCATTAATCTGACCAGTAATTGGTGGTATTTTCTTATAACTTATTGTCATAACCACCAATTTCTCACAGGAATTCCGAGAAGGAACGTAACTCAGCGACGACCTAAAAACTCTTCTTACGACCCCTCTTTCCTTTCCTATTTTAGGATATTCAACTTCAGCATACGCTATATCTACATCATTATTCCCATAATTATCAATCTGTAATACCTCTGGAACCCCCATGCTTTTTAAATAACCATCTAATTCATCAAAGAACTCTCTCTTCCTTTTTGCTTCACCCATATTCCAATATTTTTTAAGTAGCTTTGTCCCCTCGTCCAAGACCCATGTTATAACTCCAGCTATATCTTTTGGCTCGAATTCAATACCTTGTCCATCCTCAAAACATATGATTCCAGCGGAATTAATATGAGGCCATCCCCATACCTTATGAGGCCTGATCCATCTCAAAGATGGAAGTGTAGAAAGATCATTCGTAGTTGAAATAAGCTCAAAATCCCATAAATAGTTTTTAAAATCTAAAGAAAAAAACCATGATGTTACAAAGCCACTTTGTTTTGCAACCTTAATATGTTTACAACCATAGGATTCGAGGCTGAATGATACAGCCTCTTCAAAAGAACATTTACATACCATTAAGCTGAACGCCCTGCTGGAACAACACTGGATGAAGATGACTTCGTAGTTTCACTTTTATCCGGCACAGGAAAATCGTCACCAAATTGTGCTTTTAGCAATTTACATGCTTCATGAGTATCAGGTTGATCTCGAGCTTCAATCAATACAGCAGACAATTTCTCAAGTTTTGTCTTGAGATCCTTCATTTGATTATCGGACATACGTTCAAAAAGGTCTGTAGAAGGTTCTACTGGTAAATATATATGTAGACGATCATCTCCTCCCCAATTATTTAGCATAGAATTAACCAATGATAGAAGAGCCAGTAAATCTTGAGCTTTGCCACTCACAAAGTCAAAATTTGCAGAAAAAAGCTCATAAGCTGCTACAGTCAATCCTATACTCGGTGTATTCTTGTGTCCTAACTTTTCATCTTTCCAACGCTTTAAATAACGTACTATCCTCCTGAACTGTTTTTTATGGGAGGAATCTGTATATTTATTTAAAATAACATCCGTTAACTCACGAGGAGAAGATATTTGCCATTCAATTTCTTCTGCAGATGATGTTTCTTTTCCTCTTGCAAGGAAGGTTTGCCCATCACTATCCCCATACTCGCAACTATATAATGCTAAATCAATATGATAAATCGGCTCACCATCTCGAAGATATTCAACGGTTACACAGGGTCTTTTGATTTTCACCGTTCTATTTTTGGTATTCAGGGCATCTCGCACAATTTTTTTTAATTTTAATGGGTCTTGATAATCTTCATCATTAGGATCGCATTCAAAAATAATACCAATATCAATATCTGGATTACCATTTAGAGGGTTAATCCCTGTATGTAGCGCATAACTGCCTTGATGAAAGAACTTCATATTAGGGACATCTGAAGATAATTTATCTTTTAATTCCTGAATTAAAGTATCCCGACGGTCACGTAGTGACTCATTATCATCGTATCCCATGAGTATTTTTGAATGAAAATTTTCAAATTGTGTTTGTGCCGTAGCCATAATTAAAATGTCCTTTTTTGTAAGTAAGTATAAATAATATATTGCTTGATAATTTTTCACCACAAAATAAAAGCAATAACATTCAATCACTTAGCTAAAAACGCTTCTTTTTCATGGTAGAGTAATTAACGTTCAAAAAATAATTTCACAATGTAACTATTTACTTGCTATTGCAATTATCCTCCTAAAGTGGAAAAGGATGGAGATCCCCTCAGTGTCAGGATAGTCGTCACCCCTTCCGAAAATGAAACCAGAGGGCGGCGGAGTCACAAATGAAACGTAATAGCGACTATATTCTTGAAGTCGCTAATATGGTTCACTTTTTTTTGAAACTGAGGTCTTCTGGGTAAATATGATTATTCTCCATTTTTTCAAGCAACATTTGCAATCTTTTCATCTTGAGTTTATGCGCCTTCTTCTCACCCATCTCCCGATAGTATTCTTCCCGGCGCTCAGCAACAACTTTACGGAACTTCTTCAAAAGTTGTTCCAGTGTTTTGATGTCGGTAGTAGCCGCTTCAGCTTGAATTTTTTTGTACATATACATAACATGGAATTCATCAATCATATTGGTTATCTCCGATTCTTTACAGGATTATTTCCCTCTGCACGAGGGAATGTTCATCATACTTTAATATCAAATCACTGTGAACTTTAACTTCCAATAAATAGGATCTTGATTTTTATCTTGCTTTAGATTTCTCATAACAAGTTCAATAATGTGTTCTTGATGCCAATATAATATTGTGGCTTTTAAATCTCTTCTATTGATATCAGATATATCATTTTTGATAGAGTATTTCTTCATCTCACGAGTTATCAAAATATCATATATGACGCCTGAAAGAAAACCACCATTCAAGATATCGATTGCTGTTTCAGGATGATTTTCATAAATAGAATATATCTCATCACAGTATCCTTGTAAGATGTTAGCAATAAGTTCGTTTTTTTCTTTTTCTCTTTTATTAAATATAATCTCTTTCATCTTTAATCCTTTTTTCATGTTAATAGTTAGTAAAAATAATCAGTTGTTATAACCGATATTTATGATAACGGAACCATATTCCAACCCTAAATCATTAACTAGTTCGTTATTAATAAATCGATTTAACGCGTCAAGCAAGTTGCTGTCATCCATGATTTCTTCTACTGAATATCCCGTAATGGCAACAAATATTTCAAAACGCTCTTGAATAGCATTCATTACTTTTGGGGTTTCTTCGCACAACATACTTACTGCGACAGATATTGTATTTGCCATAGAACTTTGTTCGTTGTTGTTTACCATTTATATTTCCCTTTTTATGTTTTGGTTTGGCCCGTTGTGGGGCAAGAATGGTTCTTATTTTCTAAAACCTTCTGAATACTCAACTAACATGGCAGCGACTAGTTCAAAGTTAACTTGATTAATATCACCACTGTTTCCTTCTTGGGCTGTGAATCTTTCAAAGTTATTCTGAATATGGTCAATAACATAAATAATAAATGGACTCATGAACTCAGGATCATCCAGATAATCATTGGCATCCCCATCACCATTGACTTCCATGAACATATTCCAGCTTGCGGTAAATGACCTGCAGGCAAGATCATAGAACAGTTCAGTTGATTTATTACTAGCAATACTTCCTTTAGACATATTTATACCCTCATAGTTAAATGCTTATTTAATATATTGTGTTTTTTATTAGCCCCATTCAGGGCCGAATATGCTATTATTAACCCATACTAAAAAGTAATGCTTTAGTATGCACATATCTCATTTCAAACATAACTTTATCCATATCAACATAGATAAGTCTTTCTCTTTTACCAGCTTCTTCCATATGTTCATCGAAGCGTTTTGCCAGATATTCTTTAACATGCGAAATATATGATTCCGTTCTGTTGCTATCCAACATAATGGATGCTAATAACTCATGCTCTTCTTGTTCTTTATATATGCGTATTCCTGTGATATAAAGATTCTTCGCCATAGCAGTAAAAGCTTTAGTCGATGAGTCCTTAATGTTATTCAGTTCTTCAGTATTCATATGGTTACTCTTTTTTTTGAATGTATAGCCCCCTACATTTTCATGCATTATTTGAGAGCAGATTATATTTTTTGTTTTATGCTGATGCTAAGTTCGATTGTGTTTACATATGACCTCCTACGTTTATATTTTTTGGTTAATAGACTAACTGGCTGTACCGAAACCATTGTGATTTTGCTTTTTATGCTACTTTATTACGTGATAAAGAAATCTTTTCATCAATCCACTTATCAATATCACTCTCTAAGAATGCTATTGCTCTTTCACCAAGTTTTACTTGGGCCGGAAATTCATTACGGCTAATCAGGCGATAAATCCAAGCCTTACAAAGGCCAGTTCTATTTAATACTTCAGGTAAACGGATAAATCTTTTTCTTTCGTTCATATATTACCTCGTCGTTGTTTTGATGAGGTTATTATTCGAATATCGCTTATGACAATCAACACCTGTTTTTTCGGAATTATTGCGTAAATGAGTGTTTTTTGTACAAATCAGAAAGGAATGGTTTGAATGCTGTTACAGGACGGGGCTTAGAGGGCTTTAGCAAAAAGTGCTATTTTTAGAAGCGGAAAAAGGATTTTAGAAATGTATCTATTTATCAATTAATTATGATAATTCAGTTTAAATTCTGTACTGCGGAGGATACCCCTTGAACAGCGCATCCCCCTTTGCTCGCAAGAATGTTTTTCATCTGTTGTTCACTTTCAAAAGCCCGTATGAGTTAGTAGCTGTCAGCATCGTGCAGAGAGTTTCCGTACGCAACCACATAGATACGGTTCCGGGTATGAAGTGGAACACTGACTTCGCGCATGACCTAGGGGACAATAACTGACACGCCATTTCTATCTAATATTACTTTAGCTTCCTTATAAGGAATGTCAGAGTTGTTCTTGCCAACAGCTCGTTAAGAGATTTAAGCTGTAGGTATACTAATGAGTTATCACGCTGTTCGATAATCACTGAATGGGACTGTTGGTATATTTGTTGGTACTGAAATTTGTCTTTTAAATTTTATTGCTTCTTAACATAGGGTTAAATGCGATGTTCGAGTCCGGCCTTCGCACTCATCCTCTAAACACCTCCCTACGATGCCACTCCACATATCCCTCCTTTGGGTAGTTCCCTTTCACCACCGGCAGCGCAATTTGCTTTCCTGCAAAATCCCAGAACAACCGCCCAACAATCCCATTCCCATTCACCGCCTCAGACACGAGCACCCGCATACTCTCATCCAGTCACATTGATCCCTTATCAAACGCCTTATGATGAATTGCACACAACGCCAGTCCGTTCGGGATCTCACATGGTCCGCCAAACTGCTTCCACTTGATATGCGCGGCTTCAAGTCCAACAGAGGCGTTATCATGTCGCATGTTAAACCCGCAGATTGCACACTCATAGTTATAAGCTCGCAGCACCTGCTGGCGGAACAGCGGATCGCGAACCTTACGGATCTGCTGGATATCAAAACCCATCTCATCCGCGAGCTCTTCCTGAATGCTTTCAGGAAAGTGCGCTTCAAGGATCTGCTGCGCCAGCGAGCCGATCAGGTTTTTGTTCTTACCCAGTAGCGCAAAGTGTTCTTCATCAAACCCGCCTGCGACGTTATGTTCCACAAGTTCTTTAACGGGCGGTTGCTTACTGCCATTGGTCGAACAGAACTCAGTATTCTTCAGATCCCAAAATCTATCCCCTTTGAGCCGCCAGAAAGGCATATTCGGGTAATGAGCCTTTATCTGTGGACCTAAGCGTTCTACCAGACTAAGCAGCTTTTCGTGGAGCTCGGTTCCGTAATCAAACAGTCGCGCATGCCCCTGCTGATAGTTCGCCAGCACGTACAGAAGCAATAAAGGCTTATGCGGCGCACGCTGTTCGCCTTTGCGCCAGATAGTGATGTCGGCAATTGCCTGTTCGAGAGTTTTGCTGGAAGCCATCGCGTTACGGAAGATGGTAAATAATTGCGATGATGCTCGCAAAACCCAGACCAATCAACCCACAATCAACAAAAACATGAGCTTACCCCACAGAACCCTATTTCCTGAATCCCCCTCGCAAATTCCAAATTTACCCCACCCAAAACCGCTGTATTTATATTCAGCCCTGTATAATGAGCATCATAAATAACGCCGAACGGCAAAGGAAGTATCAGGGAATATTTAACGAGGAATTCGCGATATGAAGGTGCTGCAACACCCCCATACCGCTAACCACAAACAACTAAGATGGAGTTGAAAATGGCTGCGACGAATTTTAAGCCAGAGTTTACTGTTTGCAAAACAGAATCAGACGCTTTCACAGGCATGATTGAAAACCGCGAGCTGGTACGCAAAAACAGCGTCCGCCGTCTTCACGGCAACCCGCCCAACGCGGCGCCCGTCCATCCCCGCGCGGAAACGCCGCAGGACAGTGCCGCCTGCTGCGAGCTGTATGCTCGCATAGACATGAAATATCTTCTGCTGGGTGGTGACTGGTTAGCCCGTGCAGGCTTTATCAACGGTATGCCGGTAAAAATCCGCGCCATGAAAGACTGCATTGTGATTACGCCACAGCATACAAGAGAATTATGGGGATGCCTGGAAGGGATGAGCGTAGTGAATATAAATAAGCAGAAAGTCGCGCAGTGGTTAAAAACGTTTCCGGGCGCTTTAAATGACACGGGCGATATTCCGGTAATTAAGCGCAACGCCTGATAAATATCCCGGCCCTGCGCCGGGATTATTATTTAAGCCGCTTTCAAAACACCGGCACCCCCAACCCAACCTTCACCTCCCTCAACGTAGCCAGCGTCACCCCCTGCGCCCGCTCGGTCCCGCGCTTCAGCATCGCCATCAACTCTCCCTTGTCCTGCATATACATCGCCCTGCGCTCCCGCATCGGCGCAATCAACTCCTGCAAACAAGCCTCCAGCTCGTTCTTGCACACCCGGTCACCCAGCCCGCCCGCCTGGTAATGCGCCTTCATCGCCGCCACTTTCTCCTTGTCCGGATGAAACGCGTCGAGGTACGTAAACACCACGTTCCCCTCAATCTGCCCCGGGTCGCTCACCTTCAGGTGGTTCGGGTCGGTGTACATGGCGCTTACCGCGCGATGGATGGTCTCTTCGCTGGCCGAAAGGTGCAGCGTGTTGCCGAGCGATTTCGACATCTTGGCGCTGCCGTCGATGCCGGGCAGGCGGCTGGTGTCGCTCAGCATCGCCTTACAGTGGCGCAGCACCGGAGCGGGCAACAGGCTGTTCATCTTGTGTACAATCTCGTTGGTCTGCTCAATCATCGGCAGCTGGTCGTCGCCCACGGGCACGCACTCGGCCTTAAACGCGGTGATGTCCGCCGCCTGGCTGATGGGGTAGGCCATAAACCCGACCGGCAGCGAGCGGGCGAAGCCCTTCTGCACAATCTCGTTTTTCACCGTCGGGTTACGCTCCACGCGGGCGACGGTGACGATGTTCATATACAGCATCGTCAGCTCGGCGAGGGCGGGCAGGGCGGACTGCAGGCAGATCGTGGTCAGGTTC